>CXWL01004619.1_pt1 | contig 68615 bp, 65 predicted proteins | sample 590931 | NCBI WGS metagenome assembly CXWL01 (sample SAMEA3498368, study PRJEB10139) | groundwater metagenome | biome: water well; material: biofilm material | place: Germany | collected 2015-04-27 | reverse complement strand
GCGGGCGGCCACCACCACTGCCACCGCGCGGTCCACCGAAGCCGCCACCACCACCACCACCACCACCGCGCGAGCCGCCGGTCGGCGCCGACGGCCCGCGATCGACGCGTGCCGAGAGCTTCCGCTTCCGCACGGTTAGTCCCACCAGCTTGAGCGCCACGCGGTCCGCTTCGGACTGTGGCACTTCGACCAGCGTGAAAGCGTCGCGCAGATCGACGCGGCCAATCAGTGAGCGGTCGAGGCCGACTTCGCGCGCCAACACGGCGACGATGTCGCCGACCGTCGCTTCGTCCTTCTTGCCGACCCCGATCCAGACCCGGGTGGTGTGGACACCGCCGACGGCGGTCTGCGTCGACACCGGCGGCGCATCGCTCGGCCGCTTGGCTCGCACGTCGTCCTGCCAGAGGCGGAAGAGGGCCGCCGCGACATGCTGCGGCTCGTGGCGTTCGAAGAGCGGCCCCAGGGCATACAACGCGGCAGCATCCACCCCCTCGGCGATCCGGGCGACAATGTCCGCCCGCAGCGAGGCGTCGCGCTGCAGCAAGGTCGTCGTGGCCGATTCGGTGATCACCGGGCGCCGGGTCGCCGCAAGGCGCGCCGTGTGCACTTCGGCGCCAGGCGGCACGAGGAGCGTCACCTCGCCCGCCGCGGTCAGCAGGCGCAGCTCCGCGAGGGTGGGCGGGTCGTAACAGATCACGCTGCCGGGTTCGGGGCGGCCGCGGGCGGACAGTGTCACATCCTCGGTCAGGCCGCCGAGCGCGGCAGTCAGCAGGAGATGGTCGCGCTGATCCACGGTCCAGACCGTCACCCGGTGCGGGTCGGTCGCTTCCAGCAAGGCGGCGACGGCAGCGGCCCGACCGGCCCAAGGGGTCGGCAGGGTGCGTACGGCCGGAACGGGCAACTGGTCGGCGTCCTCCGCCGGCACGCCGAAGACGGCGGCCCGGCGCGCATAACGCTCGACCAGGTCGGCGCTCTTCCCGGCGTCTGCCGTGAGGACGATCCGCTGGGCGTCTTTCGGGAGGTCTTGCAGCAGGACCAGCAGTGCCTCGTCGGAGTCCCATCCTTCGGGCCAGGCGAGCACGACCGCCGAAATCCGATCCGTCACCAGTGCCGAGCGGGTATGCAGCGCGAGGGCGGTTTCAGGCGAGGCGATCAGCACGTCGAGCGCGTCGGCCTTCAGGCGACGGGCAGCCCGAGCGGGGCCACGAGCCGCCTCGATCCGGACGCCGGCTCCGCCGGCCACGGCCGCGAAGGTCGCGCCCCACTCGGCGACGAGGGCCGGGGCGGTGAGCACGAGTACCCGACCACCCTGCGCCTGGGCCGCGCTCGCGAGCGCCGCGGCGACCGGCGCGGCCCAGGCCGGCGCGGGTGGCATCACCGCGACCACGCTGGTCCCCCGGAGGATCGGCGGCATCAGCTCCGTCACCGACGCGTCGTCGGCCCGCCATCCCAACGCTTCCATGCCAGCCGCCACGGCCGACGCCACTTGCCACTCCGCCAAATCCGTCACCGGTCCCTCGATTGTCAATCGTCCCATGATGCGTCATTCGAACGTGTCGAAGGTAGTCCGGACCACGCAGGGGGCCAAGCCGCGACCCCCGCTGGTGGGGGGGCGCGACGGGCGGGTAACTTACCGATTCCCCGCACCCGATCTCCTCCACCCGGAACCGTTGATGCGCTTCGCCCCCTCCGCGAATCTCGCCCATTTGAAGGCCTCCGAGACCGTCGCCATCAGCAACGAGGCGAAGCGCCGGAAGGCTGCGGGCGAGGACGTGCTCGATCTCGGCGTGGGGGAGCCGGACTTCAACACGCCCGCGCTCGTTGCGCAGGCCGGCATCGATGCCATCCAGGCGGGCAAGACCCGTTACCCGCCGAACGTCGGCACCATCGAGTTGCGACGAGCGATCGCCAATTCGCTCTCGGCGATGAGTGGCGGGCGGGCGGTCGACCCCGAACGCCTGGTGGTGAGCAACGGCTCGAAGCAGTCGCTCTTCAACACCTGCTTCACCCTGTTCGGCCCCGGTGACGAGGTGATGATTCCGTCGCCGGCGTGGGTGTCGTATCCGCAGATCGTGCACCTCGCCCGTGCCACCCCGGTCATGGTCCCCGGCGATCCGGAGTGGGGGCTCAAGGTGGCGGTGGCGGATCTCGAGAAGTTCCGCACGCCGCAGACCCGCGGCATCATCCTCTGTTCCCCCTGCAATCCGACCGGCGCGGTGTATACCGGCGCCGAACTGCGGGCGATCGCTGCATGGGCGGGGGAGCACGGCATCTGGCTGATCAGCGACGAGATCTATCGCCGGATCAACTATGGGGCAGGGCCGGCCGCGTCGCTCTTCGACCTCGATGACGCCACGCTCGACCGTGCCGTGGTGATTTACGGCGCCTCCAAGGCCTACGCGATGACTGGCTGGCGGATCGGCGCCGCGTATGCTCCCGTCGAGGTCGCCAGGGCGATGGCGGCATTGCAGACCCACATGACGACTGGCGCGAATCACCCGGCGATGTGGGCCGCCACCACGGCGTTCGCCTCGCCCGAGGTCGATGCAGAAGTCAATCGGATGGTGGCGGCCTTTCGTCGTCGCCGGGATTATCTGGTGGCACGCTTCACCGACCGCCTGCCGGGCGTCGAATTCGTGGAACCACACGGCGCCTTCTACCTCTTCTTCCGGGTCGACGGCCTTGCCCCCGGGCTCACGGGAACGCGCTTTTGCGAGCGAGTGATGCAGGAGGAGGGCGTCGCGCTCGTCCCGGGTGCCGCCTTTGGCGACGATCGCTGGGCGCGCCTCTCCTACTCGGTGTCCGACGCGGAACTCGAGAGCGCGTGCGATCGCATTGAGCGGCTCGTCGCGCGCCTCGCGGCCGAGCAACCGGCGACCGTCTGATGGCACTCGAGGTCCACGTCCTCGCGCTCCCGGCGGAGCTGCCCGCACTCCAGTGGCATTGGGAAGCGGAGACCGACATCCTCGGCGGTGCCTTCGTGGTGCCGGGTGCGGGCGGAGGCTACACCGGCACCGTCGAGCTCAACGATGAGGATGGCTCGATCGTGGTGATCGACGTGTCGGGCGGGGTGATCTGCGGGATGGACGTGGTGGTGTGGCCCGAGATCATCAACCTCCCCGGTCTCGCCGCGCCGGTGGAGGCGCGGCTCGGACAGGTCGTGATTCCGTCGCGTGCTGCCCGGCGCGGTGCCGCCGCGCTCGAGTTTGACACCACCATCTCGGTCTCCGCCGACCCGGCTGAGCGCACCTTCCATCTGCGCATCGGCACGCGCCGACCGGTCGAGCCGATCCGGATCGCCGAGGGCTTCGTGGTGGAAGTGGACGCCGCGCAGCGACTGGCCGGGTTCTGGCTCGAGGATGTTCCCTCGCTGCCCGATCTTGCCTGAGCGCGCGGCGTCGCGCCCACTGATGCCCGGAAGTCCCTTCACGCTGCTCCGCCGTCGACTCGCCCTTGCTGGCGGCCGCCCCGCCGCCCTTCCCGCAGAGGCGGCGCAGGGCCGGCGCGACCAGGCCGGTTTCCGTCCGAGTCGCGTGCTCGAGGGGAGCCTGGCGCATCATCCGCTCGGCGCACCGGTGCCATGGCAGGAGCCGGTCGCCTTCCTGGACGGCACGCAGCACGTCGAGTTGCTCGGCTACGTCGGCACGGTGCCGGTGATCGCGGCGGTGGTGCGTGCCGCGGTGCGCCAGCGCGAGTCGCGTCGAACCCATCTCGCGGTGCAATCTGTTCGTCGCCTCGTGATCAGCCGGACCGAGGCGTTCGTCGCCCTTGGTGATGCGCTGGCGGGGCATGAACTGCTCGCGCTCGAAGGCGAGGAGGCCCCGCATCCGATCCGCGACATGGAGCGCGCCCACGCCGTGGTGGATCGAACCCGCGGAGCGCTGGAGCTGTCCGTGGCGCGTGCCTACCGCGCGACCGCTCCGGACGTCTGGTTGCTGGTGGATGGCACGCTCACGGTCAGCCCGGAGTGGAGCAATGATGTGCGGATGCTGGGCATCGTGAAGAGCCACGCCGTGCTCCCCTTCGAGGGCGAGGCGCTGGAGACCTACCTGACGCTCCCGGCCGCGCACCGGACGTCGCTCTTTCAGCCCGGGAGCCGTGAAGTTGCACCGGTCTATGCCTGGGGACTTCGGTTGCACGCATTCGCCGGGCGTGATCTCTTCCACGGCCTGGTGCGGATCGAGGCCGCAGCGACGGACGCGACGCGCGCGGCCGTCGACACGCTGTCGCGCCACCTGCTCGCCGAGCGTGCACCGCTGGCCGCCGACCCGCGGGCCGATCGGCTGCTCTATGGCATCCACGACGTCGAACGCTTTCTGCGCGCCCAAGGTGGTTGAGATGACGCTGCTCGGCCGAGTGGTCGCCACCGAAATGCGACCCAGCACGCCACACCAATTTCACTTCTGGACCGCTGCCGATGCCGTGCTCGGGATCGGCGCGATCGTCCGCGTGGAGGGGGAGGGGCGCGTCGTTTTCGGCGTGGTCACCGAGGGCTTCGCTTACGCGGACCTCGCGCGGCCGCTCGATGCCGTGATCGGTGCCGACGGCGATCCGGCGCTCGCCGGACGGGAGCCGACGCTCCGGGCCGAGATCAGACTCTGGAGTGCGGCGGTCCTGCGCCAACTCCCCGAGGAGCCGATGCAACCGGTGCCGTTCGGCGCCGTGACCGCGGCGAGCGACGCCGACGTGCAGGTGGCGCTCCGCATGGATGCCTATGTCCGCGACGGCGCGTCGACCGGGATTCCGGTCGGTGTCTACACGGGCGGTGGCCTCTCCGCACCGGTCTTCCTCGACGCCGACTTTCTGCTCGGCCCGGAAGCAGCGCACCTGAACATCACCGGCGTCTCCGGACTGGCGACGAAAACCAGCGCCGTGAACTTCCTGCTCACGTCGTTGTTCGAGACCTTCCCGGCCAGCAAGGGCAGCGTCGCGGCCGTCTGCTTCAACGTGAAGGGGCCGGATCTCTGCTTTCTCGATCAGCCTGCCGCGCTCGGCGAGACCGACCTCGCGCTCTACCATCGGCTGGGCCTGCACCCGGCGCCGTTCACCGACGTGACCGTGTTCGCGCCATACAAGGCCGACGGCGTCAATCTCAACACGCTGCGCAGCAATCCCGCGATCACGGATCGCGTCGAACCGCTCGTGTGGGGACTGCGCGAGGTGCTCGACTACGCCGAGGTGCTGCTGAACCGCGACGACGTCGACGCCAAGGCGGGGGCGTTCATCGACTTCCTCGCGGAGCGTGTCGTCGGGCGGAAGTTCGAGGCAGAGGAACTGCGCGGCGCGCCATTCGAAGTGATGACGTTCGCGGACCTCGATGAATTCTTCCGCGCGATCTTCGACTTCCTCGAAGTGAAGTCGCGCGGCAGCGAAGTCTGGCGGACGCACCACGCTGCCACGATTCGCAAGGTCCGCAATCGCCTCGGCAACATCGCGACCCGGTCCAAGGGGCTGGTCACCGATGACGGACCGGCCAACGACCTGCCGTGGGGCGCCTTCCGGGATCGGTCGGTGACGGTGGTCGACGTCGCGGGTGTCGATCCGTTGGCACAGGACCTCGTCTTCGCGCGGGTCATCTCGAAGCTGCGCGAACACCTGGAGCGACGCGATCTGGGCGTCGACCACGTGGTGGTGTTCGTTGACGAGCTGAACAAGTATGCACCGATCGACGGACCAGAGACCTACGTCAAGAAGATGCTGCTCGACCTGTCGGAGCGTGGCCGCTACCTCGGGCTGGTGCTCTTCTCGGCGCAGCAGTTCCGATCGCAGGTGTTGCGACGGGTCACCGGCAACGCGGGGACCACGGTGTATGGCCGGATGGACAGCGACGAACTCGCCTTGCCCGGCTACGCCACCTTCTCGCCCGCGGTCAAGGCCAAGCTCGCCGCGCTCTCGAAGGGCGAGCTGCTGGTGCGCCATCCGCACTTCACGCAACCGGTCTTCGTGCGGTTCCCCCGCCCGGCATCGCTGTCGGGGCGCGAGGGGATCGAGCGGTTTCCTCCGGCGGCCGACCTGCCCTTCGCGGACGCCGTGATCCAGCGGCTGCGCGCGCTCGACCCCACCATCGCCGGAGACGCGGTACGGGCCGCGATCGACGGCCGTCCGGAGCATGAAGTGCGGCGGGCGCTCGGCGCCACCACGCAGCGGCGGCCGGACGATGTCCTGCCGTTCTTCCGGGCCTGCCTGCGACGGAGCATCGCGGCCGACCCGGTCGCGCCCGCGCGCGGGGTGGCGCCGCTGGCGCGCGACGACGCCGACCCCTTCTCGCCGTACTGATCGATGCGAATCGCCCACTTGGCCGACCTGCATCTGGGAGCGCGGCAATACCACCGCCTCACGGCGCGTGGCCGCAATCAGCGCGAGGTCGACGTCGGCACGGCCTTCGTGCGGGCGGTCGATGCGATTCTCGGCGAGCGGCCCGACGTGGTGCTGGTGGCGGGGGATCTCTTCCACGCGGTCCGGCCGAGCAACTCGGCGATCCTCCTTGCCTACCAGCAGTTTGCGCGCTTGCGGCGCGGTCTCCCCGATGCCCCGATCGTCGTCATCGCGGGCAATCACGACACGCCGCGCTCCTCGGACACCGTCTCGATTTTCGGTCTCTTGCACGAGCTCGGGGTGTACGTGGCGCACGACGCGGCCAAGCGCTTCGACTTTCCCGATCTCGACCTCGCAGTCCTGGCCGTGCCCCATGCCGCACTCTTCGAGGTGCCACGGCCCGCGATGGAGCCGGCCGGGACCGCGCGGTATCAGGTCTTGATGACGCACGGTGAAGTCCCCGGGCTCTTCGGATCGCTCGACCGCTCGATGGCAGAAGCGGGTGGGGCGCACCTCGATGACATCGACCTCACCCGCACGGAGTGGTCGTATGTCGCCCTGGGGCACTACCACGTCCAGCACGAGGTGCATCCACGCGTGTGGTACAGCGGCTCGCTCGACTACGTCTCCCCCAATCCGTGGGGCGAGTTGCGCGTGGAAGCCGCGGAACGGATCGCCGGGAAGGGATGGCTCCTCGTCGATCTGGCCACGGATCGGGTGGAGCGGCGGCCGATCGAGCCACCGCGCCGGATCCTCGACCTGCGTGCGATCGACGCCAAGGACCGCACCGCCGTCGAGGTCGATCGCCTGATTGCCGAGGCGGTCGCGGCGATTCCCGACGGAGTGCACGATGCCGTGGTGCGATTGGTCGTGCGCGACATCGAGCGTGTCGTCGCGCGCGAGCTGGATCACGCGCCGATCCGAGCGTGGAAGGCGGCAGCGCTGCACTTTCAGCTCGACCTGCGCCGCCCACTCCCCGCAGACGCCCGCGAGGAGTCGGGTGCGCCGCGCGGGCGCCAGACCCTTCCCGAGATGCTCGAGTCGTATCTCGCGCACCGACCGCTCCCCGCCAGCGTGGAGCGATCACGCTTCGTCGCCGAAGGACTCGCCCTCCTCGAGGCCGCCGAACAGGCAGCGGCAGAGGGCTGAGATGGAACTGCATCGCCTCCGACTGGTCAACTTCCGGCAGCATGAACTGACCGAGATCGCGTTCACGCGAGGGCTCACCGGGATCGTCGGCGCCAATGGTGCGGGCAAGACCACCTTGCTCGAAGGGATCGCCTACGCCCTCTACGGCGTCGGTGCCGCGCGCGGTACGCGGGACACCCTGAAGCGCCGCGGCGCGCCACCACGCTCGCGGTTCGAGGTGGAGCTCGAGTTCACGCTCGGATTGCATCGCTACCGGCTGACGCGCGGCCTGACCGCGGCCGAGTTGCACCAGGACGGGCAGGTGATCGCCAACAGCACCATCGCGGTGACCGAGCGCATCCAGCACCTGCTGGGGATGTCACGCGAAGAGTTCTTCAACACCTACTTCACCGGGCAGAAGGAACTGGCGGTGATGGCGGCGATGGGACCGACCGAGCGCGCCCAGTTCCTCTCCCGCGTGCTTGGGTACGAGCGCCTGCGCGAGGCGCAGGACCGGCTGCGTGACCGGCGCACGGCGGTGCGCGCCGAACTCACCGGGATCGAGCAAGGGATGGTCGACCCGGAGGCGCTGGCGGCCGAGGTGGCCGCGGCCGTGGCGGCGGTCGCCGCCGCGCACACCACGCGTGAACAGGCCGTGGCCGCGGAACAGGGGGCAGCCGAGCGGCTCGCGGTGGTGGCGCCGGACTGGTCGGTCACCGAGACGAAGCGTCAGGCGTGGCAGCGCATCGATGGGGAGCGGCGTGTGGCCGAAGGGAAGGTGGCGGCCGGGCGTGCCCGCTTCGAGGCGCTCGACCGGGAGCTGCTCACGGCCCTGCGCGCCCAGAGCCGGCTGGGAGAGCTCGCCCCGGTGCTGACGGAGTGGCAGCGCCTGACCGAGGAACGCACCGGGCTGGAACAGGCGGCGCTCGCGTACACCGCCCGCTCGCGGGCGGCGGCCCAGCGCGATCAGGCACGGCAGCGGCTGGAGCAGATCACCGCCCAGCTCCTCGTCCTGCCGACCGACGAGGCGATCACGGCACTCGCGGCGGCGCGGGCGGAAATTCTCAACGCGCTCGAGCAGGTGGACAAGCAGGTTGAGGAGCGGCGCACGCGCTGGACCCAGGACGTGCAGGAGGCGCGGACCAAGCTCGAGGGATATCGCGACCGCTATCGCGACCTCAAGGAGCAGCGCACCGCGGTGGAGGAACGCGGACCGGACGGGCCCTGTCCCACCTGTGGGCGGGCGCTCGGCAAGGACTTCGCCGGCCTGCTGGAGCTGCTCGCCAGGCAGATGGAGGAAGTGGAGACCGACGGGCAGTACTTCCGCAAGAAGGCCGATCAGCTTGCGGAGGAGCCGATCGAGATCAAGGAGCTTGAGGAGCAGCGGAAGCGGCTCGACAACGAGTTCCGCGTGCGGACCGAGGCACTGGGCCAGGTCCGCGAGGGACTGAAGCAGCGGAGCGCCCTCGAGCGCGAAACCGTCGCGCTCACCGCGGACCTCGCCGGCTTCGATGCCGCGCTCGCTGGTCCCGCCGCCGAGTATGATCTCGGTCGTCACGATGCCGTGCGCGCCCGCCTCGCCGACCTCGAGCCGCTGCGGAAGGAAGCGGATCTCCTGGCCGGCTCCGCGGCGCGCGCCGAATCCCTGGTCCATGACGCGTCGCTCGCCGAACAACAGGCGAGTGGTGCCGAGGCGGAACTGGCCGCGCTCGACGCGCTGCTGACCGAGCTGGCGTGGGACCCCGACACTCATGCGCGGCTGGCCGAACGTGTTCGCGAGGGCGAAGCGGCACTGCAGGGTGCGCGGCTGCTCGTGGCGCGCGCCGCGGCCGACCTGGGCGGTGCCGAGCGCATGCGCGATAGCGGACTACAGCGACAGGCGGACCGTGCCCTCAGGGCGGAGGCCGCGCGTCGCCTCGGCGTCGAGGTCGCGATGCTGCAGGAACTCGACCGCGCCTTCGGCGACCTCCGGACGGAGCTCAATCTGCAGATGCGCCCGGAACTCTCGGACCGCGCTTCCACCTTGCTGCGCGACCTCACGGCGGGGCGGTACGCCGACCTCGATCTCGACGAGAGCTACATCCCGACGATCGTCGAGGATGGCGAGGCCAAACCGGTGATTTCGGGTGGCGAAGAGGACGTCGTGAACCTCGCGCTGCGGCTCGCGCTGTCGCAGATGATCGCCGAGCGCGCCGGCCAGCCGCTGTCGCTGCTGGTCCTGGACGAGGTGTTCTCGTCGCTCGATGAGGAGCGGCGGGCCTCGGTGCTCGACCTGTTGCGCGCGTTGGCCGATCGGTTCCCGCAGGTGATCCTGATCACCCACCTCGAAGGCATGCGCGATGCGTTCGATCAGGTCATCCGGATGAGCTACGACGTCGAGCGACGGGTCAGCACGGCACGCGAGGAAATGCTGGAGGCCGGTGATGTGGCGGCCTGATCGGGCCGTGCGCGGCCCGCTCCCGGCCACGGCGGCCGACGTCGAGGCACTCAATCGCCTCTTCTCCGATGCTTTCACCGAACGCTATCGTCGGGACGGGCTCTCCGGCGTGCGCGTCCCATTCCTGAATCCGGCGATCTGGCAGTACGCCATCGCGGACGCCGCCGAGGGTGCCCTCGTCTGGCGCGACGGACGCGACGAGTTGATCGCCTTTTGCATGGTGCATCGGTCTGGCAGCGAGGGATGGATGGGGCCGTTGGCGGTGCGCCCCGACCGGCAGGGACAGGGTCTCGGCCGCCAGGTGGTGCGTGCCGGCGTGGAATGGCTGCAGGCGCAGGGCGTGCGGACCATCGGACTCGAGACGATGCCGCGCACCATCGAGAATATCGGATTCTACGCCGGCCTCGGCTTCCTCCCCGGGCATCTGACCATCACGCTCCAACGTCGCGAGCCGCGGCGTCGAGGGCCACTGACGACCCGACTCGGCGAAGTCGAGGCCGCGCGCCGCGACGCCGTGCTGGCCGAGTGCCGAACCCTCTCGACCGACGTGGCGGCGGGGGTGGACTTCACGCGCGAGCTGGTGCTCACCCTCGACCTTCGCCTCGGGGATGCCACCCTGTTGCGCCACGCGGATGGGACGCTCCGCGCGTTCGCGCTCTGGCACACGGCGCCGCTCGCCCAGGGCCGGCCGCCCGAGGAGGTTCGCGTGCTCAAGCTGGTGGCACCGGACACGGCGACGGCCGGGGAGGTGCTCGCCGCCGTGGAGCGCGAGGCGGCCGCGATCGGCCTGCCGGTGGTGTCGGTGCGGTGCCAGGGCGTGCAGCAGGAGTTCTTTGCCCTGCTCGTGGCGGAGGAGTATCGCGTGCATTGGACGGACCTCCGGCTGACCTATGCCGGACACGCGGAGCCACCGGTGCGTGGGGTCCTGCTCTCCAACTGGGAAATCTGAGCAACGGCTCAGGTGATCACGGTCGGTGCCTCGCGCCCGGTGAGCGCGGTGATGTCGGTGACAGCGAGTGCCACCGCGATGACATCCGCCAACACGGCCTGCACGTCGTCGTCGACGCGCGGTGCCTCCGTGCCGACCTGCTCGAGGTAGAGCCGGATCGTGGCGCCACGTGTGCCGGTCCCGGAGAGCCGCACCACGATCCGTGCATCCCGTTCGAGCTGCAAGCGGATGCCCTGCGCCATCGCCCTCGTCCCGTCGACCGGATCCGTGAACGCGAAGTCGTCCGCGGCGAGAATGCTGCGACCGGCGATTACCGTGCCGGGCAACGTCGCGAGGCGACTCCGAAGCGACGACATCACTGCCTCGCCGGCGTCGTTGCTGACGTCCTCGTAGTCATGGCGCGAGTAGTAGTCGCGCCCGAAACGCTGCCAGTGCGCCTCCACCAGCTCGCGGACGGACTTGCCGGTCACCGCGAGGATGTTCAGCCAGCAGAGCACCGCCCACAGCCCGTCCTTCTCGCGGACGTGGGATGAGCCGGTGCCGAAGCTCTCCTCGCCGCAGAGGGTGATGCGCCCCGCATCGAGCAGCGAGCAGAAAAATTTCCATCCGGTGGGCGTCTCGTAGCATGGCAGCCCCAGCGCCGTGGCCACCCGATCGACCGCGCGTGACGTCGGCATCGAGCGCGCCACGCCGGTGAGGCCGTCGGCATAGCCAGGCAGCAGCTGAAGATGTGCAGCGAGCACCGCGAGCGAATCGGACGGCGCGACGTAGGTTCCGCGACCGAGGATCATGTTGCGATCGCCGTCGCCATCGGACGCCGCGCCGAAATCGTAGCGCCCCTCGTGCATCACCGCGCCGACGAGGTCGGCGGCGTGCACCAGATTCGGGTCGGGATGGTCACCGCCGAAGTCGGGGAGGGGCGTCCCGCGGATCACCGTGCCGGCCGGCGCGCCGCATCGCCGCTCAAGCAATTCGACCGCGTAAGGTCCGGTCACGGCGTGCATCGCATCGAAGCGCATCGTGAAGCCGCGCCCAAAGAGCGCACGGATCGCCGCGACGTCAACCAGCGACTCCATCAGCGTCGCATAGTCGGCGACGGGATCGATCACCTCGACGGTCATCTCTCCGAGTAATTGCGTGCCGAGATCGTCGAGCGCGATGTCGGCGTGGTCGAGCATCCGGTATTCCCGAAGCGAGACGGCTCGCGCCGCGATCGCATCGGTGATGGTCGGGGGGGCCGGACCGCCATTCGCGCCGTTGTACTTGATGCCGAAGTCGCCCTCGGGACCGCCGGGGTTATGTGAGGCGGAGAGAATGATGCCGCCGACCGCACCGCGGAGCCGGATCAGGTGGGAGGCCGCCGGCGTGGAGAGCAACCCGCCTTGGCCGGCGACGACCCGCTCGACGCCCCAGGCCGCCGCAAGCTTGAGGATCTGTTGCACCGCCTCAGGGACGAAGGTCCGACCATCACCGCCGAGCACCACCGTCGCACCGCTCCGCGGGACCGCCTCGGCGAGAATCGCCGACGCAAACGAGGCGAGGTAATGCGGCTGCCGGAACTCGGTGGTGGGACGTCGCAACCCCGAGGTCCCGGGGGAACGCCTGCCGAAGTCGGGGGCGGCATGGGTCACGAGGCGGGTGTCGGGCATCGGGAGTCCGGGAGGTGGGAGAACGCTCAATGAATAACCGCCCCCTTGACGGCGCGGCGACCCGCTGGGTAACGTGGGTCATGACGCGCGCCGCGATGTTTTACGCCTTTGCCTTTACCGCCTACCTCACCGAGGGGGCTGGGCACCGGCGTTTGCGCTAGCAGGTCGCGCAGCACGAGTGATCCGGCGGCCCCCTCGGAATCCGAGGGGGCCGCTTCGTTTGTGTCCCAGACTGAGGAACAGCGCATGACCCGCATTGCCTACCAGGGCGCGCCAGGCGCCTACAGCGAACTCGCCGCTCGCACCCTGTATCCCAAGGCTCGCCTGGTGCCGACCGCCGATTTTGCCGGGGTGGTCCGGGCCGTGGCGAGTGGGGCGGTGGACCTCGCGATCCTCCCGATCGCCAACAGCGTCATCGGCAAGGTGGTCGAGGCGCAGGACGCCCTCCGCGCGGTCTCCGGGCTGACCATCGTCCATCAGCTCACGTTGCCGGTGCGCCACTGTCTCCTCGCGCTGCCCGGCGCGGATCTCTCGAGCCTCCGCTGGGTCGAGAGTCATCCGGCGGCCCTGGCCCAGTGCGCGCGTTGGCTCTCGACCCAGCGTCTCACGCCGCGGGCCGTGGCCGATACCGCGGGAGCGGCGCGCGCGATCGCCACGGACCGGGACTACAGCCGCGCCGCGATCGCGGGCGTTGAGGCTGCCTCGCAGTACGGTCTGGCAGTGATCGCGGAAGGCATTGCCGATTCGCCGGACAATCGCACCGACTTCGTCGTGGTCGCCGTCGCGGCCCGGGCGGCCGCATGACGCTCCGACGGATGGTGGCGCGGGCACTCGGCTTCCCGTCGGTGCGGGCCATCCGCGGCGCGATCACCGTGCCGACCGACGAGGCCGCGGCGATTCGCGAGGCGGTGATCGAATTGCTCGATGCCGTGCGGCGCGAGAATGCGCTGGGTGACGATGAAGTCATCAGCGCCATCTTCACGGCGACGGCCGATCTCTCGGCGGCGTTCCCGGCCGAGACGGCGCGGACGGCCGGGTGGCACCGCGTGCCGCTGTTGTGCACGTCGGAGATCGCGGTACCGGGTTCGCTCCCCCGCTGCTTGCGATTGCTGGTGCACGTCGAACGCGTGTGGGGGAGCCGTGAGGTGCGGCACGTCTATTTGCGGGAGGCCACCGGCCTGCGGCCCGACCTGATCGCGCCGGCGCTCGCCGTGCTCAGCGCTTGATGGGCGCGCCGGGGGAAAGCCGCACGATGCCGCGGATGATGCCGATCACGCCCGCCGCCAGCGCGATGTGAATCAGCCCCGTCGTGGGTTGCACGACGAACTGGAGAATGCCCCAGATCACGACCAGCAACAGACCGGCGACAAGATCGAACACGTGGGCGTCTCGTGGGTAGGAGATTGTTGACGCCCTCCCGGCGCCGCCGTATTATAACCGGTGGCCGGACGGTGGCGGGGAGCCAACGTTTCGAGCCAACAGGTCCGAGGATGGGCCCACATTCCAGGTCCGACGCCACGCCCCTCGGGGGAAGACGGACGACAGGGAGAGGGCGCCAAAAGTGTCTCCACGGGCTTCGAAATTCTCCATCCCCGCCATCGTTCGTCCATTCGGCGCCGCCTCCCCGAGGTAGCGCCGTTCGCATTTCCTCCCATGGACGCCCCATGCCACACGCTACCGTGGTCCGCCGCGAGCACTTCAACGCCGCACATCGATTGCACAATCCCGCGCGTTCCGACGAGTGGAACCGGGCGACCTTCGGACCGTGCAATCACCCGAACTTCCACGGCCACAATTACGAAGTGGAACTCTGTGTCGCCGGCCCGATCGACCCGGACACCGGGTATGTCGTGGACGTCGGCGTGCTCACGACGCTGTTTGACGAGCACGTGCACCGCCACCTCGACCACCGCAACCTGAACCTCGATGTGCCGTGGTTCGCCACGCGCCTGGCATCGGCGGAGAACATTGCGGTGTTCATCTGGGAGCAGTTGGCGCCGCGGATCCCTGCCGGGCGCCTCGTGCGGGTCCGGCTGTGGGAGACGCCGCGCAACTACGTCGAGTACGAGGGCCCGGACGCATGAGCGACGCAGCCGATCGCCCCCTCGCCTTGGTGACCGGTGCCTCGCGCGGGATCGGCGCCGCCACCGCCGCCGCACTCGTCGGTGCCGGCTATCGAGTGGTTCGGGTGGCGCGCTCCCCGATGCCACCACTGGCGCACAGCCACGATGTCGCGACCGACCTCGCCGAGCATGCGGCTCGCACCGAGGCGCTCGCGGCCATCGTGAGCGAGTTCGGCATTCCCGACGTGGTGGTCAACAACGCGGGCTCCTTCCTGCTTGCCCCGCTGGAGGAGAGCAGCGATGCGCTCCTCCGCGAACAACTCGCCATCAACCTCGAGGCACCGTTCGCGGTCGCGCGCACGTTCCTCCCGGCGATGCGGTTGCGCGGGCATGGCACGCATATCCTCGTGGGCAGCATCGCGGATTGGCGCGCCTTTCCGGAGAACGCTGCGTACGCCGCCTCGAAATTCGGCGCCCGCGGACTTCATGAGGTGCTGCTGGAGGAGATGCGCGGCAGCGGCGTGCGGTGCACCCTCGTCTCGCCCGGCCCGACCGACACCACCATCTGGGACCCGATGGACCCGGACGGCCGTCCCGACCTGCCCAGCCGGGCCGAGATGCTCCACCCCGGCGATGTCGCCGACGCGATCCTCTTCGCGGTGGCCGCACCGAGGCATGTGCAGGTGGAAGTGATCCGGCTGGGTGCAAGCTAGGTAACCAGTGACCAGTGACGAGGGAGTGCACCTTTGCTGGTCACAGGTCACAGGTCACAGGTCACTCGTAACCGTTCACCATCCACACCCTCGCCATGCACATCGAACTCACCGATCACCTCCGCTGTCCCGAACCGCACGACGAAGCGTTCCTGGTTCTGCTCCCCGGACGCATGGACGGACGCCGCGTGGTGGCCGGCGAACTGGGCTGCCCGATCTGCCAGTGGTCCGTGACCTGGGAGGATGGGATTCCCGACTTCGGCGGCGGCGCCGTGGCCGCGGGCGATCCTCCGTGTGATGCCGAGGCGGTGGTGGCGATGCTCGGGATCGAGGGGGCCGGGGGATGGCTGGCACTCGCGGGGACGCTCGCCGCACTGGCGCCCGACGTGAGTGCGTTGCTGCCGGGTGTCGGCGTCGTGGCGATCAATCCGCCGCCGCTGATGCGGCCGGACGGCGGGGTGCAGCTCCTCCGGAGTGGCCGCTGGCCGATCAAACGGCACGCGCTGCGCGGGGTGGCGCTCGGCGAAGGGGTGGCCGATTGGACCGACCAGGCCGTGGCGAGCGTCCTGCCTGGGCTGCGCGTGATGGGCATCGCCCAGTCGCCGGCTGCGGCGACGGGGTGGGAGCTGCTCGCCAACGCAGGTGGGTTGTGGGTGGGACGGAGGGTGTAGGCCGGCGCGCGGCAGCGAGGAAACCAGAACGGCCGCGAGCGCATGCTCGCGGCCGTTCGTCACTGGACCGCCGGACGCCTACGCCTTCGGCGGGATCCGACGGCGGCGCGCAACTGCCATGCCGACGAGTCCGGTGGCGAGCAAGGTCATCGTGGCGGGCTCGGGAACAACATCCGTCGTCGCCGTCGGCGTGCCCCCATCTTCAACGGAGAGGAAGAGGCCGTCCGTGACGCCGTCACCAAGCGTGGTGATCGCGAAGGTGTTGCTCCCAGCGTTCACCGGGATCCGGAAGAGCGCGGAGCAGCCGCCAGCGACCCACGCAGAGGTCGCGAACATGGCATCGCCGTCACGGCAGAAGCCGTAGCGATCGGCGAAGGGGTACGCGAGGGGGCTTTGCAGCGCGGTGGCCAAGCTGTAATTGCCTCCGTTCACGACGAAGCCGGTCAGGATGTTGTCCCAGCCGAGGTCGAAGTAGACGAAGCCGCTCGAGGCGGCGGTGAACGCGGTCGTGTACTGATATTGGAAATGGGCGGCGAAGGGATTGCCGCTGTCGCAGGCCACCGCGCTGCCACCCAGGGCCGTCAGGCAGGTGCCGCTCGCACTATTCCACGCGCTGATCCAGCGCGGCGCGAGGGCGTCGTTCTGGGACTGCCACACCCCGCTCACGTCATCGACGATTCGCGCATCGCCGGAACCGCTGGAGCCGCCGCACTGGAAGGGGCTGCTCCCGCCGACGGGCGCCGCCCCGCCGTACGAACTGTTGCACTGGGCGGTGTAGACAACATCCCAGAAGGAGTCGGGGCTGCCGAGCCCGGCACCATTCCCCGTACTCTGGAGTTGTGCGGTCGCCGGGGCGGCGATCGCCGCGACCATGAGACCGATCACGCAGGCTGTTGAACGCATGGAAACTCCGTCGGAGTGGAATGCTGCGCTTGGGCAGCAGAATTCGTACCGCACGGGTCGGCAATCGTAAATCTATGGATATCAGGTGCTTGACGTCGGACGTACCGCGTCGCGGTTGCAGAATGAACGCCGCATTGTGGCGCGGCCGCCACGAACCGGCTACTCCTCCTCGCGGTAGAGTTCCTCGATCTGTTCCTTGTAGCGTTCTTCGACCACGCGACGTCGGATCGACTGCTTCGGCGTGAGTTCACCCGCCTCGATGGTGAAGTCCTTCGCCAGCAGCAGAAACTTCTTCGGCGTCTCGAATTGCGCGAGGTCGCGGAAGCTCTTGCGCGCCTCGCGGGCGAGCTTGTCCTGCACTTCGGGCATCAGGATCAGCTTCTCTGGCGTGAGCTTCGGCAGTCCCTTGACCGTGAGCCAGGCGCCGAGCACCGGAAAGTTGGGTACCAGCATCATGATCGGGAACTTCCGCTTGTCCCCCAGCATCACGGCGTTGGTGAAGAACTTGTTGGTCTTCAGCAGCCCCTCGATCGGTTGCGGGGCGATGTTCTTCCCGCCCGCCGTCACAATCAGGTCCTTCTTGCGATCCGTGATGCGCAGGCAGCCTTCGCTGTCGATCTCGCCGATGTCGCCGGTGTGGAACCAGCGGTCGGCGTCGATCGCCTCGTCCGTCGCCCCGGGGAGGTTGTAGTACCCCTGCATGACATGCGGTCCGCGCGTGAGGATCTCGCCGTCATTCGCGATCTTCACTTCGACGCCGGGAATCGGTCGACCGACGGTGCCCGGCTTGTGCATGGCGGGGGTGTTCACAGTGATGACCGGCGACGTTTCGGTGAGGCCGTAGCCCTCGTAGATCACCAGGTTGGCCGCGATGAAGAAGCGGCAGATCTCCGGATTGAGCGGCGCCCCGCCGGAGACCATCATCCGGATGCGGCCGCCGGTCCGCGCGCGGAGCTTCGAGAAGACCAGCGCGTCGGCCAGCTTCATGCCGAGGACGAGGCCCAGCGGGACGCGCTGGCGGACGAGGGTGTATTCGAGGTACTTCTCGCCGGTGGCCCGGGCCCATTCGAAGATCGCCCGTTTCGGCCCACCGGCCGACATCGCCCCCTCGACGACGCGGGCATAGATCTTCTCGTAGAGGCGCGGAACCGAGGCCAGCACGGTGGGCCGTACCTCGACCAGCTCCGCCGCGACCGTGTCGTTCGACGTCGCATAGCTGATCTGCACACCCGCGTAGACCATCACATAGTGTCCCACCATCCGCTCGAAGATGTGGGACAGCGGCAGGAAGGAGAGACACTCATCGCGGTCGCGGATGTCGAGCACCGACAGCGAGGACACCACGTTGCTGGTGATGTTGCCATGCGAGAGCATCACGCCCTTCGGATTGCCCGTCGTCCCGGAGGTGTAGATCAGGGTGGCGAGGTCGCCCGGCTGGGCGCGCCGCGCCTCCGCCTCCCACTCGGGATAACGATCCGACGCCTGGGCACCGCGGGCCAGGAACTCGCGGAAGGACTCGACGCCTTCCGGCCGCGGCGCGTCGTCGAAGAGCACCACCCGGGTGAGCGCGGGCAGCTCGGCGCGGATCTGGAGGATCTTCTCCAGCTGGGCCAGTGACGACACGAACAGCACCCGCACGCCGGCGTCATGCAGGATGTACTGCATCTGCCGGGCTGGGAGGGTGGGGTAGATGGGGACGTCGACGAGGCGGGCGGCGAGGCAACCGAAGTCGGTGATCGCCCACTCGGGGCGGTTCTCCGACAGGATGCCGATCCGCTCTCCGGGAGAAAGTCCCAACTCCCGCAGCGCGGCGTGGGCCTGGCGCACGCTCGCGTGGAGCGTCGGCCAGCTGGTCGACTGCCAGTGGCCGTCGCGCTTGATGCGCATCACCACCGGGCGCTTCCCGTACCGCGCCGCCGCCTCGAAATAGAGGTCGTTCAGCGTCGCTGGCGTCACCGGTCCGGCCAGGCCTTGAGCGTCGGCGCCGGAAGCAGCGTGATGCTGATGGGGTCGGAGCGCAGGGTGCCAACCGCGGCCTGCACCCGGGCGGTCCCAGTCGGGGCACGCCCCTCCAGCTGACCAGTCATCGAATCGAGGAGGAGCAGGGCGGTATCCGCGGTGTACCAGCGAAGCACCGACGCCACGGAGTCACCCTGCTGATTGAGCGCTCGTGCGCGCAGGGTGACCTGCTGGCCGAGGGCGAGGGACAGCGGGCTCTGGGTGCGCAGTTCGATCGCGACCACGCCGTCGCCGTCGGCCGGCAACGCCGAACAGGCGGTCAGGGCAACGGCGCCGATGGCCACGATCAGTCCCTTGACTTTCATGCGGTCACCTCACCGTCGGGATCGCTGTCGATTTCCGCGAGCGCGGTGCGCGCGTGCTCGACCCATCGGGCCATCTCGGGATCGCGGGGCGGGCGCGAGAGAAACGCGCGGAGATGCTCGGCGGCCCGCTCCAGATCGCCCCGCCGGCGCAACAGGAACGCCAGACCATAGTGGGCCCCCGCGAGGTCCGGCTGCAGTTCAAGCGCGCGGCGATAATGCCGGATCGCCTCTTCTTGGCGCCCCGTGCGCGAGAGGGCGATCGCGATGTACTGCAGCACCTTCACGTTCGCCGGCTCGTCCCGGAGCGCCAGCTGATATGAGGTGATCGCGCCCTCGAAGTCGCCGTGGCGTTCGAGCGCGAGACCCTCGTTCAGGTAGTCGAGGCGCTGGGGCTTGATCGATCCGCCGTCGCCGGCCAGGATCTTCTTCCACCAACTCACGGCTGGCGCCGCACGGCAAGGGAGGGCATCCCGGTAACTTAGGCCGCGCCGACGGCCGGGGCAACGCGCATCCCCGGGCCCCTCCGACTCGTGTTAGCTTGGCCGGAGCGGCGTGCGTGCCGCGACACCCCGGAGGTCCCGTGCCCCGTCCCCGTCCCGCCCCCGCCCGTGACATCCTGGAAGTCGATTGGCCGTTCTTCGGGGAACTGTGTCGAGCGCTCGCCCTCAAGGTCGCCCGGGAGTACCAGCCGGAGATCATCCTCGGGATTGCCAAGGCCGGCGTCATCCCGGCCGCGATCGTTGCCACCATCCTGCAGTGCGACTACGCCAGCATCACCATCGCCCGCGCCACGCTGGACGCCGAGCCGGAATTGCTGATCGGCCCGCCGCCGTCGATTCGCGGCAAGCGGGTGCTGCTGGTCGACGAGACCTGCGACAGTGGCGACACGATGAAGCTCGCGCTCCACGCCGTGCGTGCGTCGCGGCCCGCCGAAGTGCGGACTGCCGCCTCGTTCAGCACGGGGCGGTGGGCCGTCGACTACCACGCCTTCGCCACCACGAAGGCAATCGTCCTGCCGTGGGATCGGGAAGTGATGGAAGGTGGCGAGTTGGTGATGCGTCCGGACCTGCGGGGCTATCTGGGCGAGTGAGACTCAGCTCGCGAGCAGGGCGCCGGGAAGTTCCTCGGCGCTGAACGCCTCGTGCCACGGGCGGCCCGCGGCGAGCAGGTCATAGACCGAGGCCAGGGTCGCGGCCGATCCCGCAAGGAAACGGCATGCCTCCGCACCATGGGAGCGGCACTCGACCTCGAGCACGGCGATCGGCGAGCCCGCCTGCGCGGTCAGGAAGGCTGCAAAACAGCCGCACGAGAAGTGACACGACGGACGGTCCGCCGTGCCAGGCTCCGCTTCGGCCCAGTCGCCAGCCTCCAGCAGCAACGCCCGATCCCCCAGCGGCGTGGTCGAGAGCGAGCCCCACCCGAGTCCGACACAGAGCTCGTCCAGCAGCGGCCCGAACCAGCGCAGGTCAAGCCGTCGCGCGTCGTCCAGCCCGGTGCGTTCGGCGACGCGATTGCGCCACCGTTCCGCCAGTGCATCACCTGATGCGAAACCGGCGTCCTGCAGCATATCGGCCGCTGCGGCGGGGACGGCATCATGCAACCGGCGGCGAAGCCGGTGGAGCGAGGCAGGGGCGATCGTGAAGAGTGACATGGCGAGGCGAAGCTACGCGTCGGGGGTGAGCCGCCGCAAGAGCTCGGCTTCGTCGATGATGGTGATCCCGAGCTGCTCGGCCTTCGTCTGCTTCTCGCCGGCGTCGGCCCCGGCCACGACCAGGTCGGTCTTCTTGGAGACACTCGAGGTCACCGTGCCACCGGCCGCCTCGATTCGCGCCGTCGCGTCGCCGCGGGACAGGGTGGGGAGCGAGCCCGTCAGCACCACGCGGAGCCCCGCGAGGGGTCGCGGGCCGTCCAAGCCCTCCGAAGCCTCTCGCAGCGCCACCCCGGCGGCCTCCAGTCGATCCAACAGCTTCCCGTGGGTGCCGTCGGTGACAAAGGCGGCGACCGAACTCGCAATCGTCGGGCCGATCCCCTCGATCGCCTCGAGCTGTGCGGCGTCTGCCTGCCGCAACACGGCCAGCGAGCCGAAGTTCCGGGCGATGCCCTTGGCCGCGGCCGCGCCCACATGGCGGATTCCCAGCGCCACCAGCAGGGCCCGGAGGGGCCGCTCCTTCGACGCGGCGATCGCGGCCACCAGCGCCTGCGCCGATTGCTCGGCAAATCCCTCGAGTTGCAACAGCGCGTCCGCCGTGAGCTGGTAGAGATCGGCGGCGTCGGCCACCAGCCCCGCCTCGAGCAGCTGTCGCAGCCGTTCCGGGCCGAGGCCGGTGATGTCCATCCCACCGCGCGAGACGAAGTGCACCAGCCCCTCGTAGGCCCGTCCCGGACAGCGCGTGTTGGGACAGTAGCGGTTGACCTCGCCCTCCGGCTTCACCAGCGCCGTGTGACAGATGGGACAGTGTGTCGGGGCGACCCACGCGATCTCGCTGCCGGTTCGCTTGCTGCGATCCGGGCCCAATACCTTGGGAATCACCTCGCCCGAGCGGATCACCTCGACCACGTCGCCGATGCGCACGTCGCGCTGGGCGATGATCTCCTCGTTGTGCAGCGTCGCGCGCGACACCGTGGCGCCGCCGACCCGCACCGGCTCGAGGATCGCGGTGGGCGCGAGGGTGCCGGTGCGGCCGATGTTCACCTCGATGGCGAGCAGGCGGGTGAAGGCGGACTCCGCCGGGAACTTCCGCGCGATCGCCCAGCGCGGCACGCGCCCGCCGATCACGCCGAGCTCCTCCTGCAAGCGGAACGCGTCCACCTTGATCACCAGGCCGTCGGCGTCGAATGGAAGCGCACGAATCCGGTCGGCCCAATCGGCCACGCTGGCCTGCACCGCCGCGAGATCGGGGAGCACGCTCCATCCTGGCGCCACGGGGAAGCCCCAGCCGGTCAACTGCTCGAGCGCCTCGTGATGCTGCGCCGCGGCCATCCCCGGCGACAGCGGGACCACTTGATAGCCGAAGAAGCGAAGGCGGCGTCGACGCGCCTCCGCGGGGTCGAGCTGCCGGAACGCCCCGGCGGCCGCATTGCGAGGGTTCTGGAGCAGCTCCTGGCCGGCGGCCTCGCGGAGCCGATTAACGGCGGCGAATCCGCGACGGTCGATATAGACCTCGCCGCGAACCTCCATGCGTGCCGGCCAGCCGCTCCCGGAGAGCTGGAGCGGGATGTCGGCGATCGCGCGGACGTTACCGGTGATGTCCTCGCCCTCGCTGCCGTCGCCCCGCGTCACGCCGCGCACCAGGGTGCCGTCCTCGTAGGTGAGGGAGAGCGCCGCCCCGTCGATCTTCACTTCGACCGCGAGCGGCGCCGAGAGGACCCGCGAGTCGATCTTGGCAATGCGCTCGAACCAGGCCGTGAGCTCGTCGTCGGAAAAGGCGTTGTCGAGCGAGAGCATCGGGACGGCGTGGCGCGCTTTCGGCAGGAAGCTCGCGACCTGTCCACCCACGCGCTGCGTCGGCGAGTCCGGCGTGATCAATTCGGGATGGGCTGCCTCGAGTTCCTGCAATCGGCGAAAGAGCACGTCGTATTCGGCGTCGCTGATCTCTGGCGTGTCCAGGTCGTAGTACGCTCGGCTCGCGCGCTGCAGCTCCGCGCGCAAGCGACCGGCTTCGTCGGCGGGACGGGGCGTGGTCACGGCTTCAGGTGCGCGGCGACCCGGACGGCGAGGGTCAGCGCCTGCCGCTTGTAGGTCGCGTCCATCGGTTCCATCGGCGGCAATTGGGCGATGACGTCCAATTGCACCTTGGCCTCGCTCCACTTGTCGCGGTCGGCGAGAATCAGCGCCAGGTCGAGCCGGTGGTAGATCCACTGCGGGCGCAGCTCCACCGCCAGGCGAAGCAATCGCTCCGCCTCGTCCCAGGATGCCTCGTTGAAGATCGCCGCGCCCATGAAGTTCTTGGCGAAGAAGCGCTCGAGCGGGGACAGCCGCTGAATCTCAGCGTGCCATCGTCCCAGGACGTGGTAGGCGCCATCATGCTTCGGGTCGAGCTCGATCGCTCGGAGTGCCTCGGCGCGAATCTCGGCGGCGCGCTGGATCCGCTCCTTCTTGCCCTTGGTCAGGGAAGTCCGCCCGATCGCGTTGGCCAGGATGAAATGCCCGTCGGCACCATCCGGCTTCGCGGCGGTGGCTCGACGTGCGTAGCTTTCCGCCACGACATAGAGTGAATCGCGGACCGGGTCGCGTTTCTCCTCCGGCACCTGTTTGCCGATGTCGAGCAGGACGGCGGCAAGGCGCCAGTTCGCTTCATAGGAGGCGGGGTCCACGCGGACCGCTTCCTCGAGCAGCCGGCGAGCGGTCTGAAAGTCGTGGCCCACCATCGCGCGCGTGCCGAGGGCGAGCGGGTCCTGCGCCACCGCGAGGGTGGGCAACCCGAGGCACAGGATGCTGGCGAGACGGGCGATGTGATGGTATCCCTGCATGACTCGGTTCCTCTCATGACGACACGGGGCTTCACGGCCCGAGGCAGAATGGTCGTTCCACGCCTGATTGAACGCAAGCGAGACGGGGGCGCGCTCACCGGAGACGAGTGGCGCGAGTTGATCGCCCACTACGCCACCGGGGCCGTGCCCGACTACCAGATGTCAGCGCTCGCCATGGCGGTGCTCTTCCGCGGCCTCACACCCGACGAGCTCGACGCCCTCACGCAGGCGATGCTCGACTCGGGCGCGCGGCTGGCCCGATCGGACGACGGCCGGCCGCGCATCGACAAGCACTCCACGGGCGGTGTCGGCGACAAGACCTCGCTGATCCTGGCACCGCTGCTGGCGGCCTGCGGCGTGGCCGTTCCGATGATGTCCGGCCGGGGCCTCGGCCACACCGGTGGTACCCTCGACAAGCTCGAGGCGATCCCTGGCTTCACGACGCGGATGCCGCTCGCCGACGCCGTCCGGCAGCTCGACGCGATCGGCGTGGTGATGTTCGGGCAGACGGACGAGATCGTGCCGGCCGATCGTCGGCTCTATGCCCTGCGCGATGTGAGCGGCACGGTGGAATCGATTCCGCTCATTACTGCCAGCATCATGTCGAAGAAGCTGGCCGAACAACTCGACGGTCTCGTGCTCGACGTGAAGGTCGGCAGCGGCGCGTTCATGCCGAAGCTCGAGGATGCCCGGACGCTGGCGCGGACGATGGTCGGCGTCGGCGAAAAGGCGGGGTGCCGCACCGTGGCCCTGCTCACCGCGATGGACCGTCCGCTCGGGCGCACGGCCGGCAACGCGATCGAAGTCGTGGAGTCGATCGAGGCGCTCCGTGGCGACGCCACCGGCGACCTGATGGAGGTCACGCTCGCGCTCGGCGCCGAGATGCTCCTGGTCGCCGGCCAGGCGACCGACCGGGCCGACGCGATCCGCACACTGAAGTCGGCGATCCGCTCCGGCGCCGCCCTCGAGCGCTTCCGCGAGGTGATCCGCTGGCAGGGCGGGAATCCGGCGGTGGTGGACGACCCCGGCCTGCTGCCACGCGCGCCAGTGATCCGCCACCTCACCGTCGGCCGCAGTGGCCGGATGCCGCCACTGCCGCCGAGGGCGCTCGGCGAGGCCATCGTCGCGATGGGTGGCGGGCGCCGTACGGCAAGTGACCCGGTCGATCCGGCCGTCGGGCTCGAGGTCTTGCCGCGCGCCGGCCAACAGGTGGCCGCCGGCGATCCGTTCGCGGTGGTCCACGCCCGGAACGAGGCCGATGCCAATGTCGCCGAACTGGCCCTGCGCCGCGCGCTCGACCTGGCGTGGACCACAGGGGAGGGGCCGCTCCCGTTGATCGTGGAGCGGATCACGCAGGATCACACCGAACCGTACGGAGTCGCCTGATGGGCGCAATAGTCGGCCTCGCGGCGCTCGCCGCCCTCTTTGCCTGGTTGATGGGCTTCGGCTCGCACCGTCCGCCGGCCGCGCCGGAGGACGACGTCGAGACACCGATCGATGTCGACGAGCTTGAACAAGCCGAATTGGAAATGCGCGACGACCGCTCGGCCCGCGCCATCGGAGAGGCACTCGCCGGCGAACCGACGGACGAGGGCGACGAGGAAGAGGACTGGGGGCCAGGGTCGCCGGGACATGGCGGGTTGCCGGGGATCAGCTGAAGGCGAGAAGCGAGAAGCGAGAAGCGGGAAGCGGGGTGTGACGGGAAGATCTCTCCGTGACACCCCGCTTCTCGCTTCTCACTTCTCGAACCCCGCTACACGTCCAGGACGCTGACGTACTTTGCATTCGCCTCGATGAACTGCCGGCGCGGCTCGACGTTGTCGCCCATCAGTTCGTCGAAGAGCTTCGAGGCCTCGACGGCATCCTGCAGCGTCACGCGGAGGACGGTGCGTGTCGTCGGATCCATGGTGGTCTTCCAGAGCTGATCCGGGTTCATCTCGCCGAGGCCCTTGTAGCGCTGGACGCCGACGTTGCCCTTGCCGCCTTCGGCGAGCCGGCGCTGGAACTCGCCCCGCTCCTCCTCCGTGTAGGCGTAGTACTCCTCGCGCCCACGGGCGACGCGATAGAGCGGCGGCTGGGCGATGTAGATGTAGCCCGCCTCGATCAGCTCGGGCATCTGCCGGAAGAAGAAGGTCAGCAAGAGCGTGCGGATGTGCGCGCCGTCGACGTCGGCGTCGGTCATCAGGATGATCTTCTGGTAGCGCACCTTGGCGAGGTCGAAGTCCTCGCGGACGCCGGCACCGATCGCGGTGATCATCGAGCGGATTTCCTCGTTGCCGAGAATCCGGTCGATGCGCGCCCGCTCGACGTTGAGGATCTTGCCGCGGAGGGGCAGGATCGCCTGGAAGGAGCGGTTGCGGCCCTGCTTGGCGGAGCCGCCGGCCGAGTCACCCTCGACGAGGTAGATCTCGCAGAGCGCCGGGTCATCGCTCGAGCAGTCGGCGAGCTTCCCCGGCAGGACCGCATTCTCAAGACCGGTCTTCTTGCGGACCAGTTCGCGGGCCTTGCGGGCGGCTTCGCGGGCACGCGCCGCCGAGACCGCCTTGTCGACAATGGCCCGGCCGACGGCCGGGTTCTCGTCGAGGAACTGGGCCAGGTGCTCGTTGACGATGGCGCGGACGATGCCTTCCACTTCGCCATTCCCCAGCTTGGTCTTGGTCTGCCCCTCGAACTGCGGCTCGCGCACCTTGACGTGCAGCACGCAGGTGAGACCTTCGCGCGCGTCTTCACCGCTCAGCGTGAAGCCTTCCTTCTTGAGTGCGTTCGACTTCTTCACGACCTCGTTGACGGTCCGCGTCAGTGCCGAGCGAAACCCGGTCAGGTGAGTGCCGCCTTCGTGGGTGTTGATGTTGTTCACGAAGGTGAAGGTGTTCTCGTTGTAACCGTCCTCGTACTGCATCGCGCAGTCGACGTCGACGTCGTCGCGGGTGGCCGAGAAATGCACCGGCTTCGGGTGGAGCACCTTCTTGGAGCGATTGAGCCAGGTGACGAACTCGACCAGGCCGCCCTTGTAGAGGAAGGTCTCGCTCCGCGGCGTCTCGTCGCGCTCGTCGGCCAGCGTGATGGCGATGCCGCCGTTGAGGAACGCGAGCTGCCGCAGCCGGTCCTCGAGGGTCCGCCACGAATACTCGAGCACCGAGAAGATCTCGGGATCGGGCTTGAAGTGGACCGTGGTCCCGGTGCCAGGCGCCATGCCGATCACGCTGAGCTTCTGCTTCGTCTGGCCGCGCACGAACGACATCTGGTGCCGCGCGCCGTCGCGATCGACCGTGACCACCAGCGATTCGGAGAGCGCGTTTACCACCGAGACGCCGACGCCGTGGAGGCCGCCCGACACCTTGTAGGAATTCTTGTCGAACTTGCCACCGGCGTGCAGGACCGTCAGCGCGAGCTCGACGCCGGGGATCTTCTCGGTCGGGTGCAGGTCGACGGGAATGCCGCGGCCATTGTCGGCCACGGTGATCGAGTTGTCGCGATGGATCGTGACATCGATCTTGTCGCAGAAGCCGGCCAGCGCCTCGTCGATCGAGTTGTCCACCACCTCGTAGACCAGGTGGTGCAACCCGTTCTCGCCGGTGGAGCCGATGTACATGCCGGGGCGCTTCCGCACCGCCTCGAGGCCCTTGAGGACCGTGATGCTGTCGGCGGCGTAGCCCGACTTGTCGGGGTCATGCGTGTCGTGGTTGGCCATGCGTCCTCGCGCTCGAGAGCGATCAGGGCCGGTCCAGGGGACCGACCATCCAGCGAATGTTCTTCACGCGGCCACTGCGCGAGCCGTTCAGGCGCGCGAGGATCCGCGGGGTCATCAGGCCGAGCTCGGTGGCCCAGGCCGGCGTCGCGACGCGCACCATCAGCGTCCCGTCGGGCGTGACCGACACGGCCTGCGTCACGGCGGCGATCTGGGGACCGACCCGCTCGCGCCAGTCGTCCACCGCCGTGGCGAGGTCGAGCCGCTTCCCCAGCCCCGACCCGGCGAGCCACTCCTCGAGCGCCTTGGCGAACGGCGTCGGGGCCTTCGGTCGATTCACGCCGTCCCCTCCAGCGGGGTGACCACGCCCCCCGTGACGCCCCAACGGGGCAGTTCCAGTTGCCGCGGCAATTCCTCGATGCGCGGCGCCGTCACGATCCGTTGCCCCGGCCGGCGGACCAGTCGCTCGGCCAGTCGCCGCTGTCGGTCCGCGTCGAGCTCGGCGAAGACGTCGTCCACCAGCAGGGCGGGGCGCACTCCCCGCCGCGCCGCGAGCGTTTCCTGCTCCAGGAATCGCAAGGCGATCGCGGCCGAGCGCTGCTGGCCGGTGGAGCCGTAGTCGCGGAGCGCGTGGCCGCCGAGCGAAAAGACCAGGTCATCGCGGTGCGGGCCGACGTGGCTCTGACCACGCGCCAGGTCTCGTGCGCGGGACGCCGCAAGGCGCGCCGGCCACCCCTCGGCCTCCGCCAGCGCATGGTCCGTCCGATATCGCAGCGACACCGGGGCCGACTCGCCAAGCGCTGCCAGCTCCTCCGCCCACGGTTCGGCCGCTTCGTCACTCCAGGCGAGTCGGGCCGCGATCACGATCGCGCCGTCCCGCGCGAGCACGCCGTCGAACGCTCCTGCTGAAATCGCATCGCCCTGCCGCAGCGCCGCATTGCGCTGGGCCAGTGCGGCCCGGTAGCGCAGCAGCGACTCAAGATACGGGCGCGAGGCGAGCGAGAGCATTCGGTCGATCCAGCGCCGCCGCTCCCCGGCGCCACCCTGCACCAGCGCGAGATCGGTCGGCAGGAACGCCACCGCCAGCCAGCGCCCGAGCGCGGCGGCACGTCCGGCCATCTCCTCGCCATCGATCGTGATGCGCTTCCGTCGCGTGGCCGTCGCCCAGGTCGCGGCAATCACCGGACCCTCGTCGAGCGCGACGGTGACATGGAATCCTGGCCCGCCAAACTGCGCCAACTCCCGGTCGGCTGCGCCGCGAATCGAGCGGAAGAGCACCGGGTACGCCAGCGCCTCGAGCAGGTTCGTCTTCCCGTGGCCATTGGGGCCCACCAGCGCCACGCCCTCGGTCGGGAGCGTCAGCTCGGCGTCCGCCAGGTTGCGGAAGCTCCGCACCAGCAGGGTCGCCGCGCGCATCGGCTACCGACCGCGGAACTGCGCCGGGCGCTTCTCCAGAAACGCCGTCGTCCCCTCGCGCTTCTCCTCGCTGCCGCAGGCCACGCCGAATTGGGTGGCCTCGTGCCCGAGCGCGGCGTCGAGCGGCAGGTCGAGCGCCGCGTCGACCGTCTCCAGCACCATGCGCACCGCCATCGGCCCCATCTGCAGCATCACGTTCGCCAACGCCTTCGCCTCGGCGAGCAACGACTCGAGCGGCACCACCTTGTTCACCAGTCCGATCCGGTGCGCTTCGGCGGCATCGATCATCCCACCGCTCAGCAGCAACTCCAGCGCGCGCCCACGACCAACCAGCCGCGGCAACCGCACCGTGCCCCCGTAGCCGGGGATCAGGCCGAGCTTCACTTCCGGCTGTCCGAACTTCGCGTTCGGTGACGCGTAGCGGATCTGGCAGGCCATGGCGAGCTCGCAGCCACCCCCGAGGGCAAAGCCGTTCACCGCGGCGATCACCGGCTTGCCCAACTGCTCGAGTTCGCGGAACGCTGCGTGTCCCTTGCGCGACAGCCGTTCGCCCGTGGTCGCATCGGTCTGGGCGATCTCCGCAATGTCGGCCCCGGCCACGAAGGCCTTCTCGCCCGCCCCCGTGACGATCATGGCGCGCACCGAGATCTCGCTGGCGGCCCACGCCGCGAGGGCCGCCAGATCGGAGATCACGGCGTCGTTGAGGGCGTTCAGCTTGTCGGGGCGATTGATGGTGGCGACGACGATCCCGTCGGCGTCCTGGTCGATCAGGAGCGTGGTGTAAGCCATCCCGGAAAGATAAGGGGGAGGGGGGTTTCCGTGCAGTTCCCGCCCCGCTTGGTTTAGCCTACACCCGCCGTGACCACTGGCCACTGATTCCTGGTCCCTCGTCCGCCTCGCGGAGCCCTCATCCCGTTCATTTTGGCGCTCGACCAAGGCACCACCAGTTCCACCGCGCTCGTGGTGGCGCCGGATGGTCGCATCCTCGCGCGGGCGACCCGGGAGATCCCCCAGCACTTTCCGGCCCCGGGGGAGGTTGAACACGATCCCGACGACCTGGTCGGCGCCACGGTGGCGGCGGGTCGTGAAGCGTTGGCCACCGCCGGGGTGCCGGTCGACGCGATCGGCATCACCAATCAGCGTGAGACACTGGTCCTTTGGGACCACGCGACGCTCGCTCCGATCGGCCGGGCCATCGTCTGGCAGGATCGGCGGACCGCCGATCGCTGTGCCGAGCTCCAGGCCGCAGGTTGGGAGGCCGACATTCGCGCGCGAACCGGCCTGTTGCTGGACCCGTATTTTTCCGCGACCAAGCTCGAGTGGCTCCTGCGCGATCCGGCGCTCCGGGCGCGTGCCGTGTCGGGGACATTGCGCGTGGGGACGGTGGAGAGTTGGCTGGTTGTGAAGCTGACCGGGGGTCTGCACGTCTCCGATCCGACCAACAGTTCACGCACGATGCTGGCATCGCTCGCGACCGGCGAGTGGGACCCCTCCCTCCTCGACGCGTTCGGGGTGCCGCCCGGAATCCTGCCCACCATCGTGCCGTCTGCCGGTCTCGTCGGGATGGCAAAAGCGGAGTGGTTCGGGCGCGAGCTGCCGATTGCCGGCCTTGCCGGCGATCAGCAAGCGGCACTGTTCGGGCAGGGGTGCGTCACCGCGAGCGCGGCCAAGATCACCTATGGCACGGGGGCGTTCCTGCTGCGCTTCGTCGGCACGGATGGACCGGCCGTCCCTGCCCCCGGGGTCCTGTCGACCATCGCCCTCGGCGCCTCCGGGCAACGCGGCTGGGCGCTGGAAGGGAGTGTGTTCGTGGCCGGGGCGGCGGTACAGTGGCTCCGGGACGGGCTCGGGCTGATCGAGCGGGCCAGGGACACCGCTGCGATGGCGGCGAGTGTAGCCGATACTGGAGGCGTGGTGGTGGTGCCGGCGTTCACCGGCCTGGGTGCCCCCTACTGGAACGCCGAGGCGCGGGGAATGATCACCGGGGTGACCCGGGGGACCACGAAGGCCCACGTGGTCCGGGCCACCCTCGAGTCGGTGGCCCATCAGACCGCCGACCTGGTGGAGGCCATGGGGGGCGTCAGCACCCTTCGGGTGGATGGCGGAGCGGCGGCCAACGACTGGTTGATGCAGATGCAGGCGGATCTGCTCGGCGTGCCGGTCGAACGGCCGGCGGCGGTCGAGCTCACCGCGTACGGCGCGGCCCGGCTCGCGGCGCAAGGCATCGGTGGGTCGCTCCCGTCCGCCGCCGATCTGGGCGGGGGCACCCGATTCGAGCCGCAGGCGACCAGCCAGTGGCGTGCGGCGCGGCGTGAGGAATGGCGGCGCGCGGTCGAGGCCGCACTGCATTGGGCCCATGATCGATGATCGAGGGTCGATGATCGATGGTCGATCATCGATGATCGATCATCCCCGTTCCAGCTCGGCGGCACCCATTTCATCTGTTCTGGGGTATATTTGGTCATCTCCTTGGGGAGCGTCCCACCATGAAGCCCAGCACCAAGTTCGCACTCGGCAGCGTCGCCATTGTGGCCGTCGTGTCGCTCCTGATGATTGAAGGCGTGAAGCAGACAGGCACCTACTTCCTGACCCCCTCGCAGCTCGTCGCGAAGGCCGAGCAGGATCCGTCGTTGCACGATGTCGGCGTGAAGGTGAGTGCCAAGGTGGTGAAGGGATCGATCAAGCGCGATCCGGCGGCGCAGCGGGTCGACTTCACGATCAGCGATGGCACGCGTTCCTTCCCGGTGACTTACATCGGCCTGGTACCGGACACCTTTACCGACAAGAACGAGATCGAGGTCGTCGCCGAGGGAAAGTTCGGGCGCGACGGCACCTTCCACGCAACCGTCCTGGTTGCCAAGTGCGGGTCCCGCTACGAAGCGCAGTGGGACGACATGGCGAAGAACAAGACCACCTGAGCGGGGCCCGATGACTTACCTGGGACAGTTCGCACTCTGGGCCGCCGTTCTGGTGGGAGCCTGGGGTGCGGCGTTGGCGTTTTTCGGCAAGTGGGAGGAGCGCCCGGCGCTCGCCACGGCGATCACCCGCAGCAGTTATGCGCTCTGCGCCGCCCTGCTGGTGGCGGCCGTCGCGCTCTGGAAGGGGATCTTCACCCACGATTTCAACATCGAGTACGTCGCCGCCTACACCTCGCGGAATCTCCCCGAGTACTACCTGATCTCCGCGTTCTGGGCCGGACAGAAGGGGTCGCTCCTCTTCTGGGCGGTGGTGCTCTCCATCTTCGGGGCACTCGCGCAGGCGCTGACCTCGCAGCGTTTCAAGGCGATGCTGCCGTACGTGGCCGGGATTGCCAACGTCACCACGATCTTCTTCGTGCTGGTGATGCTCTTCGGCGGCGCCAATCCGTTCGAACGGCTCGCGTTCACGCCGCCTGACGGCCGGGGCCTCAACCCGCAGCTGCAGAACCCTGGGATGATCATCCATCCCCCGATGCTGTACCTGGGCTACATCTCGCTCACGATTCCGTTCGCGTTCGCAATGGCCGCCCTGCTCGCCAAGCAGCTCGACGCCGGATGGATTGTCGCGATGCGGAAGTGGGCCCTGACCTCGTGGCTCTTCCTCTCGGTCGGCATCACCATCGGGATGTGGTGGGCGTACGTCGAACTCGGCTGGGGCGGCGTCTGGGCATGGGATCCGGTCGAGAACGCGTCGCTGTTGCCGTGGCTCACCCTGACGGCGTTCCTGCACTCGGTGATGATCCAGGAAAAGCGCGGCATGCTCAAGCGCTGGAACATGGGGCTGATCGTCGCGACGTTCCTGCTGACCATCTTCGGCACCTTCATCACCCGGTCGGGTGTCATCGCGTCGGTGCACTCCTTCACGCAGTCGGCGGTGGGCTACTTCTTCCTCGCCTTCCTGATGGTCGCGGCGATCCTCTCGTTCACGCTGCTCTACACCCGCTGGCCGCTGCTGCAGCCCGAGGCGCAGCTCGAGTCGATGGTGAGTCGCGAGGGTGCCTTCCTCTACAACAATCTCGCGCTGGTCGGCATCGCCTTCTCCGTGCTCTGGGGCACCCTCTTCCCGATCCTCTCCGAGGCGGTGCGCGGGACCAAGATCACGGTGGGCCCGCCCTTCTTCAATCGCGTCAACATTCCGCTGGGGATCTTCCTCCTCTTCCTCACGGGGGTTGGCCCGCTCATCGCGTGGCGCAAGGCGTCGGCGGCGAACCTGCGCCGACAGTTCATCGCCCCGCTGATCGGCGGCGGCGTCGCGCTCGGTGCGCTCCTGGCCGGCGGCCTGCGCTCGCCCTGGGCGGTGATGTCGCTCTCCGTCTCGGCCTTCGCCCTGGTGACGGTGATTCAGGAATTCGGCCGCGGCATCCGGGCGCGGATGACCATGCACGCCGAAGGGGCGGTGGTGGCGCTGATGCGGCTCGTGGCGCGAAATCGCCGCCGCTACGGTGGCTACGTCGTCCATGTCGCGATCATGGTCTACTTCGTCGCCTTCACCGGCCTCGCGTTCGCCACCAAGACCACCGTCGACCTGCAGCCGGGTCAGACGGCCACCCTCAAGTCGGCCTACGGACACACCTGGACCTTCACCCACCTCGGCGTCTCGCAGTACGAGGCCCTGAATCGACGGGTCTCGGCGGCGACACTGGAGATCGCGAAGGACGGCGTGAAGAAGGGCACCATCAAGTCGGAGAAGCGGCAGCACGTCGACTCGTTCGGCAATCCGACCTTCGAACCCTCCACCGAGGTCGGCATTCGCTCCGATCTGCTCGAGGACGTCTACGTCGTGTACGCCGGGTCGCCGGACGGCACCGAGCGCGCCTCGTTCTCGCTGCTGATCAACCCGCTGGTGAGCTGGTTCTGGATCGGCGGCGGCATCCTGGTCTTCGGCGGGCTGCTGACGATGTGGCCGGGCGGGCCGCAGGTGAAGACGGCGCGCCAGCGCGCATCGATTCAGGCGGGGTACACGGTGCCGCTCGCGGGGGTGGCGGAGTGACCGGCTCCCGGCGGTATTTCCTCGGCGCGATCGTGGCGGCGGCGGGAGGCGTGGTCCTGCGCCCGCTTTCGGCGCAGGATACCAGTCGCGTGGCGCCACAGGACACCGCGACCGTGCGCGGCGACCTCCTCCGCGATCCGGATGGCGTGGGGCAGCGGCGCGACACCGTGACCGCGATCGACAATGATCCCGGCATCATCGCGATTGAACGCCAGCTCCACTGCACCTGCGGCTGCACCCTCGACATCTATACCTGCCGCACGACGGACTTCACCTGCGGCGTGTCCCCGGCGTTGCACAAGGAGATCATCGCGCTGGTGCAGGAAGGGAAGACACCGGAGCAGATCGTTCGCTACTATGTCGAACGCGAAGGGGAGAAGATGTTGATGGCCCCAGCGGCCCAGGGATTCAACCTGGCCGGCTACCTCGTGCCCGGGCTGGGGATGGTCGCGGCCGGCCTGGCCCTCGCCGCATACCTCTCTCGCCGCCGGGATGTCGTGGCCGTGGCCGCCGCGGGGAGCGCACCCGCTGTGGCTCCCGATGCCGATGCGATGGAACGCCTGAAGCGCGCGCTTGACGAGGTGGACTCGTGAATCAGGACACGATGGCTCAACTGGTCGCCATGGTGCTGGTCGGCTTCGCCCTGTTCTGGCTGGTGGCGCAGCCGCTGATCGCGCCGGGGGTCGAGCAGGCGCCGGTCATCGAGCCGCCGGACCCGGAGGAGACGCCGCGGGGTCAGGCATTGCTGGCGCTCAAGGAAATCGAATTCGATCGGGCCACCGGCAAGCTCTCGGACGACGACTACGCCGAACTGCACGCCCGCTACTCGAGCCGAGCGCTCGAACTGCTCGAGGCCGCGCCGGTCCTGTCGGCGACCGAGGATCCGGTCGAGGCGCTGCTCACGCAGCGGATCGTGACCGGCGGCGGCTTCTGCGGCAGCTGCGGCGCCCGCCGGGTGCCCGGCGGACGCTTCTGTGGCAGTTGCGGCGCGACCCAGGTCGCCTAGGGCTCAGGGTCGGTAGGTCGTCCCGAACCAGCCGTAGGTTCGGGTCCCGTCGGACTTGAGCACCCAGTTCGCCCCGCCCGGCACCCACCCCGCCACCGAAGTCTCGACCGCGTTACCGATCAGGTCGTCCCCCGTCGTGATGATGTTGCGCACCGCGCTGTAGAGGTTGAAGAGCGACGGTGCCGCGCGGACCCCCTTCACATACCACGGCTCCACCTTGCCACTCGTCACGCTCTTGTATGCGGCATCCACCGCCGAGAGGAGTTGGGCGACGCGATTGCCGTCGATGCGCGGCACGCATGCTTCGTCGTCGTCCTCGTAGGCGACGATGCGGATCGGTGCGCCTGGGTGCGCCGACGCATAGCGCTGCCGATCCTGCTCGGACAACAGCATCGCGCTGCCACTCCAGTCCGGGCCGTTCTGGTCGAAGGAGGAATAGCCCCCCGCATGTTCACCGGTACAGGCCAACTGCTCGGCCTCGCTCCCCGCCACCAGTCCGTAGACGTGATACTCGTACTCGGGTTTCCCCTTCAGCCAGCTCTCGAACGAGTCCTCGAAGTGCGACATGGTCAGGTACAATCCGGCCGCCGAGGAGACGTTGCCAGTCGAGGTGCTGCTGGTGACACCGCAGAGGTCGTAGCACGACGCCGCCAGCAGCGGCCGACCGCCGGTGAAGTCGGTCTCCTGCGGCACCAGCGCGAGGACCGGCGTGGCGGGCGGCGTGTCGGCGCTCAGTACCCGTCGACGTCCCGCCAGGTCAAAGGCGACGGGCGCGTCGCCATCCTGGCCGATGGTCGCCACCAGCAGCGCCGCATCGCCGTGCCACGCGGTCCGATGTGCCTCGACGGGGAGGTACAGCTCCAGCGGCCGGGCAGCGTCGAGGTCGCCGAGCAATTCGGCGAGGGAGGTATTGCCGCCGCGCGCGAGCGAGGCCAGGAGCACCCCCTGATCGGCACGGGCGAGTGCCTGGAACTGGAGCTTGCCTTCCGGGGCGCGAGAGGCATCGAGCCGTCGCGCGAGGGCCGCGCGCGTCGCGGGGTCGGCCAGCGCCACGGCGAGTCGAAGCGCGAGGCGCTCCCGCGGCGAGGCGGCGACCGTCGTGGCGGTTCCGGCCGGTGGCGCCAGCGTGGGCGCCGTGGCATCGTCACCGTGACAGGCGACGAGGCCGAAGAGGAATGCGGTGGAGCAGAGCAGGCGACGGGACATCGGGCCCTCCAGGGACCAAAGGACAGACCGCGATCCGGCAGAGTGCCGAGTCGCGGTCGTCACGATCGTGGAGGGCCCCGGTTTGCCGAGGGGCTGAACGGCGCGGCACGGTGCAACTTCCTGCGGTCAGACGTCCAGTCGTTCGAGTCGGCGCAGGGCGAGCCGCATCGGCAGCCACCCGGCGACACCGCAGCAGGCGGCCGCGCCCGCGAAGGCGAGCCAGCCGCCGAGGCTCACCTGCGTCTCCTCGCCCGCGGAGGCGGCTCGCAGCTGTTCCACCACCGGAATCGCCTCGAGCGAAATCACGGCGCCCAGCAGGGCCACCGCCAGCAGCATGAAGACCAGACCGCCGAACGATGTCGGGATCTGGGCCGCGTTCTCGGTGTCATACTGCGGGAAGAGGGCGCCGACGCCGAGCGCCAGGCCGCCCACGGCAAGCGTGTACCCCACCACGGTGGCCACCGAGACCAGCATCATGAAGGGCGAGGCTCGGAGCAGGGTGTTGGTCGACAGCGTCAGCCCCACGGCCAACACGAGCAGCGGGACCACGCCGACGAAGTACTTGCTCCGCAGCATCGCCAGCGGATCGAGCGGTGACGAGCGCAGCAGCCACATCTGGCGGCCTTCCAGCGAGACCGCCGGAAAGATGAAACGCGCGGCGATCGCGGCGATCACGAACCCGGCCAGCCCCTGGTTGAGGAACGCGATCAACGTGACCAGCAGCACGGGCACCTTCTCGCCGGTGAACAGCGGCAGCGCCTGGATGTTGAAGAGGTAGACCAGCACCAGGACGCCGAGCAGGATGAGTTGGCTCCACTGCGTCGAGTCGCGGAAGAAGGTGCGCAGGTCCTTGAGGATGAATTCGCGGCGCATCGGCGGCAGGCCCACGAACAGGCGTCGGATCAGGCCGTCCCACCGCCTGCCACGCACGAAGTGATCGGCGCCCTCCTGCGCGCGGGCGAAGCCCTGCACGTAGAGCCGCCGGTGCAGCGCCGCGCCGATCACCACGAACGCCGCGGCCGTGGTCCACAGCAACGCGATCGGCAGCGGATCGCCGATGCGCGTCAGCCAGTTCATCACCATGCTGCTGGCCCACTCGCTGGGCAGCAGCGGATGCGACGGCGTGCGCAGCACCGCGACGAAGTCGACCAGGTTCTGGAATCCCTCGGGGCGCGCCAGCTGTTCGGGGCGCATCACCCGCAGCATCACGACCAGTGCGCCGGCCGTCAGGATCGAGACCAGGCCGAGGATGTCGCGCGCCCGGCGCGCCGGGAAGATGTTGACGAGGAGCAAGGTTGTGGCGGAACCGATCACGCCGGGGATGACCAGGAGCGGCAGCAGCGCACCGAGCGCCACCAGCGGGAAGAGCAGTCCGCCGCCCCAGACCACGGCGTACGCGGCCAACAGCGGCACCGCGAGCAGCACCACCATCCACGACGAATGGACCACGGTTTCGCCGAGTTTGGCGAGATAGAAGCGCCCCCAGTCCAACGGCGCGGCCACCAGCATGTCGAGGTCGCGGGCGAGGAAGAAGGTCGACAGCGCCGAGACCAGATTCGAGAGCAGCAGGATCGAGAGGAAGGCGAGGAAGGCCATCCCGAGCAGCTTGCCCGCGAGCAGCGGGCCGATCTCGGGGACGTCCTTGAAGTACTTCACTGCCCGATACGAAATCCCGTACGCGGCGGCGAGGAACACCAGCCCCGCGACGCCCAACAGGAGCCCCCGCCAGCGCCGCGGCTCGTCGGGACGGGCACGCACGCGCGCCAGCGCGCTGCGCCATTTCGGCGAGGTGAGCGTGGCGAGTCCGGGCTGGGGCCCGTGTGGCTCAGGTGAGGAGCGCGTCAAGGTCGTGGTCCACGTGCTCGCCAGTCAGGCGGAGGAAGAGTTCCTCCATCCCGGCCCCGTCGGATGCCGCTTCGCGCCGGAGTTCTTCGACGGTGCCGCAGGCCACCATCGTGCCCTGCGAGATGATGCCGACGCGGTCGCACAGCCCCTCGACGATTTCCATCGTGTGGGTGCTCATCAAGACCGTGCCACCAAGGTCGGTGTACCGTCGGAAGAGCGTCTTCAAGAGCCTCGCGCTCTTCGGATCGAGGCCGATCATCGGCTCGTCGACCACGATGACCTCGGGGCGGTGCACCAGCGCACTGGCGATGATCAGCTTCTGCCGCATGCCGTGACTGTAGGACTCGGTCAGCTCGTGCTTCCACGGCGTCAGGTCGAAGAGCTCGAGCAGTTCGTCGATCCGTGCCTCGAGCTCGGGGCCGTCCTGCCCGAAGAGCGCCGCGGTGAAGCGGAGGAACTCGGCGCCGGTCAGCTTGTCGTAGACGAACGGCCGGTCCGGGATGAAGCCGAGCTTCGCCTTCGCGCGCATCGGGTGGCGGAGGATGTCCTCGCCGCTCACCTCGATCGTCCCCGCGGTCGGGGCCAGGATGCCGGCGATCATCCGCATCGTCGTCGTCTTGCCGGCGCCGTTCGGGCCCAGCAGGCCGAACAGTTCGCCGCGCTCGATGTCGAGGTCGATGCCGCGCACCGCCTCGAAACTGCCGTACCGCTTGGTGACGCCGCGCAAGCGGATCACGGAACCTCCTGAGAGTCGGGAACGGCCGTGACGCGGAGCTGGAGCACGCGGGGCAACATCTGCCACGGGTCGGCCGACCCGCTGCTCCCGAGCCGGATCAGGCTCGTACTGGCACGCTGGCGGCCAAACGCCGGGTCGACGGCCGTCCAGCGGCCCTCGTGCCGGACCTCGGCCCACGCGTGCGTGGCGAAGCCGTCGCCGACGGGTCGAATACCGATCGCCAGCCGTGCCTCAAGACCGGCGATGCGCGCCGCCGCCACGAACAACCGGGCGATCCCTTCGGCCTGTGCGCGTCCCGTCGCCAGCGCGGCGCCCGCATCCACCGCCGCCGTGGTGGCCGTGTCGAGCGTGACCCGCGTGCCGATGGCAGAGATCAGTCGCCCGAGGAGAATGTCTCGATCTGTCGGGGGCAACGGGCCGAACGCCCGATCGACCAACGCGCGCACGGTCGGCAACGAATCGGGAGCGAGTGGGTCGCGCGGCATCACTTCCGCGGCGCCACCTGTGGGCTCGCTCCAATCCGTGCTCACGACGAGCGTGTCACCGCGGAGTTGTTGCCGACCCGCCGCGAGCGACGGAAGCAGGGTCCGATCGAGCGGACGACCATCGCGTCGCGACAACAGGAACCGCCCCGGCGTGCTGGAGGTATCGGGCACCGCGAGCCTGGTGACCAGTGGATACAACGCTCGCAGCCGCGCCGCGCGTGACGCCCCGCGATTGCGCAGCGCGCTGGCAGCCAGGTCGAAATCGGTGCGTCGCCACGAGAGTCCGAAGGCCGTCTCGATTCCGGTCACGCGCCCGCGCGCATCGATCCACCAGCGCTCGGCAGGGCCATCGGCTCGGATCAGCACGGCGCGAGCCCGGGCGGAGTCCCGGTGCGCCACCATCAACTGTCCCGACGCCGGGTCGAGCACCGCGCTGTCGGCGAAGATCGTCATGGAGTCCCTGCCCGGGGTCATCTCCAGCGCCATCAACGCGCCCGGCCATCCCACGAGCCCGGGCAAGGTCCGGCGGCGCCCCGGAGCGAGTCCACCCGTCAGCGCCAGCCGGTAGGGGAGAATCGCGGAGGTCGTCGGCGCCACTGCGAAGGCGAGACCGCCTTGAGCGCCCAACGTTCCGTCGCGCGCCATGGTGAGTCGCCCATCGGCCATCGTGACGGTCCAGGAGTCCTTGACGCGGTCGTGCACCATCCGTGCGGTGATCGAGGTGACGACCAACGCTGGCGACACCTTGGTCACCACGTAGCGTGACGCCCGCAAGACGCCAGAGCCGGCCGGCGTTTCGATCGCGAACGTCTCGATCACCTGGTACCCTGGGGAGAGGGTATCCACCGTGATACCCGCCTGGCCGATCTGGGTGTCCCCACTGTACAGGGCGAACCACGCAGCCCCTGGGGCCAGCCGCAGCGCGGCTTCGCTGCTGAGGACCGCGGCCTCGGACTGGTTCAGGCGACGGCTCCCCAGCCACGTCAGGGCGCCCCCCCAGGCGAGGAGGATGGCGATGGCGAGCCATGCACGGGGGGACGGGCGGTAGAGCTGCATGTCGGCAATATGGGGCAAGCCGCGGGCCACCGCCCCGGGGGGGCGCGTTGCTCCTGCTTCCCGTTCCACCTTATGGTTCCGGGCTATGGCTGAAGAGTTCCTGGTCGTTCGCGGGGCACGAGAGCACAACTTGAAGAACGTCACCGTCCGCATCCCGCGGAATGCGCTGACGGTCATCACCGGCCTGTCGGGGTCGGGGAAGTCGTCGCTGGCGTTCGACACCATCTACGCCGAAGGGCAGCGGCGCTACGTCGAGTCGTTGTCGGCGTATGCGCGCCAGTTCCTCGGCCTGATGGAAAAGCCCGATGTCGACGCGATCGAGGGACTGTCGCCCGCGATCTCGATCGAGCAGAAGACGACGGGCCAGAACCCGCGCTCGACTGTTGGCACCGTGACGGAAGTGTACGACTACATGCGCCTCCTCTGGGCGCGCGCGGGCGTGCCCCATTGTCCGAACGATGGCACGCCGATCACGCGATCGTCGGCGGGCCAGATCGGCGACACGATCCTCGGCTGGCCGGAGGGGACGCGCATCGAGGTACTCGGCCCGATGGTGCGCGGCCGCAAGGGCGAATTCCGCGACTTGATCGAGGACCTGCAGAAGCAGGGCTATGCGCGAGTGCGCGTGGACGGCGAGACGCACGACCTCACGGCGGTGCCAACGCTCAACCGCCGGCAGAATCACGACATCGCCGTCGTGGTGGATCGCCTCGTGGTGCGCGAGAGCGATCGGTCGCGGCTGGTGGACTCGATCGAGACCGCGTTGCGCGTGGCCGATGGCGTGGTGGAGATCGTGCGGCACACCACCAAGCCGGCGACGCAGCAGTCGCGCCTCTTCAGCGAACGCTTTGCCTGTCCGACCTGCGGCCTCTCGCTCCCGGAACTGGAGCCGCGGCAGTTCTCGTTCAACTCCCCGTTCGGTGCCTGCGCGGAATGCCACGGCGTGGGGACGTCGCGGGTGCCCAACGCCGAGCTGGTGCTCGGGGACGGCAGCATCTCGATCCTCGAGGGCGTCGTGCTCCCCTGGGGCGAACCGACCGGCTATCTCCGCAAGGTCGTGCTGCCGACGCTGGCGCGGGTCTACAAGTTCGACCTCAACAGCGCGTGGCACGATCTCTCGCCCGCGGTGCGCAAGCTCCTGCTCGACGGGGCGCCCGGGAAGAAGATCACCTGGGTCGCCGATGGCGGCCGCAGCAAGGAAACCGAGGGCGAGTGGGAGGGAATCCTCGCCAACGTCGGGCGACGGTGGCGCGAGTCGTCGAGCGATTCGGTACGCACCGACCTTGAGGGCTACATGGTCGAGCGACCCTGCGTCGTGTGCGGCGGCAAGCGGCTGAAGGCGGAGTCGCTCGCCGTGCTGGTCGGCGGGCAGGGGATCGGCGACGTGGTCGCGCTCTCGGTCGACGGGGCGATCGCCTTTTTCGAGGGGATCCCCGTCGGTCGGGGGAAGGCGGGCGCGGTCGATCCCGACATCGCCGGCCCGATCCTCAAGGAGGTGATCGAGCGGCTGCGCTTCCTCGCCGACGTCGGTCTCGAGTATCTCACGCTCGGCCGATCGGCGGGCTCGCTCTCGGGTGGCGAGGCGCAACGGATCCGGCTGGCGACGCAGATCGGCTCGCGGCTCGTGGGCGTGCTCTACATCCTCGACGAGCCGAGCATCGGGCTGCATCAGCGTGACAACGAGCGGCTGCTCGAGACACTCCGCGGGCTGCGCGATCTCGGCAACACCGTGCTGGTCGTGGAGCACGACGAGGACACCATCCGCGCGGCCGACCACGTGATCGACCTCGGGCCCCGCGCCGGACGCTTCGGTGGCGAGGTGGTCGCGGAAGGGACGATCGAGGAGATCCTCGCCCACCCCGATTCGCTCACGGCGCGGTACCTCCGCAATGAACTGCGGATCCCGGTGCCGGCGGTGCGGCGCCCGCGCGACCCGGCCAAGCGCCTGCGCATCACCAACGCGCGCGAGAACAACCTGCGCGGACTCACCGTCGAAATTCCGCTCGGCTGTTTCGTGTCGATCACCGGCGTGTCCGGCTCCGGCAAGTCGACGCTGGTGACCGACATCCTCTACCAGACCCTCGCCCGCCATTTCTATCGTGCCAAGGTGTTGCCCGGCGCGCACGACCGCATCGAGGGGCTCGACCAGCTCGACAAGGTCATCGACATCGACCAGTCGCCGATCGGCCGCACGCCACGGTCGAATCCGGCGACCTATTCCGGGCTCTTCACGCCGATCCGCGAGCTGTTCACGCAGCTGCCCGAAGCGAAGATGCGCGGCTACGGCCCGGGGCGATTCTCCTTCAACGTGAAGGGGGGCCGTTGCGAGGCGTGTCAGGGCGACGGCCTCGTCAAGATCGAGATGCACTTTCTCCCCGACGTCTACGTGCCGTGCGAGGTCTGCAAGGGGCGGCGCTACAACCGCGAGACGCTCGAGGTGCGCTACAAGGGGAAGAGCATCGCCGACGTGCTTGACCTGACGGTCGCCGACGCGATGGACTTCTTCTCCGCGCAGACGCGCATCGCCGAAAAGCTCTCGCTCCTCAACGACGTCGGACTCGGGTACTTGCACCTCGGCCAGGCCGCGACGACGCTCTCCGGGGGCGAGGCGCAGCGCGTCAAGCTCGCCACCGAACTCGCCAAACGCGACACCGGCCGGACGCTCTACATCCTCGACGAGCCGACCACGGGGCTTCACTTCGAGGACGTGCGGCTGCTGCTTGAGGTGCTCCATCGCCTGGTGGACAAGGGGAACAGCGTCGTCGTGATCGAACACAACCTCGACGTCATCAAGACCTCCGACTGGGTCGTGGACCTTGGCCCCGAAGGCGGCGTGCGCGGCGGGACGATCGTGGCGGCCGGCACGCCGGAAGAGGTGGCCCGGGTTCCCGGCTCGCACACCGGCCGCTTTCTCGCGCGGACGCTGGGCATCACCTGATGCACCTGGCCTGACGGCGAGCAACCCGTCGTCCGCGCAGTCCGTTGTTGATCTTCGTAGTCGATCCGACCCTCATTCCGATGGAGCGGCCGTGACCGAGTTGATGCTGGACGAGCTCCGCCCGCGATTTGCCGCGCAGTACACGCTGGAGCGCGAGCTCGGGCGGGGCGGCATGGGCATCGTCTTCCTTGCACGCGAACTCTCGCTCGACCGGATGGTGGCGATCAAGCTGTTGCCGCCAGCCCTGGCGAAAGACGCCGCCATTCGGGAGCGCTTCCTGCGGGAGGCGCGCACCGCGGCGCAGCTCTCCCATCCGAACATCGTGCCGATCTATCGCGCGGACACCGCCGACGAGCTGGTGTACTTCGCGATGGGCTTCGTCGACGGCGAGACGCTGGCCGAGCGCGTCACGTCGCGCGGCCCGTTGTCGCCGGCCGAGGCCGTCCGCGTCCTCCGCGAAGTGGCCTGGGCGCTCGCCTACGCCCACGCTCGCGGGGTGATCCATCGCGACGTGAAGCCCGAGAACATCATGCTGGAGCGCGGCACCGGGCGCGTGACGGTGACCGACTTCGGCATCGCCCGGGACGTCCGCGCCTCGGCGCTCACGGCCGATGGCATGGTGATGGGTTCGGTGCATTACATGAGTCCCGAACAGGTGGCCGGTACCGAGATCGACGGTCGCAGCGACCTCTACGCGCTCGGCGTGGTGGCCTTCCAGATTCTGAGCGGTCGCCTGCCCTTCGACGCCCCGCAGGCGTCGGCGGTGCTGCTGATGCAGGCCACGCACGCCGCGCCCTCGCTCCACGGGGTGGCGCCCTCCGTGCCGGCGCCGCTTGCGATGGTGGTGGACCGGTGCCTGCGGAAGGATCCCGCGGAACGGTACGCGACCGGAGAGGCGCTCGCCGATGCGTTGACCCAGGCGCTGCAACAGGCGCAGAGCGGACCCAGTGCCGTCCCCGATGCGGTCCTCAGCGAGGACGCCGCGAAGGCGGTGTGGCTGCGTGCCGCGCAGCTGCAGGCCGACGCGGCGCGCCGCGTGCAGGATCGCACGGCGCAGGCCGAAGCATTTGCGACCGGCGCGCAGCCGTCGGCACCGACCAGCGGCTATCGGCGCGTCGATGTCGAGGCCGCCGCGGTCGAAGCCGGGATCGGAGCGGAGTTCGTCCAGCTGGCGCTCGCCGAGCTGCCGGCCGACGAGGGCGGTGCGGTGCCGGTCGTGTCGAGCGAAGGGCGCGATCGCTTCGCGACCTTCATCGTCGGGACGAGCGATCGCTCGATGCAGGTGACCCGCACCATCCACGCGACGCCGGTGCAGACCCTCGAAGCGATCGGCAAGATCTTCCCGGCGCATCCGTGGGGGCTCCTCTTCCGCGATACCGTCGGGGGCCACCCACTCGATGGCGGGGTCCTGACGTTCGGGGTGCGCGCGCTCTCCTCGGGAGACTACGTCGGCGGGAGCGGTCTCTCGATGTTGCGCTATTACCTCTCCGTGATCGACGCCTACCAGTTGCGTGCCACACTCCATGCCCATCCGACCGATCCGCGGCGCTGCGAGGTCACCATCACGACCGACTTGCGGAGCGGCGTGGCCAAGAACGCCAAGGTCGGGTTCTGGCTCGGCGCCGGCCTGGGCGGTGGGGGTGGGGCGGTCGGGGTCGGCCTGGCCGCGGCCAAGGGCGCCCTGTTGCTGGCGGCGCCCATCGGGCTCGCGGCGTTTGCCGTCATCGGGGGAGCCATGATCGGGCTGTACCGCGTCTCGTTCCGTTATGGCCTCAACCGCGCGCGAAAGGAACTGGAGGCGATGCTCGATGCCGTCCAAGGCTCGATTCGATCGCAGGACATCTTCGGGGCCCCGCGGCCGACGGCGCCGCTGCTCCCCCGCGCGGACGACGGCCTGCCACCCGGCGATCCGCGCGTCGCCTGACCCGATCCCTCCGGTCCGGCGCTAGATTTCGGGGACCCGCCTTCCCGGAGGCAGTCATGGATATCGATGGCATCATCGAGGTGCTTCGCTGGGCCAATGGACAGGGGTTGACGGTGCGGCTCGTGTTGCGCGACGACAGCGAAGTGCACGGCGTGCCGACCAGCGTGGACCTGCACCCCACGGCCCACGAGGTCTTCCTGCGCCCCGAACACAACGACGAGACCGAGATCGGCGTCTCGCTTGGTGACATTCTCTCTGCCGAATTGGTCTGATACGCAATGGTCTCACTGCTCGACATTATCGGTCCTGTCATGGTCGGCCCCTCGTCGTCGCACACGGCGGGGGCCTGCCGCATCGGCCTCATCGCGCGGGCGCTCGTTGGCGGCACCGCCGATCACGCGCTCGTCGAACTGCACGGGTCGTTTGCCCGCACCGGCGTGGGCCATGGCACTGACCGCGCGATCGCAGGTGGCTTGCTCGGCTACCAGCCCGATGACGAGCGGCTCCGCGAATCCCTGGAGGCCGCCAAGGCGGCGGGCCTCGTCATCGAATTCAAGAACACCACGCTTCGGGGCGATCACCACCCGAACACCACTCGCATTCAGCTCACCCGGGGCGAGCGGAGCGCGGTGCTCACCGGCTCGTCGCTCGGCGCGGGCCGCATCATGATCACGGCAATCGATGGCTTCCCGGTCGAGGTATCCGGCGCGTACACCACCCTCGTCGCGGTCGCGAGGGATGTGCCGGGCAGCGTCGCGAGCGTCGCCAACGCACTGGCGGCAGACGCCGTGAATGTGGCGACCATGCGGGTATTCCGTCGGCAGCGTGGCGGTGATGCGATTCACATCTACGAGCTCGACCACGCACCCTCCGCCGACGCGATGGCCAGGATCGAGGCGCTCCCGGTCCTCAAGACCGCGCGCATCATCGAACGGGTGGCGTGATGTACGACGTCCTCCTCGAGGCGGTCGACGCGGCCGAACGCCAGGGCATCTCGCTCGGTGAACTCGCGCTCCGCACCGAGGCCTCGACCGGTATCCGGACACGGGAAGAAGTCGAGACGGGCCTGCGCCGCGCCCTGCATGTGATGCAGCATGCCGTCGAGCGGGGGCTCAAGGGCGACCTCCACTCGGTCAGCGGTCTCGTCGGGGGCGATGCCCATCGCCTCGCCAACGCCCGTGGTCCGCTGGCCAACACCATCTTCACCGATGCCTTGGCGGCCGCATTGGCTGTGCAGGAAGTGAACGCGGCGATGGGCGTCATCGTGGCCGCGCCGACCGCTGGCGGGGCAGGCGTGCTGCCGGGAACTCTCCTTGGGATCGCGCGGCGTCATCCGGTCTCGGAAGAGGCCATGGTCCGCGCACTGGCGACCGCGGGACTGATCGGGGCGGTCGTCGCGGTCCGGGCGTCACTCAGCGGTGCCGAGGGCGGCTGCCAGGCCGAGACCGGTGCGGCCGCCGGCATGGCGGCGGGAGCAGGGGTCGAGTTGCTCGGCGGTACCCCTCGACAGGCGATGCATGCCGTTGCGCTGACGATGCAGGGGACTCTGGGACTGGTCTGCGACCCCCTCGGCGGACTCGTCGAGGTCCCCTGTGTTTACCGAAACGCGACCGGCGCCGCGATGGCGTTGGCCGGCATCGAGATGGCGTTGGCCGGGGTCGAGTTCCCCATTCCGGTCGACGAGGTGATCGATACCATGGGCCAGATCGGCCGCGAGATGGACGTCCGCTACCGGGAAACGGCCGGAGGGGGGCTGGCCGCGACCCCCACCGGTCGGCGCCTGGCCAAGGAACGGCTGGTCCAGCTCAAGGGGAAGAAGGGCCCCACCGGCTGAACCGCCCCTGTTTCCGGCTGAAACATTCCCCTGTGGCCCCCCGTACAAGGGGGCGTTCCCTTTCTTGAATGAGGCCGTCCGTGGAAGACATCATTGCGATCCTCTGCATCTTCGGCGGCGGCACCCTGATCGTGTTGTCCTTTTCGCCGGTCGGGAAGGCCTTCGCGGATCGGCTGCGCCACGGCGCCCAGCCGATGCCCGCGCTTGAGCCGGACCCGGCCGTCTACGACGAGCTCGATCGCCTGCGCCTCGAAGTCAACGAGCTGCACGAGCGCGTCGAGTTCACGGAGCGGCTGCTGGCCAAGGGCGATCGGCCCGATGTCGCCACGGGAGGCCTGTGATGCTGACCCCGCAGGTCCCGACGCCGCCGACTCCGCCCCCGTTTCCCGACGGTTCGGTGATCATCGCCGGGGGCGGCCCGCCGGACTGGATCGCGCCGGTGGCCGTGATGACCTTGCTGATCATCGTGGGCGGCATCGTGTTCTATCCGTTGGTCCGCGCGTGGGCCCGCCGGATCGAACAGCGCGGCCAGGACCCGATGCTCCTCGACGAGGTGCAGACGCTGCGCGATCGCGTCGCGGACCTCGAGCAGTCAGTCGCCCGGATGCATGAAATTGAAGATCGGATGGACTTCGCCGAGCGGATGCTGACGCAGCGTGCTGATCAGGCCCGACTTCCTGAACACGGCAGTCGCTAGATGGGTGACACCGTCGGCGCGCTCGGTTTCTGGATCGCCATGGCAGTCATCGGTGCGTCGTTCTTCGCTGCGGTGACCCCGGTGATCAAGGCCTTCGCCGAACGGATCAGTGGGGGCAACGCAGAGCGCATGGCCGAGCTCGAGAGCCGCATCGCGCATCTCGAGGAACGCGGACTCACGAGTGGCGAGGTCGAGGCCGCGTATGGTCGGCTCGCCGAGATGGAGGAGCGGGTGGAGTTCACGGAGCGAATGCTGACGCAGCGTGCAGACCAGCCGCGCATCGAAGGAGGAGCCTGATGTCCCGATTCTCCCGCCTGACCGCGATGGCCATGGTGCTCTTCCTCGCCTTCGGCAGCATGCTCTTCATGGCCTTCATCATCGAGGAGGCCGGACGTCGAGGCTTCGAGTTCGTGATCGCTGGGTTGTTCGGCCTGGCGGGCATGGGCTTCCTGTTGTTGCAGGGCCCGGTGGGCAAGGCGCTCGCGGCAATGCTTGAGGGGAGCAGTCTCGATGGGGTGTCCGCGCAGCGGATCGCCGAACTGGAGTCACGGCTCGCCGACATCGAACATCGCGGCCTGACCAGCGGCGAGGTCGAGCAGGCCTACGCCCGGATTGCCGAGGTCGAGGAGCGGATGGAGTTCACCGAGCGGCTGCTTGCGCAGCCGCGGATCGGCGAGGGACGTCATGGCGCGTGAGCGGGAGCGCGTCCGGGGCGGCTACGGCGGATGGCTGGTCCTGGCCGCGCTCGCCGGCTTCGGCGGCCTGATGAAGGCCACCATGGTGCTCGGCCCGGTGTCGGTCCCGATCTGGTTCGCGGTGGTCGGCGGAGGGGCCTTCGTGCTCCGCGGTCCGCTCGGCAAAGCGCTGGCAGCGCGAATCTCGGGCGAGCTTCCTGAGGCCACCGGGCCGGTGGAATTGCCGGAGGAACTCTACGTCGAGCTCGACGAGTTGCGAACCCGGGTGGCCGAACTCGAGGAACGCCAGGATTTCTCGGAACGGCTCTTGGCGCGCCGTGAGGAACCGCCGGCAGCGGGGTGAGGTGGCGGCGGGGTGCTTGGCGGGTCTTTTGGGCCCGCACTACGTTTCAGACGTCGCCCGGCGTGTCCGGGCTGGAGGAATCGCCGATGACCAATCGTGATGACGTGCAGGCCTACCTCGACCGGCTCGACCTGCCGGTCGAGTCCGTGGCCGAGGACATGTGGCTGGTCCGGACGGCTGAGGATGCCGAGCTGATCGTCCATTACGCGCCGCCGGTGCTGGTGCTGCGGGTGCGAGTGATGCAACTCCCCAGCGACTCGGTCCGCGCCGGCGAGCTCTGCCGCCGCCTGCTGGAATTCAACGCGCGCGAGCTGGTGCACGGCTCGTACGGTGTCGAGGGCGACCACGTCGTCCTGACCGATGCACTGCTGCTGTCCGATCTCGACTTCAGCGAGTTCGAGGCGAGCGTCGATTCGCTCGCCCTCGCCCTCGCGTCGCATGTGGGCGCCCTCGCGGCGTTCGGGGAGAGGTAATCGCCATGGGGATCTTCGACCGTTTCGCCACGATGCTGCGCTCCAACCTCAACGATCTCATCTCCCGGGCCGAAAACCCCGAGAAGATGTTGAATCAGTTGATCGTGGACATGCGCAGCCAGCTCGACAAGGCCCGGCAGCAGGTGGCCCAGGCGATCGCCGACGAGAAGAAGCTCGAGGCCGACTCGATCGCGATGAAGAAGCAGGCGGAGGACTGGGAGCGCCGCGCGATGCTCGCCGTGCAGGAAGGTCGCGACGACCTCGCCAAGCAGGCGCTGATGCGCTACAACGAAGCGCTGCAGGGCGCGCAGCAGTTGCACGAGACCTGGGTCAAGAGCAAGCAGGAGACCGATTCCCTCAAGGGGTCGCTCCGCCAGCTCAACGAGAAGATCGAGGAAGCCAAGCGCAAGAAGAACATCCTGGTCGCCCGCGCCCGTCGTGCCGAAGCGCAGCAGCGGATCCAGGACACGCTCTCCGGCATGGGCGACAAGAGCGCGTTCGAGTCGTTCGAACGGATGCAGGAGAAGATCGAGAACAACGAGCGCAAGGCGCTCGCCGCCGCCGAGCTCCAGGAGGAGTTCACCGGTGACAAGCTGGCCAAGGAGTTCGAGCAGCTCGAATACCACGGCTCGTCCGACCAGCAGCTGCTTGAGCTGAAGGCGAAGATGGGCATGCTGGCCGCCCCGAAGGCCGAGGCGCCGAAGCAGCTCGGCCAGGGTGGTGAGACCATCATCACGGAGTCCAGCGGATCGTGACCGAACTGCGCCACCTGATCCTGGCTGATGGCGATTTCGGGCCGCTGACGTCGAAGACGGCGAACTCCATCATCCGCTTCCAGCCCGACCGGGTGGTCGCGGTGCTCGACCGGCAGCATGCCGGCAAGACCTCGCAGGACATCCTCGGTGCGGGTGGCGACATTCCGGTGATCGCCACCATGCGGGACGGACTCGCCCTCGGCGCGAACTCGGTCCTGATCGGGATCGCGCCGGTGGGTGGCCGCCTTCCTGACGAGTGGCGCGCCTGGTTGCGCGAAGCTCTCGAGGGCGGCTGCAACATCGTCAGTGGACTCCACACGTTTCTCGGCGACGACCCGCTCCTCGCCGAGGCGGCGCGTACCCACGGACGTCGGATCGAGGATCTCCGGCGCCCGCCCGCCGATCTTCCGGTCGCGTCGGGTCGTGCGAAGGTGACCGAAGCGATCCGTGTCCTCACGGTCGGCACCGACTGCAACGTCGGCAAGATGACGGCACAGTTGCGGCTGGTGGATGGTCTCAAGGCGCGTGGACTTCGGACCAATTTCGTGGCGACTGGGCAGACCGGGATCATGATCGAAGGCTGGGGGATCGCCGTCGACGCGGTGGTCGCCGACTTCATCGCCGGTGCCGCGGAGCGAATCACCCTCCAGGGGGCCGAGGGCGCCGACATCGTCCTGGTGGAGGGGCAGGGGAGCATCAACCACCCCGGCTACTCCGGGGTCACGCTGGGCCTGCTGCACGGCAGCTGCCCCGACGCGATGATCCTCTGCCATCAGGCCAGCCGGAAGTTCATTGGCGATTACCGTCCCCAGGCTTGGCTGGCGATCCCGCCGCTCAGCGAGTACGTCCGGCTGTACGAGACGATGGCGAGTACGGTCCACCCCTCCCGGGTCATCGGGATCGCCCTGAATACCTACGACCTCGACGACGAGGCGGCGCGCCGGGCTTGCGAGGACGCTGCCCGCGAGACCGGCCTTCCGTCCACCGACCCGGTGCGCTTCGACGCGACCCCCCTGATCGATGCCATTGCGTCGGTCCGGCGGTAGTCACGAGGCTGTGACACTCGATTGCAGAGCCTCCGCGACAGTTTGTGTTGCGCTGTCGCAACATCACTCCGGGGGCGTAGTTCCTTTGGATTGCTAAGGTCATGATTTTCAAGGAGTTAAGGCGGTGCCAGTGGGCCTCGTCTGGTGGCATGGAAGGTGCTCCTTGGCTGGGCAACCCACACCGGAGTTCTGTTTGAAGATGAAGAACCTTGTTCTCGCCCTCTCGGCTGCTGCGCTCGTCAGCGCTGCGCCATTGCAGGCCCAGGCATTCTCTGGCTTCACCGCCAACAACGACGGCGCCGAGTTCTGGGACAACCTCTCGGATGACGGCCTCGCCCTGAACCCGAACACCTGCAACTCGGGCTTCGTGGTCACTGGCGTCGCCCCGACCAGCTGCATCAATCAGCGGCCCAACACTTGGCTGCCGTACACCGGGAGTCCGGCGACGACCTACCTGAACAACGGTGGGAACTGGGCGCCGGTATTCTTCTCGAGCGGTGACTACAGCCTCGATTACCTCGGCGGCACCCCGAGCAGGCGCTGCGTCGCTCCGTGCGTCGGAGGTGACGTCGCCGGCGCCAACTTGGGCTGGGGCATTTTCGATGTGACGAACCGGAGCACCTTCACGAATTTCAACACCGGCTCGCCGTTGCCGTTCTCGGGCGTGATCACCTGGTCGTCTTGGGGGCTCTACGTCGACCTCCTGGGCGGTGGCCGCGCGTACTCGGATGTTGATCCCCAGTTCGCCTTGTTCGGCTTCGGTCGTACCGATCCGAACAGTTGGATCGCGGGCATCGAAGACAACAACGGCCAGCGTAGCGACTGGGACTATCAGGACATGATGTTCCGCATCACGGCGAATGATGGTGGCACGCCGCAGGAAGTCGTTCCGGAGCCGGCTACGATGACGCTGCTCGCCACCGGCCTGGCCGGGATGGCCGCCGCCAAGCGCCGCCGCAACCGGAAGTAGTCCGAACGGTTCTCTGGTAGTGGGTGTCGCGGCGGNNCGCCGCTTCGTTTGTCACCTTCGCCTGCGTCAGACTAGCGCCCGGCCGGTGGGGGCCGTACTCTCACTCGACGCCTCACGCGCCAACCATCCGTCGACATCTCGCTGCCCGCCTCGCTGCCACCCCACGCACCCGGAGTGTTGCCATGCGTCGTTTCTGCTGGACTGGTCCGCTGGTCGCCGCTGTCGTGGCCATCACACCGCTCGCGGCGCAGGGCGGTGCGGCCGCGGCCCCACCGACCGGTCCCATCACCGCGATTCGCGCCGGCCGGCTGCTCGATCCGGAAAACGGCACCGTCATCCGGAACGCCGTTATCCTGGTGCAGGGCGGTCGCTTCACGGCGGTCGGTGCCGACGTCTCGGTGCCCAGCGGTGCGCAGGTGATCGACCTCTCGAAGCTCACGGTCATGCCGGGACTGGTGGACGCTCACAACCACCTGGCGCTCACCTACAAGGAAGATCCCGAGCGCAACGACTACTACATCACCTACATCAAGGAGTCGTCGGAACTGCGCGCCATCCAGGCCGCCTCGAATGGCCTGCAGATGCTCAGCGGCGGCTTTACCGTCGTGCGTGACCTCGGCAACAACGCCAACTACGCCGACGTGGCATTGCGGCAGGCGATCGAGGCAGGGTGGTTGCCCGGGCCGACCATGGTGACGTCGGGGCTGATCATCGGTGGCATGGGCGGGCAGTTTTCTCCGACGCCAACGATGGCGCTCGACCACAACATCGTCTATCCCGAATACCTCGAAGCCGACACCCACGACGAGATCATCAAGGCCGTGCGCCAGAACGCGTTGTTCGGCGCGCGCGTGATCAAGATCTGTGTCGACTGCAAGCGCTGGGGCTACAGCACCGAAGAAATCCAGTTGTTCATCAGCGAGGCGGCGAAGGCCGGCCTGAAGGTCGCCGGCCACGTGCAGACGGCCGCGGGCGCGCAGCGCGCGATCGATGCCGGCATCTGGTCGATCGAGCATGCCTCGGCGCTGAACGACACGCTCCACAAGAAGATGGCGGCGAAGGGGATCTGGCGAGTGGGGACCGAGACGCCGATCACGCTGGTCGGCCACACCAGCGCCGCGGCGTATCAGCGGACGGTGGCCGGGTTGAAGAATGCCTATGAGAACAAGGTGCCACTCACCTTCTCGACCGATGCCGACTATTACGTGCCGGGGAAGACGCGTGGGGAGGTGGCGATCGAGTTCATCAAGACCTGGCAGGATGCGGGGGTGCCCAATGCCGAGGTCCTGAAGGCACTGACGATCAATGGCTACAAGGTGAGTGAACTGGAGACTCGTCGTGGCCCGATCAAGGTCGGGATGGCGGCGGACCTGATTGCGCTCTCGGAGAATCCGCTCGAGTCACTCGACGCGCTCCGCGACGTCCAGTTCGTGCTCAAGGATGGCAAGGTGTACAAGCAGGGCGGGGTGATTCTGGTCGGCGAATTCTTGCATGGTGGGCCGCAGAACGGCCGTCGTGCGGCGGCACCGGCACCGGCCACCATTCCGGCGCCCGCTCCGCGACGTTCAGGAGGGCAGTAGCCGCTGCCAATCGGGGGTGGGGCGCGGCGACCTCACCCCATCGCCTGAAGCCGCGCAATCCGCTCGGCCATCGGCGGGTGGCTCGCCATGAGGTTGCCCAGCGCACCGCGCAGCCGCTGCATCCGCTGATCTCCTGGATCGACGATGCAGAGGTGTGTCGCGGCGCGTCCAATCCGGTGCGTCGGACCGCCGGCCTCGTCGAGTTTGGCGAGTGCCGAGGCCAGGGCCCCGGGGTTCCGCGTGTACTGCGCCGCCGTGGCGTCGGCCAGAAATTCCCGCTTGCGCGAGATCGCCATGGCGACGAGGCGTGAGACGAGCGGAGCGATCAGCAGCGTCAGCAGCCAGATCACCACGAGCAACAACCCGATGGCGGCGTTGCGACTGCCGCTGCGCCGCGCGGCCACTCCTCCGATCGAACTCGCCGCCGAGCGCCCAGACCGACTCGAGTGCCAGAGGAAGCGTCCGAGGCCGTCGCTGAGGAGGGCAATCGCCCCGACCATCGCCGCGACAAGGGTCATCAATCGCGTGTCATAGCGGGCGACGTGCGCGAGCTCGTGTGCCACGACTGCCTGGAGCTCATCGCGGTCGAGCCGCGCCAGCAACCCCTCGGTGACGGCGATCGACGCGTGCGCCGGATCGCGACCGGTGGCGAAGGCATTCGGATCGTCGTCCGGGACGATCCACAGCCTTGGACGCGGGAGGCCGCTGGCGATCGACATCTCGTCGACCACATTCACGAGGCGCTGCTGTTCGGGTGTGGCGGCGTTGATCAACTCCATCGCCCGGGTGGACCAGAGGATCTGCTTGTCGCCGTGCCGCCAGGCCGACCACGCCACACCCGCCGCGACCAGCGTGATCCCGATCCCGATCACTGGGACACGATGCTGATAGCCGCCGCCGTCGGCGGTCGAGAGCATCAGTGCCACATCGCCACCGAAACCGAGCCACGCAAAGAAGCCGATGAAGCCGATGAGCAGCCACGAGGACTTCCGCCGGTTCTCTTCCTGCTGGGTGAAGAGATCGCGGCGGAAGCGCCCACTGCCGACCACTGGATTCACCGGAGGGAGATGTCCACCTTGGGCACGTCGCGCTCGCCGGGCTCGGTGAGCTCCCAGAGCTCCGCGATCGAGGCCTTGGCGAGGCCTGCCACCATCGAGGTCGGAAATTGCTGCTGCGCGACGTTGTAGTTGGTGGCGACGTCGTTGTAGTGCTGACGCGAAAAGGCGATCCGGTTCTCCGTCGAGGTCAACTCCTCCTGCAACTGAGCGACGTTGGCGAGCGCCTTCAGGTCGGGGTACGCCTCCGCCACCGCGAAGAGTCGGCCGAGCGCCTGGGTCAGCGCCCCTTCGGCCTGCGCGACATCCTTCACGCCGGTCGCCCCGATCGCGCGGCTCCGCGCCGTGATGACGGCGTCGAGTGTCTCACGCTCGAATTGCAGCGCGCCTTTCACCGTCTCCACCAGGTTCGGAATCAGGTCGTGTCGGCGCTTGAGCTGCACATCAATCTGTTTCCAGCCATTCTGGACCTGCCCCTTGAGGGCGACCAGTCGATTGAAGGCGGTGATCACCCAGAGGAAGAACGCGGCGATCAGACCAAAGAAGATCACGGTTCCCATCGATGCTCCGAGGCCAGAGGAAGTGGTGCGTGACTGCCCGGCGGGGTCACCGCCCGCCGTAGGGTCGTGGCGGGAGTGAACGAAAATAAGCGAAGAGCGCGGCGGTTTCGTCGTCGGTGAATTCCCGGCTGATGCGGATCGGCATCGCCACCGAATCCATGATGACCCCTTCGGGCAACTGCCCGATCCGCATCGCCGCGCGGAAGTCGCTGAGCGACCAGCGCCCGATGCCGCTGGCGCTGTCCGGCGTGAGGTTGCGCGATGGCGCCATGGTGGCGCCGCCCGGAATCTCTCCGCCCGAGAAGGTCTCGCCGTGACACCCGACGCACCCTCCGGCCAGGTACTCGCCGTAGGCCACGGTCGGGCCGATCGGCACCGACGCGGGCCGTGGCGCCTGGTGGTCGATCCGCTCCGCCGTCAGCAGGGGCAGGCTGCCAGTGGTCAACATCATCCGGCCCGCGAGCCCCACGGTCGGCGCCGGGAAGGTCGCGTCGACCGGCGGCCGCTGTTTGAGCCACGCGATCATCGCACCGAGGTCGTGGTCGTTGAGGCGCTGGTAGTTCTGCGACGGCATGAAGAGGAGGCCGCGGCCGTCCGGAGCGACGGCGTGACGGATGGCGCGCACCCAGTCAGCGTCGGTGTAACGCGCGCCGACACCGCCCGCACCCGGCGTGAGATTGGAAGCAAAGAGGCGGACGACGCCCGGAGCGTCCATGAAGGTGCGGCCGGCGAGCTCGGGACCGTGGCAGCCGTCGCAGCCTTGCAGCGCGGCGACGTGCCCGCCGTAAGCGATGGTGGCGGAGTCGGTCGGCACGACGACGCCGTCCGCCGCGATGGTCCATCGGCGGTCGAGGCGCTTCGTGCTGGTCCAGTAGGTGTAGGCGAGCGCGATGCCCGCGACGGCCACCAGGAAGAGGAAGAGGCCGATGATGCCGCGGGCGATCCGCTCGAGGGTCACTTGCCCGGCATCAAGGTCGCCGGCAGCGAGGCGAGGAAACCGATGGCCTGGCCACCCAGCTTCAGGGCGATGCCGATGACCGGTGTGCCGACCGCCGCGAAGATCAGGGCGGCATCGGTCATCACCAGCGGCTTCGTCCAGCGGTCGATGAAGCGACGGTCACGCGTGCGCCAGAGCGTCAGCACAAAGAGCGCGTTCACGACGAAGAAGAGCGTGAGGGCGATCGTGGCGATGGAGCCGAGGGCGGCGTCGATCCAAGGCATGGCGGGTGTCTCCGCGGGGGGCAGGGCGCTCGAGATGGACTGACGGGGGGAGGCGTTCCACGGGTGAAACGCTCCCCCACAAGCTAGCCGCCGTCGCGGGGGGCGCAAGCGCGCGTCCTCCCTCAGGTCAGGGCCGAGGAGGGCTCGCGGCAACGAGCTGGAAATCCTGCAGGATCGTCTCGTTCCGGCGAACCCGGAGTCCTTCGACCTGTGCCGCCAGGAAGCCGTCCCGGGTGACTCGGAGCGAGAGCATTCCGGGCGGCACCCTTGGCAGGAGATAGCGGCCACTGCTATCGGTCCTCGTCGTCAACATTGTCCCGACGACTACCACCTGCGCATTGGCCACGGCGCGATGGGAAGCGTCCCGGATCAATCCCCTGATGTGCCCCATCGAAGAGTCGGCTGCCGGTACGCCGTCGAGGTAAACGAGGACACGGGCCGGCTTGTCGACCGGCAGCTTGTCCACGTAGCTACCCTCGCCGAACTCCGGGACAGGAATCGGGCATTTTATCACCGACACCAGCGGCGTCGGCGGCTGTGGCCGCGCTGCGTTGCCGACCCTTGCCGGCGGTGGCGCGCCCTTCATCTCCCCGATCGTCACCTTCGACTCCTCGAGGGTGAAGTCCTGCGTCACCGTCTTGTCCGCCGACAGTCGAAGCCCAGACACCATGCCACTCTTGTACCCGATGTAGGTCACCCGTACGCTGACGGTGTCCGGCCGGAGCGAGAGGAAGGCGAACCGCCCTTCGACATCGGTCGCTACTGCCGCCCCGGTGTTGAGCAGGTAGACCCTCGCACCCATCAAGGGAGAACCGCCCGCCCCGTACACCCGCCCCTGCAGGCAGGCGCTCCCTCCCTGCGCCGCAACCGGCATGACGGCCGTCAGCATGGCAAGCACCGACAACAGACGAGTCTGGGACATGGCAGCCCTCCTGGGCGTAGGAATGGCAATGGTCGTGGATCTGGTGGGGACGTCACCAAGCGGCACTCGCACACGCCCTCCGGGGTCCCAAACTGCGTCACCGGTCAAGGTTGCTCAGTCGTCGATTGACCACGTTGTTGAGGACCGAGCCGAAGGTGTACGTCAGCCCGGCATAGGTGAAATACTGGTAGTTGGTGCGCAGCCGCTTGAGGCGGAGGAGGATCTCCTCGTCACTCGCGCCAGCTCGGGGCAGGGTGATCTGGTCGCGGATGCGGGCATACGAGCCGCCGTATGTGATCGCCAATCCCTTGGCGACTCGAACGTTGAGGTCGGCGCTCACCGAGAGCCGATTCTGCGACGCGTCCGAGAGGTAGGCGCCGCCCTCCAGCCCGACACTCGCGCTCCCCCACGTGGTGCGCGTGCTGTAATCCACCGCGGCGCGCTGACGGAGCCGCGTCTCATGATCACGATCGTAGATCGTCGTTTCGGTGTAGTGGTAGCGGTTGAGCCCGACGCTGTATTGCAGCAGCAGCGTTCGCTTGGTGTACTCGGCGTAATCAAAGACGTTGTATTCGATCGTCGGGGCGATACGCGAATAGAGTTCGATGTTGTCCTGCGATGAAGACGATCCGCCGAAGCTCGCACCGAGGGACAGGTGGTTCGTCACGGAGCGAACCAGCACCCCGCTCAGGTAATAGCTGTGCACGCTCGACTGATATCGGGTGCCATCGCCAAGCTCGAAGCTGCCATGACTGTCGTTGCCCGAGAGCCCCAACTCGAAGCGCCAGTCCTTGGTCGTGCGGCTCGCATCGAGGCTGCCGCTGACGTCGCGGGATGTCGTGCTCGACTCGCCGCTCAGGTAGCCGTTGAGCCCCGCGGAAAAGACCCAGTGGCGCCATGGATCGCGGCGCGATGGCGCCGGCGTTCCCCCGCGCGGCGCGGTGAATCCCACGGCGAGTCCCTTCCCCCCGGGGAGTCGAACGGCATACCGCGCGACTCCTACCGCCAGCACCCGTGCCAGCTCCGCTCGGCTCTCCTCGCTGCTCGCGCCTTGCGGCAAGGCGAAATGAATCTCGTCATCGACCGTATTGAACCTGCCGCGTCCGGTGAAGCGGATGGTGACTTCTCGTCCGCCGCCGCCCGCGCCGAGCGAGGTCACGATCGCGTGCACATCGGCGGCCGTCCGGTCGCGCACGTGGTCCACCCAGGTGAGCTTGGTCCGGATATAGTCGAAGTCGCATCCTGCAGCCGCGCAGTCGAGAAAGAGTCGCACTGGCTGGACCGAGTCGCCCGGCGCCGTTGGCGTCTGGGCATCGAGGGCCATGGGTAGGCAGAGGACGGCGGTCAAGCAGAGGATGGCGCGGCGCATGATGACTCCATCGAGACCAGCTGGGGGGTCGTCCCGGAAGGTACCCCGACCCGGACCAGCACGAGGCGCCACCTCGCCACCCCTGTCGCGCCCCGCACCAGCGGAGGCGCCCGACCCGTGGTAGAATCCATGGTGGGCGGCTCCCCCGGCTGCCCCGCCAGGAGCGCAGCATGAGCGGCATGACACTGACCGACCGTCTCCGCGGACTTCGCGTCCTGGTCGGGAACACCCCACTCCTCACCCTCGAATTCTCCGTCGACGGCGGTCCTCCGCGCCGGATCCATGCCAAGGCCGAGAGCCTCAACCTCACCGGCAGCATCAAGGACCGGATGGCGCTGCACATCCTGCGGCACGCGCGCGAGAGCGGCGAGCTCCTGCCTGGCGGAATGATCGTCGAAGCCACCAGCGGCAATACCGGGATCTCCTTTGCGGCGATCGGTCGGGCACTCGGACACCCGGTCACCATCTTCATGCCGGACTGGATGAGCGCCGAGCGGATCGCCTTGATCCGTTCCTTCGGCGCGACCATCCGCCTGGTCTCGAAGGAGGAGGGCGGTTTCCTCGGGTCGATCGCGCTGGCCGAGGCGCTCGCGAAGACGACACCCGGCGCCTTCCTGCCGCGCCAGTTCGCCAATGAACTGAATTGCGAGGCGCATCTCCGCTCCACGGGGCCCGAGATCTGGGCCCAGCTCCGGAATCAGGGGCTGACGCCTGCGGCCTTCGTGGCGGGCGTCGGCACCGGCGGCACCATCATGGGGACGGGGCGTTACCTCCGGAGCATGCAGCCCGGGATCAAGCTGCACCCGGTCGAGCCCGCGAATTCTCCGACGTTGACGACCGGCCACAAGGTCGGCAAGCATCGCATCCAGGGGATCAGCGACGAGTTCATCCCGCCGATCGTTCAGCTTGACGAGCTCGACGAGGTTCTCGCCGTCGATGATGGTGACGCGATCCTGATGGCGCAGGCACTCGCGCAGGAACTCGGCCTGGCGGTCGGGATTTCGAGTGGGGCGAACTTCCTCGCAGCCGTCGCCGCCCAGGATGCGCTCGGCCCAGAGGCTGTCGTGGCGACGGTCTTCTGTGATTCGAACAAGAAGTATCTCAGCACCGACCTGCTCCGCGAGGAACCAGTGCTGCCGACGCATCGGACGCCGCACATCCGGCTGCACGGCATCACGGCGATGAACCGGGTGTGCAGCGTCTGCGTCGATCCCAACGATCCGGCCAATGCGCCGGCCGGCTTCTACGAGATCACGCGCGCCCGGTAGGGGGCGAGGAACAGCAGTCCGGGCCTCCCGCCATGGGGGAACTGCGTTCCGGGCGGGGACGAGTGGCGGGTCAGGGTAGCGATTCTTCGATATCTTTCCTGAGTCCCGCCTCCCCCAGCACGAGTCCCCTGGTGATGCGCCTGCTCCGACCGCTCGCCCTGCTCGCCGTCGGCCTGCCCGCCATCGCCGGGGGGCAGGCGATTCGTGGTCGGGTGATCGACGCGGTGCAAAACGTGCCGGTGGCGGGTGCGCTGGTCGAGCTGCAGGACAGCACCGGGCGGGCATTGCAACGCGGCCTCAGCTCACCGACCGGGACCTTTCGGTTCGTGGTCCCCGCGCCGGCGCCGTACCGGGTTCGTATCGCCGCGATCGGCTACACCATGCACCCGATCGAACCGGTGCGGGTGAGCGATGCCGACGCCGTGATGCCGGACATCCGCCTCGATCCTGCGGCCACCATCTTGCCAGACGTGGTGGCGGCCGGGAAGCGCCGGGCCTGCGGCCGCGAGCTCCTCGAGGATCCCCTGCTCGGACGTCTCCTCGAGGGAGGCCGCGCCTCCCTGACGCTGATCGAGGCAACGCTCGGCATCGGGGCCCGCTTCACGGTGCAGGAAGTGGTGACGCGGACCCTCGACCTCTCGCGCGGCAAGGCGGTGCGGGCCGACACCAGCCGCCGACAGCTCGCCGCGTGGCCGCTCCAGAGTATTGATCCCGCGATTCTCCAAGTCGAAGGGTTTTCCCGCGTGCTGACCCCCGAAGAGGGGCGCGGGCGTGTGTACAACGGCCCCGACCTGCGCGTCCTCTTTGCCGACTGGTTCCTCGATACCCATTGCTTCTCGGTCGCGCCGAACGACAAGGACGAGGCGGCCGGCGTCATCCGGGTCAAGTACGAGCCGAAGGGCAAGTCCAAGCTGGTCGACGTCTCCGGCGAGCTGGTGATCGATGCCGCCAACATGGCACTCCGCGAATTGTCGTTCGTCCATCGCAACCTTCCGAGCCACATCAAGGAAGGGAAGGCCGGGGGCATGATCGCCTTCGCACGACTCGAGAGTGGTGCCTGGCTGCCAGTGCGCTGGGAGATCTTCGCGCCGATCGAATCGAACGCCGTGAGCTTTCCCGGGGGCCGCTCGATCATGGTCAGCGGCAATCGCCCCGTCGCTCCCCGCCCGCTCATTCGGCCGATCGTCAACGGCAGCGTGCACCTGACCGGCGCCCTCCTCGACGCGCGAGGCAACTGAGTGTTCCTCCCCCTGGCCCTCGGTGCCCTGCTCCAGGCCACCCCGTTCACGCCGATGGAATACCCCGGCGCCGATCCCGCCCTCGGCGAACGGATCCGGATCCTCTGTCCGGTGCCGACCACGCTCAATCGCGCGGCGCTGGTCGAGAACGAGGACCGCCTCGCGGCACGCGTGCGCGACGCCCGCCGCTCGGTGACGGGAGCGCAGTGGCGCGATGTCGCGTGTGGACGTGCCCTGCTGCAGATCATCGGCGCGCCGTCGGCACGCGGCAGTCACCTGATGAGTCCCGGCACCTCCTGGGGTGCCGGGGCGATCGACGGCGCCCTGCGCGCGCTGGCCCTCGCGCCGGCTGATCGTCCGGCAGTCGAACTCCTGGCGTTGCTGACCACAGCGGACGCCGAGCCGGAGGAGTTGCCTCAACTCACGGCGTTGATGCGAGCGGCCATCGACTCGGGGGTGCGCGCCCCCGTGGTGCTCCGCGCCTGCAGTGACTTCGCGGTGCGGAGCGGTGACGCGGCCAGCACCCACGCCTGTGCCGACACCGCGCTCGCCGCGGGGCTCGACTCGACCTGGCACCTGCTGCGCCTGACGCGGCAGGCCTTCCGCGAAGGCGACTCGCTCGGCGGGGTGGCGCACTTCATCGACGGCGCGGGCGCGGCCCACGACTCCCTGGCACAGCTCGACGTCGACTGGCACCTGCAGTGGTTCGTGTCGCCGGCGGAGCGCGCGGCGTGGAGCGAGGTCGCCGATTCGAGCCGGGGCACCTGGGTCCGGGACCGGTTGATCGAGCGCGACGTACGCGATGGGCGGCCACCAGGGAGCCGACTGGCGGAACACTTTGCACGACTCGAGCATGTCGAGCAAAATTTTCGGCTATCGATTCCATCTGCCCTGCGCGGAGCCGCGCGGTCCAACGCCGGGGTCTTTCAGGGCGTCACGGAGACCGGTGAGAGTACCAACGGGACAACATGGAATGAGTATCGTCGGTGGCAGGTGGACTTCGACGATCGCGGCGTGATCTACATGCGCTTCGGGGCACCGGACAAGATCGCGGTGAACACGCCGAAACCCGGTTTGCGGGGTTACATGACGTGGCGCTACGACGTCGACGGCACGCCGATGTTCGTGACGTTCGGGGAAGTCGATCACGACGGCAGCGCCGGTGCCACGACACTGATGACAGGCATCTACGGGACGTGGCAATGCGGCCTCGACCAGTGGCGCTGCAGCATGGCTGAGCGCGAGGAAGCCAACATGCGGGTCCCGCCGGAGCAGATCCAGCGACTGCGCGAGGCGGATCGTGAATACATCGGCATTGCCACGACGCAGGACGACAACTCGCCGCCGAGCCAGAAGGCGATTCATGCGGTGGCACAACTGGCCCAGCTCTGGGATCCGGTCAGTGAGGAGCCAATCGCGGTGATTGCCTACGGCCTTCGGCTGGGCGACCTCAAGGTCACCAAGGACAGCAGCGGGAAGGAGACCGCGCGCGTGGCCTTGGCGCTGGCACGCTGGCATCCCGCGACGGCGGAATGGAAGGAGGACTCGCTCACGCGCGACTTCGTCGTGCCGAAGGAGCGCAGCGATGAGACCCACCTCACCGGCTTCGCGACGCTCGCGGGGGTCGGTGGCGTCGGCAGCTGGGGGCTCACGGCGGCGCAGCCCGATCGACGTTGGGGGCGGGCCTACGGCACGGCCGTCCCGAACCGGGCCGATGCGGTGGCCGTTTCTTCGTTGATCGTTGCGCCGGAGTCGCGCGGGCTCTCCTGGGTGCTCCGGGGCGAGCGGATCTTCCTCTCCCCCGGCGGCAAGATCAAGCGGACCGAGCCGCTCCACCTCTTCTATCAGCTGCGGAGCCAAGGCGCGCTCGCCAGCGCCGGCACCACGATTGAAGTGCGCAGCATCGCGGAGGGTCAGGAGTTGCCCGCCGCGATCCAGGTCTCCTTTACCGGCTCCTTACCCGATGGCGTGACGAACATCAACCGAGTCCTCGACCTTTCGCAGTTGAAGCCTGGGCGTTACCAGATGGAAGTGCGCGTCGGCGACAAGACCGGTGCGTTACTGGCCCGTCGGACGGTGATCCTCGACCTGGAGTAGCGCCATGCACTGCGCCGCGAACATCCGCCACTCCGCCGTGCTCCTCGCGACGCTGACGCTGTCCGCGTCGGCCCAGAGTCCCAATGGCGCACGCCTGCTGGGGTGGGATTCCACGCTGATCGCTTCCTCGGCCATCGCCGCGCTGCCGGCGTTCGCCGAGGCGCCCGGCGGTGGCGCCGGGACGATCTCGGTGGCGGAAACGCTCTGGCGGCTTCGACGCGGCGAGCTCTCGGGCGATCGGCGCGAGTTGTCACAGGCACTGCGGCGCACCACGCTGATCGAGAAGCAGCAACGCTCCGCGCCGTGGGGCTATTACCTCTCCGCGCGCGCGCTGCTGGCGCTCTGGCGCGCGGGGGCGCCAGCGACCGCCAACGAGGGACAGTTCGAGGGGGAGGCCTACGCCGACGCGATCTGGCGTCATCTGCATGATGCGCTGGAACGAGATCCCGCCTTTGGGCCCGCGCGGCGGATGGCGCTCGACCTCCTGCTGGCCGGTGGCGACCGCAACCTCGGTCGTGACCAGTGGAAGGCACTCGACGTGCTCACCCGCGCCGCGGCCCGTGATCCCGATGTGTTGCTGGTCTGGGGACGGGAGTTGCGACGCCGCGGCCAACTCGACAGCGCACTCGCCCGCTTCGGCGAGGCCCAGCGCCACGGCGGCGACCCCGGGCGGGTCCAGCTCGAGCGCGCGCGCACCCTGATGGCGCTCGGCCAGCCCGCCGCTGCAGCATCCGCGTACTGGGAGGGCATGCAGCGAGTCACGCCGGTCACCCGCGAGGCCTACCGCTTTGACCTCGCATGGATCCTCGGAGCGGACACGCTGGCCACCTTTGATGCGGTGCCCAATCGCGAGATGGCCGACTGGCTGCACCGCTTCTGGGCCGAACGCGACGCGGCGGCCGCGAACCTCCCCGGCGAGCGACTGCAGGAGCACCTGCGCCGGTGGGTCAAGGCGTTTCGTGACTATCGCGTCTTCATCCCGGATCGGCGCACCCAGTTCCGGCGCGTGGAGTACCTCTTCGAGGGCCTCGACCAATGCATCGGCAGCGACGCCGCGCTGTACGAGACCCTCGCCCGGATGCAGCCGACGCTTCCCGGCGATGTGCGCGCGCTGGAGCCGCTGCTCGACCATCGCGGCCTGATTTACCTGCGCCACGGCGAGCCGATGCAGCGCATTGTCGGCGGCCTGGGCGCGACCGGCGACTCGATCATGCCGCTGGACAGCACCAATTCCTTTTCCTCGTCGAGCCTCTTTCGGGAACGGCGGCTGACCACGCGCGCCGAGCTCGAGGACGAGACGCGGCTCAAGATGCGCCAGAACGAATCGTGGCTCTACTGGTTCGAGGGCGGCTGGCGACTGCTCCATTTCCGCGGCAGCGACGCGCTCGGCGCCATGGCGCCGACCACGCTGTCGGGCTACTTGCCGGTCAACGGCTACTTCGCGGAATGGCAGCGCCGCGGCACGCTGCTGCCCGAGTACGCCGCTGCGGCGGCGCGGATGGCGATCGAGCGCACGGTCTACGAGAAGAGCTGCATCCAGGCCGTCACGCTCGCGATCAAGAAGAGTCGCGACGATGCCCACACCGGGACCAGCAGCGATTCCGACACGCCGCCGATCCGCGACCCGTGGAACGCCGTCCTGCAGAGCTTCGCGGTGGGTACGCCACGCGATGGCTCGGCACGGGCCGTCGTGACGTTTGCGATCCCGCGCGCCCGCCTCAGCACGGCGCCCGGCATCGACGGGCAGCGCGTCACGCCGGTGCAGTTCCGGGTGGTGGCGTACGAGGCCAAGAGTGGCAAGACGATCGTCCTGGATACCCTGCGCCAGTTCGTGATCGCCGGCGGGGCGGGGGATCGGGAGAACATCAGTGGGTGGCTCGAATTGCCGCTCACCACGGGCACCTGGCAGGTGGCGGTCCGGCTCTCCCAGCAGGCGGACTCGGTCGGCGCCTTCGGGTTGCAGCGCGGGCTCGTCATTCCCGAAAGGTCGCTCGCGATCAGCGACATCCTCACCGGCATCGCCGGCTCCCCGACGCGCTGGCCCGGCGATGGGGCCGGCTTCCCGCTCAACACCCTCGGCGCCTGGGTGCGGGGCGGCACGGTGGAGCTCTACTACCAGGTTCACGGACTCGACGCCGGGACGTCGTACCGGACCACGATGGAGATCCGTCCGGCGTCTGGTCGGACCGACCGGGTGGTGCGGCTGGTCAGTACCGAACGTGCCACCGGCCCGCTCACCGCGGTCCGCCGGAGCCTGGCACTCGACAAGCTCCCCGCGGGCCGGCATTGGGTCACCGTGACCGTCGAGGAAGGGGGGCGCACCGTCACCGTCCGCCGCGCGATCGTGGTGATTGACCCCTGACGGCCGCCCGCCGTTGACCCGGTCCGCCGGGGTGGGCAAGTTGCCGGGATGAATAGGCTTGTTCCCACCGTCCTCTTCGACCTGATGACCTCGGTCGAGCGCGTCCTGGCCCTCTTCGGCGTCAAGCTCGAAGAATTCCGGGCCGCCGGTGTCAAGGTGCTGCTCCTCTGGGTGGCGGCCTTCGTCGCGTGGCGCGTGGTGCTGGTCGTCGCCGACCGGATCGTGATCGCGGCCGACGACGGCGACGACTCGCGCCTCTCGTCGCACGAGAAGCGCGCGCAGACGATCGCCGAACTGCTGCGCGGCGTGGGGAAGATCGTGATCGTCCTCTTCACGATCGTGCTGACGCTGAATCAGTTCGTCGACATCACCCCGCTGCTCGGCGGCGCCGGCATCCTCGCGCTGGCCGTCTCCTTCGGTTCGCAATCCCTCGTCAAGGACGTCATCAGCGGCTTCTTCATCCTGGTCGAGAACCAGTTCGCCGTCGGTGACGTCATCGAGGTTGCCGCGAAGACCGGCAGTGTCGAGAAGATGACGCTGCGCGTGGTCATGCTGCGCGACCTGGAGGGCGTCCTCCACATCGTGCCGAACGGGCAGATCACCACGGTCAGCAATCGGACACGCGGCTGGTCGCGCGCGGTGGTCGACATCGGCGTGGCGTACAGTGCCGATGTCGATGGGGTGCTGGCCATCTTGCGCGATGAAGCGAAGCAGTTCGGCGAGGCCGATGCCTGGGTGCCCAAGCTCGACGGCATGCCCGAGGTCGTTGGGGTGCAGTCGCTGGGCGACAATGCCGTGACGATCCGGGTGCTGCTCCGCACGCAACCCGGGAACCAATGGGAGGCGGCGCGCGAGTTCCGCCGCCTCGCCAAGATCCGGCTCGACCGCGAGGGAGTGGAGATTCCCTTCCCGCAGCGCACGGTGCATGTGCGACACCATGGCGCCGTGCCGGACGATCCGGCCGCCCGCGCGATGATCACCGATGCCGCCGCGGGGGGCGCGTGACACTCCGGCTCTACAACACGATGACGCGGTCCGTCGAGGACTTCGTCCCGCGCAAGGCCCCGCACGTCTCGCTGTATACCTGCGGGCCGACGGTGTACAACTACGCGCACATCGGCAACTTCCGCACCTTCCTCTTCGAGGACGTGCTGCGGCGCTGGCTCGAGGCGAGCGGCTACGACGTCTTCCACGTGATGAACCTCACCGACGTCGACGACAAGACGATCCGCGGCGCGGCCGCCGCTGGCGCGTCGTTGGCTCAGCATGTGGTGCGCTTCATCGATGCCTTCCGCGAGGACTGCGGCTACCTCCGGCTCCTCCCGGCGCACGTCTATCCCCGCGCGACGGAATACGTCGCACCGATGATCGCGCTGGTCGAGTCGCTGCTCGCGAAGGGCAACGCGTACCGTGGCGACGACGGCTCGGTGTACTTCGCGATCGCCCGCTTTCCGGCGTACGGCAAGCTGTCCAGGCTGGACACGCGCGAGCTGCAGGCCGGCGCGGGCGGTCGGACGCTGGCCGACGAATACGCCAAGGAGGATGCGCGCGACTTCGTCCTCTGGAAGGCAGCGCGCGAGGAGGACGAAGCGGTCGGTGCGGCCTGGGATGCCCCGTTCGGTCGCGGGCGCCCGGGCTGGCACCTTGAGTGCTCCGCGATGGCGCTCGACCTGATCGGCAAGCACCTCGGCGCCGACGTCCTCGACATCCATGCCGGCGGCATCGATCTCGTCTTCCCGCATCACGAGGATGAGATCGCGCAGAGTTGCGCGCACACCGGGCAGCCGGACTTCGCCCGCGTCTGGATGCACGGCGAATTCCTGACGATGGCCGGCACCAAGATGTCGAAGCGCTTCGGCAACATCCTCACGGCCCGCGACCTGCGCGAAGAGAAGGTCGACGCGGGCACGGTGCGGCTGCTCCTCGCAACGACCCATTACCGCGCGCCGCTCGACTTCACCGACCAGGCGCTCGACTCGGCCCGCGAGGGGTCGCGGCGCCTCGGCGCCCTCGCGGCCCGGATCACAGCCGTGCCTGAGGGGGCGGGAAGTCAGGCGTTCGAGGCCGTGGGTGCCACGATGGCCAGCGACTTCTCGACCGCCATGGACGAGGACCTCAACACGCCGCGGGCCTTGGCGGCGCTGTTCGAGGCCGCTCGGGAGGGGAATCGACTCCTCGACGCCGGCGAGCAGCCTGGTCCGGTCTTTCGGGCGGCATGGGAGAAGGCGACCGGGGTGCTGCAGGTGCTGCCAGTCCCGGTGGCCGGATTCCAGTTGGCATCTGCTGGGGCGGCCTCCGGCGCCGAATTGGCGGAATTGGCACCGACGGACCCAGCAGACCAGCAGCAGTGGGCACTCGACTGGGCCGGACGACGCTTGGCCGCCAAGCAAACCCGAAACTTTGCCGAAGCAGACCGGATCCGCGGGCTGCTCGCGGCGGCGGGGTGGGACGTGCGCGATAATCGGGACGGGACCGCCGAGGTCCAGCGGCACTGACGGGTGGAGTGGACTGCGCGGGGAGGAAGCCTCGGCCGGACGCCGGGGCTTCGTCGTGTCGGCCCGGTTGACGCGGCTTTCCGAGCCAGGTAAGTTTGGGGTCTGTCGGTCGAACGGCCTTTTTTTGTAGGCTGACGTAGCTCAGTTGGTAGAGCACCCGATTTGTAATCGGGCGGTCGTGGGTTCGATCCCCTCCGTCAGCTCCAGCGGCGAGGGTAGGACAGGAACGGTGGGGTGGCCGAGTGGCTAATGGCAGCAGACTGTAAATCTGCCGGGCTACGCCCTACGTAGGTTCGAATCCTACCCCCACCATGTGGTACCGAAGTTGGCGTATGGACGACCCGATGCGGGTGTAGCTCAGTTGGTAGAGCATCAGCCTTCCAAGCTGAGGGTCGCGGGTTCGAGTCCCGTCGCCCGCTTGCTCACGTAGCTCAGTTGGTAGAGCACATCCTTGGTAAGGATGAGGTCACCGGTTCGATCCCGGTCGTGAGCTCTGAGTGACCGTCGAGCCACACGGGTTCGCGCGGACAATACGGCAGGACGGGGCGTGCCAATTGGACGCCCAAGGCACGCCGGGCAGGCGGGGCGAGGTTCCCGCGCCCGGCGCGTCGTGTCAGGGGAAACGGTCATAGGTCGTAAGTCATAGGTCGTAGGCAACTCCGACCGGACACGACATACGACCTACGACATACGACTTACGACCGTAGCACTGAACCAGAACTTTCGAGGATCGGGACATGGCCAA
>CXWL01006763.1_pt1 | contig 68638 bp, 73 predicted proteins | sample 590931 | NCBI WGS metagenome assembly CXWL01 (sample SAMEA3498368, study PRJEB10139) | groundwater metagenome | biome: water well; material: biofilm material | place: Germany | collected 2015-04-27 | reverse complement strand
GGCAGCGGCAACAATCCTCGTGACAAGAAGAATATAGGTGCCGCTATAGGGCATCCCATTCATGTCCGACGAGTCCCAAAACTCTTCGACCGCGTCAAATCCGTGGAGAAAGCCGAATGCGACTCCAATAGAATAGTTCGCTCCGAACCAAGCCGCGAGGCCTGCCGGAATCGCAATCGCCCATCGGACAATGTTAATGGGTAGTTTGTTCTGCATGCGTTAAAGAAGACATTAGAGTTATTCTACGGCTCTTCTCGCGGAGACGACTCCGGTGTAAGGTTGCCAAGACCCCTATCATATAGCTTGTGCAAACACCGGAACGCAATCAGAACTATGTGTCCCGTCCCAGCTGGTTATCCGTTGTTTCCAGGCTGGTGCGGCCGAGTATGCCGCTGCGGTAGTCCGATAGGAGGATTCTTGCTGCTTTGTCCCGGTCTAGCCCGCCGCCGCTTCTGGTCAAGAGGCAGCCGCGTTTTCTGGCGATCGCGTCGATCACGCCCCTACTCGTCAGCGCCTCCACCGCAAAACCATAACGGGCCGTGAGCCGAGCAGGATAGCGCACAAGCAGGGTGGCGGCAAGAAACTCTGCGACCGCTTCGTCATCCACGACTGCGTGGCCAACGGCGTTGATCGTGGCGAGCAGGAGGCCCACCTGAGGGTCTTTAATTGTTCCCCACAGCAGCCCCGGTGAATCGGTGATGGTCATACGGTCGTTCAGTTTGTGACGCTGTTGGACTTTAGTCACAGCCGGTTCGTCGCCCACACGAGCGATGCGGCGCTTGAGGAGCATGTTCATCAAGGTTGATTTACCGACGTTGGGGACTCCCATGATCAGCATGCGCAGCGGCTTCGCGCTGCTGTTGCGATGCGGAGCGAGCGGCTGACAGAGCTGGGGAAGCTTGGCGGCATCGCCAGCATGAATACAAGAGAGAGCTACGGCGCTGACGCCCGGTTCTCGGTTATAGTGGTCGAGCCAAGCCTGTGTGACGGCGGGGTCGGCGAGATCGGCCTTGTTGAGCACTTTCAGGCTAGGGCGCTGGCGAGCCAGGCGCAGTTCCTCGATCAGCGGATTGCAGCTGGCCTTCGGTATGCGGGCATCCAGCACTTNNACATTCATGTGACCGGGGAACCATTGGATGGACATGAGGGGATAGACTTTCCAAATAAAAAAAGAACTGTACCGTACCAGGATGCTGAAAAGGCCGCCAGCAAAGAAACCCGTTATATGGTTTGTTTGGTCTGCCTCGTTTGTTTGGTTGAACGAAACTAACCAGATAAACCAAATTCAACCAGATAAACAAAACAAACCAGATGAACTGGACAGACCGAGCTTGCTCCAGGCGTGCTTGTATCGGATTGGCCCGATCGCTCTAGACTCTTTGGGCCATTTCGGCGGTGAGTTCTTGCGGCTCCAGCAAGGCTCCGACTTCTTCGGACTCCGTCTCAATTTCAAACCGCTCTCTTCTGATCTCGTTGCCGGTTCTACTTCGATAGACCAGCTCATCCGTGTCGAAATCATATTCAGGAATCTCTGCGCTCTCCCACCGCTGCACGAAGTAGTGGGCATAGAGGGTATAGAGGCCGTGGTCCTTGCTGTTGTGCCGTAGAACATATTCCGGCATGGTCTGGACATCCAGGTCGGCATGGTAATGCTGGAGCCAAAGGTAATCTCCGAGGATCACCAATTTGATCAACGGGGAATCTGAGTAGAGCTTGAGTTTAATGACCTTCCCCATGGCCTTCAGTCGCTTGAGGAGCTGGATACTTTGCCGAACTTCTTCCCGAAATTTGTCCAGAGTGAACTCGGGATGGTTGATCGCTAGTATGCGCGCGCTCGCTTCCTTGCTACAGGGATTTACCAGCATGATTCTGGCCCCCAGGCACTTGTCGAGGACCGAAGACAGACCCCCCACTTGATCCACAAAGGTGCTGTGGCCGCTTGATCCGATGACCGAGATAGTTCGGCCTGTGCTTTGCTCTTCCTTGAGTTGCTTAATGCGCCGTTGTGCCCCCCGCGTGCGGCGCGGGAAGAACGAGACGAGGCCGGCGCCGGTTGCCACTGTGGCGAGAGCCCGGTCCCGAATGCTGCGATGGAAGTAGTTGAGGCAGACGATCAGGAGGACCGCGACCGTCATTTCCACGGCGATGAGCGAGAGCCTGTCCTGTTCGATTCGAGACCAGAACGATAAAAACTGCTTGGCGCCTGCCGGGAGCAAGAGCGCAATGCCCGCACTCAGGGCGACGACGACAATGTGATAGAGACTTCCTGCGGTGTCGCGGAAGAAGGCTCGGACTGTTGACCATATTTCTTGAAACAAGAATGCACCTCTTTATAAGTGATAAAAGACGACCCCACGGCGATGTCGGGCTAGCAATGCGAGCGATGGATTGGTACGCCTTAGGCGGAGTGCTCGGCAGATGCAGAACGGCTGCGTGCGGACAAAAAAGATCGCGTTAGACTTCGTGTTTCCAGGAGAACTGCAGCCTCCGATCACGGAAGGTCTTAGGCGATCACACAGCACCCTAACACGAACGTATGGGCCGCGCAACCTGGTTGTTCCAGTTTGTTTGTATTGTCTCGTTTATTTGGTTGAGCCAAACTAACCGGATAAACCAGAGGAACCAAACAAACCAAAAGAACCGGTCTGCTCGTTACCGCAGAAGTTCCCGGCCGTGAGGAGTGGTCAGATCTTGGTCGGGGCCAAGAGGGACGATGCGGGTCGGATTAATGTCGTCGTGGGTGATGTAGTAATGCCGCTTGATGTGATCGAAGTTCACGGTATCGGCGATACCGTCGGTCTGATAGAGATCTTTGAGGTAACCGAAGAGGTTGGGGTAGTCGATGATCCGTCTAAGGTTGCATTTGAAATGGCCATGGTAGACGGCGTCGAATCGTACGAGGGTGACGAACAAGCGCCAATCGGTTTCGACGAATTGTGAACCAAAGAGATAGCGTTGGCGCGCCAGCCGTTCCTCGAGTTGATCGAGAACGTCGAATAGTCTGTGCACCGCTTGTTCATAGACCAGCTGTGATGTGGCGAACCCTGCGCGATAGACCCCCTCGTTCACATTCTCATAGACTAAGGTATTGAGGTCGTCGATCTCCTTCCTGATTCCCTCTTGATAGAGGTCAATACTGCTCTCGGTGAAGCGATCGAACTCACTGTTGAACATGCGCATGATGTCGCTGTCAGAATTGGTGACGATGCGTTTTGTCACCGTATCCCACAGCACAGGGACTGTTATTCGCGCGCGATAGTTTGGATCGGAGGCCTTGTAGGCTTGGCTGAGGAACTGGAATCCATTGATGGGATCGAGCGAATGGCCGGACCCATTGCTGAATGCCCAGCCTTGCTCGTCGCGGATCGGGTCCACACACGTCATGCCAATCACACTTTCGAGCTTCTTGAGCTTCCGCACAATGATCGTTCGATGTGCCCAGGGGCAGGCCAAGGAGACATACAGATGATAACGGCCGCTTGCTGCCAGATAGCCAGAACTGCCGTTTGCAGTGACCCAGCCTGTAAAGGCATCCGGTTGCCTGATGAAAGCGCCCTCGACATTCTGCTCGTCTGGAAATTGTGGCCGAACAGTCATCGTCTAGTTCCCGTGTTTATCCACCGTAGCATATTACGAAGCGATAAGGAGGAGGGAGGGCTGACCTCTTAGTCCCCTATGCTCGCGCAACGCGCGGCCTTTGAAGGCTCTTGCCCAGGCTAGGCGTGCTAGTGGGGGGGCGGGTGAAAAAATGCGCGCAGTGGGGGACTAAGCCAGGCCGGCCAGGAACAGTGGACGAGCAAGCTTGGAGGGAATATTCCTGTCCGCGCTCGGTCGATGCGCGTTCGGCAGGTTGACCGGGACGATCCTGAAAAGTAAAATGCCCGATTTTTCACGAAGAGGAGATTTCGCGTGGAATAGTAACTAGAGTAAACAAATGAGCTGGTTCAAATGAGGAGGCTGCGATGCAGATCAAGGGGCGTATCGGGTTGATGGGATTAGGGATCGTGTTAGTGAGCGTGCTTGCAGGGGCATCAGTCTTTGCAGAGGATAAGCCGGCTAAGCCATCGGTCAATGACGGGTCGAAGATTGTGATTACCTCTCCCAAGGACGGAGATGAGGTCGATGACAGTTTTGAGCTGAAGTACGAGTTGACCAAAGGCTCCCAAGCGACGCATGTCCATGTGTACCTGGACGGTCAGTACCAGAAAGGTTTTTCCGGGACGTTCAAGGGTCTGAGCAAGGGAGATCACAAGATCACCGTGACCGGCGCCACGAAGGACCACGATCTTGTCACGGCCACCCATACGATAATCGTCGAAGTAGAATAGGGCTCGGACAGACTTCGAAGACCAGCCATCTTCAAGGTCAGCAGGGCTCCTAGCCCGCATTATTCATGAGCGTTTCTGCTGCAATCGCCGATCCGCTGTTACGACGAACCGTCATGAATAATGCGAGCTAGTGACCCTTAGAAGCAGTATCTGTATTCAAGGCTGCTCAATGCGCGAATGTGCGCGAATGTGCGCGAATGTGCGGATTGACTGAGGCGATTCTGAAAAGTACAATATCCGAGAGCGCTCAACCGGATGGCGGTTGGTAGTCAGGTGAGAGGGTGTCCGGCAGGGGATGGTATTCAGTGGTGTTTGTTTAGTTGGTTCAAACAAGGAGGTAGTCGTGATGCAGATGATGGGACGTATTGGGTTCATGGGATTAGGGATTGCGTTGGCAGGCTGCCTCGTCGGGGCGCCAGCCTTCGCAGGCGATAACCCAGCTAAGGCGCCAGTTGAAGATGGGTCGAAATTGATGATTACGTCTCCCAAGGATGGGGACAAGGTCAACGACACATTTGAGGTGAAGTACGAGTTGACTAAGGGCTCGCAAGGTACACATGTCCATGCGTATGTGGATGATCAGTACCAGAAGGGTTTTTCTGGGACGTTGAAGGGCCTGAGTAAGGGAACGCACAAGATCACCGTGACCGGCGCCACAAAGGACCACGATCCTGTCCTGGCCACCCATAGCATCACCGTCGACGTGCAATAGGCTAAGACCTCATCTTTAAGGCCACGAGGGTCTCTTGTGAAAGAGGCCCTCGTGTGCCGGGTTTCCTAAACGATTTCTACCTCTCCACCTGACATACTGCCCCTCTTCTCGGAGGCTCCCGGTTGTCTCACCTCACGATCGCTATGAGCAGATACCCATGGATTCGAAATGTTTTTCAGGGCGGATTTCCCTCCTCAGAATTTTTTAGTGCGTGTAACAAATGAGATTTGTGATAATGGAACAAAGGTTCGGTAACGGTGGTGCTCGCTCTGGGAAATAGGCGCCTCACCTCTTGAACCAAGCGAGAGGGGTGGGGGAGACGAGGGGAGAATTATGGCGTCGGTTTTGGGGGCACCTGCGGATTGAGCGGGGGGACTCCGATCTTCAACAGTCGCGTCAGCCATGGAATCGCCGTTCCCTGCATGACGACAGACGTGAGTGCAATAAAGAACACCAAATGAAAGATCATGTCGGCCTTCTCTATCCCGGCTACTATGGGAAATGTGGCCAAGATAATCGGCACGGCTCCACGGAGCCCTGCCCAGGCCACAAGCGTCTGCTCTCGAAGGGATATCGGCGAAAAAGCCAACGCCATGTGGACGCTCGCAGGGCGCGCGATGAAGATCAGGAAAAGGGAAATCAGGATGCCTGCCCCGGCGATTGGTACGAGTCTGGCCGGAAATACTTGCAGCCCTAGCGCCAAAAACATGGTGACCTGCATCAGCCAGGCCAGCCCATCGTGAAAACGTAAGACACTCTGCTGGTGAGTAAACGGCTTGCGCTGCATGACAAGCCCCGCCAGGTACACAGCAAGAAATCCACTCCCGTCCAGGTAGTCGGTCAGGCCATAGGTCAACAGAGCCAGCGCCACCGACAGTACCGGATAAATACCTTCCAACTCCAAGTCGAGCGCATTGAACAATCGCCGCATGATCTCGCCCATCGCAATGCCGATCACCGTTCCCACGCCCATCTGCATCACAAAGAATACAACAAGCTCCACGAAAGAGGTCGAGGGCTCCATCAACAGTCGGATCAGTGCGATTGTCAGCACGACGGCCATCGGGTCGTTACTGCCTGACTCGAATTCGAGCAATTGGATCAATCGCCTAGGGATCTTGGTTTTTCGTCCCCGTAGCACCATGAAGACGGCGGCAGCATCGGTGGAGGACACGATTGCGCCAAGCAAGAGGCCCTCTAGGAATGAAAACCCCTGAACCCAGGCGACAAACATCCCGATGAGCAGGGCCGTCACCAGAACCCCGATGGTCGAGAGCGACAACCCCTGCCACACGATGGGGCGTATCGCCGACCACTCCGTGTCCAATCCACCAGAAAACAGAATCAAGACGAGCGCCGTGATACCCAGCGACCGTACCAGGGACGGATTGTCGAAAGAGATGCCGCCAAGACCGTCGGACCCTGCCAACATGCCGATCGCAAGGAACAGGACCAGCGAGGGGATGCCAAATCGATTCGAGAGTTTGATCGTCAAAACACTCAGAATGACGAGCGTGGAGAAAACGATGAAGATCATACCAATGGAAGTCGGCATCGTGCTTGTGTCTTTCGAGGTTGTTCGCCGAGAGCTGATGCGGTCTATAGCATAGACAACGGAATCACGCTAGGTACCAGGTGAGGGAAAGAGCTATTATCCAGGCAAAAAGAGAGGGCGAGAGAGTATGGCCGGCGTTCGGTCGATAGGCGAAGCGAGGATAGGCTCAGGCTATCCCTGGAGGGGAAAGTGGGAGAAAGACATACAAGGGTTCATAGCGGTATGCACTACGATACAACTCCTCACGCCATTGAAGGGGCCCTCTGAAGCCGCGAGGAAGCGGCGAGCCCTATCCAAGATCGGATTTACCGCTGAGCGCGGAGAGACGGTTGAGTTGGCGCGACAGGCCGTTAGCGAAGGCCGTCACGCGTACGCGCTGGTCATTATTCGCTCGGATGGGAATGCGCCATTGCCGGTACAGGCGCTCTCAGCTATGTTTCGCGCTTAGCCGATGTGTTTGCTCAGTGAGCCGCGTGTTCGGATCCTGAAGACGCAGGGATGATGGATTGGTCGGGGTTAGATGACTTGAAAGGGGTCACGGGTGTTGGCGGCTACCAATTCACCGCAAGCAGTGCAGTGATAGTTGTCTGTCAAATAATCGTCGTTGTTGTGTTCCAATTCGAGGTGCAGATGTCTACAAGGGGGATTGTCTCCATCCGCCCACTTCTCGCGTAACGCAGCAGCCTGTGCCTTCGTCATGATATCGCCCTCCAATGTCCGATACCGTTGATCAACCATTCATCATCTAACAAATGGGTCAACGAGATCAACGTAGTATTATACTCTATCCTGTCCTGAATTTCCGCACAGTTTGTTAGGTACAGGTGAGATGGGCGGGCCTGGTCGTCTTTCTGCTCGCGGAACGCACACGCTCGGAAGGTGTACGTTCGACGTGCGCACGTGCGGATTGACTGGGGCAACTCTGAGAAGTAGATTGCCAGATATTCTCCACCAGAGAGCGATGGTAAGGTGCACTGTCCATTCAGTTGGTTCAAACAAGGAGATCGCGATGCAGGTGATGGGACGTATCGGGTTCATGGGATTAGGGATTGTGTTGGCGAGCTGTCTCAGCGGAGCATCAGTCTTTGCAGAGGATAAACCAGTTAAGCCACCGATCGATGACGGGTCGAAGATTGTGATTACCTCTCCCAAGGACGGGGATGAGGTCGACGACAGCTTTGAGCTGAAGTACGAGTTGACCAAGGGTTCCCAAGCGACACATGCCCATGTGTACCTGGACGGTGAGTATCAGAATGGTTTCCCCGGGATGTTCAAGGGCCTGAGCAAGGGGGATCACAAGATCACCGTGAAAGGCGCCACGAAGGACCACGATCTTGTCACTGCTACCCATGTCATTATCGTCGAAATGGAATAGGACTGCGACTGCCAGCCATCTTCGTAGCCACCAGGGTCTCTAGTGAAAGAGGCCCTGGTGGGCCTGGTGTCACACACCGTTTCCAAGTCTCCGAAAGCAGCAGCCCCGTTTCAACAGCAGAAGTTTTTTCCTCGAAGGGGCCAGCAGAGGAGGGCATGGAGGCTGATGATCCTCTGTGCTCGCGCAGTAATTCCCAAGGAAACAGCGAAGTAGGGGAGGCCCCCGTTTCGCGCCGCCGCGCCTCGCCTCTCCTCTCGAAATGGCGCCATCTCCTGCTTCTTCTGGTTGACACTTGCCGCGTTAGAACATAGCCTCTCTCCGTTTCAGCTTCGATGCGAGATTCTTAACTGGTAGATACCGTTCGCCATGGAATGGTTGTGGCTGCTTGGCTTGGTTGCTCTCCTCGTTGTCGGGGCTGTTGCTGGGTTTTATTCTTATATGTTCGTGACCCGAATCAGGGAGGAGTTCCGTGCGGAGCAACCTCATCTTCGTATTACAAATCTGTCTGCGATGATTTCGGGGAAACGTCCTCACCATTTACCCGGAGATCGAGAACGTGGGTGGGGGGGGTGGTGTACGATTGTCTTCTACATATGGGGGGTAGGGGAGGCAGTTTCGCCGTGAAGAAAGTTTATCCTCGTAATCCGCGCTATCAGAAACATGTGGCGTCTATTGTACCGGGCCCGGACGCGCCGGTACGCGCAAAACCCATTAACAATGGTTATATCCGGGCTGCGGTATCTCGATCGCTGGGGGCAACAGTGCGATTGCTGGTATCAGGCTACCCAAGTCGGAACCGGGGAAACTTCTCTGCAATGTTCAAATCAATCGGTGCGGTTGACGACCTCGGCGGGACGCGCGGCAATCGGCGTCATGTGGAGGATCTGACTACGTCGGTCTGTCCCTCGTGCCCGAGGCTGACGCGCCTTGTGCGCCTGAACGCAGCGCCGCCAGCATTGCGCTCCGCAGCGTGCCGCGGGGCAGCATATACAGGCCCACATAGATGGTCTCTGCCGAGAGGTGTCGTCCCATGTCGTCAGGATACTCGCGTCGGAGGCGTCCAGCAATCTGTTCGGGCGAGCAGCCCGCAGCCAGCGATGTCCGTATATACTGCCAGAGCCAGGGGTCAAAGAGCTTGCGCGGTCGCCGTGGCTGAAGGGATCGGACGGTCGCCAACGTGAGCGCCATGCAGGTGCGATAGGGGCGGCCCCGCGTGGTGTTACGAGCCGCCTCGCGGCTCATGGTGCTGGGGGCTCGCCCCAACACTCTGGCCATCATCCGCAGCGAATGGCCATAGGCCAGACCCAAACTCAACGTCTCACGGTCTTCCGCACTCATGTGTCGATAGGCTCTCGTTGACATGGCAACACCCTAGCCCATCAGGGCCTGTAGTGTTGCACTTGGAGTTAGAACTCAAGATGTGTATTGCCGCCCTTCTTGTCCCTCTCGCCGCCCGACTCGCAACCATATGACGTTTTTTGATTCATCACAATGGGCAGAGGCTGCTGGCTATCGTTGGGGCATTGAGCGGACGTTACGCCTTCTTGCGCTGGAGCGCATGTAATCCTGAACGCAGTGTTCCTGGCCACCAGTTTTGGCGCATGGATTACACCTATCATATCGGGGTGGGGCCCTGATCGGTTTCATTCGCCACTGTCACTCGCTTGTACTCCGCTGAAAATATCCGCTGCATTCCCAGAGCACAACTCCGGGGCCAGTATCGCCCTTTCTCAAGGTGTTTTGAAATCGAGACTGAACCTCTCCCTGCTTGCAAGCTTCGCCGAAGAATTCGTCTTCTCGCAACGCTCTTATGGTGCAGGGAATGTGGGGCTTATGCCGAGGCGGCCGGGAGTCTCCACTCGGCCCTGTGTCTCATCATCATTCCCGAACCGTGGACTGTCGGAATTCTCTAAATGTCTTCGGAGTTCAGAATCATTCTTATAGACTGCTTGTAGCGCGGGAGGATGGACGTAGTTGTTTATCGGGTCAGGCTGCTTGAGCGCGGCCGCTGTTCTTTATCGGCGGTGATCGTGTGGCTGGGTCGTCAATCTATCAACTTCGAGCACGGAGCGAGCGGATGCCCACTGCCTTAAACGCGATTCGTCGGCTGAGCGAAGCCTTGTTTCAGTATACCCACGTTGACGACATGGTTCGTCAAACCCTGCACGCCGCGCTTGAAGTCATCGGGGCAGACGCTGGTTCCGTTTTGCTCGCCAATGCAGAGACCGGGCGATTAGTGTTTCGCTACGTTGTTGGGGAGACCGCCGCTTCGTTGCAAGGGACGGGCATTCTCTGGGACGAGGGAATTGCCGGCGCGGTGTTTGCCTCCGGTAACCCGGAAGTGATTTCTATGGTCCAACAGGATGCGCGTCATTATGCAGCTATGGATGCGCTCACCGGATTCCAATCCCGGGATATGATCGTTGTGCCTCTGAAGCGGCACGCAGGAAATCCAATCGGCGTCATCGAGATCCTCAATAAGAACACAGGCTCGGTTAACCGTGACGACCTCGATACCCTGGTCGTGATCAGTGCCATTGCCGCCGCCGCCATTGAACAGTCAGAGTCCTTTGAAGCATTGCGAGTGAAGGACCTCCAACTTCAGCAGGCTCAAAAAATGGAAGCGGTCGGCCGGCTGGCAGGGGGCGTTGCGCACGATTTCAACAATTTACTCACCGTGATCCGGGGTTATAGCGAGCTGATTGTAATGGCAGTCGAGCAAAACTCGTCTCTGCGAACGCATGCCGAGGAGGTTCTGAAGGCCGCGGACCGGGCCGCAGGGCTTACGTCCCAGTTGCTGGCGTTCAGCCGGAAACAGGTTCTTGAACTTCGGGTCGTGAGATTGAATGAAGTCGTCGCGAATGTGGAGAAACTGTTGCGGCGGTTGATAGGAGAAAATATCCAGTTCGTCACAACCGTAGGGCCCACCCTTGGGTGGGTCAAGGCCGATCCCGGGCAGTTGGAGCAGGCCTTGATCAATCTCGCGGTGAATGCGCGAGACGCCATGCCTCAGGGCGGGACCCTGACGATAGGGGTCGCCAATAGTGAACTCGATGAGACGTTTACCCGACGTCACCTGGATTTCCCACCGGGAACGTATTGTGTCCTCTCGGTGACTGACAGCGGATGTGGTATGAACAAGGACACGCTCTCAAAACTGTTTGAGCCTTTCTTTACCACGAAAGAGCCTGGCAAGGGGACCGGGCTTGGCCTCTCCATCGTCCACGGGATCGTGAAGCAAAGTCGAGGCCATATCCTAGTCTCCAGCGAGCCAGGACTCGGTACGACCTTCAACATATACCTGCCATGTGTGGAGGCGCTTGCAGAGGTGGCATCATCTCCTGAAGCGGACTCCGCTTCTTTGTTAGGGACAGAGACTGTTCTGATCGTGGAAGATGAGGGGCAGGTCCGTACTCTTGAATGCGGACTTCTTGAAGCCAGCGGCTATCACGTGCTGACGGCCAGCCATGGAGGAGAGGCGATGCAGATCTGCCGCGACTACCCAGGGACGATTCATCTTCTCGTGACGGATCTTATCCTGCCTCAGATGAACGGTCGTGAGTTGGCTCTCCAGGCGATCCCGATCCGACCGTCGATGAAGGTGCTCTATGTGTCCGGCTACCCTGACGAAACGCTCATCACTGCCGGGGTCGCGAGGAGCAAGGTTCCCTTTCTGCAGAAACCGTTTGATTCTTATGCCCTGTTGCGCAGCGTCAGGAATGTGCTTGACGGGGCAGATGGGACACTAATCTGAGGCCCTGTTCCTAGAGGCAGGACGCCAGCGCCATGGCAGACCACCCCCTCCGGCAAATCCAGGACATCATCGCCCTGCTGAATTCGAGCCTCGATCACGCAACCATTCGCAAGCGCGCGATTGAAGCGGCCACGCTGTTGATGAATGCCGAGGCCGGTTCACTGCTCTTGTTGGAGGAAGCGACTGGCGAATTGTATTTCGATGTGGCTCATGGCGAGAAAGGCGAAACTGTTCGCCAGGCGCGGCTCCAGCCCGGGCAAGGGATTGCAGGACATGTTGCTCGGACTGGGGAGCCCATTATTGTCCATGATGTCCAGCGCGATGCTAGGTTCTTTCGTCATATCGATCAAACTAGTGGATTCGTCACGCGCAGTATGGTCTGTGTGCCCGTTACGGCTCATGGCCACTTTCTGGGGGTGCTTCAAGCCATCAACCACAAGAATGGGGATTCGTTCGGCGAGGACGATCTCCTGAATTTCGTGGCGCTTGGCCATCAGGTCGGCATCGCCATCGAGAACGCCAATCTCTACGAGGAAATTCATCTCTTGTTCGAAGGGTTTATTTCCGCCAGTGTGCAAGCCATTGAAAGCCGGGACCCCACCACCAGCGGGCATAGCCAACGTGTGGCCACCCTCACTTGTCGGCTGGCGGACGCGGTCTCTCACACCGATTCCGGCCTCTATGCGGCCGTGCGATTCAACGAGGAACAACTCAAAGAGCTTCGCTATGCAGCCGTGCTGCATGATTTCGGCAAAGTCGGCGTTCGTGAGCACATCCTCCTCAAAGCACGGAAGCTGTATCCGCTCCAGCAGGAACTCATCAAATCACGGTTCGACTTCATCAAGAGAACTCTGGAGGTCGATACGTTATGTCGGAAGCTGGAGGTGCATGAAGCAAAAATGAAGGGGAAAAAGCAGGCGCTGTTGGCACAACTGGATCGGCAATTGGCGCAGCGGATGAAAGAGGCGGACGAGCTGTTCTCGTTTATTCTGAAGTGCAATCAGCCGAGTTCCCAATCGCCTAACCAGGTCGTTAAGTTGAAGGAAATCGCGCAGCTGGAATACCAGTCTTACGATGGCCCCCGTCCTTTTCTCACGGAGGATGAAGTCGCCGCGCTCTCGGTGCTCCAGGGCACTCTCACCCAGTCCGAACGAAAAGAGATCGAGCGGCATGTCGCTCACACGTTTGAATTCCTGTCAAAAATCCCCTGGTCGAGATCGCTTAAAAATGTGCCGTCGATCGCCTGGAGCCACCATGAAAAGTTGGATGGCAGCGGCTATCCCCGTGGGCTGCTGCACAATCAGATTCCGCTACAGTCGCGCATGTTAACGATTTGCGATATCTACGACGCCTTAACAGCGTCGGACCGGCCATACAAAGCGGCCATCTCGTCCGACATTGCGCTGAGCTATCTCGAGAACCAAAGCAAGGAGGGAAAACTAGACTCGGAACTCGTTGATGTCTTTACTAAAGAAAAAGTCTACCAAGTCACTCAGCCTCGTTCGAAGATCCGCAAGATCGCCTGACCCGCGGCCTTCTCCTCAGCCTGCGCTGGTTTCACGTTCCGCATGCCCCGCACTCTCAGACTGAAGTTCCACTGTGTAGGCTCCCACTGGGGCTTGCCGGCCTTTGACGGTGACCACTTGAAGCTTTCGGAGCTGGATGTGGTCGAGTCCACCCCCTTGCGCATCCGGCTTTCCGTGCTCAAATCCCAATGCGATTTTTGATGCCGTGAATTCGGTCAACAGAATCGGATGGCCTAGCATTCTGGTCAGTCCCTGGAAGCGCGCGGCCAGATTCACCTGATCGCCGATCATGGTGTAATCCATCTTTTTGCCCTCCGCACCGATATTACCCACTAGGGCTATACCTGTGTTGATGCCGATCCCATTCTCGAGGATCGGCCTTCCTTGCGTCTTCCACCTGGCCTGCAAGTCCTTCAGCCGCGCCTGCATCTCCAACGCGCATTGTAGGGCAAGTTCGGCATGGTCCGGTTGGTCCAGTGGCGCCCCCCAGAAGACGACAATTTCGTCTCCGACGAATTTGTCCAATGTCCCGTTCCACCGGAAAATTACGTCTGTCATAGTGCTGAGATATTCATTGAGTTGATCGACCACTTCCTCGGCCGGACGATGCTCACTAAACGTGGTGAATCCGACCAGATCGGAGAACAGCATAGTCAGTTCTTTGCGCTGTCCCCCTAACGTCGCCTTCGAGGGAGCTTTCATGAGTTCTTGCACGATGCGAGGGCTGACGTAACTGGCAAACATGGAGCGAATCTCTTGAGCCTGTCGCTCCTTTAGGACATAGTTGAGGACTGTGGTTACCATAAAGACTGACCCGATGGTCAGGGTCGGCATCACGACGGGCAGGCAGACGCCCTCCACAACAAATAGCGCCTGCATGGTACCCGCATAACCGATCAAGGTCACTCCCGTCAGAAACGTTCCATGCAAGGCACGCACTCTCGGTAGCATGTAGGTCAAGACGAGTCCGAACAGAATGACTAGGCCGAATTCGACGGGGCCAGTCCAGAGTCCGCTGGTCAGAAACCGTTGGTGGAGAATGTTCTCGATCACTGTGGCATTCTTTTCGACTCCAGAAAAATTGGCGGAAAAAGGTGTGCTCAGCTGATCGTATGTTCCCAACGCAGCCGTTCCGACCAGGACGACCTTCCCCCGAAAGAGATCCGAGGGGACCCGATGGTGAATCACATCGGTAGCAGACACCCACGGAAACCGCAGATCCCGTCCCAGGTAGTTAATGAGCATTCGGAGCTTCTGATCCGACGGTACGACCGTCGAGCCAACCTGTACCCCGTCCCCAAGTAAGAGTGCCATGTGTTCTCTGGGCAGGCCGAGATAGAGCCGGGCGACTTCCAGCGCAAAAGAGGGATAATAGGCTTCCCCATAGCGCAGGGCGAGCACCTCACGACGGGTGACGCCATCGTGATCGGGTAATCGATAGACATGTCCGAGGCCCTTTGCCTGTTGTGCAAATGTGTCGAGCGGAGGAAGCAAGGCCGTCGCCTCGTATGGGTGAGACTCTTGGGCAGACTTCGTCTGCTTGACGAGCATGAACTCGCTTCGCCTGAGGAGTTCGGGAACCGTAAGGCTTGTGTCAGTCAATGAGTCGGTTGCCTGACTCTCCGGCACGAAAAATGGCATGGCCAGCACGACCTTGCCTGCTCGCGCCAAGCTCAGGGCAAATTGCTGATCCGTGTCTAAGGCGTGGAGGTGGGCTTCCAACCGTCCGAGCACCTTGTTGGATAACGGTTCTTTCTGTTGTGCTGCGGCCAACCATGACTTGATCTCACGGATCGCGTCGGATTCTTCCGGTTCGGCGTAGATGATATCGAGGCCGAGCACAGCAGGTTCGCCCGCGTGAATCTGATCAACGAGCAGCGCTTGTTTGTCGCGAGGCCAAGGCCATCGCCCATTCTCTTTGAGGCTTTTCTCGTCGACCAACACGAGCACAACGTCCTGGCCCGGACTTCGTTCACCCCGAAGGTGGAACTGAAAATCCAAGGCGGTATTGTCCAGACGCACGACGACGTTGGGGGCCAGCCACGTCAGGAAGGCCAACCCGATCGTGACTGCTACGCCCAACCCGATTCCGAGTGGAAATCTGGATCCTGAGTTGTTGTCTGCTGTGAGTTTCACGTGATGCTATTCGCCGTTCAGGGATTTTGATCGGTTTCGCCGCGCACCGGATACTATTGTGCCTGGTTGTATTGGAGGGACAAGACAATTTACACAGTGCGCACCGTCTTCTAGCGATCACCGGACAGAGCAACTGCGGCCCTTGGCTGACTTGAGCCAAGGGCCGCAGAAACGGTAGCTGTCGTCAAAGAACGCTATGGTGTCAGTAAACCCAGGACGCCGGTGATTACCGGAGGAGGAGTTGCGAGAATCGTCGTAACAATTGGGGTCACTGGGGCGACAACCGGTGCGATGATTGGCGCAACCGGGGCCACAACAGTTGAGATCAGGGGGGCTACAGGTGCCACGACCGTTGAAATCAGCGGGGTCACCGGGGCTACAACAGTCGAGACGACGGTCGTCAAGGGAGCTACAACCGTAGATCCGACAGATACGGACCCCACGGAAAGAGATCCTCCTCCGGAACCAGTTCCTCCAGAAGGTGACGTCGTTCCCACAGAGACAGATCCCACAGTGAGAGTCCCGGTCGTGAGCGTTCCCGTCGCTACAGCCGTCGTTCCTCCGCTGCTTCCAACAAGAGACCCGGTGGGCCGACTGATCAAGGTGGTCAGCGCCGTCATCAAGCGCGCATCAAGGTTCAGCGCTTGGAGCACTTGGGCCGGCAATTCAACGAGAGGCGCTTCGCGCAATGTCGTCAGCTCAACGGCCACCAATGCCCGAGTGAGTCCACCCGGAGAGGATGCCAGCGTCAGCGCGGTCTTCTCGATCGGGCGAATAACAGTCGGACCTTGATTGTGAATCGTCACGGGTGTTGAGGCTGTCTTCTGCTCGGTGGTCCGCACCGTCGCTTCCGATTGGCCATTGTCTTTCGAGCCAATGTGATGAGGCAAGGGGGCCGACGGAGCTTGACCTTCGTGGGCGATCGAGAAGAATCCAGGATCAACGGCAACTGTCTTTCCCCCCGACGTAAAATCAACGCGTCCCTTCTCACCAATGTTGATAATGCCCGACTGTCCATTCCCGACCCAGACGGTGAAATAGGTTCCCCGTGCCGCCGCGACAGCCGAGGGAGTGTGGATCTCGAATCTCGACCCATTCGCCTTGAACACCTTGCTCACCAGGGCCCGCACCTGGCCTTGCATGAGTTTCACAACAGCCTGCCGGACATTTTTTTCCGGGTTGTAGATATACTCGTCGATCTCCACACGGCTGTTTTCTCCTACGGTCAGCATGCTGTCATCTTGAAATAACGCTTTTGTGCGCGATTCGCTTTGAGTCTGAATGACATCTTTGAAGAGCACCTCGCCATGGAGCTTGACCGGAAGAACTCGATCCTCACCGGGATGCATGACACTGGCTTGGCCTAACACTGCCGTATAGAACCCGATTCCGTCCTTGCCTCCCTCCGCCCCCATCGCAAGGGACGATCCGAAGGCCAAGGGGATTGCGAAGAGACTTAACAGTAGTCGTTGAGTAATCATTATTACCCCTCCCAGTTGACAACGGAGAGCAGTCGCCTAAGAGTTCTCTCTGCCCCTCGTATGGGCACGAAGTGTACCGAGACAGGCGGTTTTGAGCGAGATCAGTGCCCTCTTGCCAAGTCATTGATAAGGCGGACATTCGCAGATACCGACTTGTGAGGACCCCGTTCGAAAGTGTTAGTTCTTTCGTAGTGTTATCAATAAGTTGAGTGACGTATTCCGTCACCTAGTACGACAATTTGCGTCATGGAACAAGGAGTCGGTGGTTGGAAGGGCTTAGAAACGGCTGCTCAGGGTGAGCGAGAAAATATTGCGGGCGTAGTTGAACACCGGGAGGTTGGACTCATCTCTTGTGTAGTTGTATTCCGCTGCAATCGAGAGCCAATCGGTGAGGGGACGGCCAATCGTGGCAGTGAAGAACATGATGTTATCGCGACGCTTCGTTGTGCCGCCGGCTGAAAAAGAATTCGGGTTATCGTAATCCATATGGTAGTAGTCGAACGCAAAGTTCGATTTCAACGTCCAGAAGTCCGGTACACCTAAGCCGACTGATAGGCGATGTGCTTTGTAGTCCCAATCGGCATTTGTCTGTACGCCGGGTGTGGCTACTAACGGATTTCCACCACCGGTGCGATCGGTGTCGAACGTATAGCCCAGTCGTACATGCCCTGTTCCATTGGCGAAGTAGGCATACTGGGTGACTCCTGCCAGCCAGTTTTTCCCGTCCCTGAAGGAGTTTCCAGCAAAGCGATCATCCTGAAAGTCTTTGCTCTGATACCGGAACTGTAGCTGGGTGAATAGACTGTTGGTCTCGGCGATCGTGAAGATCGGTTGCACGGCATTGGAGAGCAAAAACGGATCCTGACCGACACGCACATAGTCGAAGGCGTATTGGAGTCGTGCCGTCACTCTGCCCATTTGATGTTGAACAAATGCCGAGGGTGCATGGTCCTGGATGTCGAATGTCGTCAGTGTCTGATGCAAGCTCTGATAAAAACCATACGTGATCCCTGCCGTCCATCCGGCAGTTTGAATCGGTCGATATTCGCCGCGTGCGTAGAACGTGGTGCGGAAGTCATCCTTCTGTGAAATGCTCGACGCGCCGCCTGGAGGTTGGGTTCCGATGGGAAGCAACACGACATTAGTATCGTACTGGCCGCTGACGCTCAGGTTCAGATCCCATGGTCTGGGGCCTTTCGGAACCGCGGTTCGTTGCTGCAGAACCTCTCGAGCGATTCGAGCGAGTTCGGACTCCGGTTCGCCAGCGGCAATCGCGGCTTCGATTTCTTTTTGGCCTTGATCCAGCAACCCACGTTCATAGTATGACATCCCTGTGTAGTATCGAGCGGTCGGTGTGAGATCCGGGCTCAGCGCCATGGCCCGAGAAAACAAGGCAGATGACTGATTGAACGATTTCAATTCATGCGTGACGACTCCCTGATAGAAGAAGACAAGCGGATTCTTCGGATCAAGTTTCTGGGCCTGATCAAGGGATGCCAGCGCCTCGCGATATTTCCCGAGGTGACTTTGCGAGATGGCGAGTCCCAGCCAAGGTTGCGGACGAGCCGGCTGTTTAATTGTCAGATCGTGGAAGAGGATTTCGGCCTCATGATACTTTTTTAGACGTAACAGCGTCTGTCCCAGGTATTCGGTCGACTCCGGGTCGTTCGGTGCAGCTTGTCGGGCCTGTTCGAAGTGATCGGCGGCTTGTTTATAGTGTCCGCGACCAAACTCCACGATCCCTTTCGAAGTGTTGAAATCATAGGTCTCATTCGGAGCCTGTGCCCACGTGGCGTGGTCGAGCGTAAGCCCGATGACGCAGAGACAGAGCGCGCGGTACCAATTGCTCAACCCGTGCCGTTGGCGCATGGCGGTGGTCTTCGATGCAGGCGATAAACAAATGTTATTGAACAGCCTTACGTACCAGGCAGCCTAACAGAGGAAACATATCAGTCAACGAAATGCAGGTATTTTCGCAACGGCTGTAATCTGCCTCGTACGCTGCAGTTGAATTAGACCGCCTAGGGCACTAAGAAAAACTGGGGTCTCCGTTCTGTGGCGCGCTACGACCCACCTCTGAACACCACCCCAGAAGTTTGAGCGCAACAATCGGATAGTGCTTCGACCTGGTCCGACGGTATGATGGCCCAACGATGAGGGAGGGACTTATGCCGTCGGTCAGTGTAGATCCTGCGTGGGAGGCTGTGCTGAACCGCGATCGCCGCGGCGATGGCCGGTTTGTCTATGCGGTGTCCTCCACGCGTGTCTATTGCCGACCTTCTTGTCCCTCTCGCCGACCGGCTCGCAACCACGTGACATTTTTCGATTCGGCCCCACTGGCGGAGGCGGCAGGATATCGTGCTTGCCTGCGCTGCCGGCCTCAGTCGGTTACCGGCTCCGAGGCGGAAGAACGGGTTGAACGAGCGCGACGCTATCTGGATGACCATGCGGACGAGCCCATCACGCTTCGACGGCTGGCTGCTCACGTTGGTCTCAGTCCGTTTCATCTGCAACGGGCCTTCGCGAATAGGGTCGGGCTCTCCCCAAAGGCGTACCAAAGTGTCAAAAGAATGGGGCGGTTTACCACGTCATTGAAACGAGGTGAGACAGTGACGAACGCAACTTATGAGGCCGGGTTCGGCTCCAGCAGCCGGCTGTATGCTCGAGTGCATGAAGACCTCGGCATGACGCCCTCTGTGTTTCGCTCCGGTGGAATGGGAGTCACGCTTCGCTATACTACTGTGCCGACGGTTGTCGGTCGGATGCTGGTGGCGGTCACGGAACGGGGTATCGCGGCTGTGAGTCTTGGGGAGACTGAGGTGGCATTGGTCGCATCGCTTCGCAGCGACTATCCGAAGGCGGTGCTTCGTCGAGATAGGAAGGGATTAGAGCAGCCTGTTTCTCGTCTTCTTCAGTGCCTCAACGGGAGCGTGAGTATGGATTGTCTCCCGCTAGACCTGAAGGCGACGGCCTTTCAATGCAAGGTGTGGCAAGCACTGCAACAGATTCCTCGCGGACAGACCAGGTCCTATCAACAGATCGCGCGGGCAATCGGGCAACCGTTGGCAGCTCGTGCCGTGGCTAGAGCCTGTGCGAAGAACCCCGTCGCCGTGGCCATTCCTTGTCATCGAGTGGTTCGAGGCAATGGACATCTTACAGGCTATCGCTGGGGCCTTGGGCTGAAGCAACGGCTTCTTGCGCTGGAACGAATGTAAACGGGTAAGCAGCGCTCCAGGCCCACTGTTGCGCTGTGGTTCTGCTTCGTGGCCGTGGCCGCTACTGCGACTGTCGCGATCAATAAAAGAGCGGCGCGATCCATTGGTACACATCGACCGTAAGCCGTAAGCCGTAAGTCGGCCCATAGTCTTTTCGGTTGACCATATCGTTCCAGCTCTCGAAGGCGAAGTTCCTCACACGAATGGTGGCAAGGGAGGAAAACCGCTCTTCAAGGGTCTTACCCTGAAAGTCGACAAAGAGTCCCGAGTCCAAACTGACCCCGGTCTCAATCTCAAACATTGGGAGAGGCTGTTCATCATAGATGCTCCAGCTCAACGACGTTTGGAGAATGTAATTTTGCGGGGCGACATGCCGAAAGGCTGCTCCGCCGTAGGCCTGTGCAATCCGACCCATGGCAGACCATTGAAACCCACGAACGAAATTTGCCGCAAGATTGTGGGTCTCACCCCAACCAAGCAGCGACAATGCTGATGAGCCGATCTTGGCTCCACGGATTCCCGCTCGGGCTGAGACCTCGTAATAGAGCGATCCGGTCGAGCTGCCAATCCCGATGAAGATCTTTTTGGGCTGGTCCAAGAGAGGAAGCCAACGTGTGATCGAGCTATCGACCATAAAATCAACTTCATCGCGCGTTTGGTCGATTGGAACCTTGGGAATGCCGTAGATCGTGTCATGGATAAATTCGTTTTGAAGATAGCGGGTCGGCTGCTCTCCCGTCGGCCCTGCTCCGATCGTGAGGTTTGTGCTCCAGCCTTCGAATTGCTTCCAATGTTCAGTCCAACTCATCGTTCCAAAGTTGATTCCCATCGTCTCGCGAACCGGGTTATATCGCTCTCCCTCTCTGTTGAATTCAGTGAAACGATTCCCGGTATATCCGAGTTCGAGCTTCGAATGGGTATCTGGGTATGCGAGCCCACCCCAATGGATAGTGGGGCTTGGGGATTCAGCGAGGGCACAGTTGACGGTTCCCCAAAGGGTCAGGAGAAAGACGGTCCACGCGAGTCCATGACGTGGGGCACTGGGTCTGGATGTCACGCCTTCCTCTTATTTGATTTGTACATTCGTTTTTCTCGATGCCAACGAGTTCTAACAGATGCGGTTCGATGTTCTCTTATCGCCGACTCGATCCTTGCACCTTTTCCCATTGAGTTCCAGCATTTCAACGCATAAGCCGATAAGTATGGAGACGAAGTAGGGGAGGATTTCCCGGTTCAAGAGAATTCAGGGAAGCCGGGCATGGGGGTAGATTTTGCGGGCGTATTGTCGCAGGTTCAGCTAGAGTCGTATTAGGACCACGAATAAGAGTGAGATGATGGGTTCTGACCGGCGCGCATGACTCACGAGAGTCTGCGAATATAAGGGCTTGGGTTTCCTTTTATGCTTCACAAACAGAAACAGATTGTCATTATCGGAGGCGGTTTCGGAGGTCTGGCGGCAGCGCAATCGCTGTGCGATGCCGATGTGTGGCTCATCGACCGCACCAATCATCATCTGTTTCAACCATTGCTGTACCAGGTGGCCACGTCCGCGCTGTCTCCAGGCGATATCGCCTGGCCGTTGCGCACGATCTTTCGTCGGTACCCGCATGTTCGCGTGGTCATGGATGAAGTCTTGTCCATCGATCGCACGGCGCGTCTGATACGGTTGCGTGATAGCAGGCCGATTACATTCGACGTTCTTATCATGGCGCCTGGATCCCGGCACTCGTATTTTGGGCGCGACGCGTGGGAGGAGTCTGCGCCAGGACTCAAGACTCTCGCCGATGCGGTCTACCTTCGCGAGAAGATGCTGTTGGCATTTGAGGAAGCCGAACGCCGACGCATGGGCTCCGGCACAGGAGCGCGACTCACCTTCGTGATCGTGGGGGGGGGACCTACCGGTGTGGAGTTGGCGGGCTCGCTGGCGGAGATCGGACGGAAGGCCATGGGGCCTGATTTTCCGAACTTGGGCCTCGATGACCTCAACATTTTGCTCGTGGAAGGCGGCCCTCGCATTCTGCCAGGGTTTAGTCCAGACCTATCGGCGAAAGCGGAGGTTGCGCTCAAGCACAAAGGCGTGACGGTCAAGGTCAACAGCCGGGTGAGTGAGATTCGCGCTGATGGCTTGACGATCGGGAGCGAATTCGTTCAATCCACGCATATCATCTGGGCGGCAGGCAATAAGGCGTCGCCGCTTCTGACGTCGCTCGGACTTCCCTTGGATGGGTCCGGTCGGATCAAGGTTCAACAGGATCTGACGATTCCAGGAGACCCCTGGATTTTTGTCATCGGCGATGCCGCGCATTGTGCCGATCAGGATGGAAACCCTCTGCCGGCAATCGCTCCCGTCGCCGTGCAGCAGGGCTGCTATGTTGCGAGACTGATTCGTCAGGAGACGGCGCCCGATCAGCGCCGGCCGTTTATCTACTCGGATCGAGGCATGCTGGCGACGATCGGGCGAGCACAGGCTGTCGCACAGATGGGCTTCTTACGCCTATCCGGACTGCCTGCCTGGTTGCTCTGGTGTGTGGTGCATGTCTTTTTACTCATCGAGTTCCGCAGTCGCGTGCGGGTGATGTCGGAATGGGTGTGGTACTACCTTACATTCAAGCCGGGCGCAAGAATCATCTATATGAAAACACGCCAGGCTACCGAAGAAGCGGAACGGCGCCGTCGCGCTCAGCGGGGTCTGACTCGAAAGACCGATGTGCCCCAGACAGAAAAGATTGAGAAACGGGCTGTGTAATATTTCTCGGCCACCGCGCGCTACCTCTTCCGTTTGACCCACCTGTGCAGGAAGCCACTGCTGCTCGTCCTCCGCAGTAGTCTGCTACGGAGGATGGATCAAGCTGTGGCGCTCCACTCCCTACGCCCACAGCTCCATTCTTCCCAGAATGTCATGCGCATGAATACTATAAGCGAGTGGATGTCTTTTTGAGCATCCTCAATGTGAGTGCTTCTGAAGTTCGAGGCAGCCGGCCATCGAAGCGTTGGGTTGCCGACGTGGTTCTTCAGCGGTCTGCTCAATGGGCCATTGATCTCCGACGGGAATCCCCTTACCCTATAGCCGCATGAAGTTGATGAGGCAGTCACGGCTACGGTATTGCGTCGACAGTTCAGGCTTACAGAGCCTGCACCTCGCACTGGCGATTGTGTGCTTTACGCTGGGGGCCTGCGCGGGAGTAGTTTCGAAAGGTGATCTCTCGACAGTCGCGTCGGTGGATCTCTCGCGTTACATCGGCACCTGGTATGAAATCGCGCGGCTCCCGATGTGGTTTCAGCGGCACTGCGTGGATTCCAAGGCGATATATTCCAGTCGCCCCGACGGGTTAGTCGGTGTGCATAATGAATGTGTAACTGAATCCGGTGGAGTTGAACAGGCAGAAGGAGTGGCGACGGTGGTCGACCCCAAGACGAATGCGCGACTCACGGTAGCGTTCGACAACTGGTTCGCCCGGTTGTTTGGCTCATCCCGTGAGGGAAATTATTGGATCCTCGATCTTGACCCAGAATATCGGACCGCAATGGTGGGGACTCCGGATCGTCGGTATCTCTGGGTCCTGTCCCGGACCCCTCAGCTGGAGGACTCCACCTATCGGCGTCTGGTCGATCGGGCCAGGCAGCTGGGGTACCCTGTGTCTGATCTCATCAAAGCTCGACGCGCTGCCTCATCGTGACTGATTGCCGCGTCTCGTCGCAGGCATCAATAGCCCACTCATCTGGAGAACACAGCATGGCTTTGACCACCTACAATCATGTGCCAGTTCCTTCATTCATGTATGGCACGGCATGGAAAAAAGAGGCGACGACCCAACTGGTGCAATTAGCGGTGGCGGCAGGCTTCACCGCCATCGATACGGCCAATCAACTGATCCATTACCAGGAAGCGTTGGTAGGGGAGGCCCTATTGACTCTCGCGCAGCAAGGGGTCACGCGTGATCGTCTCTTTCTTCAAACCAAGTTTACGCCGACGAATGGCCAGGACCATCGCACTCCCTACGATGCCTCAGCGACGCTCACCACCCAAGTGACTCAGTCCTTCGATAGCTCGCTGGTCCACCTGCACACTGATTACCTCGACTCCTATGTCTTGCACGGGCCCTATCAGCGGCAGGGATTGGGCGCTTCGGACTGGGAGGTCTGGGCTGCCATCGAAGGGCTCTATCGATCCGGGAAAACAAAAATGATCGGTATCAGCAACGTCACGGCTGAGCAACTCACACAGCTCTGTGCCCGAGCGGCGGTGAAACCGATGATGGTACAAAACCGTTGTTATGCCGCCCTTGGGTGGGATAAAGAAGTCCGGGAGATCTGTCGGGTCCATGGAATCATCTATCAAGGCTTTTCGCTGTTGACTGCGAATCAAGGAATCTTTGCCGAGCCAGCCATTCGTGCCATCGCCCAACGGTTAGGGGTTGGCCTCGCGCAAGTCGTTTTTCGATTTGCCATGCAGGTTGGGATGCTCCCATTGACCGGCACGACGAATCCACAGCATATGAAAGAGGATCTCCAGGCAGAACAGCTTGCCCTCACCGCTGAAGACATCCGGATTATCGAAACAGTCGGGATGTAACCACGAAGCCCTAATTCGTACCATTCATGACGGTTCGTGGCGAAATGACAACGTCGCCTCGCGGGGTAGGTACACGGAGACCAGATGGCTGGTTCCACCGTCTGACTTCGGCGAGGTCGGTCGAGTCGTAGCGGTGCTTTTTCTTGTCAAAAACGTCGATTACTTGGTACAGGTACGTGGTGACATTCTACTTGGAGAGGAAGACATCTATGGTTGTTAGATGTTTAACAAAACAAATTGGAATTGTGCTGGTGTGCGCGTTGGCTTTGACCTATGGTTCTGCCACGAGCTACGCGGATCAGTTTATTAACATGGAGAATCTCAAGGCAGATCTTCAGACGCGCGACATTGATCGTATTGGAAAGACTCTAAATGACGTCAAGCAAATGAAGTATCAGGGGCAGATTTTGCCGTTTCTTGTAGATCTGTGGAGCAACCAGAAGGCTAAATATCCCGAACTCCAGTGGGAAATCATTAACTCAGATATCGTACGGGTAGATATAGCCAACGTTTTTCTTCAGGCCCAACGCAATGGCAGAATACAAATAAACGATGACGAACTTTATGAGTTTCTTGAGAAACTGCTCGGTAGCAGCGATCTGCAGGTTGCACAGAATGCCATCCTAACTTTGTCCCTCATAGATGAGCCCAGGTCGGTAGAGAAAATTCTGTCTGCAGCGAACCGAAAAAATAAATGGACTTTTCGATCGTCGTTCGTCGCATTAACCTCAATGTGTCATCCGGCAGCAGAGAAAGCTCTCGACCAGCTAGAGGTACTTGTCAAAGATGATAGAGATATATCAGTTGAGATTCAGAAAGGCAGACTCAAGATGAAGGAATATAAGACGAGAACCGGCATTTGCAAGAAATAGGAGGAAAGAAAGACGGGAGCTCCTTGCAAGGGTATCTTGGCACACACGCAGGTAAGGATTTGCGGCAGATGCTGACAATAGGAAAATGTCACGCAGGATGCTCAAAAAGGCCGTTCAGCAAGGCCGCAGGCGAGTCGAAACCAGAGGCGTACCCTCAGGGGTACGTTGAGGATTTCGATGAGCCGAGAACGATGCTGGCAGACTTTTTCAGCATCCTGCTAAGAGGGGAGTTCGATGAGCCGCAAGGTATAGAGGTACTGGTACAGTCCCTTCTGGTCCATCAATTCGGCATGGGTACCGGTTTCCACGAGGCGGCCTTTGTTGAGGACAAGGATCCGATCGGCTCGTTGAATCGTCGTCAAGCGGTGAGCAATCACAAAGGTCGTTCGTCCTTTCATGAGTTGCTCCAGTGCCTCCTGGACGAGTCGTTCGGACTCACCGTCCAGGGCGGAAGTGGCTTCATCTAATAATAAGATCCGTGGATTTTTCACGATGGCTCTGGCGATAGCGATGCGCTGCCGCTGTCCGCCCGACACATTAATTCCTTTTTCCCCCACAACGGTCTGATACTGGTCCGGGAAGCTCATGATGAAGTCGTGAGCATGAGCGGCACGGCTTGCCGTCACCACCTCTTCTTGAGTGGCCTTTTCGTTTCCGTAGCGGATATTGTCGAGAATCGTCCCACCGAACAAGATCGTCTCCTGCGGAACCAGCGCGATCTGCCGATACCAACTGTCCATGGTCACTTGGCGGAGATTCTGTCCATCGATGGTGATGGATCCCTCCGTCGGGTCGTAGAAACGGTGGAGCAAGTTCATCACGGTCGTTTTTCCAGCTCCAGTGGGGCCGACGATAGCCACCAGTTCGCCTGGCTTCGCTTCGAACGACACATCCGTCAAGACCGGCTGGCGTGGATCGTAGGCAAAGCCGACATGCTCTGCTCGGATATGCCCGGAAACGATGGGTAACGAAATGGCCGTGGGGGAATCGCTTACCTCGGAGCGGGTGTCAAGAATTTCAAATACCCGTTGAGTCGCGCCCTGCGCTTCCCTGATCTGAGCGAATACGCGGGCAGCGGAACTAAAAGGGCCGACCAGAATTCCAGCAAAGAGGACGAAAGCAAAAAGGTCGCCCGGCGACACACTCCCGTCGATGACCTGCCGTCCCCCATACCACAACACCGCCGCTGCCGCGGAGAAGGTGAGGAGGCTGATGATGGGGATAAACACCGCCATGACCCCGGCCTTTCGCATCGTGAATCTCAACGTCTGTTCAACTTGCGCGGCAAACCTGGTTTCTTCGCGCTGGGTTTGAACGAAGGACTTCACGATACGGATACCGGAAATTACTTCCTCGATCAGTGTACTCATGGCAGCGGTGTGATCTTGTATCGAAGTCGAGAGAGATTTCAGTTTTCGCCCAAAAAATTTTGCCACAATGACCAGCAATGGGAGCAGGATGAGGATCAAGAGGCAGAGTCGCCAATTCATCGTCAGTAAGAACGCAATGCCTCCGACGAACGTCACGAGTTGTTTTGCACTGTCGATCGGGGTTTCCGTGACGACCGACTGGATAACCGTCACGTCGTTCATGAGCCGTGAGAGCAGTTCGCCGGTTCGCCTGCGGGCAAAGAAGCTCACTGATAAGGTATGCAGATGCCCAAAGAGATGCCGGCGGAAGTCGGAAATAATTCGCTGAGAAATCCAGGCAGTCAGATAGCTATGACCCATCGAACAGAGCCCCTGAAGGACAACGAGTCCAAGAAAGATGGCGATCATGTCCGTCATTCTTGACTGGTCGCGCTGCACGGTAATGATGTCCCACAGGGAACCGGCTAGCCGAAGCAAGGCGAGATTGATGCCGGCGACGCCCATGACCAGCAGGCCTGCCAGTACCATGCGGGATAGGTAGGGCTTCAGGAACGGAAGGAATCGTGAGAGGGTGGACATGATGAGAGGTGATCTTAGAGGAGGAGGTTGCTGAATAGCACGATTGAACGGTGGAAGCGGCGCAAACCTTAGATATGGGTGACAGCTAGAGCTCTGCGATCGACTCGATCAGGGTCTTGTTGATAGCCACAAAGTCCGAGTGATCCTTGTCATCGATCGTTACGTCAGTAAGGCTGATAAAGAGACGTTGCTCTTCGTTGATCGCGTCTGAAACGCGATTCCGCATATGGGGGATGAGAAATTCGCCAACGTAGGCGCAATTCACAGTCCGGACGCGGATGCGAACCTTCTTGCCTTCTGGCACGAACTCTCCTCCCCCTGCTCGGGCGAAGCCTAGCTTTTACGGCGTTCGAACTTTTGACGCCGGCGCAGCTTCTTGTACTTGTGTTTGCGCATTTTTTTACGGCGCTTTTTCAACACACTGGACATACGTTATCTCTCCTGAAGGGGCGGAGTGTAGAAGTTTCCGTGTGAAATTGCAAGCGCAGCGACGGATTAAATTGAGCAGACTAGGCGGGGGCCGCCTCTTTGTGATTTGCGACGAGATGCGGCCCAGCGCAGGTGTCGCTTGACCTAACTGATACTCGTTCCTATATACTGCCCCATCATGCCCATGTACAAATTTCCACTCTTCCTCTTCTTGCTCCTGTTCGGTTCGATGTCATTAATCGGGGTTGGGTGTAGTAGCAAGGCCAATCAATATCCCGAGGATCACGAACGGTATCTTCGTATTGATCGGGCAGTGGAATCGCTTCGGCAGGCCTATGTGAATAAAAACTCGTCCGATCTGGCATCGCTGATGATGCCGGGCGATCAGCTTGATCGGCTGCGTGAAGAGGCTCAAGGTGATTTCGAGACTTTTAACTCCATAGTATTGGACTTTACAGTGGAGCGTATCATGATCCAAGCGGACAACGTCGATGTCTTCGTACATTGGCAGGGGTTGTGGAAAAAAGATGCGGACGACTCTGGTCTCCGACAACGGGGCCATACAAAATTGCTGTGGGTTGGTACGAAAACGATTCTCTTGCGCGGGGTTCAAGGCGATGCTCCTTTCGGTATGAAAGCGCGGCAGGCTATGCCCGACCCTGCAAGTTCTCCGAAGAAGAAATAATCCATGCCATCGCGTCGATCCCGCACTCCAGCTCAGGCTGATTTCTTGGTCATTGGAAGCGGTGTGGCCGGTCTCCGTGCGGCGTTGGAGCTGAGCCGGTTTGGCCGTGTCGCGGTATTGACAAAAGGCCACCCGCTTCAGAGCAGTTCCATCCACGCCCAGGGCGGGGTGGCCGTGGCGATGAGTGAAGAGGATGACGTTGCCATCCATTTAACCGACACGCTGAAGGCAGGGCATGGACTCTGTCGAAAAGAAGCGGTGCGGGTTCTTGTTGAAGAAGGGCCTGAGCGAATTCAAGAATTGATCGGATGGGGAGCGAAGTTCGACAAAGTCGGCGGCAAGTTCGCATTTGCCCGTGAGGCTGCTCATAGTCGAAGCCGCATTTTGCGTGCGCGGGGGGATGCCACGGGGAACGAGATGGTGCGAGTGTTGATTGCCGAGGCGAATCGGCAGGAGCATATTCAGCGATTGGATCATCACTTTACAGTGGATCTCATCGTCGACGCAGGACGCTGCTGCGGGGCCGTTGTGTTAGATGAAGGGTCTGGCCGCCAGTTCGTCTTGCCGGCTCGCGCAATCGTCCTGACTACCGGTGGGGCGGGTCATATCTATGCGCGGACGACCAATCCTCCGAATGCTACCGGCGATGGGATGGCCATGGCATTGCGCGCCGGCGCGGTGCTTCAGGATATGGAGTTTGTGCAGTTCCACCCCACCGCGCTGTATTTGCCATCGAGTCCGCCATTTTTACTGTCGGAGGCGATGCGAGGCGAGGGGGCGCAGCTTCGCAACAATAAAGGGGCGCTGTTCATGCAGCGATACCATCCTATGGGGGCGTTAGCCCCGAGAGACATCGTCTCCCGGGCAATCTTGGCGGAGATGGCGGCGACGAAAGCGCGCCATGTCTATCTTGACGTTACCCACTTGGGGGCGGAATTCGTGAAGCGGCGTTTCCCGACGATTTATGCGACGTGCCTTCGTTACGACATCGATATAACGGAGGAATGGATCCCTGTCTCTCCCAGCGCACATTATATGATGGGCGGGGTCTGGACCGATCTGAACGGTGCAACGACGGTCCCTGGGCTCTTTGCCGCTGGGGAGGTGGCCTGTAGCGGTGTGCATGGAGCGAATCGTTTGGCGAGTAATTCCTTGCTCGAAGGATTGGTGTTTGGTGCGCGAGCGGCATCGGCAGCTGTGGCCTTTGCCGCTCGTCATGAGTCTCCTACCCTGTCGTCCCAGGAGGCTACGCTTCGCGCAGGTCAATTCGGCACATTGGAGGATGCGGAAAAGCTGCGGAGTTCACTCCGACGAACGATGTGGGGGCAGGTTGGTGTGATTCGCTCAGGAGAGTCGCTTATCCGGGCCTGTGCGCAACTTTCACGATGGGCCCAACTTGTGACCCAGCCGTTTGCCAGCCGAGCAGCGCTGGAAGTAAAAAACATGGTGCAGGTAGCGCAATGTGTTGCGGAAGCGGCGCTGTGGCGGGAGAATAGCGTCGGGGCGCATTACCGGTCGGATTTCCCGGAGGCCAAACGGGCCGGCTGGCAACAACACAGTCGCCTGTCGAGCGGGGAAGTCGTTAGCGGGAAGACATTTCAGAAGTCGCGGGGGCTGCTGTTGTCATTGCGGGGGCGTATCGGCTGACCGGACGTTCCAAGATGACACCATCGCCGACCAGGAATGTACGGTAGTATCGGAGAACCTTCCGAACATATTGCCTGGTTTCATCGAACGGGGGCAGCGCCTGATAGCGTTCGACTGCATTTTCTCCGGCATTGTAGGCTGCTAGGGCCAGCGGTAAGTTGCCATGGAAGCGGTCGAGCAAAAGGCGTAAGTATTTCGTCCCTCCTCCCACATTATCGTCCGGGTCATACATATCACGCACGTCCATACGCACGGCTGTCTGCGGCATCAATTGCATCAGGCCAATCGCTCCAGCGCGAGAAACTGCCCGTGGATCGAAGTCCGACTCAGCTTTGATAACGGCGCGGACCAGCGCAGGGTGGAGCTGGTGTCGTGAGGAGTGCCGACGGATAACCGGTTCGAGTTCCTGCTCGGACAAGGTGGCATGGAATCGGCTGGATTCAACATCGATTTTTCGATAGCGATGATCGGAGGGGACGTTCGTGAGTGAAATCGAGCCGTTGGGCCCGATAAACTGATAAATCTCCGCTGCAGCCATCGGCATCGACAAGGATAGCGAGCCCACTCCCGCCAGTACCGCCGCAGTGGTGAGTCCAATGGCTGCATGCCGTCTGAGGGCTCTCATTACTAGAGAAAAGCTCTTGTGCATGGTTGCAACGATATCAGTCCACCACTGAGTGTCAAGAAAATGCAGGTCTTGTACCTGATTGCAGCGGCAGAATAGCCTAGAAAAACAATGAGGTCTGTGAGGGGGGACGAATGGCTAAGGTTCGAGATAGCGCGCCCGATTACCAATAAATAGCCTGTGGAGCTGTTGGGTAACAGATCCTGGTGTTCCCTTCCCAACTGGATATCCGTCTACCATTGTGACCGGCATTACTTCCATGCTGGTGTTGGTGAGAAAACACTCTTCTGCCTTCCGGACCGCTTCGACCCTGAAATGTCCTTCAGTAACAGGGATCTGCGCTTCTTGTGCGAGGCTGAGGACGATGTCTCGGGTAATCCCGTCCAGCAGTCCGCAGTCAAGCGTCGGGGTACAGAGTCGCCCTGCTTGGACGAAAAAGAGATTGCTGACGGTGCATTCTGTCAGATGTGATTCCCAGTTGAGCAGGATGCTGTCGAAGGCACCGGCCGCGATGGCTTCCCGTTTGGCTAGAATATTGTTCAGGAAGTTGGTGGCTTTGATTTGGGGCGAAATGGCGCTGGGCAGGTTCCGTCTCGTTTCGGCAACGATCAGCTTCACGCCGGTTCGGTACTGCTCGGGTGAGGGAGGGTGAAGCGGCTTAGTCATAATCACCAGGGTGGGGGTTGGGCAGAGAGCTGGATCGAGACCGATGTCGCCGGGCCCTCGGGAGATAGTGATGCGAAGGTACGCGTCGGTCCGTTCGTGCCCGACATCATTTCTTGTCATCGCTTCGTGGAGGAGTGCCAGCCATCTGTGATCGGGAATAGGGATAGTCAGACCGATAGCATCAGCAGACCGGCGAAGCCGGGCCAGGTGTTGGTCTCGCATGAAGATCCGGCTCCCGTAGGAGCGAATCGTCTCATAGACGCCATCGCCATAGAGAAAACCATGATCGAAGACAGAGACAACGGCCTCTTCTTCTTTCACAAATCGATCGTTGAGATAAATCCACATCTGTTAGGTCTGTTGTAGTGCGCTGAAAAATGCCTGGGCCTTCTGGAGCGTTTCTTCGTATTCCTTGGCCGGGTCGGAGTCGGCGACAATCCCAGCCCCGACTTGCAAGTAGCCTTTCCCCCCGCACCATATCAAAGTTCGAATCACGATGTTGAGATCGAGATCGCCATTCCAGCCGATGTACCCAAAGGATCCGGTGTAGGGCCCGCGGCGTACAGGCTCGAGTTCTTCAATGATCTCCATACAGCGGATCTTTGGGACACCCGTGATAGTGCCTCCGGGAAATAACGCCTGAATCAGGTCGAAGGGCGTGGCGTCTTGCTTCAAGGCTCCGCTGATGTTGGACACGATGTGGCTGACGTGGGAGTATTGCTCAATCGCCATGAATTCATCGACTTTCACGCTGCCGAATTGGCAGGCGCGGCCCAGATCGTTTCGTTCGAGATCGACGAGCATGAGGTGTTCCGCTCGTTCCTTCTCATTGGCGAGTAATTCAATAATGAGACGTTGATCGTCAGGAACGTCGAGCCCGCGAGGTCTGGTTCCGGCAATCGGCCGCGTATCTGCCTGTCGGTTGCGCAGACGGACCAGCCGTTCCGGTGAGGAACTGATTAGCGTGACATCGTCGAAATGTATGAGCCCTGAGAAAGGTGAAGGGTTCACGGTTTGGAGACGTCGGTAGAGTTCCTGCTCATAGGGTAGCCGATCGGCGCCATCGTGATAGGTGCCGGGAGGTTGCAGGGTAAAGCGATGTGACAGGTTCGCCTGGTAGATGTCGCCTGCCGCAATATATCCCTGGCAACGCCGCACTTGATCGAGGTAGGCGTCTCTCGTTTGATCAGGGCGAAAGGCCATGTGGTTGAGGGACGGGAGCTGCGTAAAGGGAGCCGACTTCCCATTGAGTCTGGCTTCCCATTGGGTCAGCCGGTCTATGCCTTCGCGATAGAGCTTCTCTCGGGGCTCTCCCAAAAACCGATCCATGGGAGGGCAAAAGATGATCTGTGGACGTCCGGTCCGATGATTGACAGCGATAACAATGTCATAGAGGCCGAATTGAAGATGAGGCAGCAGTAGGTCGTCCTTGGCAATGGAGGGGAGTGATTCAAACTCACGCACCAGATCATAGCTAAGGTAACCGACGGCTCCACCTAAAAAGGGAGGCAGGCCGGGGGGAAGTTCAATCTGGGGGCCTGTGAATAACTGGCAGAGACTCCCGAATGGGTCAGGAGTGTATTGCCTCCCTTCCTGGGTGCGAAGGAAGCCTTGCCCTTGACGTCCAGTCAGCAATGAGTAGGGGCTGCTCCCCAGAAATGAATAATAGTCTCTGCCGCCTGTGCCCCTTCCACTGTCCAGTAGAAATGACGGTTGAGAGGGGGATGCAATCCGGCGGTACAACTCAAACGGTGATTTTCCCTGGTCCTCCATTGTGAGGATCAGGGGTTGTGGAGGACCGATCAGGAAGGATGGTTGGGAGAATCGAGTCATGGATGAATACGTCTTGCTCTAATAAGTGCGCGGCACTACTATACCCCACCGCTCTGGCCCTTTCACAGCGTATGACCGGCTTGACAATTTCACAGTGATTCTGCTTGAATTGTGCGCCCGCCATCGGCAGAGTCTTTGCGTTATGGGCTGCATTGCACTCTCCTCCGTGGGTACGACATGCCCCCTTCACAAGATCCATTGTACGCCGGGCTCGGCCAAGCGGTTCGGATCGCAACAGATCTGCTCGCTGCGCTGATTGTCGGAGGAGGATTGGGGTGGGTCTGTGACACATATCTCTTTGATTCTACCCCTTGGGGTATGGTCGGAGGTCTTGTGTTGGGTGTCGTGACAGGGATTAGGAATGCGTACCGGTCGGTGCAGCGGTGGCCGAAGACGTAACGTCGCTCAATAACGAAAGTACGAAATAGCATGGAAGAAAGTCCGCTTCACCCGTTCGAACTGCATGACTGGATCCCGATTTCGCTTGGCGGGTTGGATATTTCCATTAATAAGGCCGTTGTCATGATGTGGGTGGTCGTGGCCCTGGTGACGGTGTTCATGGTGATGGCAGGATCGGCGCGCAAGCTGGTGCCCGGCAAGTTGCAGAGCCTGGCGGAGATCATGGTGGATTTTATTCGCAGCATGATCATGGATACGATGGGCAAAGAGGGGATGCGATTTTTTCCTCTCATCGCCACCCTGTTTCTCTTTATTCTCTTCTGTAATCTTATCGGAATGATCCCCGGCAGCTACACGGTGACGAGTCAGATTATCGTGACGGCCGTGTTCTCTTTCCTGGTGTACGGGCTCAGCTTGGTCCTGGGATTCTTGTTGCATGGGGTAAAGTACCTTGGCGTTCTCGTTCCGCCCGGTACGCCAGGATGGCTGGTGCCATTGATGATTCCGATTGAGATAATGAGTCAGGTGGCGAGGCCCATATCACTGGCCGTTCGGTTATTTGCGAATATGACGGCGGGCCACGTGCTCCTTGGAGTCCTGTTCGGCATGGCGATCAGTGGTGGACTGTTGATCGGGTGGTTGCCCTTTGCATTCACGGTTGCGATAAATGGATTGGAAGTCGGTATCGCATTCATTCAAGCCTATATTTTTACTATGTTGACCTGCGTCTACTTAGGGGACGCATTTCATTTGCATGGCCATGATGACCATGCTCACTGACAGGCTGTCGAAAATGCTCTCCAGTAGCGTTCTCAGTCGCCGTCACTCTTCGACGTACACGAACAGTACGCCGAGGGGTGTTTGTTTCTTGCGGCCTTACCGGAGGATATGCCGAGCAGCCAGTTCGGGGTTGTAGTGAGTTTTTATTAAAGGAGGATAGACACACAATGGATTCAGCAGCAGCAGGGTTGATAGGCATGGGGTGTGCTGCGGCAGGGTTTGCCGGAGCCGGTGTAGGGATCGGCTACATCTTCGGGAAGATGATTGAAGTGGTGGCGCGCCAGCCGGAAGCGGAAGGCCGCGTTACAAAGTATATGTGGATCGGGTTCGCGCTGGTGGAAGCCATCGCGCTGTACGGCCTGGTCATTGCCTTCATCATCATGGGCTTTCGCAAGTAGGAGCAGGCTTAGGTCTAGGTCAAGGCGAGGGAAGCATTTCAATCTGTCCCTCAGCCTCAACCCCGGCCTTTCTGATGTGAACTATGCCGCAGTTTGAATCTCACTTTTTCTCTTCCCTGATTTTTTGGGAAGTCGTGTCGTTCGCGATTCTCTTCTTCGTGCTCTACAAATTCGCCTTTCCCGGCATCTTGGGCATGCTGGAAGAACGGGAAAAGAAAATCAAGGACAGCCTCGATCAAGCTGAGCATCACCGGTCTGAGGCCGAACGGAAGCTCAAGGAGTACGAGGCTAAGCTAAATATGGCTGCGAAAGAGGCGGATGGAATACTGGCTGCCGCGAAGGAACGGGCGCAGCGGCTCATGGAGGAAAATGAGCAGCGGATGACGACCGAATCTGAGCGGATCAAGGGCGATGCGACCCGTGAAATCGATCATGAGCGCCGCAAGGCGATTCAGGATATTCGCGCTCAAACCACCGAATTAGCCCTGATGGTTGCGGAGAAAGTCGTGCTGCGAAGTCTGAATGAGGCGGACCACCGGAAATTTGCTGATGAAGCGCTAGAGGCGCTATCAAAGTCCTATCAACGGTAATGTTTCGATCGGGAGAGGTCAGCCCAGGCTGATTCCTCCCGGTCTATATCCTTCCAAATCCACACAGACGAAGCGAAACCCGGCTTTGCGTAGGCGGGCACTGATGTGCGCTCGCGTGTCTGGTTGATTCAGCAGAGAAAACTCCTCTGGGCCGACCTCGATCCTTGCTACTTCCCCATGTTCCCGCACACGCACATGGCGAAATCCTTCAGCCTGAAGAATATCTTCTGCCTCCTCCACACGGCGGAGTTTTTCGATCGTGATCGGAATGCCGCGAGGGATTCTGGAAGAGAGGCAGGCGGCTGCCGGCTTGTCCCAATTTGAGAGGCCCAAAGATTGGGCCAGCGCCCGTACCTCTGACTTGGTGAGGGAGGCTTCGACCAGCGGGCTGCGCACTCCCCACTCGCGCGCAGCTTTGATTCCTGGTCGATCGTCTCCCAGATCGTCGAGATTCGTCCCGTCTGCGACCCACAGGCTCGCGCGGGGTTCACGCAAACCGCTTAGTAATTGATAGAGATCGGTCTTGCAATGGAAGCAGCGGGCTGCGTCGTTTTGCACAAAGGCGGGAATCTCAAGTTGATCGGTGTGGACCAGTTCATGTCGCGCGCCGATCTCTGCGGCGACCTGCTTCGCACCGTCTAGTTCGATGGAGGGGAATGTCGGAGAAACGGCGGTGACGGCCAGCGCCTGTTTACCGAGTTGTTCCTGGGCGACTTTCAGGACGACAGTGCTGTCGATTCCGCCTGAGAAAGCGATCAGGACAGACTGCATCTCCGACATTAGCCGACGGAGTGTCGTGAGTTTGTCCTGGAGAGGTTCGGTCATCATGGACATTCCTAATCTTAGCAGATGCAACCCTGTCGTTTAGGATAATGTTGCAAGGGCTCTCCAGCAGGTTGCTAGCGCTTGACCTTCGCTTTGGCGATGTTCCCCACCACCACGAGGGCATACCGCTTGGGGTCCAGGTACTGTTTGGCGACGCGCTGTACGTCTTCCTTTGTGACCCGGTCTATCCATTTTGGGTATTGGGTAAAGTATTCGAATCCCAGGCCATAGAACTCCACTTGTGCGAGCACCTGCGCGAGCTTCGCAGTGGAATCGAATCGTAATGGGAAACTGCCCATCAGGAATGATTTGGCCTCGGCTAACTCCTGATCCGATACAGACGTGTCGCGAATGGACTTGATTTCGGACAGGACACCGGCGATGGCTTGGTTGGTCGTCTCGGTTTTGGTTTGGAGATTGACCCAAAATGAACCGGGCATCAACCTGGCATCGAAGTGGCTCATGATCCCATAGGCCAATCCTTGCTTGTCGCGAATCGAATCCATCAAGCGGGAGGAAAATCCACCGGCTCCCAGAATGTAATTCATCACCGTGACTGCGTAGTAGTCGGGATGTGCGCGTGGAAGGCCTCCATGACCAAGCACAATGGTAGATTGGGTGAGATCTTTCTCGATGAGTTGGACAGTTCTCCGATCGACAGGCGAGGGTTTTTTCATGCTCCGAGCTGTCGCAGTTCCTTGTTTCCAGGTTTCAAAATGGGTCTGTACCAATGCGGTGGCCTGTTCAATCGTGACGTCGCCGACGATGGTGAGAATCACTTGGGATGGGGAGTATTCCCGCCCATAGAAAGCCTGCACATCTGCCAGGGTGATCTTGGCAAGCGTTTCTTCTGTTCCATTTACGGGCCAACGGTACGGGTGCCCATGGAAGACGAGCTGATTGAACACCCTCATCGCGATATGGCCTGGGTCATCGTTGTCGCTCGCCATTTCGCCCAGTAGTTGGGTGCGAATCCGCTCAAATTCCTGCTTATGAAACGCAGGGCGCTGCAACATATCCGCAAGCAGGGTAAAGCCCAGGTCGATATCTTTTTTGAGCACACGGGCGGCGGCGGTCGTATAATCCTCCGAAGCTTTTGCCTCCAGGGTTCCCCCGACGAAATCGATTTGCTCCGCCTGCTGTTTTGACGTACGTGTGGTCGTTCCTTCGTCCAGGAGGCTGGCGACGAGGTTTGAGAGGCCTGCCTTGTCGGGAGGATCTTGCGCAGAACCGCTTTTGATCAGCGCGTGGATCTCTACGATAGGAAGGAAATGCTGCTCAAGGACGAGCACCGTGATGCCGTTCGCGGTTACGAACTTCGTCGGTGTGATCTCTGCCGCTATACCGGAACTGGTTGCTAGGAAAACGGCGCAGAGCCCAATCGCCGGTGCGAGGATTGCCAGGCGTCTCGCGATTGATGTCATTAGGGTTTTCCCTGTTGCGCGGCTGTGGGGGAAGTCTCTGGTTGTTTCAGAGGTATGGGAATCAAGGTACCGACGGTTCGATTATCTTCCGTCAAGTATTGGCGGGCGACTCGCTGAATATCTTTGGCCGTCACTGACCGGATTCGTTCGACAAATTGATCTATTTTCTGCCATCCAGCGCCCACGGATTCTGCCTGTCCGAGTAACATGGCATGTCGAAAATTGGAGTCCTGTTCAAAGATATGGGTGGCTTCAACCTGGTTCTTCGCCCGCTGGAGCTCTTGCTCCGTCGGCGGATCAACCTGGAGCCGTTTAATCTCTCGATGAAGGGCTTCTTCAACCACCTCCGGTCTTTGGCCTGGGCTCACGAGAGCATAGAAATAGAAAAGGCCGGGATCGGTCTGTAACAAGCTGTATTCTGCTCCGACGGCAAGCGACGACTTTTGCTCGTACACGAGGCTTTGGTACAGGCGCGAACTCTTACCATGCGACAGAATCGAATCCAGAATATCGAGAGCATACGAGTCTTCGCTCGTATAATTCGGCACGCGATAGCCCATCATGACGAATGGAACCTGCGCTTCTCGTTTGAGGAGGAATCGGCGTTCACCTTTCTGTTCGGCTTCCATGGTAGTGACCGATTTTGGCTCCGGCCCTCTCGGAATCGGTTCGAAAAGCAGTTTGATCGTGGGCAGTAGGCTGTCGGCTTTGATGTCGCCTACCACGACAAGGATCGCATTGTTGGGCGAGTAATAGGTATCGTAATGTCGCTGCAAGTCATCCAGGGTCATCGCATCCAAATCGCCGAACCAGCCGATCACCGGCCAATGGTATGGATGGCTGAGATAGGCCTGGGCGAAGAGTGCTTCGACGAGAGCGCCTTGTGGATCGTCCTCCGCTCGAAGGCGTCGTTCTTCTTTCACGACCTCTCGTTCCGTTGTCAATTCGCTCAGGTCGAGCACGAGCCCCTGCATGCGATCCGCTTCAAGTTCCAAGGCCAGCTCGACACGGTCGGCAGCGAGATTTTCGAAGTAGGCGGTGAAGTCCTGGCTTGTGAAGGCGTTGTCCGTCCCGCCATTTTTGCGAATGAGACGGGAGAAGGCGCCTTTGGGGTATTTCGCCGTGCCCTTGAACATCATATGCTCAAGCATGTGGGATAAACCCGCACGGCCCATGACCTCATTGCGCGAGCCGACTTTGTACCAGACTTGGACGGTGGCAACCGGAGCTTTGGGAACTTCCACTAACAGAACCTTCATCCCATTGGAGAGGACGAACTCACGAGGCTCCGTTGCCATAGCGGGCGTTACCAAGGCGAAGACGAGACTGCTCCCCGCAATCATCCGGAGTATTAGCATGGCGTATCGAGAATAGAGCCAGGTCATGGTTGGGCGGTGCGCACACTGCATGCTAGCAACGGGATTCAATTTGTGTCAAGGCAGGCTCAGCCAATCCGGGTGAGAGGTTGCCTAACTGGCCACAAGCCCCGAGGACGTCGCGCCCACGGCTTTTACGGACGAACACATCGAGGCCTGCCTGTCTCACGATGGCCTGAAAGACGGAAATGGCGCCATCTGATGGGCGACGGAAGGGACTCCCGGGAAATTCATTAAAGGGAATCAGATTGATCTTGCACGCAATTCCGCGGACGAGCTTAGTGAGGCGGCGGGCATCATCGGCGTGATCGTTCACCCCGGCCAGCAGTACGTACTCGAAGGTGAGCCGTCTGGTCGGTGGCAAGGGGTAACGGCGGCAGGCGGCGAGCAATGTTTTGAGAGAGGCGACACCATTGACGGCCGGCATCAAGGTGGCGCGTTGCTCCTCATTTGAGGCATTCAGCGAAATGGCCAGATTGACGCCGAGCGGCGCGATTTCTTTCAATCGCGCCGCCAAGCCTGCAGTCGAGACCGTGATGCGTCTTGGCGACCATCCAAGTCCCCACGATTTATTAGTGAGTCGCCGAATCGCCTCTGACAAGGCATCTAAGTTGGCCAATGGCTCGCCCATCCCCATAAAGACGAGGTTGGTAATCCGCTCACCGGGATCGAGGCGGTCCTGGGCTGTCAGCACCTGCTCCATGATTTCAAACGGTTTTAAGTTACGTTTCAATCCCATCCTGCCAGTCAGGCAGAATCCGCAATCTAGGGTACAGCCGACTTGCGTCGAGACACAGAGGGTTAAGCGGTCTTCATCGGGAATCAGCACTGTTTCGACGGTAAGTCCGTCGTTGAGCGTAAGGACGAGTTTTCTCGTGTGATCGGTTGAACGGAAGATCTTCCAGCTTGCGGCGCGGGGAATCGTGGCATGCGCAGCCAGCGCTGCCCGCTCCGAGTAACCGAGGTCCGTCATCTGGTTAATGTCTTTGGCCCCACGTTGATAGAGCCACCGCATAATCTGGCCGGCTCGGTAGCGGGGCCATCCAAATTGCTGCACGAGCTGCCCGATTTCTTTTTCATCAAGGGCCAAGAGGTTCGTGGGAGTGGTGTATGAGGGACAAGTATTCTTGTTATGCGGCATGGGGGCAGCCTATCACAGCCTCGAAAAATGGAACAAGGTATAGGATTTACGCAGCTTTGCTGGCAACCAAGAAAGCACACTGCTATATATGTTACAGGCTAAGAGGATAACAACGGGTGCAAGACTACATACACAAGCGAACCATACAGAACCTGTTCCTAGCCATCGCTATCTGTCTCTGCGGGTTTGGCCTGTACTCTGACCAGGCCTCTGCCGATTCTGCCATTCCGTTGCTGCTGAGTGACGGTGACATTTGCGAAAGGGAAGAAGTTTGCTTTGAGGCCGCTGCGTTACCCAAGGAACGGCTTGGCAAGGGCCTCAATAAAGAGCAAGTCCTGTCGCTCAAGCTGGAGCGACTGCAACGGCTGATGGCACGATTCCCCGCCACGGTCTGGGCCAAACGCGCAGGGCTGTTGTCGGGAATACTGTTGATCGACCGGAACCCCACTGCTGCGATTCAATTTCTTCATTCGGCCCAACAAGACTTCCCGGTCTTGGACGACTATATACGATTATGGATAGGGGAGGCATTGTTGAACCTCGGAGATCCCAAGCAGGCGGCGGAAATGTTTGCAAGTATTCCGCAGGCGGTGCCTGACTCTAATCTCCTGACGAAAGCTGCGTATCGAGCAGGGGAAGCGTGGTATCAAGCGTCGAATTGTTCTGAAGCGATGGCATGGTTTGTGAAAGCGGTTGATGTGAATGATAAGGAGTCGAGATCATCTCAGATGCTCCTTCGGCGAAGCGCCTGCCAGCTGCGAGGCAATAATATACCGGAAGGTCGCGAAACCCTGATGCAGCTTTGGGTTCGGTTTCCATACAGCCAGGAAGCAAAAGAAGCTGAAGCGTTGTTGGCCTCGAACCTTGGTGGCGTGCCTTGGGTGATTCAGCCGGGCGCGCGCCTTACTAGGGCTCAGGCCTACCTCGGCCAATCCTTCCATGCCGAGGGGGTCGAGGAACTCCGAAAATTCCTCGCTGCCGATCCGCAGTCGCCTCGTCGAGCCGACGCGAAACTGAAGCTCGGCATCGCCCAGGTACGGTTAAAACAGTATGACCATGCCCGCGAGACGTTTCGAGCGCTGGTAAAAGATGGCGGACCTGAATCCCACGAAGGGTTTGTCTGGCTTGCCCGTACCTATCTTCGACAAGGGCAAGGGGACAAGTTATTAGAGCTTGCCGCCACGATACAGACGACGTCCCTTTCTGCGGAGCAGAAGGGGCAGATCATCTTGTTTGCTGGGATGTGGTTGGAAGATCAGGGTCGCTTTGACGACGCGATTACTCGATATCGTCAAGCGGCGAAGGTTGGAGAGCCGGCGTCTCAGCGAGCGGAGGCGCGGTGGCGCGTGGGCTGGGCCTATTACCGTATGGCGCGGTATCGTGAGGCTGGTGATGAACTGCGTCAGCTTGCCGATATGCGCGACAGCGATTTCGAACCACAGGCGCTCTATTGGATGGGGCGCGCAGCCGAATTGAGCCAGCAGCCTCAGGCGCAAGATGTGTATCTGCAACTCTGTCAACGATACGTCTATACCTACTACTGTCAGCTGGCTCGCGAACGAATCAATATCCCATTGATGGAGTTCCCCGCATCAGAATCGATTCCGGCGGCTGTCTCTGTAAACGGTGGGCTCACTCGTTCGGTATCTCCGAGGGCTGAAATCGAACAGCAGTTGGCATACCGTCGAGCCATAGAGTTCAAGACGCTGGGGTTGGATGTGGATGCTGCGCGCGAGTTAGCGGGGCTGACGGATCGCTACAGCCGGGATCCCGACGCTCTCATGGCGCTTGCGACAGTGTTGAGTGAGGTGGGCGCCTACCATCATGCGCTTCGAATCGCAAGAGCCAGGTTCCGGGATAAACTGGAGCGAACCGGCGGTATCGTTGACCCATCCCTATGGAAGGCAGCCTATCCGACAGGTCTCCTTCCTGCGATCAAGGGCCAGGGCGCGAGCGGGGTTGATCCCTATCTTGTGGCGGCGATCATCCGAGAGGAGAGTCAGTACGATAGGCAAGCTGTGTCCCGGGTTGGCGCGATTGGCTTGATGCAGGTTATGCCGGGAACTGCGAATAATGTGGCGCAGCGGCTGGGGCTTCCTGCAGTCAAACGGGATGACCTCTTTGATCAAGAAACCAATATTCAAATCGGCGTCCGTTATGTAGAACAGTTACTCGATCAGTTTTCCGGGAATGTCGTGCTTACCATTGCCTCATACAATGCAGGGCCGATTATTGTAGGGAGCTGGGTGGCGGCGTACCCTGGACGAAGTCAGGATGAGTTTATCGAATTAATTCCCTATCAGGAGACGCGGCAGTATGTGAAGCGGGTCTTGCGAAGCTACAGGGAATATATAAGACTAGACAAGGCCTCATGATGTTGCTTTCTTGACAAGGCATAGACAAGTTTCTATATTGAGCCACAACCTGTAGGGGATTTTTGAGGAAGAGGAAATGTCACTCGATCGATTGGATGCACTCGAGAACCGTATTAAAGATCTGGTGAAGTTGGTTCAAGAGCTGAAGAAAAAGAATGCAGGGGTTGAAGAAGAGTTACGGGTCGTTCGGCAACGGCTGGCGGAGAAGGATGATTCAAATCGGCGGTGGGAGCAGGAACGTGTGGATATAAAGTCTCGTATAGAAAAGGTTCTCAGCGACGTCGAGTTGTTAGAGTGCCTTGAAGAACGAAAGGAGGTGGCCCTTGACTAAGACTATTGACGTAGAAATTTATGGCCAGCATTATGCAATCCGTGGCGAGGCGGACGAGAGCGATGTCCGGCGTCTCGCGAGTTTTGTCGATGGCCAGATGCGCCATCTCGCGGAAGGAATGAATACAACCACTCCTTCTAAACTGGCCGTGTTGACAGCCCTCAATTTGGCCCATCAGCTGTTTGAACTTGAACGGAAGCGCGCGCAGGGTGAAGCGGATGTCGAACGTCGGATGAAGTCGCTCATGGAGTCGATTGAGGAGCAGGTACCCACTTCGCTCTTTCGCTAGATTCAACTTGCAAAGGGCTCTCCTCTTTGTTATCGTACTTCTGTGTGTTGGGGCATAGCGGACAGATTGATAGAGATATGATGGGGTCATGCTCGAACCGGTTTAGTAACCCGGGGATACGATACAGTCACAGCGCAGTGGATGTAGGTTCTTAATGCTGGCGAAATTGAGGAAGTTAGAATGTACGCAGGGGTTCGTCCACCTCATGTATAAGTTCTTGGTGATGTTGGGCAAGTTCATGGAACTCATGCTGCCGTCGGGAGGCGCAGTCGGCGGAGGTAGCGAACGGATGGTTCCGGTTCGCAGAGGGGGCTCCCTCATGCGGATGCGAATGTACCGGCGTCAAGGGATCTCGGTAGATTTATCCCGCTCAGGACGTACCAGGCATCTCAATCCAGCAAGGCATCCATTCCCGTGGAGTCCGTACTCGGAGTAGGTCTCTAGACCGCGTTTCAGGCTATCCTCTTCAAGTCCCGTATCTTTCACTGCTCTCCCTTCCCACTGAAGACCGCTGAATAACCTTGTCTCAAATGAGTGTGGGAAGCTGAACTCTTCTCGCCTCAAGACTGTAAGAGGGGGTCCACATGTCAACCTCAATTATTGCTTATCTGTTGACGGGACTCATTGGAGGGCTGCTCGGAATTGGGATTTTCGAGCTGATCCGTCGCTCTTCAAGCGCTGGGAAAAGGGCTCAGGAAGAAGAACAGGCGCGCCAGGTCGTACAGAATGCCCAGCGTGAAGCTGAGAATATCGTCAAGGAAGCGAAACTTGAAGCCAGAGACCTTGTATTGCAGGCGAAGGGAGAGCTTGAAAAAGAACAAAAGGCCAAGATGGCGGAACTTGCTACCGCGGAAAAGCGTCTTATCCAGCGTGATGAGACCATCGAAAAACGGGTCAGTGCGATGGACAAGCGGGATAGCGAATTTCAGAAGCGAGAACTGGAGCTGTCGAGGCGGGAAGAGAAACTGGTGGCAAAGGAAGCGGCCTGTACTCGAGTGGAGAAAGAGCACCGTGAGGCATTAGAGCGAGTTGCGGGGATCACGGCCGATGAGGCAAAAAAGCAGCTTATCCAGGAAATGGAAAGCCAGGCGCGACTCGAAGCCGTTGGGCATGCCAAGCGGACGTTGGAAGAGGCCCGGGAGAAGGCGGAGCGGGAAGCGCGCGAGATCATCACCACTTCGATTCAACGGGTGGTGCGTGATTACGTTTCAGAGTCCACGATTTCTGTCGTGCCGATTCCGAACGATGCAATGAAGGGACGGATCATCGGTAGAGAAGGGCGGAATATCCGCGCGATCGAGGCCGCAACCGGCATTGACCTGATTATCGATGAGACACCTGAGGCTGTCATCGTGTCGGGCTTCGATCCGCTCCGACGTGAGATCGCTAAGGTTTCGCTCGAACGGTTAATGCATGACGGCCGCATCCATCCGACCAGGATCGAGGAAATCGTTGAGAAAGTGAAAGTTGATATCGATAAACTCATGTATGACGAAGCCGAAAAAATAATATTTGAGTTGGGGCTTTCGGACTTTCATCCGGAGCTGATCAAAGTACTTGGTCGGCTCAAATACCGGACCAGTTACGGGCAAAACAATCTCTATCATTCGCGTGAAGCTGCGTATATTTGCGGCATCATGGCCTCGGAACTCGGCCTCGATGTGAAGTTGGCAAGGAGAGGGGCGCTGCTGCACGATATCGGGAAAGCGGTCAGCCATGAAGAAGAAGGCCCGCACGCCATGTTGGGTGCTGAGATAGCCAAGAAGTACGGCGAGAGCGATAAAATTGTGAATGCCATTGCGGGGCACCACGAACAGGTGGAGCCGATTTGTCCTGAATCGGTTTTGGTTGCTGCGGCAGAAGCCTTGTCCGCAGCCAGGCCTGGGGCCAGGCGGGAAGCCCTAGAGACCTATGTAAAGAGGCTTGAAAAACTGGAGTCGCTTGCCACGACTATCAAAGGGGTGCAGAAGGCCTATGCCATTCAGGCTGGCCGAGAAATTCGTGTCATCGTTCGACAGGAAGACATTACCGATGCCGAGTCGTTCCAACTGTCTCGGGATTTGGCAAAGAAGATTGAGCAGGAACTGACCTATCCTGGGACGATCAGAGTCACGGTGATTCGAGAGAGCCGGTATGTGGAGTATGCCAAGTGAAGGTTCTCTTTATCGGCGATATTTTCGGGGAGCCTGGGCGCCGTGCCTTGGCTAGAGCTGTTCCTAGGCTTGTGGCTCAGCGGCAAATCGACATCGTCATCGGGAACGGAGAAAATGCAGCCGGCGGGTTCGGTATCACGCCGGAGTTGGCCGAGGAGTTATTCAGTCTCGGCATCGCAGTGATCACGACAGGGAACCATGCCTGGGATAAAAAAGAAATTCTTGACTACTTTCCCCGGGAGCCGCACCTGCTTCGCCCTGCCAACTATCCGGATGGTGTGCCGGGGCACGGGAGTGTGGTGGTTGAATCGGCAGGCGGGGAGAAACTGGGGGTTCTCCAACTGATGGGGCGGGCTTACATGCCGACGTTGGATTGTCCATTTCAGGTAGCCAAGAAAGAGTTGGCTGGGCTGAAAAAGCAAACGGCTGCCGTGATTGTCGATATGCATGCGGAGGCCACATCAGAGAAAATGGCGATGGGACACTATCTGGACGGGGAAGTCGTTGCGGTAGTCGGTACCCATACGCATGTGCAAACGGCCGATGACCAGATTCTCCCGAAAGGGACCGCGTACCTGACAGATATTGGGATGACCGGTCCTCTCCATTCCGTCATCGGGGTGAAGAAAGAGTTGGCAATTGAAAAGTTCCTGACCGGGATGCCACGGCGCTTTGAAGTCGCGTCGGGACCTTCAGTCTTTTGTGCCGTGCTGATCGAGTTGGATGCACGCCTCGGCAAGGCCTTGTCAATCGAACGAATTCGCATCATTGACTAAAGGAGACTTGCCACGAACCTTCCTGGTTTTCCTGCTTCCCTTTCTCACGGTGCTCTTCCGAAACGGGTATTCACGGTTTCGGAGTTAACGGGGCTACTGCGCACCTCAATCGAAGAACAATTCTCCGACGTCTGGGTGGAAGGGGAGCTTTCCAATCTCCGTACTCCCGGATCGGGACACATCTATTGCACGATAAAAGATAAGGCAAGTCAAATCCGCGCGGTGCTCTTCCGATCCGCAGCAGTGCGGTTGCGTTTTGCCTTGCAAGAGGGGCTACATGTGATTGTGCGAGGGCGACTCACGGTCTACGAGATACGAGGTGAATATCAGATTGTGATCGAATCAGTGGAGCCGAAAGGAGTCGGCGCGTTGCAGCTGGCATTTGAGCAGCTGAAAGAACGATTGGCGGCAGAGGGGCTATTTGATCAGACCAGAAAGAAACCGATACCGGCATTTCCTCGAACTGTAGGTGTGGTGACCTCACTAACCGGCGCAGCCATCCGAGATATCCTGGCTGTGCTTCGTCGCCGTTGGCCGACGATCCATATTCTAATTGCATCGGTTCAAGTCCAGGGAGAGAGTGCTGGGCGCCAAATTTCCGAGGCATTGAATGCTTTGAACGACTTGAGCTTAGTGGATGTGATCATAGTCGGGCGAGGCGGAGGATCGCTGGAGGATCTTTGGAGTTTCAACGAAGAGATCGTGGTGCGTGCTATTGCCGCATCCCATGTGCCGGTGGTATCAGCTGTTGGGCATGAAATCGATGTGACGCTTGCTGACTTCGTTGCAGATCTTCGGGCGACGACTCCGTCGTCGGCAGCGGAGGCCGTGGTTCCCGTGTTGGCCGACATCGTGGACCGATTGCGGGAGCTGCAGGTTCGGTTGGAACAGGCGATGCGCCGGCACTGTGCTTTTGAGCGGCAGCGGCTTGATAGCGCCATTCGAGGAGTAACGGATGTGCGCTTCCGCTTGCAGGAGTCGGCGCAACGGGCAGATGACATGGCCGATCGCTTGAACGGGTTGATTCAGCAACTGGTTGCGGCTGGGCATGAACGGGTTCATACGGTGCAGCGCGATCTATCCGGTCTCAATCCTATTCTCACGATCAAGCAAGGCCTGGCGACAGTGCCGCAAGTTTCGAAGCGTCTTGAAGGGCAGATGGGGGTCATATTGGCTCGGCATCGTTACCGGATCCACGCGATGCTGGCGCAACTTAATACGCTGAGTCCCTTGGCGGTCCTTGGTCGCGGCTACAGTATTCTTCAAACGATTCCAGCGGGCCAAGTTCTCCATCGAGCCAACGACGTGGAGATTGGAGACGAGTTGGAGGCGCACTTGGCAAGTGGGCGATTGAATTGCAGGGTTACGAGGGTGTTTACCGATTCCTCAGTATGAAATCATTGGGTGGTCGAGTATAATGGGCTTTCACTTAGAATAATAACGAGGCATGTCGTGGCAGCGGTGAAGTTTGAACAAGCAATGGCGCGATTGGAAACCATTGTTGGCGAGTTGGAGAAAAGCGATCTTTCTCTGGACGAGTCGCTTAAAATATTCGAGGAAGGCATTCGGCTCTCTAAAAACTGTCTCAAGATTTTAGAAGAAGCCGAACATAGGGTAGAAGTGCTAGTGCAGGAGAAGAACGGGAAAAAGCGAATCCACGCCTACACACCAGATGATATAGCTGACGAATCATCCCCCTAGGTTCCTGGTGCTGACTCATATTTCAGGCCATGCCTCGATGACTGGCCTATCTAATCGATATGGCTACTCCCTCGCGTGTTCACAAAGAACGATTAGATCTTGTGCTTGCCGCTCAAGGTTTGGTGCCCAGTCGTGAGGCTGCGGCGAGAACGGTCTTGGCTGGTGGGGTATCGGTTGATGGGGTCATGGTGGATAAGCCGGCGAAGTTGGTGTCGCCGGATGCACGGATCGAAATCGTACGGCCTGCGATGTTCGTCAGCCGATCAGGCGACAAATTGGCTGCGGCGCTTGATGCCTTTCGTATTGACCCGCGAGGGACAATCGCATTGGACGTCGGGTGTTCTACCGGCGGATTCACCGACTGTCTTTTACAGCGAGGTGCTATCCGCATTTATGCCATCGATGTGGGATATGGTCAGTTTGAGTGGAGGCTTCGTAAAGATTCGCGTGTTGTCTTGCTCGAACGGACCAACATTCGGTATGTTGACCGTACCGCGGTTCCTGAGCCGATTGACTTGGCAGTAATCGACGTCTCTTTTATTTCCTTAACGCTTGTATTGCCGGCAGTCATTCACCTGCTCAATAGCACAGCAATGGTCGTGGTGTTAGTCAAACCACAGTTTGAGGTTGGCAAGGGGCAAGTTGGGCGAGGTGGAATTGTGCGAGATGATGCGCAGCGCGAGGCGGTGACTGAGAAGGTCATTGCCTGTGCAGAGCAGTTGGGGCTTCAATTGAAAGGCGTGCTTGATTCTCCAGTCGTAGGGAGGAAGGGGAATCGGGAGATTCTAGTTGGTTTTTCGCACGAGTGAACTCCTGATTTCGCAGGTAACGGACAGCAGATGAGAGAGATTTATATGCAATGGGGGTATGCATGAAGGTACTCGTGACCGGAGGCGCCGGCTTTATCGGATCCCATTTGGTCGATCGTCTTATCCAGGAAGGGCACGAGGTTGTAGTGGTGGATAATCTGTCCACGGGAAAACGGCGAAACCTCAATCGCGCTGCTCGATTCTGCAAGCTCGATATTCAAAGTTGGCGGCTTGAACGAGTGTTTCGCAATGAACGGCCCAATATTGTCATGCATCTTGCTGCACAAATGGATGTCCGCAAATCTGTTGAAGACCCGGTCTTTGATGCCCAAGTGAACGTGCTGGGGATGTTAAATGTACTGCAACAATCTGTTAGGCACGGAGTGCGCAAGGTGGTGTTTTCCTCTTCCGGTGGGGCCATCTACGGCGAGCAGGAAATTTACCCTGCCCCTGAGTCCCATATCACCCGGCCACTGTCACCATACGGAATTAGCAAACTGTGCGGGGAGCAGTATCTGTCCTATTATCAAAGGGTGAGCGGGCTTCAGATGGTGAACTTGCGTTATGCGAATGTTTACGGTCCTCGCCAGGACCCTGATGGAGAGGCTGGCGTTGTTGCGATTTTTATCCAGAAGCTGCTGAATAATGAGCAACCCATCGTGAATGGGAATGGACGGCAAACGCGAGATTTTGTCTATGTCGAAGATGCCGTTGAGGCCAATCTGGCAGTGATGGGGCAGGAGACGCAAGGGACGTACAATGTTGGAACGGGAGAGGAAACCTCGATCAACGATTTGTTCAGGATCCTAATCGCCCACACGAACTCAACCTGCAAGGAGGTTCATGGGCCTGCCAAGAGTGGTGAGCAGGTACGAAGCGTGATTGATTCGACAAAGATCAGGCAAGAGCTATCCTGGGAGCCAAGAACAGAACTTAAAGAGGGGCTCAAGCGCACGGTCGACTACTTCCGAGAGCGTATGAGCTAGAACCAACAGGCAGAAGGGAGAGAGTATCTGCGCGCCTAGCCGAGTGGTGCAGGATCAATATCGAGGAACGGTGCCATCCACCTGGGTTGACCAGGCATCGATTCCCCCAACGAGATTCTTCACTTTCTGAAACCCTTGTTGCAGGAGAAAGCTTGTTGCATCGGCGCTTCTCATGCCATGGTGGCAGATAGCGATGATTTCGGAATCGCGGTCTAATTGACCGAGTGACTGAGGGAGTGTTCCGAGGGGGATTAGGATTGAGCCATCCAGTTTGGCAAGGGAATACTCCCATTCCTCTCGTACGTCAACTAGCACCAATTTGTCACCGTTATCCAAGCTTTCTTTAAGCTCTTTTGGGGAGATGGCAAAGTTCATTAACCGTCCTCCGTATTTATCAAGGTCATGATAAGTGAGAGGTGAAAAGCTTGTCAATAAGCGCCAAGGTCCTACTGATTAGGCCTATACCACGCATGGCTTAATTAGCTGGGAAGGTCGAATCTTCTTTCTAGGAGCCTAGAAAGAAGATGTACAATTTTTGGCCATATAGTGCCTTTATTATGGTAAGGCCCAAGCTGTTTTACGGATAAGAGTGGGCTAGCAAGACTCATTATAAAGTGTGAAATCGTAAGTCATTGATAAAGAGTAGTAAATAATCAGTTTCGCATGTAGTTATACGGCAGGTTTAGGAATTGCTTGATCCTTCTATCAACATTGCATGGCTGCGACTGTTGAAGTCAATAATGTTGTCTTTCTTAGCGTGGTCGCACCCCATATGAAGAAATCATCAGATAAGATCCTTGTTGTTTTGGTTGCGGTAGGCAACCAGAAAGAAGCCATCAGGATTGGCCAAGAAATGGTGAATGCAAGGCTGGCTGCCTGCGTGAATATCATCACAGGGGTTCAATCCATATACCGTTGGAAGGGAAAGATAGTGAAAGCCAAGGAGGTTCTGCTTATGTTCAAGTCCACAGCGCTTAGATACCAAGCTCTCGAAAAAGCGATCAAGACAATGCATACATATGAAACACCTGAAATCATCGCTTTACCGGTTAATAAAGGCATTGATCAATATGTTGAGTGGGTACGTGATGAGACCCACAGCTAATAGACGGTGGGGTGGCCTTACGAAAGTTTGGGTTGACTGAAGTAGTCTGGATCGGTACACTTGCAAAGGATTATTGTAAGAGCGGGGGGTTCCGTTCAATTAGGGGGAAACGATCATGGGACAAGTGAATGGCGTGGAAGATAGCGATGCCTATACTGTCGTGATCTTTCGGGGTGCAACAGCCAAGCCACTTCGGTTTAGTTTTCATCGAAAACTCGTCAGTAAGCTATTGATTGCAGGGGCTATTTTTCTTCTAGTCGATGCTCTCGTCATCTCGCATTATGTGGTTAGAACCGGGGAGGTTTGGGAACTGTCAGCGTTTCGTGATGAAGCCATGAGCGCACGGGAACAGACTGCAGCATTTTCTGGTGCGGTCGATGATCTGAAGAAGCGTTTGACAAGTATGAAGGAGGTCAATCAGCGACTTCGTGTCATGCTGGGGATCGACCCCACCAAAACAGGGGATATTGCTAATGGTCGGGGCGGTATAGATGGTCCCATTCCAGAAGGCAATCATCTTCTTACTCCTGAGAAGGCCATCAAAAGTGACGATGGGGCTCAGCGCCTAAGCTCAGTAGAGACTGGTCAGGCTGCTCCTGCTGATCAAGAGAGCCAAGCAGAAGGTTCGAAAGGTAATGAACAGGAAATGATCGCTTCGATTAAACAGAATATAGACTGGTTATCAAGAGAAGCTACTATACAGGAGCAATCGCTGGAAGAGTTATCGTTAGCTGCTGAAAATAGATCCTCTCGATGGGCAGCGACTCCTTCTATTTGGCCCGTAAAGGGCTGGGTTACTTCCGGGTTCGGGCCGAGGGTTTCTCCATTTACAGAAAAACCCGCGTGGCATGATGGGCTGGATATTGGGGCTGCTGCCAATGCACCTATCCAGGCTCCGGCTCAAGGCCGAGTTACTGCGGTCGGTTTCGATCCTAAGATGGGGAATGTCGTCAAGATCGACCATGGGTTTGGCATTGAAACACTCTATGGCCACCTGGCCAAATCATTGGTCAAAGAGGGGCAGCGCGTAAAGCGAGGAGAAGTCGTTGCCTTGGTCGGCAGCACTGGATTAGCCACCGGGCCCCACTTGCACTATATGGTTAAGGTTCATGGCCAGGCACTTGACCCGCTGAAGTACATCCTCGAATAGTTGGTTTGTCTTCTCGCTTCTTTCACTGACTTGCCATCAACCGACAAGGGTTCATGGCGGTGCCATTCTAAATCTACTCCTCTCATCCAAAACAGCCACCGAAGCGGCTCAAGTCCTATGTTATACTGCGCCCCATTGCGGCTGTAGCAATAGTACCGTTATTCGTCCAATGACAGATATAGAGATCAACCGATCAGTGCAGGCCCGTCCGATTCAGGATGTTGCCGATCAACTTGGTATTAAGACTAGTGAGTTGTTTCCATACGGAAGGCTCAAGGCAAAGGTTTCGCTTACCCTACTTGGGCGGCTGCAAACTGCCTCTCTTGGCAAATATATTCTTGTAACCGCCATGAATCCCACCCCTCTAGGGGAAGGCAAGACGACAACTTCTATTGGGCTTGCAATGGGCCTTTCCCGGCTCGGCCATCGTACGGCCGTCACGCTTCGACAACCTTCTTTGGGGCCGGTATTCGGGATCAAAGGGGGAGGAACGGGAGGAGGAAGAGCCCAAGTCCTTCCGATGGAAGAGATTAATCTCCATCTAACCGGCGACTCCCATGCTGTAGCAGCTAGCCACAATCTCTTATCTGCCTTTGTCGATAATCACTTGTTTCATGGAAACTCTCTTCTGGTGGATCCCAGTCGGATCACCTGGCCACGGACCCTAGGGGTCAGCGATCGTGCGTTACGGCAAGTCTCGTTGGGAGAAGGGGCTACTGGCCGTAAGGGACAATTCGTGATAACTGAAGCTTCCGAAGTTATGGCAATACTTGCTCTGGCATCGAACCAGACTGACCTGCGACAAAGGCTTGGACAGATCGTCATTGGGTTTGCAACGGATGGTAAGCCTTTGCGAGCAGAGGAGTTTGGATGTGCTGGGTCCATGGCAGTCTTGCTTAGGGAAGCATTGATGCCGAACTTAGTTCAGACCCTGGATGGAACTCCAGCGTTTGTGCATACGGGTCCGTTCGGCAATATCGCCCACGGGAACTGTTCAATTCTTTCCGATGCCATCGCATTGCGTTGTGCAGACTATGTTGTCACGGAAGCTGGATTCGGAAGCGACCTCGGAGCTGAGAAGTTTTTCAATATCAAGTGCCGCCTTTCAGGATTTAAGCCGGCGGCAGCCGTGGTGGTTGCTACACTTCGCGCACTCAAGCTTCATGGTGGTGGAGGAGCGGTCAAAGCTGGATCTCCGCTTCCTACAGGACTTACCGGGCCCAATCAGGAGGCATTGGCAAAGGGTTTTGCGAACTTGGAGCAACATATAGCTAACGTGAAGGCCCATGGTGTACCGGTAGTGGTGGCGGTCAATGCCTTTATCGATGACCCGGTGGCTGAACTGGAATGGGTTCGAGAGAGATCCCGAGAAGTCGGTGCGGCGGATGCCGCAGTCTCAACACATTGGGCTGATGGCGGCAAAGGAGCTGAAGCGTTAGCCGCAGCGGTGGTGAGAGCAACAGCGAAACCGTCGGTATTCAGGCATTTGTATGACGTTGATTGGCCGATCAAGAAGAAAATCCAGACTATTGCCATGCAAATATATGGGGCTTCTGTCGTATCGTTCGACGCACAGGCTGAACAAGACATCGAGATAGCGCAGCAGCTCGGATTTGATCGGCTGCCTATCTGTATGGCTAAAACGCCGCTATCGCTATCACACGATCCGGCTCTGAAAGGACGCCCATCAGGGTTTACGCTGCCGATCAAAGAAGTGAGAATACTTGCAGGGGCTGGGTTTCTGACGGCGGTCTGCTCAGGCATCCAACTCATGCCGGGGCTGCCCAAGAAGCCGGCAGGGGAACGTATCGGAATCGATCCAGGCACGGGAGAGATTGTGGGGCTGTCTTGAAGGCTAGCGTTGCTTGAGGTAGTGGAGGAATTCTGAGTCCGGACTCATCACCAGAGTGGACTTATCTTTGAAGGTTTTCTTGTAGGCTTCCATCGTGCGAGTAAATTCAAAAAAATGAACATCCTGCCGGTAGGCGTCGGCATAGACTTTAAAGGCCTTCGCATCCCCCGCGCCTCGAAGTTCCTCCGATTCCTTATACGCCTGGGCTAGAATAATCTCGCGATCCTTTTCCGCCTCTGAACGGATTTTCTGCGCTTCCTCAGCGCCTTCCGCGCGGTATTGCTTTGCCTGCCGTTCCCGCTCAGCTTGCATTCTGGCGAACACGGCCTTCTCGTTCTGCTCAGGGAGGTCGGCGCGTTTTATTCTGACGTCCTGAATCTCGATCCCATAGGCTGACGCTTTTTCGTGCGACCGCTGGGTCACGATTTTCATGAGTTCGGCTCGGTGATCTGCGACAATTTCTAGAAGGTCATGGCGCCCGAGTTCGACCCGGAGTTCAGAATAGATAATGTCGTTGAGCCGTTGCAGCGCTCCCCGTTGGGTTTGAAAGTTCTGATAAACCTTGAGTGGGTCGATAATCCGCCATTTGGCGTAGTTGTCAAGAAGGAGAGTCTTCTTGTCCTGTGTGATCACATCTTGCGCCTGTGTGTCGTAGTCCAGCAGGCGCTTATCGAAGTACGTGACCTCTTGAATGAACGGCACTTTCACATAGAGTCCAGGTTCCGTAATATTGCGGACAGGTTTTCCGAGCTGGACCACGATCGCATTCTGAGTGATATCGACGACAAAGAGTGGTGAGGCCCCCAGGAAAAACAATCCGATGACGACCACCAGTACGGCAATGATGAAGCCCTGCTTGGTCATGGTTTACGGTCCTCAGTGGGGGTGCTGGTCATGGGTTTATGACGATCGAGCGGAAGGTACGGAAGCATACGATCGCCTGCCTTGCCATCGATGATTATTTTCTCGACGTTCGGCAGGATTTCTTCCATCGTTTCGATATAGATTCGCTTACTGATGATGTCTTTGGCCTGATTGTATTCTTTCAGGGTCGCCACAAAACGGTTGGCTTCACCTTGGGCGCGATTCAGTCGCGCTTGGGCGTAGCCCTTGGACTGGTTCACCACCTGAGCAGCTTCGCCCTGGGCTTTAGGGAGAATGTCGTTGCGATAGCTTTGCGACTGGTTAATCAGTTTCTCTCGATCTTCCTTCGCATTCGTCACATCCTTGAACGCAGCCGCCACGGCCTCTGGAGGACTGACATCCTGGAGTTGGACAGCTGCAACCTGGACGCCGCCCTGATATTGGTCGAGAAGGGCTTGGAGGAGTACCTGGGTGTCCTGTTGGATTTGGGCTTTACCGGTCGTCAAGGCCTCGTCGATTTTTCCCTTACCGACCACTTCACGCATTGAGGCTTCGGCAGCTTTGCCGATCGTTTCATGGATTTCTGCAACGTTAAACAGATAGTTCGCAGACTCTTTAATCTTGTATTGCACGATGAATTGGATGGCCAGAATATTCATGTCGCCGGTGAGCATCAAGGCTTCCTGCGCCAGCATCTGCTGGCGGCCTTGCCGGTCTGTGCGGAAGCCTACTTCGATACGGTGGAGTTTTTGGACTTTCGGTTGCAGGACGGTTTCGACGAAGGGGATTTTCATATGGGGGCCAGGTCCCACGATTCGCACAGGGGCACCGAATCGCTTGACGACGCCCTCCTCATCCGGGGAGATGATAAAGGCGCTATTCCAGGCTAGAAAGACGAGGAGCCCTGCCAAGGCGATGTTTCTGAACCCGCTTGAAGGCATCAGATTCTTGAATGAGGGCAGCAAATTCTGGAATTGTGACTGGGCCTGCTTGAGTGCATCCTCAAGTGGGTCGCTCTTCCTGCTCCAAGGATCTTTGGGGTCCCAGACCATAACAAGTTTTGATGGAAGATAATTACGTTAAGTCGCTATCCAGGTCACCTTAGCAGACTTCCTAGAAGCTACGCAATCACGATAATTTCCCGATGGTCCATCTAGTTGATCTGGTTGGTCTGGTCTATCTGGTTTGTTTTGTTCATCGAGTTGGTCTTGTTTAACCAAAGAAATGAGACAAACCAGAAGAGCCAAATAAACCAAACAGACCAAATGAACAAGATAGGCTAGAGCGCTCTGATGAGGATGAGGTAGGAAATACAAGCGAGGAGAGCCGATGCTGGTAGTGTCACAATCCAAGCCAAGACCATGTCACGCACTGTCGTCCAGCGCACGTTGTTCCAGCCCTTGAGCAGTCCAATTCCGATAATGGCTGAGCTGCTGATATGAGTGGTCGAGACCGGCAATCCGAGAAAGCCGGAGGCGAGGACCAGCGTCGATGTTGTCAGGTTTGCAGACAGTCCCTCCGCATGATTCATCTTCGTCACTTTCTCAGCGAGGACTTCCGTCACGCGGAGGCCGCCAAAGTAGCTGCCGAGTCCCATCGCAATCGCGATTCCCCCAAAAACAATAAGCTGCGATGAGGCGCTGGGCCATGTGGCAGCCGAGCTGCCGATTAAGAGAATAGCGACGATCTTCGGCGCATCGTTCGTACCCCGGGCAAACGACGCAAGGCCGCTGGAGATCCAGTGAATCGTATCGAGTCCCATCACCAGCCCCCTCAAGCCGGCGCGGCCGCATTCCGACGGTACGGCCATGACCGGCTGGCCGAAGCTCGTGGTCTGAAATAAGATTCTAGTGCCGCCGCGCGCACCGATGGCCACTAACGCCCGCGAGGCCGGCATCACACACAAGCAGGCCCCTTCCCACCTCCACGCGAGTGCGCGAATAGCTGGATGGATAAGTAAAGAGACTGTGAGAGCGAGGAATGGACTGAGCAACAATGGCAGGGCAATCTTCTTTGCGATCGCAGGCCAAATCAACGTCTCTCCCGCAAAGGCCATCAAGCCGGTGCCGACGATGGCCCCTGTGAGTGCATGAGTCGTCGAGACCGGGAGGCCAGTGCGAGAGGCGAAGAGGATCCACGCCATCGCTCCAGTCAAGACGGCCAATCCCACGACGGGCTGGACGATCGTCCCTGTCTGGATAAGGCCCTGGCTGAACGTCTTGACCATTGCACTGGCGACGAAGGCAGAGAGCCCTGCCCCGAGGGTGGTCCAGATCGTTCCCCAGATGATGGCGGCCTGGTAGTGTGTGACCCCACTTCCCACCAGCGTGGCGATCGCTTTCGATACGTCATTGGTGCCGTTGGCGTAGGCGAGGGCGAACACGAGAGCGAAGGCGAGCAGGGAGATGTCCATCGTAGCCCTTAGGAGGTGACAGATCCTCCGCAAGACGAACCGGAACCGGCGGTGCAGCCGTAGCAATGGTTGCGCGTTACGATCTGACGCCGATGGAGCTGGGCCGCGTCAAAATGTCGGATGTGCGATGGCGTCCCGTGGTTAAGCGGCAGATCGAGCATCTGGTTGAAGTCGCAATCGTAGAGGATCCCGTCCCATCCGACCGAGAGGGTGTAGCGGCACATGACACCGGTCGCCGCTGTGGGATTAAAGGCATTGACCAGCCGCTCCATGTAGCCCTCGTAATTGCCGCTCTCGATGAGAAATTCCAGGAACCGGCTGATCGGCATGTTGGTGATCGTATAAAGACGGTTGAACTCGACGCCATGGCGGCTTCGTAGCTCTTTTCTGAACTGCGTTTCGATCGCGTCTTGCTTAGGAGGCAGGAAGGCTCCCACCGGATTATAGACGAGATTCAAGGCGAGGCCGCTGTCAGGGCGCCCATAGCCGAGTTTGTTCAAAAGGCGAAGCGCCTTGATCGACTTCTCGAAAATCCCGTCGCCTCGCTGTGCGTCCGTCTGACCGGGGCGATATGAGGGAAGTGAGGCGATGATTTCGACGCAATGGCGTGCCAGAAATTCTGCCAAGTCTGCCTGAGCGGGGAGCAGCAATACCGACAGGTTGCAGCGATCCATCACATGCCGGCCGAGTCCACGTGCTTGTTCGACCAGCCAGCGAAAATGTGGGTTGAGTTCCGGCGCCCCCCCCGTAATATCGACCGTCGGAATATCGGTCTTGGCGAGAGCCTGAATACACTGTTCCGCCGTTTCGAAACACATGCTCTCGGTGCGATCCGGGCCTGCATCCACATGGCAGTGGCGGCACGTCTGGTTGCAACGTTTGCCGACATTGATTTGGAAGACGGTGATGCCAGTCGCGCGGAGCGGAAAAATTCCAGCTTGATCGAGGCGAAGATCGAAAGGTGGAGACGTGGTCGTTTGATCGAGAATGCGCAGCTGTTCAGTCGAAGAGGCGAGGGGGTTGCTACGGCCAAGCAACGTGAGAGCCATTTAATAGCAGCCTTTCTCAGGGGCAACAGGTGATAGCGGTATCGCTGACGCGGTCGCCTGCTCGATTAAGAATGGCGAAGTGGAGCGCATACCCCTCGGCTTCCAGGACGGCCAGGGTCTTGGAACACACTTCCACCGGTTCTCCTCGGCGATACACATGGTGATCGTCGTCGGCGGCTTCGACGAAGGGTCCGGCGAACATGGCGAAATGTCCTTGCCAGCGGCAGGGAGCGTCTACCGGATAGATCGCGGTCCATCGGTCATCGGCTCGATCCAACCACAGGGGGGCAGAGGACAGTATAAAGTGAGAAACAAACGGAGCCTGGCTCAAGAGGCACAGAGTCTCCGGCGTGATCGGCTGGGGAATGCCGCGGAGATACGTCGTGCCCAGTTCATCGACCACTCGGCTGAACGGTCCGCGGAGCGTAGCGTAACGAACGGCCGACTGAGGCGCGCCGGCGGGAAGTTTATATCCCGTCAGGGTAACGGAGAAGAAGTGAATGCCGTCGATCATCTGCCAGGGCGAGGCCTTGATCAGATGAATGCCTAAGAAGCCGGCTCCCACCATCCCCGCGATATAGTCGGTGAGCGTCAGCGCCCCGGAGAGGCAGTCACCCCATTTTTCAGCGTCATGCACCAAATATTGCGGAACCGGCTGATCGGCTACGATGTCGGAGATCGTAAATCGACCACCCGGTTTGGCGACGCGAAACATTTCCCTGAAGACCTTCCGCTTATCAGGCGCCAGGTTGATGACACAATTGGAGATGATCAGATCGACGGCGCCGTCGATCACTGGTATCGCGTCCGCCACCCCCTTGCGAAACTCGACGTTGGAGGAAGTATATCCAAGATTGGCTGCGACGAGGGGGGCGTTCTTTCGGGCGATGGCCAGCATCGTATCAGTCATGTCGATCCCGATAACGTGACCTGCCGGGCCGACAAGCCTGGAGGCTTCGAAACAATCAATGCCGCCACCGGAGCCGATATCCAACACGGTTTCCCCTTGGGAGACGGTCTTGAGCCCCGCCGGCGTCCCGCAACCGTACGAAATCTTGAGGACCTCTTCCGGGATGAACGACTGGAGATCGGCCATGTCGTAACTGGTCGGGCAACACATCTGCTCGCCCGTTGACGCAGCCAGGGCATAGCGATCGCTGACCTTTTGGGAAATTTCGTCTATTGGCATAGCATCCTCACTTTTCAAAGTACCTATCGACATGGGTCTATGTATCAACCCCTCCTATTCAAGGTCAATCGTGTTTTTGTAGATAGGTGGATATCTTCATAGAAGCATACGGTAATAGATATGAGGCTTCTGTAAGCTAGCTTACAGTGACGACAGACCCATCTTGTTGTCGTCAAAGCGGTAGAGATGAGTCTGCTCTTCAAGAGAATTCTTACAGAGGGTGAGTAAGGAGAAAAGATTGCGTGGTCTCTTGACTCGGTACCCTGGTACAGGGTGTAGAGTCTCATCGGAGGTGAGAAGATGACAGTTGGCTGCACCATCGGGCAACTCGCGAAAGCGGTTGGTGTCAACATCCAGACAGTGCGTTACTACGAACGGCTTAGGCTGCTCGGTCCGTCGGCGCGCCGACCGTCGGGATACAGGATCTATGGTGAAGACGAGGAACGGCGGCTTCGGTTCATCAGGAACGCTCAAGCACTGGGCTTCACATTGCAGGAAATCGCCGAACTGCTCACTCTCAGCGTCACGTCGACCGCGCACTGCGGCGATGTACAACGACGCGCGCAAGCCAAGCTGACACATGTGGAGACCAAAGTGCGGGATCTGCAAGCGCTCGCCCGCTCGCTTCGGAGCCTGATTCGGGACTGCCGGGCTGGACAGCCTACGGCTCGCTGTCCAATTTTGCAGAGTTTGCAGAAGGCAGAAAAGAGGAGCAACAAAGACACAAAAATGACTGTATTTCGAGCAAGAGAGATCGCCGGATCTACAATGGGGTGAGAATGGTGATTGATTGTTGCGCGGTGTTACCGGTTACGGTGGAAAAACAGACGAGAGGTTTGGTCTGTCCGCGGTGTGGAAGGATAGGTAAGTCGGTCAATCGAATGACGGTGGAGGCCCTTCTCAAGCCGGAATTCCGAGAGCGTGTGGATGGCGTGCCCTATGGTTTTTGTGAGACCCCCGATTGTCCGGTCGTCTACTTTGCGCGGAATAGGGTAACGTTCATGAATGACCAGATCCGGGTCCGGGTTGGCTTAAAGGAGATAGAAGACCCGATCCTCGTCTGCTACTGCTTCGGCATCACCGAACGGATGATCCAAGAGGAGATCAAACGGACAGGGCATTCCACCGCTTCTTCACGCATTCGGGCAGAGGTCAAGGCCGAAACCTGCCGATGCGAAGTGGAGAACCCGTCCGGGAGGTGTTGTCTTGGAGACGTGGCTCAGGCGGAAAAGCGCGTGATGTTAGAAGAGGAAGGATCGCAATGAAGACCAGCGGAGAGGATCTAGTGTCGCCTCATCTCGAACGTATGGCGCATCCCGAATCCGATGTGGGAACTCGGCATCCAGAGCGTACGACGACCGTGGTCACGACCAGTGGTGGCCTTCTGGCGGCGTTTTTGGCCTCGCTGTGCTGTCTGGGACCGTTGGTGTTCGCGGCGTTGGGTGCTGGAGTTGGAGCCACGGGGTTCCTGGCCGGCACGGCAAGTGCCCTGAAAACGCTGTTACCGTATCGGCCGTACTTCATCGGGCTGACGGTCGTGTTGCTCGGTGTTGCCTTCTATCAGGTATACCGGAAACCGAAATCCACATGTGCTCCAGGAACCGCCTGCGCCCCTGCATCAGGCCCGCACAAAGCTCAGGTCTTCTTGTGGGTCATCGCGGCGATGGCATTGGTCCTGATCCTAGCCCCCTATTGGCTGGGGTTATGACAGGGAAGATTGACGTGGGGCGAGAAGCAGCTTTTGGGGAAGGAGGATGGTGCGATGAATAAGAAAAGGTTTTGCCTAAGTATGGTGGTAGTCGCGGCCATTGCGTTCGGCACCGTCAGCCTTGGACCTGCCTGGTCGCAAGGAACCACTGCGTCTATCGATCAAGCTGCTGAAACAATCACACTGAAGATCGAGGGGTGGACCTGCCGAAGTTGTGAAAAGGACATTCGCCGGGTTTTGCTCGCAGTGCCAGGGGTAAAGGCAGCAGACGTAAGTTATCCACGCGGCGGCGCGATCGTGGCAGTCGAGCGCGGTCGTGTCAGAAATGATCAACTTCTCAAGGCTGTAGAAAGTGCCGGCACCGTGCTCTCAACCTATCGCGCATCCGTGATCCCCAATGGGTCATTGCTCGAGGCGGGAGGGAGCGGAGACGATGGAGGGTCTTTCTTCAAGAGACTTTTCCAATGAATGCAAGAACGGAAGGAGAACGCACAATGGAAAAGATGGAAAGGAACACTGCTATTGGAAGGAAATCATGAGGCTATGGTGCGTCGGGTTGCTGTGAACACCAGTCAGTGGGCCAGGCTAATGAGTGATAACCCCATGGAGCAACGATTTCTTTGCGTAATGGTAGTGTGACGCAAGGATGAGCATTCACAGGATGCAGGTCTAAATGGAATGACTTGATGCCCCCGTGATATCAGTCATTTGAAGGTCGGACGTACGTTGTACTCTCCTGCCAGCGTTATGCTGCAAGCCACCCTGTATCTCTTTCACTCCAAGATCCGATCTTTCACCACCATACAGAGTCCATGAAGTTTGCGTTCGGGTTTTCCTAACTCAGGATTCCTATAACGCCGCGATTTCTATCTTAGCCATGCAGCTTCCTTCTTGTTGGATGGCAGATGCACGATGCTGTGGTTGTATTGACGGAGCCTCAATCGTTCGTTGGGGTGGATGGAAAATGGAGCAGTCAATTTCTTTCGAAATTGTGGGGTGCCTTACAGAACGTTGACAGGTGAGTCGGTAGGATTGCCTCACAATGTGACGGCAGATATCACGTACAAGGAGGCGCACCATGACGTGCGAACGATGCGATGGACTGATGGTGAGCGAGAGGATTTGCGATCTTCAGGGGATGAGCAGCGAGCTGTGCGTGGACGGCTATCGTTGTCTGCTCTGCGGCAATCTGGTCGATGCGACAATTCTAGAAAACAGACGGCGCTCAATCGACGCTGTCGGATCCATCACATTGACCAGCCTGCGCACGCCACGACTTGTAGCGGCTTAAGCCAAGGAAGAGCGTCGACACGTCCAAGCCCACATAGACAGACAGAGGAGTGGGAGTCAGCTCTTTGGAGGATCTACTAACATTACCAGAGTGATGATTTTGTTGCATCTTGTTCTGGGCTGAACGGTCCTGAACAAGATTCTAACAGGCTGCGGAAAATCAAGGCCGGCCTGCCGGAAATCCAGTGGTCCGCATGTCTGGGACAACAGAACACGATCCCGCAGGATGCTCAAAAAGTTCGTCCAGCAAGGCCGCAGCGAGTGAAGGGCCGAGGCGTACCCTCTGGGGTACGTTGAGGGTCTGAACGAAGCGAGAACGCCGCTGGCGGACTTTTTCAGCATCCTGCTAATGCATCAGGAAAGGAGGTGAATGTATGCCACTCGCACAATTGAAAGGGCTCAGCGGGTTTCTGAGCGCGGAGCAAAAGGGCGAACTGATTCGGAAAGTGACGGACGCCATCGTGTCGGTCGAAGGAGAAGGGCTCCGGCCGGTGACCTGGGTCATCATCGAAGAGGTTCCGTCAGGGAATTGGGGCGTCGGCGGCTCATCCGTCACGACCGAGGCACTGAAGAAGATGGCCGCGCAAGCCAGGTAACTGGAGTGTATATCACAAAGGAGGATGCTCATCATGAAGTTTCAGGTTCATACGAAAGAAACGGCTCCAGAGGCGTCGCGCGCGACACTCGAGGCCATCGCGAAGAAGTACGGGTTTCTTCCCAATTTATTTGGCGTGCTCGCGGAATCGCCGACGGCGGTGCAAGCCTACGCAGCCATCAACAACACGCTTGAGCACAGCGCGCTGACGCCAGTGGAGCAGCAGGTGGTGACGTTGACGGTCAGCGCCACCAACAATTGTGCCTATTGCGTTGGGGCCCATTCCACGGTGGCACAGATGGTGTGCATGCCCGAGGACGTGCTCGCGGCCTTACGGGAGCAGAGACCGTTGTCGGACCAAAAGCTCAACGCACTGCGCGCACTGGTGCTGTCGATTCTGCGTCATCGTGGCTGGGTGCCGGAGGCGGATCTGGAGCACGTGGCCGCAGCGGGCTACACCCGACGGCACGTGTTGGATGTGCTCACAATCGTGGCGCTCAAGACCCTGAGCAACTATGTGAATCACATTGCGCACACACCGCTCGATCCACAGTTTGCGTCGCAGGAGTGGAAGGCTCAGGCGGCGTCGATCTCGTAAACGAAAGGGATCAGGCTGGGATGGTCACACGATCCCAGCGGGTCCCGCCCCGTACTTATGGGTCGATTCATCTTCGTAACTGTAAGCTGCCTTACAGCGGGTCTACCACGCGACCGATATAATTCGATTTTAGAAAGGAGGTCTCTCAATGAGTGAGTCATAACGTCGGATCAGACGGCAAGAGAGTCGTTCCAAGAACAGACACACATCCATAACAAGGAGCATCACATGAACGTCATGACGAACAAGAATGCCATTGTCCATTCCGCGCTGTTGGTCGCATTGAGCCTGGCAGGAGCTCAGGTGGCTGCTGCGGCTCCAAAGGCACCGGAACTGCCGTCTGGCTGGGAAGCCTGCGGTGGTGTCGCCAAGGCCGGGATGAACGACTGCGCTGTCCGGACCAGTCTCCATTCTTGTGCGGGCATGGCCAAGACAGATAATGAGGCAGATTCCTATGTATTCTTGCCAAAAGGGCTGTGCACGAAGATCTCGAAGGGTACCGTGCTGGCCATCACCAAAGATGACCTGGCGAAGATGAAAGAGATGAGCATGAAGAAGATGTAGGACGACACCCGATGTCTGTGTACTCTCCCGCCTCGATCCCGGCACAGGCCGGGATCGGCTTGCGGTCTCATCATTTTCGAGACATCCTGGACGCGCCGCCGCCGGTCGCCTGGATGGAAACCCATCCAGAGAATTATTTCGGGGACGGGGGCGCGCCGCTTCGCGTGCTTGAGCAGATCAGGAGCCGGTACCCGCTGAGCTTTCACGGGGTCGGCCTCTCGTTAGGCTCCACCGATCCGATGGACCATGCCCATCTCCGCAAACTGAACGTCTTGATTGATCGTTTCGAGCCAGCCTTCGTGTCGGAACATCTGTCCTGGAGTTCCGTCGATGGTCGCTGCTTCAACGATCTCTTGCCGCTTCCCTACACTTCGGAAAGTTTGGACCATGTCTGCGCCAGGATCGACGAAGTCCAGACCGTCTTGAAGCGGCCTCTGCTGATCGAGAATATTACCCGGTACCTGACATGGCAGGACTCCACGATACCGGAGGGAGCGTTCATGGCTGAGGCGGCTCGAACAACCGGCTGCGGGATTCTGCTCGATCTCAACAACGTCTATGTCAACGCTGTGAACTTCGGCCTGGATCCGCTCGAGTTTCTGAGCGCGATTCCGGTCCATGCCGTCTGGGAGATGCATCTTGCCGGCTTCGATCGCTTCGGGAGAACCTTAATCGATACCCATGGCCAGCCCGTATGTCCGGAAGCCTGGAGCCTGTATCAGTGGGCGATCCACCACTTCGGCCCACGCCCAACCCTCATTGAATGGGATACCAACCTCCCGCCGCTTTCTGTATTGGTCGAACACGCCACACAGGCGGACGCCGTTCTTGGAGGTTGCCATGCCGCAGCTTCGTGAGATCCAACAGGCGTTTGCCGATGGGGTCATCGAGGGGACCTATCACGCCGTGGCAGGGGCGATCTATCCGGGAACGTCGGCCCTACGGAGCGTGGCGCTCTACCGCCAGCTGATTTGTCACAACTATACTCAGGTGTTGAAGATCACCTATCCGGTCTTGTCTCGGTTCGTCGGTGAACGGTACTTCGGACTCGTCGCGCGTGGTTATGTAAAGCAGTATCCCTCGACCAGTGGCGATCTGTTTCCCTACGGGCGCCATCTGCCGGCGTGGCTCAACGTCGTACAGAGTCCTCCTCTGCTGGCCGAGTTGGCACGACTGGAATGGGCCTGCCATGAGGTCTATCAGGCCGCAGACTCCCCGCCGCTCTCCCACGATCACCTTCACGCCATCGCGTCGGTGGATCCCTCTCAGGTGACATTTCACGTGCATGCGGCCTCGCGGCTCCTGTCCTTTTCCTTCCCGGTCCATCGAGTCTGGCTGGCGCTGCAACCGGAGGCTCCAACAGACGAAGTGGTCGACCTGCCGCTTCCAGAGCAGGAGACCGGCGTCGTCGTGACGCGGGGGGACGAGAAAGTCCAGGTCACGCCCCTGGCCAGGACGGACTACCTGTTGCTTGAGGCCATGTCGCGAGGAGTCGATGCGGCGTCGGTTGAGCGGATCGCGATCGAGTCCGAGCCCGAGTTCGATTTCCCCCGATTCTTGGCCACCGTTCTGAATCTGGGTGTGATCAGCGGTGCTTCCGTCGAGGATGGCCAATGACACAGGCTAACGGCGTTCTGCAACGTCCGGCGTCTGTCGCCGTCTCCGCCTACCGTCGGCTTGTCCGCGTTCTGGAATGGCTGATCCCGGTCTTCGACCTCTCCGTGCGCCTGTATCTGGCGCATATCTTCTGGACAGGGGGGATGGTCAAACTCTCCAGTTGGATATCGACCGTGATGCTCTTTACCATGGTCTACGATGTACCTCTTCTCCCACCTGAGATCGCCGCCTATCTGGCGACCACCGTCGAGTTGGTTGGTTCGTTCCTGCTGGCGATCGGCTTGGCTGGACGATGGGCGGCCCTCTCGCTCTTCGGACTCAATATCGTGGCGTCGCTCTCGTACGGACAGCTGCCTGATGCCGCGCTGCAAGAAGCCTTCTATTGGGGCATTCTCTTCCTGTACTTCGTCCTGCACGGACCAGGACTCCTCTCAGCCGATGCCCTGTTGCGCTACCTGATTCGGCGAAGGCAAGAGCCAAGCAGTGCCGACGAAGATGTATCCTCTCATGCTGCCCTTCGCAGAGAGTAGGACAGAGCTGGAGCGTTTTAGAGTCTAGATAATTCCGATCATGACTAAGCACACCATGTCCCTTCAATCGCCAGATAGTAGAATGGTCAGCCTGCCTTCTCGCGTGAAGGTGTCGAAAAGACCCCCGCCAAGCATGGGATCAGTGATCAACTGAACCTCATACGTCTAGAGAGTCGGCATTTCTGTGCACTCTCTGTTGCAGCGCGGCCGGAACTGTAAGCTGCCGTAAAGTTTCTTTTGACTGTAGGAGCGTGCAGGAACTGAGATGGAGTACGCCGTTGTTGCCTTCATGCAGGCAAGCGAGTAGGCTCAATTCCCTCTCGTGGAGCCGATAGCATGGACCGTCCGCAAGCTTCCCCTAACAAACTCTGGTATCTCAAACACATTCGACTGTTCGACGGCATTTCTCCATCGGATATGCAGGAGATGGAGAAGATTACTCGCATGGAGGAGGTCAAGAAGCGGCAGCCCTTGTATCTTACGGGCGACCCAAGCCGCAATGTGTACCTTCTCAAGCGCGGGCGCGTCAAAATTGCCAACACCGCGCCCAGCGGGAAAGAAGTCACCTTCGATATCCTAGAGCCGGGAGAAGTTTTCGGAGAACTCGATGTGCTGGAAGATGCCCCGCGCTCGACCTCAGCCGAAGCCCTCGATGACGCGCTCATTTGTGTGATTCCGCGGAAGGATTTCGATCAGTACCTGGCCATGCATCCCACCGTGATGTTCAAACTGACCAAGCTGATCGGCTTGCGGCTCAAGAAAATTCAGAGCCGCGTCGAGGACCTGATCTTTCGCGACGTGCCAGCTCGCCTGGCTCACCTGCTCTCAGAATTGAGCAAGACCGAGGGCGTCGCAGAGAAGCAAGGTGTTCGACTTAAAGTGAAGTTGACCCATCAGGAAATGGCCAACTTGATCGGCTGCAGCCGGGAAACCGTGAGCACCACCATGGGGCAGTTCCGGGACGACGGCCTCATTCAGATGGATGGCCGGGCGATCACCATCGTGAACGAGAAGGGGTTGTCCAAGCTCCTTGGTTGATACCGAGTTGCCTGGGCTGCGCCCTTCCTAGCCGACTTGTCTTCCCTTGCCGTTAGCGCACCATGCTCTCGTCATCAGTGCCCAGTGAGTCACGCAGTGCTTGCTACTTATGCCATGAGGCTATCCGGCTGTCGAGCGCCTTCCTTGATGCCGTTCGAGCACCCGCCGTTCTGCCTCGGCCCAGTGCTCGGGGTCGTGGCCATGCTTGTAGCCGCACTCGCAATAAAGCTGATAGGCCAGCTGCTGGATTTCCGCTCGCAACTGTTCCGTGGTCAAATGCTCCNNGCGCATCTCATGGCAATGGTCCTCCGCACGAGGAACAAGGGACGGCGGAAGTTGCCCCCATGGTTTTCGGTGGAACGGCGACTGGAGTTTCTCCTCGAATGAGCTGGACCCAACGTGCTGTCGGATATCGGACCACCAATTTCGGAAGGAGAATTAGCAAGACCACCATGGCGAAGCCGAGCATGATTAAGACCCATTCTCCTGAGACCACTTGGTTGCCTGCGTATGTCAGTAGAAAGGTGGGGCCGATCATCCCCAGCAATGTCGCTACTGCGAATGCTCGAAGGGACATGTTGGTCAGTCCTGCTCCATAACTGACGAGGTCGAAGGAAAAGATAGGGAGAAGGCGAGACACAAAGACAAAGATGGCCAAGTGTCGGTCTGAGCAACGCTCGCAAAAAGAGATGTCTGTCCGGAAAATTCTGGTCAGAGCTGTTCGCCCCAGAGATCGGCCTATCAGAAAGCTGAGAACGGCTCCGATTTCCGCGCCGATGACGGCATAGATGGTTCCCAACGTCACGCCGAATGTTGCTCCTGCCGCCAAATCCAGCGGCAGGCTTGGTATGGGACTGATGACGACGGCGGTTGCCATGAGCATCATAAATAGGATTGGCCCGAAGGGGCCGGCTGCGTGCAGCTGATCGGCCACTCGATCAGGCTTCAGCAGTTCCCCTATATCTAGCCAGGACACTGCGGCGAATGCGCCTGCACCCAAGACCAGAAGACCTCCGAGCTTGAGCCAACGAGTTCTGATCGTCACGGTCTCGTCTCCCGCTGTGTCAAAACAATTGAGGCGTGAAGAATGAAATGCCGACATAGGGCAGCAACCCATTGATTCCGGTATTCCGTTCGCCGAGGTTGGCATTGGAGATATGATGGAGCCGCACGCCCATTGTCCAGGAGGTCCGGTCCGTCACAAAATACTGCGCACCGGGACCCGTTTCCAAACCAAATTCGAACTGTGTGCTCTGTTCTGAGATCCGCGGCGCCAAGTTGGTCCAGAAGATGCCGGCTCCGGCATCCCAGAAGGGCATCCATCGACCGAACGAGAGGAAGTTATATTTCACCACGAACGAA
>CXWL01000401.1_pt1 | contig 68847 bp, 74 predicted proteins | sample 590931 | NCBI WGS metagenome assembly CXWL01 (sample SAMEA3498368, study PRJEB10139) | groundwater metagenome | biome: water well; material: biofilm material | place: Germany | collected 2015-04-27 | reverse complement strand
AACTTAGTTTTAACGGCGGAACACGATTCGCAAAAGAAAGCTGGCATGTTCATTATGATTTTACCGGGAAAAAATCAAGCACACCTTCAATAGTAGATAAATGGGCTGGATTCAAATTTGTCCTCTACAACAAACCAGGAATAAAATTTGCACAACAAGTTCAGGGAGAAATCTGGGTTGATTTACAAAATAACAACAACTGGGTTAAAGTGGACTCGTTTGTAGATGACGGCTGGGGTTCAGGTGCCTCTCACTGTGGCCCTGCAACAGCAGACAACATGCCAATGACTTGGGGGGGCCCTATGGTAGATTTTAGAACAGATAATGCCCCTGACTTTGATTTCAAGTATCTGAGTGTAAGAGAGATCAATTCACCTTAATTGATAAAATTCACTCCGTTAATTATTACGTAATGATTTTTTTGGAGGGGGGAGGACCAGAATAATCATTAAAAACTTTCAAATCCAGTTTGGCCATCACTTATTGGGTCTAAATTATTGTCCATAAGATACGAGTACGTGTGGATCCCTGAAATTTTTTATCGCTTTTTTACTATAGCTACAAAAAACAATACTAGAATTGCAAATGTCATTAATTTTACTATGATCCCAGTAACATCTTCATCCAAAATTCCTATGTAATCCTCTATAGAGTCGACAAAAAGCTGTATTGCAAATAATGCAAAAGCAGAAGCCGCAAATAGAATCTTCTTTATCCTAGTATTTCGATAAGCAGTAATAGATAAAGTAAATAAAATCAAAGCAAAAGCAACAATTCCAAGCTCAATTCCACTTTCTATTCCAAATGGCTCTGTTTCTAAGAAAATATTTGAGATTGTCATTATTCATTTTCCTCCTTTGATAAAGACAAGAACATCTCTGCCAATCTGTTACTCCATATGCTCCAAATATTTGGATGATAGTTTTTCATTAGAGAAACAATATTTTTTGAATCAACTCCAAGTGTATATCTTTTGAATTTTCCATCTTTCTGTTCTAAAATCAAACCAAAATCAATCAGTCTTTTAATATGCCAATTAACAGATGCTGAAGAGATTTGTATTATATTTGCAATATCTGTTTGAGTTGGTTTTTTTTCCAAAATTATCATCAGGATCTCTCTGGCTGTTTCCTGATTCAAAATTTTAAGAATATCTTTTTCATTTTGTTCAAAAAGACCTATTGGAAAATAGTGTTTGTAAAGATTCTTTCTTTCTGATGAAATCCTGCCATTTTTTTCTAATAAATTGAGATGATATTGAATAGTTCCCATAGACATTGTTAATTCCCTCTTGACTTGACGTAGGTGGCATCCTGGATTATTCTGAATATACTGTAATACTTTGATGGAGTTACTATTTGATTTATCATTCACAATGCACCAACCTTCTCTCTATTATCAAAATCATGACACTATCATTATTTTTCATCTTTTAATCAAAATTATGAAATAAACAATATAATGATTCTAGTACATTTGTCTAAACCAAACAACAAAACAACTACTGAAATCATTAAAGAATGACAGATTTTATGGCTTTTTGAATTAGTCACATGTATCTCAAATGTAATATAGAAAAATTGTTCATTATGTATCAATGAATAAACAAAAGCGAGAAATGAGCATCATTTTGGCAATAATGGTAATTGCCGTTGTTGGTGCAATTGGCATAGGTAACTCTTATGCAGCCAGCCCAACTTTTAAAATAACTCCAGAGGTTGCAGCAACAATTGCAATCACTCATCTCGGAGTTCAATCATCTAATCTTGTGGAAGTTGATTTAGATAAGGAAAATGACTCATTCATCTACTCTGTAGACTTTATCATAGGTGATCAAAACACATCTGTTGAGATAGATCCTCAAACGGGCAAAATTTTAGTAGTTGAACAAGAAACTATTGGAGCACCAGATACTGATGATGACCAAGATGAAGACGATGATTAAGACAAAGAACTAATTGTCTTAAACCCTTATTTTTTATATGTCATCTAAGACTATTCTATAGTTAATCGTAAACACCACTAATCACTTATAGTACATTTATCTAAATGAAATTCTCTAATTTACAAAAATTGCTAAAGGTAGAAAAAATTATGATTTTTTGAATTAGACAAATGTACCTTAATGGTTAATATCTGTAGTATTATTTCTATTCCAATGAATACATCATTAAGAGTGATTATCGTCCTTGTTTCTCTATCATTGATTGTTTTCTCTGGAATTGCCTCAGCACTTGCTTTAGATTCTAATTTTCATGTATCATCTCCTAAACAACAAATGAGCACTGGAATACCTGCTCGTGATGTACTTTGTAACTCTGGTTTATCTTTAATGATCAAATTTTATTCAAATTCTCCAATATGTGTAAAACCTTCTACGGCAGTAAAATTAACCGAGCGAAATTTGGGGAAAGTCACAAAAGATTCTTTGGTGATGGACAATCTACGTCAAACAATAGTTGAACAGAAGACAATGGTTGAGCAACAAGAAATAGTGGTTGAACAAAAAGAGACATTGGTTGAGCAACAAGAAATAGTGGTTGAACAAAAAGAGATGACATCTAAAGCTTATAATCCAGAAATTATCCTTGATAATTTTGTTTCAAAGATAAACAACAAATTCTTTACATTAACTCCTGGAACTACATATCTTTATGAATCTGAAACTAAAGATGGTCTTGAACGAATAGAAGTTACAGTAACTGAAGAAAAGCGCCTAGTTATGGGTGTAGAAACAACTGTTGTTTGGGATAGAGTATGGCTAGATGGCAAACTGCTTGAAGATACAAAGGATTGGTATGCACAAGACAAGGAAGGAAACGTGTGGTATTTTGGTGAATATTCTCAAGAATTTGAAGATGGAAAATTCATTGGTACTTCAGGTTCCTGGGAAGCAGGTATTGACGGGGCAAAACCTGGAATTGTTATGCTGGCATCTCCACAAATAGGCGATATTTACAAACAAGAATATTATTTTGGAGTAGCTGAAGATATGGGAGAAATTTTATCACTTGATGAAACTGTTTTGATTTCAAATGATAGATTTTATAATTGCCTGAAAACAAAGGATTGGAACTCATTAGAACCTGAGGTTTTAGAGTTCAAGTATTATTGTTCTGAAGTTGGCGGCCTAGTTTTAGAGGAAAATTCTAGGGATCAAAAAACAGTTGAATTAATTGATGTGGGTTCAGATAAATTAATGACAGACATTACAGTAGAGGAAGCTAAAAAAATTGCACTTGAAACGGTTCCTGGTCAGGTCACTGATATTGTAAGTGAGGGATATGGTGGCAAAGCTGCTTATGCAGTTGAAATAGTCGCTAATAATGGAATTGAAACGGATGTATTTGTGGATATTAAAACTGGAATCATATTAGGCATTGAAACATAGAACAAAATACTTTTTTTGACGTACATGATTATTTGATATGAATTAAATTATTTTCTTGTACAGTGAATCTGATATTTTACAAAATCAGAAATCTGTGAATTTTAAAACAGAAAATCAATTTATACTATCATTATTTTTCATCTTTTAATCAAAATTATAAATAACAGATATAACGATTCTAGTACATTCTTCTAGACGAACTGATAATATTTCTCTATAATTAAAAGTGATTTATGATTTCATACTATTTAGAATTAGGTGCTTGTTCCACAATTGCTTTAATTATAAACGCAAAGAATGATCAATGAAATCAAAACCGATTTTACTGATTGCAGTGATTTCCATAATCGCAGTAATTGTAACAACTAGTACATACAACGGAATGAGCATAGCCAATGCAGAAAACAACGACAAGAGAGAATACACAGACTCCTTTAATCTGGAAGACTGTACCTTTTCATCTACAGGAAGCAATCGTTACTTTATCTTGGAGCCTGGATACAGACTGGTTCTTGAAGATAAGAAAGAAGACGTAAAACTGATCATTACTGTTCTAGATCAAACAAAAACCATAGATGGTATAGAAACCAGAATCGTTGAAGAAAAAGAATCCAAAAACGATAAGCTAGTAGAAATTTCGCAGAACTATTTTGCAATCTGTACAGAAAACAATAGTGTCTTTTACTTTGGTGAAGACGTGGACATTTACCAAAATGGCCAAGTGTCAAACCATGACGGTTCATGGATTCATGGCGAGGATGATGCAAAAGCTGGACTGATAATGCCGGGGTTGGCATTATTGGGTTCAAAGTTCTATCAGGAAGTCGCCATAGATGTAGCTTTGGATAGAGCCGTTATTCAAAGTCTTGACGAAAAAGTAAAAACACATGCTGGAACATTTAGCGATTCTCTGAAAACCAAAGAAACGACACCTCTTGAACCATCTGCCAAAGATTTCAAGTGGTATGCTCCAGGCATTGGACTGGTCAAAAGCAACACACTCAAACTTGTTGAATATGGATATTAGGATGAATAACTCATCTTATACTCCTATTTTTTTCCAATAACCAAAACTCTGTATTACGAAAAGAATCTAATCTCAATATCATGAAAAAACTCGAAAGCAAGTACCACATAATATCTAATTAGATCACCTTCTTGTAATCCATAATAAAATTGATAATCCAATTGTTTGCACAATATTAATTGCAAATAGATAATGCGCTATCATATCTGCAGATTTCATAAGATCTGAATTATGCATGTAAAGAGTTGCCCAAAAGATGACAATTACAACATTTTGAATCATTAATAGCGTTGCTACTAACACCAAACCAAGTGTATAATATGATCTGATCAATCTCATGTTTTGCACATAAGTTGTAACTGTAATTGCCAACAGTACAATATTTACTAGAGCCGCAATTACTGCAGCAATCATAAAATCAATCATGATAAACTCTTACGAAATAAGTTAATTTACTTTGTTCCAATTTTCTCCATAATCTCCTCAAGTACATTTTGATTATCTTTCATTATTTGAGTTAGTTTGTAAGATGCCGCATAATCTTTTTCTTCTTTTATTATCAATTCATTTTTTGTCAAAATATTAACATGATGAATTACAGTTTTATGATCAAGCTTTAATATTGTTGCAATTTTGTTCGCGTTTAACGGCATATTTGCAAGTAAATTCAATATTTTTGCTCTATTGACGCCGCCTCTGGTACCTGCAATTATTGACCAGAGTATCATCTTAAATCTTGGATCTGACTTAGAATCATTTTTTCCTGTAAAAGAATCAAGAAAACAAAAAAGATTCCTTGGAATTACTGTGTAAAAAGAAAATACGGGAAAATTAACAATAAATACAAACATTAAGAAAAAAATCAATTCCTGATATAAAAACTAGGATTCCTGCTATGGAATCATTTATTTATTTAAAATAAAAAATTATTGAGAAGATAAATCAGCATTTCCAAAGAGAACACCAAAAGTTTTGCACCAAATCAGGACTTTATTATATTTTTCAAGATCGGTATCATCTGGAATTTTATAGTTTTGATTTCCGTTGTTTGCCTTTAGTTCTCCAAGATTGACAAACTCAGATGCCCTATCATCGGTAGCCAAATACACATACAAATCCGGACCGTTAGTAGCTTTGAAATCCTCTAATCTGAGAACTTTACTTCCATCCTCTAATGGAATTATTTTTGCAATCCCCTGAGCGTCATGGATTCCATCGTCCACACCTACAAATGTTCCAATGTATTTCTTTATGATCTTCTCTTCCATCATGGCCTTCTCTTCCATCATTGACTGGACTGCGGTACTTGGTATTATTTCATCAACAGTGGTGTCTGTAAAATATGGTGATATTGCAAACACCCCTCCTATTGTAACTATTGCAACGACTGCAATAATTAACAAAGATTTTTTCATGAATTAGAGTTCTTCTAAAAGTATAAAGAAGATTTTCCATTTCTCACCCCAATCTTTTTCACATCAAAAATCTTCAAGTTCAATCAAAAAAGATTGGGGTCTAACTTGGATAATCAGTTTTATTGCTCAATTGAAATATCATATTCATGGCAGATGTCACGATACTTGTAGCCCTAATTGCTGGCCTAGGATCATTTGTTGCACCTTGCATACTACCAATGATTCCAGCTTTTCTTGCATACATATCAGGCACTACAGTTACAGAACTCAGTTCCAAAAATGGCTCTGTCATATCAATTAACAGAACCGGAATAATTCTAAACACCATATTTTTTGTGCTAGGGTTTTCAGTTGTATTTTCGGCTTTGGGTGTTTTGATTAACAGCGTCTTGTCAACTGTGGCTGGCAATATACTACAAAGTCTAAACTACGTTGGAGGAATAATCATCATATCATTTGGAATATTCTTGTTACTATCAACAAAGATTAGAGCTCTAAATGTAGAAAAGAAATTTTTTCCGAAAAGGAAAAAATCTAGTTATCCACTATCCTTTGTATTTGGTCTTGCTTTTGCTGCGGGATGGACACCATGTGTGGGTCCAATCCTTGGAACTATTCTAACTTTGGCTGCAACTACACCATCAGTATCATTTCATTTGTTGTTAGCTTATTCTCTGGGACTGGGAATTCCATTTGTCCTAATGGGTGTATTTTTCTCAAGGGCCACAAAAGTAATTCGAGCAATGAGTAAGCATCTAAAATTTTATAATATAATACTAGGTGGATTCATTATAATTTTAGGTATTCTTGTATTTACAAATCAACTTGCATACATTGCAAACTTTCCGCTTTTAGACAGGTTGGTATTATTAGGGTGATTAGATGAAATCGGAAATAAAAACCCCATTAATTTTAGGAATAGCAATTTTAGCTGGAGTGATTGTCCTCAGTTTATCATTATCTACATTGGATTCACAACCGCAACAAACTCTTGGAAATACATCAGATGAATCTAAAACTTCATCAAACCCTGAACAAAAAATAAACAAACTTGGATACAAGAAAGCACCAGAATTGGTTGGAATTTCAGGATACATAAACACGCTACCTGATGAACTGCAAAAGAAAATACATGATCAGGTCGTACTTTACGACATTTGGACATATAGCTGCATAAACTGTGTTAGAACCTTGCCATTTATCACAGCCTGGGATGAAAAATATTCTGATCAGGGTTTATTGATAATTGGTATTCATACTCCTGAATTTGAATTTGAAAAAGATATTGAAAACGTAAAGTTGGCAGTAACAAAATACGGAATAAATCATCCTGTTGTTTTAGACAATGACCGTAAAATATGGCATGCATTTGAGAATAATTATTGGCCTAGAAAATACATTGCAGATCATGAAGGCTATATTAGATATGACCATATTGGTGAAGGCGGTTATCAAGAAACTGAGAAAGTAATACAAGATCTACTACGAGAAAGAAACGAATCTTTGGGACTAGATACATCATCGGCAAAAGAACTTGTCAAAATTGATGAATTCGAATCTTCATTTCTTAGAACTCCGGAATTATATTTTGGATATGATTTTGTATCTGGAAGAAATCAACTTGGAAGTCCGGAGGGCTTTAAACCAAATCAGGATGTAAATTATTCCATTCCAGAATCAAAGCAACTAGATAATTTCTATCTTGATGGAACATGGAAGAATTTGAAAGGAAGTATGATGTTAATATCCAGTTCAGGATCCATCGTTGTTCCCTATAGTGGTCAAGAGGTAAATATTGTAACTGCCGGAGATTCAAATCTTCGAATTAGTATTGATGGTAAAACTATCGATTCTTCAATGTATGGAAAAGACGTTGGAGATAAAGGACGGATACACGTCCAAGAGCCGGGATTATATAATATTGTAAAGACAAACTCATCTGAAAATCATACATTAGAAATATTTGTAGAAACTCCAGGATTTGAGATTTTTACCTTTACATTTGGATAAAATAATTTAGTGAGATATTAACACTAAAAAATACAATATTCATGATTAGGAGTAGAACTAGAGGATCATCCACACAAATGTAGTTTCACATCTATTTACATCCAAAATGTTTCCGACACAACCACTCCTCAACAATATCATACACTATTGTATTGGATAGCAAAATATGGCATCTAATTTGCTAACGATCCTCCAGTATGAATTTATTGGAGAAAAAAAGAGCATCTTTCATTATGTCAAAAAGAGTTACAATAATGATTGATGATGATTTGGACAAAAAGATAAGACTGATTCAAGCAAAGAAAATTCAAGATACTAATAAAATAGTTAGTTTTTCAGAAATCATCAACGAGACACTACGAAAAAATCTTAAAAAATAATTTTCCAATTCTTATTCAATTAGATTTTTTCAGTTAATACGCAGATATGAAAACACTTGAAATAAATTCATCCAAAAATGATTTCTTTTCATCCAGATAACTTCTAAGGAACGAATAATCTTGGACAAAGATCAAATAGTTTTCTTTATCAATACAAGATCTCAACAATAAATTGATCGTGTTTGTAATACTATGAATTTTACCATCTTTATACGATAATTCTTTTTGCAATTTTTGAATTTCAGCATAAATGTGGTCAGGAAGAATAATTGTTTTGTATTGTATTTTCTCAGACAATTCAAGAAATTTTGAAAAAATTGCATATTACATCTATTTAGCTGTATTTGTAATTTTTTAGCTATATTATGAAATTAAACTATTATGAAATATGTTCACAGGTTATGGGATGACAGAAAATGGAAAAAAAATTCAACAACATTTAGAAAAGTTGCAAGGTGAAATGTCCTTGGGACTAGAAACACCTCTCAAATCTGGAATGGAGAAAAATCGACCTTCTGATTAATAATTCAGGACTAGTTTAAGGCATGATTTATCTCAAATTTCTTACCTCCAGAGTTTCACATCGGACAACACACTCATCACTATGGTATCCAAATGCCGCAAGAGTATGCACTATTTTGTTTGGAACTCATCATAATTCCAATCGTATGGTATTTTACTAATAAAAAAAGAGCAACAACATGAAGGATCCCGTTTGTGGCATGGATGTTGGAGAAAAATGGGACTCGGTAGAATATAAAGGAAAACAATATCGATTTTGTTGTGCTAGTTGTAGATGGGCTTTTGAACAAAATCCTGATCAATTCAAAGAATCATGAAAGTACAAATTCTTACCACTCCCGGATGCTCAAATTGTCACGTTCTTGAGAAAATGCTAGAAAAACTAGGCATAAAATATGAACTAATTGATGTAACTGAAAAACCAGAATATTTAGAAAAATATCCTATTTTTACTGCTCCAGGATTGGTAATTGACGAAAAATTGGAATTTACTGGAATTCCTAAAATTACGGATCTTGAAAAAAAATTCTTCTAGTTTCGGGAATGTTTTTTACTCTAAAAAGCCAAGTATTTTCAAATGACTGATTACTCTACAAATGAAAAAATGATTCTTGTGCAATACGCAATTAAAAAATATGAAAATGAAGAAACCGTAATTGAAAAATTAAAAACAATCTTATCTGAAAAAGATATTCAAGGAAATCTTGATACATTAATTGGAACACAAAGAGTACGAAGAATAGGTCCAGAAATACTAGAAAACAATGAAAGCCATACTGAAATTCCTGATTTACCAGATAATCTAAAGCCAATAGTCGAGCAACTTTAGACTCTGGAAATTCTTTTTGCTATATACTAGAAAAACTCTGGGGTAAATTATTAAAAGAAATTCTTGATCAAATTGGCGATTTTACTCTAGTCGTTTTGATTTCTGGAACGATTCATAGCCTAACAGCAGCTTTGATGTTCATAGCGATATTTGGAATGGGCTCTATTATTGAAATGTCTTTAATTGGAGGCTTGATAGGCATCTCATTTGATTTATCAAATAGCATTAAAACCAAAACAATAATGAGATACATGACAAGCTCTATTAGCTTTGTTTTGAGCATGATAATTATATGCCAAATTAGAATTATGGAAAATCTTTTTAGATTTTAAAACCCTCGTAGTCCTTGAGGACGCATTATTTCTGGATGCTGTTTCATCCATTGTATTTTATCTAGCATTTCTTGTCTGTTTTGTGGAAACGTACCCTTTATTGTGTACGCATTTGAACCATGATTTGCCCTAAATATTATCTCATCCCTAGTTTTTATCTGGCTGATTAAATCATATAATTCTTCTAGTGCCTCTTCATCATTAATTTGAATAAACGGTTCTCCAAATTTTTCTAAAAATTCTTGCTTGATTCCACTTTCTAAATAAAGAGTTAATGCACCTACATAATTTGGAGAACAAGCATTAATTACTTCTGCAGTTCCCCTGATGTGCTCTTTAGAATATGTTCTTCCACCTAATCCCAAAATTATCATGCAAGACATAATGTAACCTGCATCCTTTGCCTTGTTGACTGATTTGATTATTGTTTTTGAAATTGCACCCTTTGTTACTTTTTTTAGAACAATGTCTGAACCACTTTCAATTCCTAAATAAAGCATGTTCAATCCTGCATCATACATATTTTTCAATTCCTCTGGAGTTTTTTTCAAAATATTCATAGGCATTGCATAGCAAGAAATTCTTTCAAGATTTGGGAATTTTTCATAAAGATATTTTAAAATTTTTATCATATATTCTGCATCAAGATTTAATGCGTCACCGTCTGCAAGAAAAATTTTTTTGGTATCGGGTAACTGCTTTGCCATTAAATCAATTTCTAATTTTACCCCATCCCACGGTTTTTCTGAATATTGTTTTGATCTATACATGTCACAAAAAGAACATTCGTTAAATGAACAACCTAACGTAACTTGAAAAATTAGTGATCTAGCTTCTGAAGGAGGTCTATACAAGGGAGCATCATAGTTTAGCATCATTTCTAGTTACCCGAAATTGATTATGTTTTTTATACTTTCTAATTGCGGCAAAAAATTAACCCCATAATACATTTTAGTCGAGGCATGCAAGAATTTCGTGATTTATGGCAAATGATCCAAATACTAAAAGACTAATGTGGTTTCTTTTTGCCGGCTCAAGGGGAGGATTAAATCGACTTAAAATAATCACCACTCTCAAGGAAACCCCACTTAACACAAATCAACTAGCCAAGGATCTGAGTCTTGATTACAAAGCCATCCAACATCACATCAAAGTTCTGGAAAAAAACAACATGATCACAAGAATGGGAGAAAAATACGGCATTACGTATTTCATATCTGTGTTTTTGGAAGCTAATATGGAGACGTTTGAAGAAATTGCAAGGAAATTGGATAAAAGTAAATAATCTAAAGACAAAAGCTTTTTCTAAAAATTATGTTAATTTGTTAAGATTTAGTTACTGTTATCGCAATGAAATAACGGTAATGCATATGGCCATAATAAGATTTTTCTATGACTGTTATAGATTAGATTGCTATGGTTAAACTAAATGAATTGAGGGCCTGCAAACATTGTCACATGGTATATTTTAAAACTTCATCAGAAACCTGTGCACACTGTAATGCATCCACACATCAAGAGGAAGTAAAATTCGATTAGAATTTCATACTGTGGATCTAATCTCTGTTGTTGTATGGATCAATATTTTCATAATTTTTAATATGCATACTAGTCTCAATTGAATAATTGTCTAGAAGAGATTTAGCAATAAAATTATCTTTAATAAAGAAAATACATGTACCTTTTCATAATGCATCTTTTAGAATAATCTTTGAAAAACATGCGGCTCAAATTCTATCAAAATAGTTTGTTGCATTAGATATATTATCTAGTAGAATTTGATTATGGAATATGGATTATCATCATTTTCATGGAAAAAATATTCCTCATATCGAGGTAAATCCAGACATGAAAATTGATGATCTTGTAGAAATTTATGCAAATTCAGGTTACAACGCAAGACAACTTGGGGAAGCTGCAAAACTGTTCCGCAAGATGATTGAAGATGATGCAACAATTTGTCTTACTATTGCTGGCGCTATGACACCCGTTGGATTTGGAGGTCTTTTCAAATCTCTTATTGAAAAAGGTTTTGTTGATTGGATAATATCTACAGGATCTAATTTGTACCATGAAGAGCATTTTGCATGGGATTTACCTGTAAAACAAGGACACTTTGAGGTTGATGACATGATTCTGTATCAGAAAGACATTGTCAGGATAAGAGATGTCTATATCAAAGGTAAGGAAACGCTGAAAACACAAGACACAATCGTACAAAAAATGTTTGAAAATAATTTGTTTGAAAAGCCGTTTACTACTGCAGAATTTGCAAACTGGATGGGCAAATATTCAAAAGATTATTCAAAACATCCGGAAAGAAGTTTTGTTGTCTCTGCATATGATTATGATTTACCACTCTACATTTCAACGCTGAAAGATTCTTCACTTGCTCTTGATCTGGCTCCACTTAGGCTTGCCAACAAGCCATTTTCATTGGATTTTGTAAGGGAGATAATTGAGCAGGCGGCGATTTTATACAATTCAAAAAAGGCTGGAATTGTAGAGATAGGCGGCGGTGTTCCCAAAAATACCGCACAGCAGACTGGTCCATTACTAGATCAGATCTTAGGTCTTGGCCATGGAGGGCAAAATTACATTATACAGATTACTGATGCTAGACCCGATACCGGAGGTTTGTCCGGGGCTACACTTCAAGAAGGTAAGAGCTGGGGAAAAGTAAAGGATTCTCACGAAGACGTCATTGTAGTTTATGCTGATGCTACAATCGCATTTCCAGTATTATGCTTGTATGCACTTAGTATGGAAAGCCCGCGAAAACCAAAACGGTTGTACAAGAAATTAGGACAATATTATGACGATCTATCTGAAACTTATTTTAACAAAAATAAATTAAAGCAACCATAGATACTCACACTCAATTTTTTCTTAAAAAATTATTCAAAGTATCAAGACTGCGGCAGCAAAAACTGTGGTCCATCTTTCTTTCTGATCCCCAACTGCACTCTGAGTTATGTTCCTAGTTCTGTATATCTGCTTAGACACTTTCCATTGACTCCTTTTTTCATCCCAATTCTTGTCTACATCAAACGGTATTCCTAGGGATGAGGCTAACATTTGAGCTGCAATATCTTCGGCATAATCACCTGCCTCTTTTTCGGTTTCTCCAAAAGAGTGATACTCTGATAGATACCCCCACCTTTTCTTATTCACTGGCTCTGCTAATCCTACTGAAGCTGCCATCAATCTATGTGGCTCATTGGATTGTTGACGTGCATAGATTACAAATTGAACACTACCTGGACGTATTAGCTTCAACCCTTCCTTACGTGAAATTATTTCTGCTCCTGGGGGAAGTATACTTGAAACTAGCACCAAATTTGTGTTTGGAATACCGGCACTACGTAATGCGTATTCGAAACTTGTAAGCTGATCCTGATGCACTCCACTACCTTTAGTGAAAAACATTTTTTTTGGGACTAGATCTAACATGCCATCGAGATCAGTGGTATATATATAATCTTTTAGGATCAAAAATAAAATTTCAAGAAATTTATATCGCAATTAAAATTAGAATAGAATGGAAGTTCATCCTAAAGCAGTAAAAGATATTTCAATAAAAAATGGAGATGATCTTCAAAGCATATTTGACCAGCTATCCACATCCGGAGGTTTTGAATCAAGAAATCTTGCCGACGGTCTTGAAATTCTCTCAACGATGATAAACGATAAAGACTGTCTTAAGTTTCTCTCATTTGTTGCAGCAATTACCTCTACTGGCCTTCGTGGAATAATTGCTGATATGCTTAAAAACAAAATGTTTGATGTTGTCATTACTACATGTGGTGCTTTAGATCATGATATAGCAAGATATTTTTCAAATTATTTGGAGGGATCATTTACTCTAGATGATTCAGAACTCTTAAAAAAGAACATTCACCGATTGGGCAATGTGCTTGTCCCTATGGAAAGCTATGGACCAATAATTGAAGAAAAGATGCAAATGTTTTTGGAAGCTGCCTACAAATCTGGCAAAAAAGAAATGTCTACTGCAGATATTACCAGAATGATTGGCGAAAACCTTGGAGAGGGTTCATTCTTGTATTGGGCATACAAAAATAATATACCGGTAATAGTGCCTGGAATAGTAGATGGTGCAGTAGGCAGTCAGATCTGGCTATTTACTCAAAAACATAATGATTTCAAACTCAACGTTATAGCTGACAGTGAACTTTTATCCTCACTTGTTTTTAAAGCAAAAAAATCTGGATCACTCATGCTGGGTGGTGGAATATCAAAACATCACACTCTTTGGTGGAATCAATATAGGGATGGCCTTGACTATGCTGTATACATTACTACGGCTCAAGAATTTGACGGAAGCTTAAGTGGAGCTCTAGTCAGAGAAGCAATATCATGGGGTAAGGTTACTCAGAATGCAAAACAAACTACAATACACGCAGAAATAACCACAATCCTACCGTTTATTTATTCTGCACTTCTTGCTAAGCTAAAAATAGCAAAATAAACTATTAAATTTCAGCAAGTAAAACCATTTTATATAAATAATTAATTTTAAAGTTAACTAATCTAGGGCAAATTACGAATAAATTATTTTACAAGCAGAATATCTTTTTTTGATTTAGACACAACACCATTTGAAACACTACCCAGCATTTTAGAGCCCCAATCAGCTCTACCAATCACAATAAGATCAAATTCTTTTTCATATTCGATTATTGCTTCTCTTGGTTGTCCCTTTGCAATAATTTGTTTAAATTCTATTCCACTTTCTTTACATTTTTGCTTTGCAATTTCAAAATATTTTCCAGCGTTTTCTTTTTCAAATTTATTCGATGATTGCTCTAAAGCAACTTGTAAGTTTCTAGGAAAAGGAGCAAGTACGTAAATACATGTAATCGAGGCATTAAAACCCTTAGCTATTGGAATCGCCATACTCAAACATCTGTTTAGACTAGATTCATTTCCAATTGCAACAAGAATATTTTTAACCGTTTTCATGCTGGTAAGAGAATTTCATATATCTAAAAAGGTTCCGTTTTTTTGTGAATCTTTCACTCATTTTAAGATGAACGTCAGAAAATATTTTACTTGTAAATTTCTCAATTTCATAATACGTATATTGTTTTATAAATAATATTCGTACATTACGAATAATTTCATAATGAAAAATAATTTATTTACAAAAAAATAATTGCTTCAACAAAATAATATGGTTAAACTAAGACAAAGTTGATATATTTTATCTATTAGACATGGGATCAAAAATGGGGAGGAATTTTACGAAAATTCATACGAGGGTAACAATGAATCGATTTTTCTTTGAATGATTCATCAATAACCAAGATTTTTAGGAAAATATCCTGTTTTACCTCGTAAGTAACAAATCAATTTCTTTACTGTCTCTCTATTGAAAATACAATGCCATAATAATCTGAAAATGATACCTCGGTGATTTTGAAATTGTATTTTTTCTTTAGTTGTTCTAAAAATTCAAATTTTACTGTATATTCGTTGGTTTTAATTTTAATCTTATTGCCATCAGTTAATCTCTCCCAATCTGGTTTGTGTTCATTTATAAAATTAAACATATCTGCATAATATTCCAAATCATTATTTTTAACATTCACAATTAATTTCTTATATTGATTTGAACTTTAAAGCTTGTGTTCTCACAGTTTTTCTTTTTCTATAGGCTTTTAAGAATTTTATTTATTTTATTAAGTGATAAGCAAAATTCTTTTTTAATTTTCTAGTAATAATGATGCATTTGTCGTTGTTCTAACCCTTCTTGCTCAAAGTGATCATGTGCTTTTCCACCATCATGATGTGCATGAACAACTCCATCAATATGACAATGAGTATTGTCAATTTCATCCTTCATAAATATATCATTAACATTCAGTATCATATTGGTTACTCCAACTCCAGTTTTAATGATTTGCTGTTTTACTACTAGTGACTCAATGACCTCATCTGGAAATATTTCTGAAACTTTTCTTTTTTCAGAATTTATGCCATACCATTTGAGTACACCGTTGGGGCAATTTGCATATTTTGATCTCAATTGAGTCAACGTGTCTATTGGATCCATACCTACATTTCTTGCCAAAGTTATTGGAATCTCTTCTATCGCATCTGCAAATCTCTCAATTACTATCTGTTCCCGTCCTTCAACAGTTGTACTCTGATCTCTGATTTTATTTGCAATGATTGCCTCAGTAGAACCACCACCACGAACAATAAACGAATTCTCGATAAAGTTTCGTAGAACATAAATTACGTTCAGTGTATCCCTATGAAATTCATCCAGATAACGCTTGGAACTACACCTCAGTAAAAGAGTTACAGATTTTGGATTACTACATCCTTCTAAAAACACCATTTTTTCACCCCCAACATTTTTTTCATATACTTTCTTTGCAAATCCTAATTCACCCTTGGAAATATCCTCCAAATTCTTACATATTTTAGCTCCTGTAGATTTTTCAAGCCACATAAGATCATTCATTTTTACTCTCCGCATTGAAATTATTCCTAATTTTGAGAGATATTCCTGTGCAATGGAATTAATCCCTTTTCTAGATACTATAACATTAGCTCCGGAATTAGCGATATGTTTTATTTTTGCGCGTATGTCTACCGTTTCTTGATTCAAAAAAAGTGTCATCTGCTCAGGTGAATTTATTTCAATTTGGTCATCTGTTTTGGTACGCATTATTTCCAGAGGTTCATTTAATAGAAGAATTTTTGCATTTTCAATACTTCTTGGCATGGCAGAATTATCAATTGTTTTATCAATTATTGTTCCCCATACTAATTGAATATTATTTACATTTCCTGCTTTTTCTTCAATCTTTATATCGTCTATATCAATCATCTTTTTTTGAAAATTAGTTATCCTACAAATTGCATCTACTATTAAATTAGCAATAGGTACATCCTCCGATACCAAACTAGCTATCGCTTTTCCTGCTAAACATGAAGTAGCAAGTTGATACATAATTTTGTTGTTGTTAATGCTTTCCTCCTTCTTTATTTTATCAAGTATGTCTAATGCAAATTCTAAACTTTTTTCATAACCTCTGATAATTGTTGTTGGCGGTATTCCCATTTTCAACAATTCTTGTGATTTCTTTAGTAACATACCAATCAAAATAGCTGTAGAGATAGTTCCATCACCCACATGAGTATCAACAGTATTAACTCCTTCGATGATAGCTTTTGCAACTGGATGATTAACATCAATCTTTCTCAAAAATGCACCACCGTGTTTTGTGATAGTGTCTTCTCCAAGAATATCAATGAAAACCTTTTCCATTCCGCGAGGACCAAAAGATGTCTTAATTGCATCTGTAACCATTCCACCTACAATTAAATTTAATTTTCTAGACTCTTCTACTCCGACTCGTGCTACATCGTGATTAAGCAGACCGGGATACTTCACCCAATTTAGACATTTATTAAATTATTAAAGCATATCTACAAAAAATTTAATTGTTATAAAATAAAAAATACATTGATGTCTATGCTACATTACTAATCAGAAAATATTTTTTTAAAAAATCAAATTTCAAAAAATCTTAATTTAATAGTGTTTTACCTGGAATGTGTTTCATGATCAAGTGTATTTGATCTTTTCTTCATACACCAATTCATTACAATCCTTAAAGTGTTTGAAGATCTATGGAAATAATATCTTCCGGAGGAAAATTGTCATTAACATCATGTCTTTCTTTACCTGGCCATTTCTGAGTTACAAGAGCTAATGAGAGCGCAAAAAGATTCCAGATATATTTTTCATAGATATACTTTGTTTTAGTAATTATTTTGATTTTCTCTTAGTAAATTGTGTTTTCACATCATTTTTGTTTATAAAACGTATAATACGTAATTTTTTTGTAATTATTTGGTTTTTATCCTGTAAGTATATATTTTTTATATTATTTTCCAAATATAAAACGTATAATCCTTAATCTTTTCAATACTTATATAATTTTAATTTAATGTAAATCATGGTCGAGATAACAGGTTATGGGATTGCTATTATTGCATTTCTTGTTATATCATTAACAATTGGAACTTTAACATACAAGCTTGTTCAAAAAAGTGGTAAAAGATTAATCGTTGCGGGAAAAAGCTTGCCTTTGTTTATGGTTGGAACTATGCTTGTGGCACAATCAGTTGATGGTAATTCATCACTTGGGGCTGTCGCACTGATTTACCAATTCGGTTTCTGGGCAGGAGCTGTCATACCAATTGGATTAGGTATTTGCCTTCTTCTCACTGGTTTGGTTTATGGAAAAAGACTCAACAAAATGGCCATGTTTACTTTACCTGATTACTATTTCAGAAGATATGGAAATGGTGCAGAAGGAATTTCTGGTATCTTGATGATAATAAGTTTCACTATTCTGGTTGCCGGGAATTTTGCTGCAAGTGGTTTTATCTTACAGACTGTTTTAGGGATACCTTTCTTATTGGCAATTATTATTGCAGCATTAGTAGTTTTCACGTACACCGTTGCGGGAGGATTATTTGCTTCGGCATATACTGATATTTTCCAGATATATCTTGCAATTGGTTCATTTTGGGCAGCGTTTATTTTCTTTGCGGGAGGATTTTCTGGAGTTTCATTTGATACAATCCTAGCTAGCGCTCCACCAGCCTATCTTGATCTTTCTGGACTATTTGATACTGCAAATGGTGCTCTAATTAATTGGGCTGGAATACTTGCATTAGGATTAGGTGATATAATTGCGTTGGACTTTATGGAAAGAGTATTTGCAGCAAAAGATCCAAAGACAGCACGTAGAGGAGCTTTCATGGGCGCAGGACTCACATTCTTTACTGTGTTACCCATTGGAATGTTGGGAATTATAGCATTTCACTTTTTGCCAGGCCTTGCAGATCCATATACGGCACTACCCGAGTTAGCTCTCAATCATATGCCATTTGCAATAGGAGCGGCGCTGTTAATGGGAGTTCTTGGAGCTTCAATGTCTACTGCAAACGGTGGTATGCTTGCTGTATCTGCAGTAATTTCCAGAAATCTACTTTCAAGAATTATCCGACAAAGATGGCTAGGCAAAGGCGCTTGGAGTGATTCCAAATTACTTATGATAACTCGAACAGCTGTTATTCCCGTCATGGTGGCCGCACTTGTACTTGGTTACGTTATGCCTCAACCTGGAGTATACTTGATTCTTGCATTTGATGTTGTATTTGCTGGAGCTCTTGCTCCATTGACATTAGGATTATTCTGGAAAAAAGCCAACATGCCAGCAGCTATAGTATCGCTTATTTTTGGTACATTACTTAGATTGGTATTGTTCTTTGTTATGCCACTAGAGTTGGCAGGTTTAGATACAATGATACCTCCAGTCGTTTCTTTTGCACTCTTTATCATAGTAGCTCTTGCAACTCAGAAGAAATGGCCAGGTAAAGAAAGACATGATGTTAATGACTATGTTCCTCCAGAAGAAGATGTAATATCAGGTGAAGACTTGAAACATTTCCATGCTTCTCAACAGGGAACTCGCTCAGCTGCTTAGTTCAAATTGAATTATTAAAAAACTACCACAAATTTCTACTGAATTTTTATTTAGTTAACTCGGTATTGAAACATTAATGTCTTAGCCTATTAAGAAATGATGTTTTTTTACTCTTTTCTATTTTATCCAGTGTTTTATTTTTATAATGTAAAGATCTAAGATTACTTGGATCAATTTCCAGTGCTTTATTATAATATTTCAAGGCCTCCTCAAAATCACCACGTTCAAAAAATAAATAACCTTTGTAACTTAACGCATAAACATATTCAGGTTCAATTTCAATAGCTTTATCACAATAAATCAATGCGGCTTCATACTTTTTTTGATGGGCCAAAATCCACACCATTGTACATAATGTCTTGACATGTCTGGGATTAATTTCTAATGCTTTATTGCAATATGAAATGGCCTCTTCATATTTTTTCAAAAAATGTAGAACCACCCCCTTACTATATAATGCACGAACATTATCGGGTTCAATTTTCAATGCTTTATCAAAACATTCTATTGCTTCTTGATATTTTCCAATTCTATTGTATAAGAAACCTTTGTGAAGTTGAGATTCGACATTACTTGGTTCAATTTGCAAAGCTTTATCAAAAAAAAGTATTACGCCTTTTGGTGGCACTCCAAGTAAATCAAGAACAAAACCCTTCGCAATTAAGGCATCAACATTATTTGGATTGCTTTCCAAAGATTTGGTATAGAAAGAAAGTGCTTTGTCATATTTGCCACACCTTTTAAGTTCATTACCCTCAACATACAAATTTAATGAATTATTGTATTTTGTTTCTATAGATCTATCAATGAATGATTTGGCTTCTTCATTTCTTCCAAGATTGCCTAATACAAGTCCTTTATTGTACAATGCACTAGAATTATCTGATTCCAATTCTAAAATTTTATCAAAAACTGTAATGGCTTCTTCATTTCTTCCAAGTTCTTTAAGAGCTAATCCTTTGTGTAACAACGTAACAGTATTACCTGTATCCGTTTCTAGAACTTTATCGAAGCATAATATTGCCTCTGTAAAATTATTTTTTTTAGAAAAATAAATCCCCCTATCAATAAATTCGGTTGAATTTTTTAAAAATGGAAATTTCATGAATACTAGTAATATTTAGCCTTATTGAAGATTTATTTCTTATCTCCTGATAAGTAAATTAAAAATTTTTTTAACTTAATAAATATACGCTGTAATTCAATTGGTAGTTTTATTAATTTGTCAATATTATGTTTTTTAATGGTAAGTAAGCAAAACATGATTGCAGTAATATTGATTGTATTTGGTGTCGGTCTGACCCAATTTAGAACTACAGACCCTTTTTTTGTGGGCCTTGGAGTGGGGACAATTGCAATTGCGTCACTGTGGATAGTTCTTCTTATAATACGAGACTTGAAGAAGAAATAATTTTTATAAATTTTAACTATTGAATAATAATTATCATCATGTATCAAAGGTTGTACCTACAATTTATCCTAAAACATCACAATATACTAAAAAGAATGTAATGTTGATAAAGATCAAGAGTTTTCAAATTTCTCTCTCATATAATTTATTTTCTATATTCACATTTGATCTCTAAAAAATTCATCAAAAATAATGTGATTTTGATGTTAATTTATTTCTCTAAGTGTGATTGACAGTCTCAGAAATTCTATTGTTTTTACACGAGAATATCCTTGAACTCAATTTGAATTACCTTATTTTGGTTATTTTTTAGAATAGTAAAATCTAGACAGAAATAATTTTGTTCCACTCATCTTATAAAAATTATATAAGGTTCTATTCCAAATTTATTTTATGCCTGGCAAAGGTTTCTCTACTATAGGATTAAAGTCTGACCTCATAGCAAGATTACAAAACATCACTAATACATATTATCCAGGTATGTTTCTTCCTAGCACACTAATAATTATGATGAATGAAGTTAAACGTGGATATTACAGTGTAAGCTTTCATAATATTAAATTAAATTCATCTGGGCGTTACAATTCTATTACTATTAGATTAGATGTTGCTGATTGGTTAAAAGAAAATTATAAAGAATTGAAGGAAAAATATGAACAAAAATATCATGTCAAATGTCTTAGTGTTTTTACAAGTTATTTTCTGGCAAATTTGTTTGAATCAAAACTTGATGCTCAAAATCACGCAATTAACTTAAAAGAATCTGATTTTGAATGGCTTCAAGAAGAGTATATGAAATTTAAAGCTGATAGTAAACTGGAATATCAAATACCTACATTTGAAAAATTTGCTGATGTATATCTTAATGAATTATTTAAAAAAATTAAAGCAGCACAGGAAATTCTATCACTAACAAATTTTTCTAGTAAACTAGAATTTGAAAGCCCCCAAAAAATTTAAAGCGGAGTCTTTGTATCTAGTAATCTTGCATTGGTGACTTGACCATCTTTTTCCTGTATTTCAAGATCTACAGTATATTTTAGATCATCTAGCATAAAATTAACTTGAACATCCCATGCCTCTCTTGGTCCTTTTTCAGGAATCTGAAACGTTTCATTTACTCGAAAATCACTCACATTTCCATACAGAGCAGAAATTACTCTCTTAGATTCTCTTTCGATATCTTCTTTCGAACTAACCTTTGTCATGTATTCGTAGAACACTTACAGCTATAAAAATTTTGTAAAGTTAATAAATAAAACGTAGTTTACTTGAAATGTTTATTTATTAAACTGGAATAATAATGTGGATATAAAATGGGAATGGAATTTTACGGTGATGATTTCAATGGAGCTGACGTTGCACCGTTTGTTGGAATCAACACATTCTTACATTTACCTTGGATAAGATCACATCAAGAATTAATTAATGCAAAACCCGACGTTGTTATTATCGGTGAACCTTTTGATTTTGGAACCACGATTCGTCCTGGTGCTCGTTATGGTCCGCGTGCAATTCGTGCAGCGTCTACTATTCCATCACCACCTTATGAGCGATTTAATATTGAGACAGGCGCAGATCCATTTGGAACTTTTAGAACTGTTGATTATGGCGACGTACAAGTTTCACCTGGGGATGTAATAGAATCACACAAAAGAATGACAAAAAAAGTCAAGGAGGTTCTTGATGAACAAGGAATCCCTGTCATGTTAGGTGGAGATCACTCTATCACATTCGCAAATGTTCGTGCATTTGCTAAAAAATATAAAAATATTGGTATGATTCACTTTGACACTCACGCAGATTGTGCCCCGCAAGGCCTTACAGGTTACAAGTATGATCATGGAGCACATATTAGAAGAATAATGGAAATGGGTTGTTTGAGAGGAAAAAATTACACTTTGGTAGGACCTAGAGGATATTGGCCAGGACGTGATTTGTATAAGTGGATGGCAGACCAAGATTTCCAATGGTTTACAATGCTAGATGTTGAAGAATTGGGAATTGACATGATTGCTAAGGAGATAGCAGATAGAGCTAATGATGGAACTGATGCGGTTTACCTTAGTTGGGATATAGACTCTTTTGATCCTTCTTATGCACCAGGTACAGGTGAGCCAGAACCAAATGGTCTTACCTCAAGAGAAGGAATGAGAATGGTAAGATTATTATCAAAATCATTTGATCCTAATAGATTTGCAATGGATCTTGTTGAGGTAGCTCCTGCTTATGATGTAAGTGATAACAGCTCATACAATGGAGGTATCACCTCTGGACTTGGACAAAGACTGATTATTGAACTATTAGCTGGTTTGTCACTTACAAAGAGAGGTTTACAAAATGGTGATCCTGTACGACCGCACAATTATCGTGGAACTGGAAATACATATCACTTTAGTGATGGTCCACGTGCACAAATTCCCAAGCGGGATTGATCTACATCAAGCTGACGGTAAAAGGAGAACCTGATACATCTCCTTTTACAAGAGTTTATCAATATTCTAGCAAATCAGATGAGGAAATTTTCATTAACTCTGAGATTATGACAAAAGATAGACTAGAGAAGAATCTTAAAATAAATATCAATGAAGCTATTCTTGTATATTCTGCGTTTATTGTTTCTGAACTTCGTGATGATAGACAAATTGAACAAATTCAAAAAAATGCATCTCGTATCTTAAGTCCCGAACAAGTAATGATCGGAGTTCCAGAAAGTTTGAGAAAAATGTCATTTGAGGTCATGCTTGATGATGGATGCCTGAAGTTTATTGTTTTGATTACTCCAATCCAAATTTCTGATTACATTCTAAAATCTGCTTGAATTAAAGGTACGTACTATGATAGAAGAACTAATCACACAACTTCCAACAGCAACTCCTCTCCTTGTCCTTGTTGCAGGATTTGTGATAGGGCTTTTTCATGCCTTTGAACCTGATCACGTTGTTGCAGTAGCTACACAAAATTCAAAATCAACACAAAAAAGTTTATCGTTTTTCCGGCAGATTGGCAAAGGTGCCATCAAAAGCTCAATTCTAGGTGCATTGTGGGGGGCTGGACATACTTCATCACTAGTTCTTGTAAGTTTGCTAATTTTTGTATTCTCTATGAATATTCCAAATGAAATGTTTAGCAATTTTGAATTTGGAGTAGGTGTGATGCTTGTGATTCTTGGAATCTTTACTTACCTGAACAAAAAATTAGTTGGAGAAAAACATATTCATACTCATACTCATGAAAGTGTAATTCATACACACCCTCATGTACATGATAAGGTACATAGTCACGGACACAAATCGTACATTATCGGTTGTATTCATGGGTTAGCCGGAAGTGGAAGTCTAGTTGTTTTGGCGCTTTCAACACTGCATGATTTGCAAACTATTTTATCATTTATCCTAGTTTTTGGAATAGGATCAATTGCTGGAATGATGTTAGTGAGCACTGCTATAGGATTGCCATTTTCACTTACTGTTTATTCTGAACGAATAAACAAGATTTTGCGTTATTCCATTGGCTCCATAAGCATCATAATAGGAATTGACATTTTATACAATATTGTAATGAGCGGGTTTTTTTTGGTTGGAACATTATCGGCAACTGATCCAGTAATGATACTAAAATCATCATAAAATTGATGCAAGTCTAGCGGTGCAGATCTTTAGAGCGAGTGTAAAATTCTACACAAAATATGAACCAAAATTCAGACAATTAAAAACTGATTTTTTCCTCAAGTTTTCCGTATTTCATGAAAATCTGAATTGAGTATTATTTTTCTGACTATTTTTGTTATGTCGTAAACTAGACGAATAACATCCCTTGTTGTATTTCCAAGAATTCGTAACAAGATCCCATTTTCTTTTGTCATAGTAGACCAACCAAGCTCAATTTCTGAAGAATTTTTAATCTCATTTTCTAAAGTTTGAATTATCTTTTCTATGTCTTTTCTTTTTGTCAAAATATACACAGTTGCCGTAATTTGTTTCTGTCCAAATACTCCAAAATCTTGCAAATTCATTTTTTTTGGTTCAATTTTGGTGTAATCTGTAAATCTTAATTCGTCTTTGTGATTTTTTCCTATTGACCTGAGATAACATATCTCATAATCAAAAATCTCACCCATGCCTATTCTTCCCGGGCTTATGATCTCCGAGTAAATCATTGTAGCGTTATCATGCACTTTAAAGTTAATCTCTTGATAGAATCTAGAATTTTTGTAGGGAATTATCTGATCTGGAATAAATTCAAGATAAGCACCATCATCAAGTGATACATTCACCACTTGAATTGCGTTACTGGCATTCATACCGTAAACTCTTGTAGCTCCCTGTGTTGTTATGTGGGCTAATGTATCTTTCTCTAAACTTATATCAATTGTGTATTTGTCTCCCTGTAAAATTCCACCAGAGCTAGATACAATATAGATATGAGTCATCTTTGGCTGAAACTGATCATAATACATCTCCTTTTGAACACTAAGTGGGAACATTGATTCCTTTTCCTTTATTCTTGTTCTTTCGGAGATAGGCTCTACATCCAAAACTATTTTCAGTTTACCAATTTTTCCAGACTTGCCTACTCCAAGCTGCTTGATTTCTTCATTATGTTGAAGTATTTCATCTGACGTTTCTTTTGTATTTATAAAATCTACTCTGTCCATTTACTTCTACCTATTTGATAGTGTAATTTTTGGTGGACTGTCAAAAAGAAGATCTCTGATTATATGTCCTGATACATTGTCTATTCCTATATTATTTTTACAATTGACAAAAACATACGGTTTATCTTTACGAATACGTTCTGCATCTTGTTTCATTACATTAAGGTCTGCGCCCACATGAGATGCAAGATCAATTTTGTTTATCACGAGGAGATCACAGCTTTCTATCCCGAGACCACCTTTTCTTGGATATTTGTCTCCTCCAGCAACATCAATTATGTAAATGAAATAATCGGCAAGGCTCGGACTAAAGGTGGTCATTATGTTGTCTCCTCCACTTTCTATTATGATGAGATCTAATTCGGGGTGTTCTTCTTCAATTTCTTCTATCACTGAAATGTTAATTGATGGATCTTCTCGAATTGCAGTGTGCGGACATCCTCCAGTGGCAATACCGATTACAAGATTTTCTGGCAGTAATCCTCTATCTGTTGCCAAATTTTTTCTCATACGGTCTGCATCCTCTTTTGAAATGACATCGTTAGAAATTATGCTGATACTGTATCCTTTGGATGCCAATACTGGAACCACTCTTTCAATTAACATGCTTTTTCCGGAACCTACTGGTCCCCCAATCCCCAACCTTGGTATTCTATCAGTCATTTACCAAATCATTTCGTTTATGTAATAAACATTTTAGCATCCATTCTCTCATGATGCATTTGTAAAATCTCTAAATGAGGTGCAAATTGCCAAATCTCTTTTGTAGATTTTTCGAGACTTTCATTTACAATTTGGATAATTAGCGGCTTTAACTCATGAATTATTTTTTGAGCCTGATAATGTTGAATTATTCCCATTCTTGATGCTGCGCCCACAACACTTACTGCAAAGCCGTAAATGAACATCAAACCTGCTTTTTGAGGACTAATTCCTAGGGCATTGGCACACAAACCAAAGCTAACTGAGTACGCTCCGTTTATCATTCCTTTTTGATGGAATTTCAGATATTCATCAAGAATCTCATCTTTTACAAATTCCTTAACGCATCTTGCCAACTGAATTCCAGATCTTTTGGAAGATTCTCTGATTTCCTTGATATTTTTTATTGAATTAATTTTCATATCAAGTTCTGATATCTTTTCAAATTCTTTTGTACTTGCAAATTTTAATGCATTTTCCATCACTACTAAATCTGTAGGACCAGTCTGTTGTTTTAGTTGAATCTCAATAATTTTTCTAATTTCAAGATGTGTCATTTTTTTATTATTTTGAAAAATACTTTCAAGGCCGTTTGAATTGGCGTAAAGCCCCGTGGGAAAGAAAGAGTCTGACATCTGTATCATTCCCAAGTCTTGCATGTCGTCAGTGTTCATGAACATTCATCCTTTCGTCGGGCTTGTAGATTCTTTCTTCAACATTCATCTCGATTTTTTCTATTATTGGTTTGAATAGTCTTTCAAAAACTTCCAGCTCAGATTCTGCCTGTATGGGAAAGGTTACTGAATCACATTCAAATGAAATTGGTCTGTGTCTATTTCCAATTATGTGACCTAATAACACAAGTAATTCAAAAGAATCTTTTACTTTCTTTGTTTTAACTGTGATGACTTTCTCTGGAATCTGATCAATCACCACAAAATTTTCACCTTGTTTGAGAATATCCCCATGTTGCAACCTGGAACCACGTTCCAATATTATGGCAATATCAGTACCTTTGTCAGTTGTTCGACGGAGTCTGTTTTTTTCTAAATCATTACGTAATATTTGTAGTTTTTCGAATACATTTCCCTTTAGAATCTGTGATCCTTTTTCGGTAAAAATATTTCCTACAATTGACGTTGAGGTTAACATGTAAAATCTACTTGTCTACTCAAAGTTATCTTTTTGTATTTTAGATGCTCTGTTGACTACATTTTTTTGCATCAGTTTCTGCAAATATCTTTTTGGTTCGGGCATGAATTACATATGATTCTAAAATCTTTTACAGCATTACAAGTTTAGTCTTTCAGCTACTTTTTGCAGTGTTGTATAGGGTGGAATCTTGGACAAACAGAGGTAATTTTGTACGCCCATATACTTATCTAAAAAATCTATGAACACACAGTAACTCTTTGACTCGTATTAGCGTGGTGCAAGTAAGATGAGATGTTGTCATACCGTGTACATGTGATTGAAAGTCCTGTGTTGGTATGTGATATTCTCACTTTTTTAATTATCTGTCTTACACAGTAAGTAATTTTCACCTTTCGAGATGATTTCATAAAATACTGCAATTGGTATGTAAAACGGTTCTAATGATCTAATGTGATCTAGAATCTTATCAAAAATCTGTGGTTTCTACACAGTCTTAATAAATAGAATGCATTCATACTATAGCAATGATGTTTACTCCTAAAGATCTTGATAAACTCAGTATTTTTGTTGCAGCACAATTGGCACAGAGAAGAAAGGAGAGAGGTTTGAAGCTAAATCATCCAGAGGCAGTTGCCTTGATCACAGATCATATACTTGAAGGTGCACGTGATGGAAAAATGGTTTCAGAGCTTATGATCTCTGGAAATAAAGTACTAAAAAAAGATGATGTGTTACCCGGCGTATCTGAATTGATTCATACTATTCAAGTCGAGGCCACATTTGAAGACGGAACAAAACTCGTAACAGTACATAATCCGATAGTGTAATAACATGATACCTGGAGAATATTTCATTTCAGACCAACCAATCATAGCTAATGAAAATAGAAAGACTGTCAAAATTCTAATAACAAGTACTGGTGATAGACCGATACAGGTAGGATCGCACACTCATTTTTTCGAAGTAAACAAAGCGCTATCTTTTGCCAGAAACGATTCCTATGGATTTCATCTAAACATTCCTGCAGGTACATCGGTTAGATTTGAGCCAGGTGACTCTAGGGAAGTAGAACTTGTAGAATATGCTGGAAAAAGAATTGTTTTTGGGTTTTCTGGATTGGTCAACGGGAATTTGGATGAAAAAAGGGATGAGGCAATGAACAAATCAAAGGAAAGAGGTTTTAAATCGTGACTCTGAAAATACCTCGAAAGACATACGTCGATCTTTTTGGTCCTACAATGGGTGACAAAATAAGACTTGCTGACACTGATTTGATAATTGAGATTGAAAAAAATCTTCTTGTGTATGGAGATGAAGTGGTTTTTGGAGGAGGAAAAAGTGCTAGGGATGGACTAGGTCAAGCAAGCGGTGTGAAAAGAGAAAACTCGCTTGACCTTGTGATTACAAATGCAATCATCATGGACCCAATCTTGGGTATAATCAAGGGGGACATTGGAATCAAAGACGGAGTTATCGTAGGAGTAGGTAATGCCGGAAATCCAAACATAATGGATAAAATTGATATGATTATTTCATCAAACACCGAAATAATCTCAGGGGAACATACAATTTGTACTCCAGGTGCTGTCGACACTCACATTCATTTCATTTCACCACAGCAAGCCATACATGCAATTTGCAGTGGAACCACTACAATGATTGGTGGAGGAACAGGTCCTGCAGATGGTACCAATGCTACCACCTGTACTCCTGGCTCTTGGAATATTCAAAGAATGATAGAGGCAGTTGATGATCTTCCCCTGAATTTTGGTTTCTTGGGGAAAGGAAATGATTCTCAAGAGGCAGCACTAATGGAGCAAATAGAAGGTGGCGCCTGTGGTTTAAAGTTACATGAGGATTGGGGTACAACACCTGCCACAATCGATTCTGCCCTAAGGGTAGCTGACAAAACTGATACCCAAGTGGCAATTCACACTGATACATTGAATGAATGCGGATACGTGGATGACACCATAAACGCAATAGCTGGCAGAACCATTCACACATACCACACTGAGGGTGCTGGAGGAGGACATGCACCAGACATAATGAAGATCGCTGGTGAAAAAAATGTTTTGCCGTCATCAACAAATCCAACAAGACCGTTTACAGTCAACACCCTATCTGAACACCTAGATATGATGATGGTGTGCCATCATCTCAATCCATCTGTTCCTGAGGATGTATCTTTTGCTGAATCAAGAATTCGAGGTGAAACAATAGCAGCTGAGGATGTCTTACATGACATTGGAGCCCTAAGTATGATGTCATCTGATAGTCAGGCAATGGGTAGAGTAGGTGAGGTTACAACAAGAAATTGGCAAACTGCAGATAAAATGAAAAAAATGACGGGTAGACTTGCACAAGAATCTGGAGAAAACGATAACCTAAGGGTCAAGCGATACCTTGCCAAAATTACAATAAATCCAGCAATCACCCATGGAGTATCACAATATGTGGGATCGTTAGAACCTGGAAAAATTGCCGACATTGTAGTTTGGACGCCTCAATTTTTTGGCATCAAACCAAAATTGATAATTAAGGGAGGAATGATTGCATATTCTCTAATGGGAGATCCTAATGCATCTATACCCACCGTAGAACCAATCTCGTATAGACCTATGTTTGGGTCTATTGGGGGGGCAAAGTATTCTACCTCAGTTACGTTTACATCACAAATTGCTCTTGATTTGGGGCTATCCTCTAAAGTCAAAATCAGTAAGAGGCTGGTCCCAGTGAAAAATTGTAGAAATATTGGCAAGAAAGATATGATTTACAATAATCTCACACCAAAAATTGAGATCAATCCTGAAACTTACGAGGTTAGAGTAGACGGAAAAATTGCTACAGTCGATCCAGCTGACAGAGTTGCACTCGCAAGACTATACAATCTTTTCTAATCGTAAATCTTCCTACATCTATCCAATACCGATCAACTTGTCAAGGAATGGAAACCAGAATTACAAGACTTTAGAATCACATTAAAGTTCTAGAAAAAAACAACGTGATCACAAGAAGTGGAAAAATACTATATTGCGTATCTTAAATCTTCATTTTTGGAAGCCAATATGGAGACACGAAGAAACTGAATGAAAACTGGATAAAAGTAAATAAAAGATCAGGAGATGCTTCTCTCTAGATGGAATCTAATTCACTAGTGTTGTCTATTGTTTCAATTGTGAATATGATGGTGCTTGGAGTATTGATTTTCATTTTTGGAAAAATGTATGTCAAAACTAGAGCGCAGCTTCCGTTAGGTATGATTGTTGTTACGGGTATGTTGTTTCTTCATAATATCATTGGAGCATTCGCATATTTTTCAATGGATCAAATTTTTTCACATGAGATATTTCCATACATGTTGGGAGTAGGTATTGCAGAGCTTACAGGATTATTGATCTTCTTGAAAATTACTTTGGACTAATCTTAGTTTAATTGTAGCGAAAAATTAATAATTTTGTGTTAAAAAAATATCCAGAATATTTTATGCTGAACAAAAATATTTTTATTGCTTTTGCAGTATCCCTTGTAATCTCTGCTATTGTTGCTCATATTTTATCTGATCAGAAAGATTTTCTTAATACCAGTTATACGTTAACTGTTGATTTCGTGGTTTATTTTTCCGTGCTTGTAGGTCTGTATTATTTTGATAATCGAAAAAAATACTTACTCAAATCTGGTCGAACTGATAAATCAAAACTTCGACATGATCTAATTAAAATAATTACTTCACTTGGAATAGGGGAAGTTGTTTATACTATAGTAAGATGGTTTTTACAATATTATTTTTTAAAACTAAACTATGACGCTTATCTTGCTTCTATTGCATCGCAAGTTATATCTATAATAATTTGCTTGCTAGTAATTAATCTAAGTGTAAAAATGACGGGGCTGTATAAAGATGGGAATTAGTGTTTATGTAGATGGTTCCGGGGGTCCGAATGGAGGTTTTGGTTATTTTGTAAAAGAGACGGGCGAGTCTTTTTATGAAAAAAAACCAGAAATTACAAACAATCAGGCTGAATACATGGCAATTATCGCAGCACTTAAAAAATTTGCAGATTCTGGTGAAGAAATAATAATTTTCAGCGATTCAAAAAATACCATCTCTCAACTGAATCATGAATTTGCAATAAATAACGAAAAATTACGTGAACTTGCACGTGAGGCTTGGACAATAACGGGAAAAATTTCTAAACTAACTCTTTTATGGGTTCCACGAAAAGAAAATTTAGCAGGAAAGATGCTAGGAAGCTAAAAACTAGAGATCAGAAATTTCTATGAATAACTTTATTATACAAAATACTTAAACTCACGTTAGCGTGGCCGAATCTGTTTTTCTCTCACCAAAATCTATAGCGATAATCGGTGCATCTGACAAACGAGGTAGTGTTGGGGCAACCATCACATCAAACATTATGAATGGCTTCAAAGGTACAGTTTTTCCTGTTAGTCCATCTAGACCTACGGTATTTTACAAAACTGCTTACAAGAGTGTTTTAGATATTCCAAAACCTGTTGATCTTGCAGTGATTGTTATCAACAATCTTTTGGTTGCATCTGTTTTAGAAGAATGTGGAAAGAAAAAAGTTAGGGGTGTAATAATTATCACTGCTGGTTTTAAAGAAGTTGATGAAGAAGGAGCAAAAAGAGAACAACAGATAAAAGATATTGCTAAAAAATACAACATCCAAATAATTGGTCCAAATTGTCTTGGTGTCATGAATCTTGATCCAAAGACCATGATGAACTCAACTTTTCTTAAAGTTACACCCAAGTCTGGCAAAATTGCACTTGTTTCACAGAGTGGTGCAATATGTGCAGCACTAGTTGAGGATGCTAGCGCTCAAGGAATTGGATTCTCTGCAGTAATTAGTATGGGAAATAAAGCTGCAATGAACGAAGTCGACATTCTCAAGATTTTAGCTAATCATAATCAAACCAAAGTCATTGTAATGTATCTTGAAGATATGGGAGATGGGCAAGAATTTCTTAAAGTCTGTAAAAATATTACAAAAAAACTCAAAAAACCAGTTCTTGTTCTTAAATCTGGTCGTAGTCCAGAAGGTGCTAAAGCAGCAATGTCTCACACTGGCGCTCTGATGGGTTCAGATGAAATCTATGATGCTTTGCTAAAACAATCCGGTGCAATCCGTGTTGATACAATGGAAGAGCTATTTGATTATGCAACTGCATTCTCCAAACAACCACTTCCTTCAGATGGCGAACTTGTAATTGTATCAAATGCTGGAGGTCCTGCAATTATCTCAACTGATGCATGCTCTAGACTTGGAATTAAAATGGCAAATATTGATTCTATTCGTTCAAAGATTGATGCGGTAATCCCTCCTTGGGGAAGCTCACGTAATCCAATCGATATTGTAGGAGATGCTGATTTTAATAGATTCAGCAACGTTTTGGAACGTGTCTTAACACATCCTAATGTAGGATCTGTAATTTCAATGTGCACTCCATCTGGAACTCTGAATTATGATAAACTAGCAACAGTAATTGTTGCAATGTCAAAAAAATACAAAAAAACAATGCTTGCAAGCTTGATGGGATTAGACGAGGGAATTACAAATCGAGAAATTCTAGCTGCAGGTGATGTTCCATATTATACATATGCAGAAGGGGCAATCAGGACACTTGGTGCAATGCTGAAATTCTCAAATTGGATTAAATCTCCGGAAGGAAAAATTACAACATTCAAAGTTGACAAACTAAAAGCAAAGAAAATTTTTGACAAAGTCAAAAAAGAGAAACGACCAAATCTTTTGGAAGAAGAAGGACAACAAGTTCTCAAAGCATATGGATTACCCTTACCACAAAGTGCGCTTGCAAAAACGGAAGCAGATGCCATAAAGATTGCAAAGCAAATTGGTTATCCTGTTGTAATGAAGATTGCTTCACCACAAATTATTCACAAGTCAGACGCTGGCGGTGTTAAAATAAATCTTACAAATGATTCGGAAATCAAAACCGCATTCAAGACAATTATCACCAATGCTAAAAAATACAACAAGAATGCCGAGATAAAGGGAGTTCTCATTGTTGAGATGGTAAAAGGTGGCAAGGAGATGATTATTGGTTCCAAACTAGAATCTGGATTTGGTCCTGTTATTATGCTTGGAATGGGAGGAATCTATGTTGAAGTTCTTAAAGATGTTACATTCAAGCTTGCGCCAATTACCAACAAAGAAGCAGACGATATGATAGCATCTATTAAAACACAAAAGCTCCTTCAGGGTGTTAGAGGTGAAAAGCCGTCTGATATTGCAAAGTTATCCGAGTGTATCCAAAGACTATCTCAACTAGTTACTGACTTTAAGGAAATTAAAGAACTTGACATGAATCCAGTCTTAGTCATGGAGAAAGGAAATGGCTGCAGAATTCTTGATGTTAGAATAGGCCTCTAATTGCAATTCATTCGTAATTTTTCAATATTACAATTTAGAATATTTATACAACCTAAAAGTACATCAAAATATGGCAAATGTTGGTAAATTTAAGACCATTAGAACAGGCGAAGAATACATTGAAAGCCTAAGGGGAAGAGATCTCAAAATTTATCTTTTTGGAGAGTTAATTAAAGAACCCGTAGATCATCCAATGATTAGACCATCAATTAATGCAGTAGCGGAAACTTATGATTTAGCTGTACGAGAAGAAGAACTTGCTTCTGCTGATTCATCAATTACTGGATTGAGAGTAAATCGATTTTTACATATTGCCGAAAGTGCACAAGATTTAGTTTTACAAAATAAAATGCAAAGAAAACTAGGACAAAACACTGGAACATGTTTTCAGAGATGTGTTGGAATGGATGCACTCAACTCTTTGCATTCTACTACATTCGAAATTGATGAAAAACATGGAACAGATTATCATCAAAGATTTTTAGAATTTGTCAAGATGGTTCAAAAAGAAAATCTTGTAATTGGCGGTGCAATGACTGATCCAAAAGGAGACCGAAGTAAAGGACCAGCAGAGCAAGAAGATCCTGATTTGTTTACTCGTGTAGTTGAAAAAAATGATAAAGGAATCTATGTCTCCGGAGCTAAAGCACATCAAACTGGTTGCATAAATTCACACTGGATTATTCTAATGCCTACAGTAAGATTAACAGAAAAAGACAAAGATTGGGCAGTTGTAGGGGCGATTCCTGCAGACGCTAAAGGTGTTACTTACATCTACGGACGACAATCATGTGACACTCGAAGTATGGAAGAAGGAGATATTGACGATGGTAATGCAAAATATGGAGGTCAAGAAGCATTGATGATTTTAGATAGAGTATTCATTCCGTGGGATAAAGTCTTCATGTATGGTGAATATGAATTTGCAGCAATGCTAATTGAACGCTTTACTTGCTATCACAGACGTAGCTATGTCTGTAAAACAGGACTAGGTGATGTTCTAATTGGTGCAGCGGCTACTATTGCAGACTATAACGGGATACCAAATGTATCTCACATTAAAGACAAGCTTACAGAGATGACTCATCTTAATGAAACAATATTTGCAGCAGGAATTGCATCTTCATATCAAGGACATAAAATGAAATCAGGTGTTTATCTTAATGATGATATGCTTGCCCAAATATGCAAACATAATGTCACTCGATTCCCATATGAGATTAGTAGACTTGCCCAAGATATTGCAGGAGGATTAGTAGTGACTTTGCCCTCTGAGAAAGATTTTAGACATCCAGTTACAGGACCTTTACTCAAAAAATACCTTGCTGGTCGCAAGGGAGTAGATGTTGAAAATAGAATGAGAATTCTTAGATTAATCGAAAACATGACAATGGGAAAAAATGCCGTAGGCTATCTTACTGAATCAATGCACGGCGCTGGTTCTCCACAAGCCCAGAGAATTCAAATTCAAAGACAGATGCAAATTGGATACAAAAAGAATCTTGCAAAAAATCTTGCCGGAATCACAAATGATATTGAAAAACCAAATGAACCGTCTGAATACTTTAAACGAGTATTCAAAACTAAAGATTCAGTTCTATAGAATTTTTATAAAATCAAAATTATTAACTGTAATTAATTCTAGATATTTTTTTAATTTTATATATTATTACAACCGGTGCTACAAAATACATTCCAATATTCATCACAATTATTCCAATTCCTAATCCTAGAATTTCTTGTTCTGAATTAGCTGCAGATAGAATTGAAAGTGATAATAACATTGGAGTTATTCCAACCTTTACTATCCCTTTGAATGTTGGATTTTCTCTTTCATAATCAGCAACAGATGGTGAAAATGAATAATAGAATTGGTTGAATTCATTCATAAATGATCTACCTAATTCAGTAGTCATTACTTTGTCGTCACGAATTTCTCTGAGAAATTGTATTTGTGGTGACATCTCAGAGCCATATGCAGCAGTTGCAATAAGACAGCCCCCTCCTTCTTTATTGACATCAGAATTAATATCATCAGTAATGGTATAATTGTGAATTTCTTTTAATTCATCAAGAGTTTCATTTTCTAATTTTATTTTCCCATTTGACTTGTTTTCTAATTCCTTTTGTTGTTGAATTATTTCTTGAGAAACATCATCTTGAAAAGAAGCTGGGTTAGTATCTATTTTTCCTGTTTCTGCCTCTTTCCTACTTTCCTCAATTTCTAATTGAACATAGTAACGGCTTTTTTCTATTATCTTATCTGATCTATCATGACCTGAATAATTCCATAAGGAATCTGAAAACAAACTGGCACACACCCTTGATTCTATTGAGTGCTGATGATGTTCAAAAAAATCATTTCCCATATACTGATACAACAGATAATTTTCTTCACACCATTCTACCCCATTTTTGGTAAATCCACCATTTACAAAAAACGGCGTTGCCGCATATGCAGTACTTACTAGCGACAATAATGAAATGATGACAAGATATTTCAATAATGATTTTTATTTTCTAGCAAGCCATAAAGTATTCTACTCTTCAAACTAATTTCTGAGGATCCTTTTTTAGAAAACTTGACATAACAGTATCATCAATAAACAGGACAATCTAATCTCATTTTGAAAAGTATTATCCAAACTTGTCTACAATTTAAGTTATTTTTGGTCTTTATCTGACAGTTTACTCTCTTTATTTTTTGAATACTCTGTATCTTTTTTCAACTTGTCTAATCCTGGAATATCTACAGATGACTCTACTTGTGAATCATTTTTATTAAACGGGTCCTCCAAAGCTAATTCTTTCTCGTTTTTCTTTTTAGCCATCTGTTTTACAATCATTACTCCTATAACAATTACAATGATAATGTAATTGATTGGTGGTTTCAATAGTTGAGTGACATATCCCACTTGTGGAATTATATAGGCAACTTTGCCAATATACTCTTCTTTAGTAATTGGAAAATCAGTTCCAGGAATTGAAGCCGGATTTGCGTCTCCTTTAGTTCTAATAGTTTTAGGTTCATCATCAATAATTGCTGCAACTCTATGTACGATTACTCTATCATGTCCAGATGGACGATTAAAGACAATAATATCTCCCTCCTTAATATCATCAAACGATTCATGTCCTTGAACAATCAAGACATCATAAACTTGTAAAACTGGAATCATACTTCCACTAGCTACTACATAAAATGGATTTGGCGTTCCGAATACAAATTGTAAACCAATCCAAATGGCAAGAACTCCTATACCGACAATAATAATGTCCTTGATTATTCCTTTGGACATTAATTTTTTATTCAATTTCATCATATCGCCTTATTATCTTGATTAAAATCTATCTAGAATTATAGTATCTTACTACCACAATCTTCGCAGAACTTGGAGCCCTCCTTATTTGAAAATCCACAACTTGTACATTTTCCTGCTTGGCTGACTTGAGGTATTACTGCTGGACTGCCTAAAAGGATCACTTCTCCTACTTTTCTTATGTTGTTCCATGGAATACTGCCTTCAGTTCCATCATTTTTTGTAATTTGTAACACTACTGACTGATTCGAATCTATTCCCACATGTTTTGCGTTTCCAATCTTTCTTGCATTTTCATCATATACTGACAATCCTTCAATTGAGCTAATTATCGTAGACGAATCTGATTGGGCTGTGGGTGGTTGTCTAATTTCTTGTTTTACTTGAGTTTGGATGATTGGGTCAGGTTGTGAAAATTGTGGTTTAATAGTTTGACTTGCAGTTTCTAATGGTTTTGCAACTCCAACTTGAACTGTTTCATTTTGTTTCTTAAATTCTCTATATTCAGCTATTGTCGCATTACACGAATTACAAATGTATTGACCCTTTTCTGCAAGAACTAAATTTTCTGCAACTTCTTCATATGGATTTTCGTATTCAATTTTTGGGGCGCCCTCAAATTCTTTTTCACAAGTATTGCAAAAATGTTTTGTAATTTTTTGATAATCTAATCTACCAACAGGTGCCAAAAATAGATCGGGACCGCCCAAGTTTCCTTTCATTTGTTGCTCATCAGTTACTGTCGCCATTACATAACCTCCAGATCCTCTTAATTTTTTAAGTCTAAGTTCCGAGCTCATATCACAGTTTTATTGAAACGACATTTAAGTATATATCACAAAATCTATTGATTGATTTTCTTTTCCAACAAAAAATAGGGGGTTAATTCTGGTGAACGTTTTTAGGTACGTTCCATAAAATATTATTGCAATGGGAATAACACAAGTTTCAAATGCAAAATCTTGGGAGATTGATGTAATCAATTCTGATATCCCAGTATTTGTTGACTTTTGGGCCGAATGGTGTGGACCATGTAGGATGGTTGGACCTGTAGTTGAAGAATTGGCAAATGACTATAAAGGTAAAGTAAAATTTGTTAAAGTAAATGTAGATGAGGCAAACGAATTAGCATCAAAATACAATGTCTTTAGCATTCCAACATTAATTCTCCTTAACAAAGGCGAAATAATTAGTCAGCAAGTAGGGGCTGCATCAAAAGAATCATACAAAAATATGATTGATCGAGCACTCCAAGCATAACAAATACAAGTTTTTCTCTTTTTTGTTTTTATAATTCAAACGTTTTACAATATTCTCTCTTATTGCACTCTTGCATAGGATACTTTACATTTCATACTTTGAAAAAAATTGAAACCTAATACGATTTAAAAAATATTTTCTAACCGTTCTGGGTCAAGTTGACCTTTGGAACTGTTATTTTCGCTTGCTCATTTGCCTCATAAGTTGGATACTGTTTCATTCCCCAAGGACCAACTCCAATAAAGCCACTCTCATTAAACAAATTATTTGGGAAAGTTCTGATATTTGTATTAAAATCTCTTACTCCGTCATTGTAATAGGTCCTTGCAACTGCAATTCTGTTTTCAGTACCGGCAAGCTCATCCATTAATCTGGTTACGGTTCCATCCGCTTTCAAATCTGGATACGCTTCATAAGTAAGAATTATCTTGCTCAAAGCTTGTTCAATCTGATTACTAAGTGCCACCCTATTTTCAGCACCAGATGAAGTTTGCCATTGAGAACGTAATTTTGTAATTTCTTCCAATGTATTTTTTTCAAATTGCATGTATCCCTTTACCGACTCTACAAGATTTGGGATTAAATCATATCTGCGTTGTAATTGTGTATCTACATCTGCTGCTAATCGCTTAACATTTTCATCTTTGCTTTGTACTGCATTAAAACCTGAAAAATACGATCCATACAGTGCTCCGATTATTAATAATACAACAGCGACTATTCCTACCACAATAATTATACGACTAATCATGAATGATGCCTGTCTTTTTTAGTCAAATATTACTTTATTGACAAGATCATCGTCCTGCCCCACCCCCACCTGAACCACCGCCCCCACCACCTGAAANNCCACCTGAACCTCCACCTGAACCACCCCCACCACCAAACCCTCCACCATAATATCTGCCACCAAACCCGCCACGGCCGCGAGTGATAAATGATAATACAAAAAATCCAATTATGAAAATTAAAATTAAAATAACAACTGGATCTATTTCATCATTTTGATATTGAGTGGGCTCAGATTTTTTATAAGATGGATCCTCATTAACAAATCCAATTTTTTCACTTAATGATATCACTGTATCAAGAAATGCTTGATCAAATACAGTTATCTCTCCTGTTTCATTATATTGCTCTCTTGCAGGTACAAGATAGGAATCTAGAATTGCACCCGCAGTACCATCTGTAATGACTCCCTCTAATCCTCGCCCTACTTCAATTCTCATTGATCCATTAGATGAATCCCGTTCAAGTGATAATAAAATTAAAACACCATTGTCTTTTCCTTTTTTACCTATCCCCTTAATTCCATCTAAAGAAACTTCATTAAAGATATAGTTTGCAAGTGTATCTCTGTCGTTAATTTCCTGGTCATTCTTTTTTATTCCATGTCCAAAAAAACTTGGAATTGTATATATGATGATTTCTGCTGATGTAGAATCATCAATTCTTCTCATGTAATTATCTAACAAAATTTTATATTCTGAACTCAGAATCTCAGCTCTATCATAGATGTATGTCTGTCTTGACCCTTGGCCTGATTGTTGAGCAGATACTGGAATAACCAGTGATGTTGTTAGTATAAAAAATAAAATCAATGAAATGAAAAGTCTACTCATGTTCTACAAATATAACATAATTACATAAACTTTGGTTGCATCTGGAGTTTAACATAACATCTAAAATATTCTTTGTTGGTGAATCAACCACAAATGGATTTGATATCCCATTATGGATCTAATCATTACGTGTCTTTTGTTTACGAAACAACCATTTACTAATTTTTGTTATTTTATTTTTAAATAATAAAAGTCATTGAATTTCTTACTATGGGTTTGATTTTCTTTAACTATTATTTTGCATTATTGAGATTTACAATAACAAAGTAAACAATTAGTGCAAAATAATTAAAAAGTTTCTTAAAATATTGGGATGCTATATCTGAATAATCTACAAGAATTGAAGGCATTGAATATTTAGTTTTACATAAATCTTTTTATTCTTTTTACAATGATAACAGGAATTCTTGCAGATAGAATGAATTTCAGGCTTAAATTGATGGATTATTTTGAAATATTGAGGACTAGGGAATGAAACAACTCATCCCAATAAATTTTAGCCACGATTTAGACAATTACAGATATTGCATTTCTTTTATAGCCTCAATACAAGTGGAAAGTTAACCTGTGAATATCACGTGACACTTTGATCCTAAAGTAATTAATATTCCAAAAGTAGAGTACGAATATGTCGTTTGGTGAAGTAGATACTCTAAACATGCTATTTGATAAATTACAAAGCTTGTTTGACGATTCTCAAGGATACTATGAATCATTTCTTGATACAAATAACATGTACAAAAAAGGTCTACTAAGTGACAAAGAATTCTTTCAGAAACTAGGTGATTATGTTGTGGCTTATTCTGCATTGGAATTTCTTGCAATCAAAGTTATTTTTGAAATGAAAAAATCACGCGGTTCAGCTTCCGGTAATACTCAATCTCCTGGACTAATGCCCGGAATGGGACAACCTGGAATGAGTGGTATGGGAATACCTTCTAGATTAGGTTCCGCACAAAATCCAGTAGGTGGACCTCCAGGTATTGTATCTGCAAAAGAAGCATTTGGTGATGTAGGAACTCTACCTTCACCAGATCCAGCCCTGATGCCAAGAAGAACTGTCACTCCTAATGAAAATGGATGTAAATCATGTGGTGCATCATTGAGACCAAATGCAAAGTTTTGTACAAAATGTGGTACTAAAGTATAATTTTAAAAATTATTTTAAAACTAATTCTGGGTTGTACCGCATTCAGGACAGAATTTTGCAGTCATTGATAAAGTAGTACCACATTCAGAGCAAAACTTTCCATCGATACTAGTATCTGAAAACGCATTTCCATAAACATTTGAACTTTTGACTGCACCTGATGGCTCATATTTGTCATCATCAATTAAAATTGGAGCAAAGTCTTGTTCTACCATAAATGTTAACATTCTTGGAAGTGAATTATCTTTGTTTTGAGGATCTGGAACTGTATCTCCTAACCAAAACGCAAATCTCATTAGAGTCAATTCTGGAGTGGAAAATGCAAGCGTATGTTTAGACATGTAGTCCTGTGCTGCCTTTTTTCCATCGAAAACCTTCATGTAAACATATAATCTATGATTATGTATATTAGTTTCTTGAAAAATTATTAATGGACCGGGGGGGAATTGAACCCCCGACATCCTCGTTGCGAACGAGGCATTATACCACTAAACCACCGGCCCTGACGTTACATCTTAGAGATGTATTTTTATCCATTTTCTCACAAAAGTTGACCAACCAACATATACTCCGTTTTTTATATTTTTTTTTAAAGAAATTGTATCAAATTCATAGCATAGTAGCTGATTCTATCAGTCTACCTCAAAATTTTGAATCCTTTAAAAACCAATATGTCCATTTAGGAGGAAAAAAATAAAGATGATCCTTGCACAGAATTCTAGAAAAATATTTTCTCCTACTATAATTTTACTTTCCACATTAATCATAAGCTCACTTTTTGTGATGTCTTATCACGAAGCATTTGCATTAAATGATAAATCATCTCCAGCAATTAATAACGAAAATTATAACTACGGTCGCTGGTATAATAATGACAAAAATCCCATATTGCCCTCTTCTATAACTGATCTTTCACTTACAATAAACTCTTGTAACTCAGTGACTTTGAATTGGAACGTACCATCTGATAATGGAAAACCAATTACTCATTATAAAATAGAAAGATATCTGAATGGTCATGATAACCATGCTACTTTTAAAACACTAAAAGATCCAGATGTGAAAACTTACACAGATACTACACTTTCTCCGGGAGATTTTGTCACATATAAAATTAAAGCATACAATAGTGGTAATCTGGGTGGACCTGATTCAAACAAACCAGACGCAGTAATTATTCCAAGTTGTGGGGGCGGATCTGGTAACACAGGTTCCACAGGATCAACTGGTAACACAGGTTCCACAGGTTCCACAGGATCAACAGGTTCCACAGGATCAACTGGTTCCACAGGATCAACTGGTTCCACAGGATCAACTGGTTCCACAGGATCAACTGGTTCTACTGGTTCTACTGGTAACACCGGCTCAACTGGTTCCACCGGATCAACTGGTTCTACTGGTAACACCGGCTCAACTGGTTCCACCGGATCAACAGGTTCTACTGGTTCTACTGGTAACACCGGCTCAACAGGTTCCACCGGATCAACTGGTTCAACAGGTTCCACCGGATCAACAGGTTCTACTGGTTCTACTGGTAACACCGGCTCAACAGGTTCCACCGGATCAACTGGTTCCACCGGATCAACTGGTTCAACTGGTAACACCGGATCAACTGGTTCTACTGGTAACACCGGCTCAACAGGTTCCACCGGCTCAACTGGTTCCACCGGATCAACAGGTTCCACCGGATCAACTGGTTCAACAGGTTCCACCGGATCAACTGGTTCAACTGGTTCCACCGGATCAACAGGTTCCACCGGATCAACAGGTTCTACTGGTAACACCGGCTCAACAGGTTCCACAGGTTCCACAGGTTCTACTGGTAACACCGGCTCAACAGGTTCCACAGGTTCCACAGGTTCCACAGGTTCCACAGGTAACACAGGCGAACCTGTTTCTGTCGAAGGCGGAGGATGTACAGATTGTAATCCACCAATTTTAGGATATGACAGCGCTGGCAGAAAGCTTGTAGATGGTGGATTTACCTACAACGGTCAAACAACTGAAGTTAACTATTTCTTTACTCCATTTCCACTAATCACTGCTGAAATAGGCAAAGAAAATGTTGTCAAATTAAAGATATACGAAGACAGTGGTCCTGAACAAATAAGACATGTAGCATTAGGATTTGGACTAGCAAAAGGTGAGTATATGAGTCAGAGTAACGCCGTAATCGTATACGATATTGACTCTGAAGGTAATGCCGTAATTTCACAAATTGATCCAGAAAATGCGATCGATGATAACTCACTCAGAATAGAACGAGAAAATGTAAAGTGTACTAGTTCTTCTACAGATGAAAAATGCTTACTAGTTACAGTATATCATACATTTAGAGCTCCCTTAATGTTTAACATTGTTGGAACTGATGTCTGGGATGAAAAAGAAAACTCCTGGCAAAATTTCTTCAATCATGGTATACATATAACCGGAAATTCAATGAATCCTCCAAAAGAATATGACGGAATTAACAAAGGAGTGATCTATCACTTGACTGAAACTAGCAGAACCACCTCAATTGATGATCTGGGGAACACTTGGTCACTTGAATATGATTTGTGGACTATGGATTTCAAGCCTATAATTAGACATGATCCAGATCTTGTTAATCCTGAAAAAATTTGGGCAATCAAACACATGTTAAAGGATAATACCCCTCAAGACATATCTGGCCTATTTGGTTACGATAGAAACCACATCAAGTTTGTTGAAGTAAAAAATGGACAACTACTCATCGCTGAATCAATGATGCAAAAGATATGTCCAGAGTGCACTGATAAACCATATGACAAGATTAATGATATCTTTTACTATGAAATGCCAGAATTTCTACAAAGATCAGAAAACCCAGAGCTACTTGCAAAGATACAATATGAGGCAGATAGAGCTTATGATACTTTGTTAAAAATGCCATAAATTAACTTGGCAGATTCTTTTCAAAAATATTTTAAATCCAATTTGTTTTTTGTCTTTTCCAACGGGAAATTCCTGAATAATCCGTTTCTACACCTTAATAATTTGTGAAATTTCCGAAATTTTTAAGGAATGTTAGTTGAGCCCGTTGATTTTCAATGATTATTCCATTTTGTAAGATTGGGTCTTCGCTTCTCTCATATCGTTTACTATATTGTATTTGAGGTTCATTATTTTTGCCAAAATCTGGATTTTGTATCTGTTTTCCATACACCAACTTATCAAATATCACTTCTGCATTTTTCATACTATATTCTTTTATTTGATTAAAATAATAATTGTTTCTAGTTAGGTTAGTTGGAATCTCTTGATCATGTAATATTTTTTGTTCTAATGCCTTACCTTCCAAGTAATCAATTTCATTAATTTCTGGTTTTATAATCATTAAATCTGCGAGTATTTCCTGCACCGGTTTAGTAATAACCGTGTTTTGTACTTGGTTAGTATCTTGGTCATTCGTGTCTGATTTTTTCACGGGATTTCCTAAATAATCGGTAAATACTATTGGTGTTCCAGTATCAAGATGAATACAATTTTCTCCATCCCATTCTGTGTCTTTTGGACATACTGCATCACCATATGCATTATTGATTGCAAAAGACAATGTTACAACAATTGCCAATAGCATTATTTGCTTCAAACCAAATAGTTCTTGATTTTGTGAATTAACCAATAGACTAGAATTGAAACGATTACAATATAGGCGTCAGCTAGTTCAAAATAAGACAAATTTAATCTGTTTTTATCCTACTACAAGCAATATGATCACATATTCTTATTTTTGAAATCTATGTAGATTATCAACGAATAATAGCCTGCAATATGCAAAATTTTTTTGATGACGTATGACACCGTGATCACAAATTCACACATTATTTTACCGCAAGGAATGCTTGATAAAAATATCATAATAGATGAGGGAAAAGTTGTCGGTTTTACAAATGACATCCCTGCATGTGATCACAAGATAAATGGAAATGGTCTAATCTCGATACCTGGTCCTATTGATACTCACGTTCACTATGGTGTATATTCTCCTATTGATAAGGCTGCAAAAAGTGAATCACATGCAGCTGCAATTGGAGGAATTACAACTATGATGAGAATGCTTCGATTGGGAAATTCATTAAAATCTTCATTACCAGCTCAGCTGGAGGCTGCATCAAAAAATCACTATATTGATTACTCCGTTCATGTATCAATTTTTTCTTCACAACAAATAGGTGAAATGCCTTATTGTATTGAAAAAGGAATTACTTCATTTAAAATTTACATGAATCTTGGGGGCGATGTTGGTCATGTGTATATGGACATGCCACCATATTCTTCTAAATTATCCGAGGCAAAAGTTGAGATAAATGATAAACTAGTAGAGCAGATTGTAAAAACTGCCGCGTCACTTGGATGTCCTGTTTTGGTTCATGCCGAAGACTATGAATCTTGTGCATGTGGAATAAAGACTGCCAAAGAAAAAAAATGGGATGGTCTTCCTGCCTGGTCTGAAAGTAGATCTCCTGAATTTGAGGCAAAGGCAATTAAAACAGTCTCCAAATTTGGGAGAAACTATGGATGCATAATTTATTTTGTTCATATTGGTTCTCAGAAGGCATTACAGCAAATCAAAGAGGAGCGAGAGCTTGGAACTAAAATTTTTGTTGAAACATGTCCTCACTATCTTACATTATCGTATGAAAAACAGCATGGATATCTTGCCAAAGTTATGCCTCCAATTAGATCTTCACAAGATAATACGGCGATATGGAATGCATTATCAAATAATCTAATTGATACTATAGGTACAGATCATGTTGCAAATCAACTAAAACTTAAACTTGGAGGAAATGATATTTGGGGAGCATTGGCAGGATTTCCAGGAATTGGAACTGCAATTCCAATTTTGTTAAGCGAGGGAGTAAACAAAAATAAAATATCACTTGAGCAGCTTGTAAAATTTACAAGCAGTAACGCTGCTAAGATATTTGGAATGTATCCTAAAAAAGGAACGTTAGACAAAGATGCCGACGCTGATATAACAATGATAGACCTTAAAAAAGAAAATAAAGTATCTTCAGAGATGTTTGGCGGATTTTCGGACTATATTGTATATGAAGGAATGTCATTGAAGGGTTGGCCTGTTAAAACTATTGTAAGGGGACAGCTAGTCGCTGAAGATTTTGAAGTTGTTGGAAATCTGGGCTATGGAAAATTTGTTCAACGACATCCTTCCAAAAATCACTAGTCATGAAATACTACCTTATTAATGATATAATGAAAAAAATATTGATATTGGATCTTAAGACCAAAAACGGTTAGTTGTTTGGTGAGAGTTCCAATTAAATTTATTTTGCCAAAACAGTATTTAGATCATACTGATAATTTCTATGCAAGTCTTTTAAGGAAACTTTTTGAAATTACCATGATCTTCATAATCTAATGCGGTCATTCACTTGTCTTAGATAATCCAGTCCAAGATTGGGTAATTTTGCCCAAATTCAATAATTATTAATTCTGAAATTTGGGAGAACGTTGGCCTTGACAAATTATTCACAAGTCTTAAAGAAAATTTTCTTTGATCAATTATGCTGGAACAAACAATAAATCAAAACTTGTATAAGAAGATCAAAATCAACTTTAGAATGATCTAGAATAATCTTCTAAATAATCTCAAATTTACCGCCAATCATAGCTCTGTAAATAACATCTGGTTTCCTGATAAATATGCCTGACTCCATCACGCCTGGTATTTGTTTTATTTTTAGGGAAAGTATTTTAGGATTTTTGATTACTCCAAAATTGCAATCAAGAATAATATTTCCATTTTCTGTAAAAAATGGATAACCTCTATTCAGGGAACGAAGTTCTGTTTTTCCACCTAATTTTTTTATTGCATTTGTTACCGAATTTCTTGCAAGAGGATGGACTTCTACTGGAACCGTTCTAGTAAAGTTTTTAACAAATTTTGATTCATCTGCCATTACTACTATTTTATTTGCCAAGCTAAACAAAATGTTTTCACGCAAAAGAGCTCCACCCCCTCCTTTGATTACATATCTTTGAGAATCAATTTGATCAGCACCATCAAAGACAACATCAATGTGATCAGTTTGATCTGCTTCTAACAATGGAATTCCTCTTTTTTCAGCGATAAGTTTTATTTGTAATGATGTCGGGACTGCTCTAATATTATAATTTTTAACTTTGATTAATGATGCGAGTGAATTTACCAAAGTTGTAGCTGCCCTGCCACTACCAAGGCCGACCACAAAACCATCTTTTACAAATTTTAATGCATCATTTGATAATGCCTTTATGGCATCATCATAAGACAATTACTCTACCTCTGCCTGCTCAATCTTGGAGAGAACTTTCAATATTTCCCCTTTAATTTTATCTAGGTCATCTGAATTATCTTCATCAAAATCATCTTCTAATACTGTGGGTTGATTTGATTTCTTTTGTAGTTCAGGAAGTGCTTTGTATTCAGTTATCTTTGCAATTTCTTTATTAATATCTAGTTTTGTTTCAAAATTAGTTTCTGGTTTTATATTAACTGATTCTATGATCTCAATCTTATCTTCAATTTTTGGCTTCACGATGTTCCTTACAATCTCCTCTTTTGGGATGATCATTTCTTTTTTGATCTCTACTTTTGGTTCAACTATATTTTCAAACAATGGGAATTTTGGTTCCTTGTTTGAAAATCTAGTTAAAGTAGTTAATTCAATTGATTGTTTTAATGGCATCACGATTGTATTTGACTTTGTTTCTTTTGGTACTTCAAAGTTGAACATCTTTTCAACTGATTTCACTTCCACTTTGTTTTCTTGTCTTGTTTCAGGTTTGATCTCTAATACTTCGTTTTTCTTTATTTCTGGAATGGAAACATTTACAGTTGCAATCTTTGAAGATATCTCAAATAATCTCTCATCAAGTTTTGATAGTTTTTGATCCATTAAAGTAATCAAGCCATCACCAACCGGACCTAAGTCTGGATGATGACTAGCAGCTTCAAGTTTTTCTAATCTTGCTAATACTATTCCAAGCTGGTGTTGATATTTTAACAATAATTTATCATGTTGAATTTTTGATAAATTAGAATCTGTTTGATACAATCTGGAAATTGTTTTAGTAAGAATATCTTTTTCAATTTTTAAGGAAGTTATTTGACTTTTGATATGGGAACTTGCACCAAGGCTTAGCAATTGAGTCTTATTTCTTGGTACTTTTCTTACAGCAGCAGCTGTGGCAACACCTGCTAGCGAACTAAGAATAATTACAATCTCTTGCATCTATGTATACCATTTAATCCAGGAATACTTTCTGCGTTTTGCCTCTGGAAAACCACAACTGGCACATTGATGATGACGTTTATGAAGTGCATTATTACCGCATCTCCTACATCTGATATGTGGTTTTTTCTTTGTAAACCCACCCATTGAAGTTGTGCCCCTCGTCATCCAAAATCACCTAATGCTGTGCTGGAGGAGGGGATATCATGACAACATTGTCCCCTCTAACGACAATGGTTCCGAGGCTTTTTGCATTACCTTCAGCGGAAACTTCTTCTGAAGAATCAATTAGCAGATTCATGTGCTGATCAAAACCGAGTAAATTACCTCTAATGGTTTTGCCGCCTTTGAGCTTTATCAATACAGTTCGATTGATACTCTCATCCAATACTTTTACTGCCATATCAACTGACATCTATTTCACTTATTGACTTTGATATTGAGGGATTATATTAAAATTTCATTGGTGTAACTTTGAACTATACCCTGTGAGGCAAGTTTGACACTTTTTTTCGAGATTTCCAAGTATTTCATCTAAAATCAGCAATCCGTCTCTTTTTGTAGCTTTTCTTGGATCTCCCCATATTCCATTCTTGGTAGCTTTTGGAAATGATTTTGATGCTAATCGTTCTAAACTGTTAATTTGTTGTTGATTCAGACCATCAGTCACCAATCCTTTCCTGGCCAATTTCATTTTTACATTTTTTGATATTGCAAGCATTATGGAAGTCTCTACAAATCCTCCATGATCAAACTCTCTTTGCATAAAATGCCAATATGAAAGCGAAAAAACTTTGAGATTATTTTTTGATAATTTTTGCAATTTCTTATCAATATCTCTCAAAGTATTTTGATTCCCATAATGACCATTAATGATAAAAACTGTCTTGATATTGTTTGCAAGAAGTGACAGACACAAATCAGTCAGGATGCTATGAAGTGTTGATTCCTTAATACTCAAGTTGAAAAACGGTGTATGTTCAAATGAGACACCATAGGTTATTGTAGGTAAAAGTAGGAAATTTTTCTTTTCTGATAATTTTCTTGCAACCTCGGTAACAATATCTGAATCAGTTGAAATTGGTAAATGTGGACCATGTTGTTCTATTGAACCTACAGGAATTACTGCAATTTGATTTTTCTTCTTAATGATTTTTCTCAAATTCGGATCTAAATGAGATTTAATTTCTATCATCTAATTCACTTGGATTTAATGTGAACCTTTCTCCATCTAACTTCAAGTTTGTTTTCTAGATGCATTTTTATTGCTTTTAACAAAGTATGTGCTTCCAGTTTTTGGCCTTTTGATTTTATTTCATCCAGCGTATCATTTGGATCAACATTAAAAGAATCTTGGAAAATTATTGGTCCCTGATCCAGGTTTTCAGTTACATAATGCGCTGTTACGCCAACAATCTTAGTTCCTCTCTCATAGGCTTGTGCATACGCAAGAGCACCAGGAAATGCAGGCAGTAATGAGGGATGAATGTTGATTATTCTATTTGGATATCTCCAAACAAAATTAGGGCTAAGAATTTTCATATATCTTGCAAGTACAATCAAATCAATTTCATATTTTTTGCAAATTTCTAATATTCTTTCTTCTGCTCTCTCTTGATTCGTTTCTTCAATTGAAATAAACGGAATTTTTGTTTTCTTTGCTATTGACTCTAGAGTTTTTTCAGTTCCTATGATAATAGAAATATTTCCCACTAGTGACTTTTTTTTAGTAGCATCAAGTATTGTTTCCAGGCAAAGTGGTTCTTTTGTAACCAATATTGCAATGTTTTTTTCCAGGTTTGTCTCATGATGTGTATTTACATCCATTTTTTCTCTTTTTGATAAGGCTTGAATTCCAGAATCAAATTCCTTTACATTCACCTCCTTAGTAAAAGAGACTTCGAGATACATTCCAAAAAGTCCTTTGATTACATTTTGGTTTACTTTTTCAATGTTTCCGCCCTTCTCAAATACAAAATTAGTAAATGCAGCAACTATCCCCTCACTATCTTTTCCAACGACTGTAATTCCAATCACGATTTTTTTCATAACTTTTTTTTAACATCATTTTCTCATTATTAATCATTCACAGAAATTTACAATAAATGCGGGAGATGGGATTTGAACCCACGAACTCCTAAGAGATAGGGTCCTAAGCCCTACGCCTTTGACCAGGCTGGGCGACTCCCGCATCGGATTTGCCATTAAACACAAAGTTAACTGTTGTGAGATAATAGATAAATAAACAAAAACTTCAATAATATGCGAGAAATTCTATCGTTTTCGATAGCCTGGGTCATTATGATTTATTTTTATAATAAATATCTCTAAATTCATTTAATTTTTTTCGTATATATTCAAACGCCTCTTTTGGATTTGAGAATTGTTTTTTGGAGAAAAATTTCTCACGAGGATAGGATTCCCATTTTCCATCTGTTACTAAATGAGAGTTTATGCTGATGCCAGAAAATTTATCATGTTTAAATGCAAATTTCATTGCTCCATACATAATCATGGCAACTAATTCTGCTGGCATTTCTTTTAGAGGTGGAATATTATAATTAAAATCACCCAATTGGTCCAATAGAATAGCACAACTAGTTGCACCACTTCCAATTACAGCCCAATTTTCTTGTGTTATTCCATTTTTTGTATATTTATACAAAAAGGATGAATGGTTTAACCTTACTCCAATAAGAAGTTCTTCATCAAATGTTATCGATTCCCCATTCATATTTTTCTTGAAAATTTCATTCGAATGTTTAGTCTTACACTGTTCTAAGGTTTTGTAAATTTCTCTTTGTTTAACATGTATACCATCTAACTTAGAAAATTCTAACCTGAATAAATCCAAAATAAAATCAATCCAATCTTCCTTCCCAGCAAAGGTTAGAACAACCACAAATTGCTCCTCTTTAATAATTTCAAAAAATTTTCCTTTCCTTTTTTCTATCCTAGATTCGTTGTTAGAATATTTAGTATCAGAATGAAAAACCAATCCTTCTTTAAAAACAGAACCGATACACACTGTCACACCAATTTATGCAAAAACTTCTAATTAAGTCTGATTATGAATTTGAAAATTATATTATTGAAATATTATAATTATCTGTATATCTAGTATGCCAATCCTAGAATTTAATAGATAAAACTATGTTATTTTATTAATGGTAAAAAAGCCGTGAAAAGACGTGATTTACAGTGACAAAAATAACAATTTCAGTTTCCAAATCTAATTTTAAGATGTCTTTTTCTTTAGACTATAATTGAATTTATTACATTTTTAAAAATGTTGTTGGAGGGAATTCTGGGGAATTTTCAATATTGCAAAATCTTGCATATGGATAATTGGGCAAAGAAGATTTAACCAACTATTTGCACGTGTATATTGATTTGTGAGATATAGTTTTGGTTGTTAGTAAATGGTTATAAACAAATTTTTGATTATATTTACATGGCAAAAATTTTTGTTCTCGCAACAATTATTTTTTTAATTTCTTTTACATTTCTTTTACCTAGTGCATATTCTTTGTCACCTATAAAACAATTAAGAGCAGGAATCATGCCAGGATATGTAGAATGTAAAGATGGTTTACAGTTAATCTTGAAGATAGATGAAAAATCAACTGCATGTGTAAAGCCAGAAACACTTGAAATATTGATAGAACGCGGTTGGGGTTTATCATTGAAGATGAAAGATCCGATTAATACTATTAAAATTACTAATACTGAATCATTTCTTGATTATAGCATTATAGGCGGTGAGATTCTCAGTGTTGAATTGATATCTGGTATTTCTAATTCCCTCGAAGTATCTCTAATTACCACAAGTGATGGTGAAATGACAATAAAATTTCCTGAATTCAAATTAGATGAGGGTTGTTCAAGAAGTGATTTTGATTTTGGTACAATTGGTAAAAGAGAATATCCTTATGGACGTTTTGATGATAGTACTGAAGAATTAACATTCGGTTCACCCGATTCACCTTATCTGAAAATCAAATTCCTACACCACACAAAAAAAATCGAGATATATACTGGGTCATTTTGTTATGGCATGCCTGGGCGTGCTGGTATTAATTTCCCGACTCAAATTCTAAAAATTAATTGAAAATATCTAAACTTTTTGAGATATTTTATTTTAATAAAATACATTACTCATGTAAATATATTAAATAATTTTCTTGTACTGTAAAATATTGACTGGAAGATGCTCAATGAATTATGATCGTATTATTCTCTTATTCTATAATAATGTTTCACAATATTATTATGTTATGAAAATTTATTTTTCTAGTTTTCTGATCGCAAAATTATGAATAACTTTATTTGTTTTCATATGTTGCTAAATTCATGACTTATTATGATAATTTATTTTTTGGTGTTTTGATATTTGATTTTAAGCGAATTGCGAATGCAATTAATCAGAATGGTATTTTTGAAAATATTTACTATTACCAAAGGAGTGCTTCAGATAAACTTGACAATAGGAATTTGAATTTAATATGAATTTCAGTACAATAACAAAACTGAACAACAAGTTCACAGTATGGATTGGTCTTGGGGTTCTTCTGATAGTAGGTTCTGGTTCATTGGTGGCATTTTCTGAAATGAAAGTCACTCCATCTGACTCGACATCCGTAATTTCGATTCCTTCATTTTCAGAGGATACTGTAGCAATTCCTTCTTCTGATACCAGAACTAAAACAAAAGAAATGTCACCTTTGGAATATAGCAGAATGATAAAATTTGATAATGGTTTTTATGATAAAATTCAAGAAAAGATAGAGACAAAAAAGGAATTTCATAAATGTCTTGATTTAATAGATAGTTTTTCCACAGACACGGTTTTTGTTTATGACTTGAACTTAAAAATTAATGAAAATGATAAAATTGTAAATCTATATGAAAAGATAAAAGATAAACCAAAATGTCAAAATTTACTTGTAGCAGAGGAGACAGAAGAAGATAAAACTATTGGCCACGCTATAGACAAAACTGACTATCATAGTGTTATCATATTGATAAACAATCACGATGGTACAAACAGAGATAAAAAAGTAATTTCAGCAGAAAAAAAGGGATCGTTGGTAGAATCTATTAACAATATAGTGGGTGTTAAAGACATTTACGTAGCAAAACGACTCTCCTTTGTTTCAGCTAAAATTTCTGTTACTGAGATTCCGAAACTTGCCGATAATGAAGATATTGTACTAAGAATTGGTGATGGTGAAAAAGAACTAATTTCATTATCTCAGGACATGACTCATCTTAAAGGAATTATAGGTGCCACAAATGTAGGTTCTCCACCGTTTAGTTACACTGGTGCAGGAGTAAGAGTTGCAATAATTGATCCCCATCTAGTAAACACACATCCAGACCTTGATGGGGTCGTTGCACAATCTGACTGCATAACAAGTTCCTGTACTCTTTCATTTGAAGAAATCGACGTTCAAACCCATTCTACCAAAATTGCAGGTATCATAGCTGGTAGAGATCCTGATAATATGAAAGGAATCGCTCCAGGTTCAGTAATACAAGCAATAAAGATCAATGAGGAATCCGACGATTTTGTCCGGGGGCTGGATCATGCATTTGAAATGGGTAGCACTATAACTAATATTTCAATGCACGTCGATGCAGATTGTACGAGCTATGATTCTGTATCCATAATCCTTGACGAAGCAGTTGATGAAGGGATGGTTATTACCACTGCGGCAGGCAATTTTTCAAAAATAGTTGATACTTCTTGTGGTTATAACGTAATTTCTGTCGGAGGAGTTTTTGATATAGGGTCCTATGCTAGTGCATGGCCTTGCCTAGACACTTCTTGTGCAAGCGCTAGGGGACCAGGTAAATTTGGGACAACTGGCGCTACTGGGTATCTTCCTCCAAGGCTGAAACCCGAATTGGTTGCACCTAGTGTAGATATAATGACTCTTCATAATGCAACTACTCCATATGCACAATCTAGTGGTACAAGTTTTGCTTCTCCTCAGGTTGCAGGAGCCGCCGCACTGATAGAAGAAGCTGTAAAGCAATTTGGTGCGCTAGAAACCAAAGTTGCATTATTGCTTGGCGCAAACTGGGATAACGCAGGTATTATTCCTACAACATCAACATATTATCCAGTAAATGCAAGCAAATATGAAAATGAAGCAACTATTGATGATTTTAATAACCACAAAATATCCTACACGTTAAACCGTTATGGATTTGGTTTGCTTAACATTACAAAGTCATTAATTTACGCAACTGAAGGGATAAATGGTAAAGACAATATAATTTGTGGTACGACTCCACATCTAGGAAGTCAAGAATTTACAATACATTTGGATCCAACAGATACCGGTAAACAGGTCAAGGTTATCCTATCTTGGTTGAGTCAACCAATTAGATCTCTCTCTTTTGATGGCACATCTTCTTTTCAAGCTACGCCTGTAAGTAATTTGGATCTTGAAATTTATGACCCAAATAATAACAAATATTCGTCATCCTCATCACAATCTCAGAATAACGAATTTGTAATATTTTACCCTACAATCCCTGGAGATTATAAAATCAAAGTTAAAGGAACAAAAGTTCCTTTTATTATTAACAAACAAGAATATGTCTTAGGCAGTACTATACCAATTACTCTTCCGCTTACTCTCCCTCAAATTGATCCGACAGACCAAGTATTTGTAAATAATCCCTTTAATCCTGGATTTGAGATGAACATCTGGCTTACTGGTTCAAACAATTATGAAAATAGATGTAATTCATTTTACCTCAATGCTGAACCGCCCAAAGGCAAAGTTTCAACTCCAGTAAGATATGAAGGTGGCAAGGCCCTTGTGACTTATCACTCTAATTTGGATTTTGATGGAACTGACATTGTTATCTTCAAGCCAGCCGATGGCAAATATACCAACGCTAACCGTGCTCAAGCCACAATAGTAAACGAAAGAATAACTCCAAATAGCGTTCATAGTGATGGATTTTCTTCTACTCCTAGCTTCCTTGATGTAACTGCATCACAATCATTACTCACTTCCATCCAGCAAACTGTGACAATATTTACTCCACCAGCTCAACCCATCTCTTCACTCTATGCATTTTCTAAAGTACCATCTTCTTTGTCATTTGAAAACTCTGGTAAAACATCTTTTGTGAGTCTTGCCAAAAATTCAGGCAAGTTAATTAATTTTACAGATCCTGGTGGACTCGATACTGCTAACATTCGAGTTGTTGCACAGAATACTACTACATCTGATTCTGTTATTATAGGCTATGAATTTGCACCTCCAATTCTTCCAACCATTACAATAAATGATGTTACACAGATAGAAGGAAACTCTGGAACTAGTAACTTTGTATTTACCGTAACAAGATCTAGCAACACTGACGCAATCTCTGTGAATTACTCTACAGCAGATTTCACTGCATCATCCCCCTCTGATTATACTGCAATTCCAACTGCTACACTAAACTTTGCGGCTGACGGACCATTAACCCAGACCATAACTGTTTCTGTAGCAGGTGACACTACAATAGAATCATATGAAACATTCTTTGTAAACTTGGTAAGCTGTTCAGGATGTACAATTATTGATAACCTGGGAGTAGGTGCCATAACAAATGATGATTCTACATCATCATTGCCAACAATTACGATAAATGATGTTACACTCCCAGAAGGAAACTCTGGAACTAGTAACTTTGTATTTACCGTAACAAGATCTAGCAACACTGACGCAATCTCTGTGAATTACTCTACAGCAGATTTCACTGCATCATCCCCCTCTGATTATACATCAACTACAGGAACACTAAACTTTGCAGCTGGTGGTCCATTAACCCAGACAATATCTGTCCCTGTATTAGGTGACACTACAATAGAATCATATGAAACATTCTTTGTAAACTTGGCAAGCTGTTCAGGATGTACAATTATTGATAACCTGGGAGTAGGTGCCATAATAAATGATGAATCTACAACATTACCAACAATTACGATAAATGATGTCACATTACAAAAAATAATTAGCCCTAACAGCGCCGTGTTTACCGTAACAAGATCTAGCAATACTGCGGCTATATCTGTAAATTACTCTACAACAGATATCACCGCAAATACGCCATCGGATTATACAGTAACCTCAGGTACACTAAACTTTCCAGCTGGCGGTCCATTGACCAAAAATATTTCCGTACCTGTACTAGCTGGAGATGGTTTTGAGATGGAACCTACTGAGACATTCTCCCTCAATCTGTCAAATTGTGTAGGATGTACAATTACTGATAACCAGGGATTGGGTACAATACTATTGATGGGTAGTAGAGGATACTTTTATGACGTTGATATAAATGATGCTACACTAGTAGAAGGAAACTCTGGTACTAGCAACTTTATCTTTACCGTGACAAGAGCAAATTATATCTATGGTGCAGCATCTGTAGATTACACTATTGTTGACGGCACCGCAACTACACCATCTGATTATACTGCAAGCTCGGGAACACTAAACTTTCCATCTGGCGGTTCAACAACTCAAACAGCTTCTATTTCTATCTCTGTAGCAGGTGACACTATACCAGAACCAAATGAGACATTCTTTGTCCTTTTGTCAAACTGTGTAAATTGTAAAGCTAGTGACTTTCAAGGAAAGGGTACAATAACAAATGATGATGGACTACAAACTATTAGAATAGATGACGCCACACTAGTAGAAGAAAATTCTGGTGTTAGAAATTATCAATTTACTGTATCAAGGGATAATAATGCTGATCCACTATCTGTAAACTACTCTACAGCAGATGACTCTGCAATTGCATCATCTGATTATACTGCAAGCTCGGGAACACTAAATCTTGCAGCCGGTGGTCAGATTACACAAACAATAACTGTCCCAATGCTAGGTGATAATACAGTAGAATCAATAGAGTCGTTTTCTGTAAATCTATCAAATTGTAATGGATGTACAATTACTGATTCTCAAGGACTGGGTATCATAACAAATGATGATTATTTCCCCATAACCACACCTTCACCACTTGGTGGCACCTACGCAACAACTCAATCTGTAACATTATCTGCAGACGAACCTGCAACGATTTACTATACCACAAACGGATCCACACCTACTACCTCCAGTACTGTCTATTCTTCTCCAATTTCAATATCTGCAACTACTACGCTCAAGTTCTTTGCTAAAGACACTGCTGGAAATTCAGAATCAGTAAAGACTCAGGTGTATACAATTTCTTCAGGTTCGCCAATTACACACATGAGTGATACCACTGCAAATACTGGACAAAGTGTCTATTCGGGCAGACAAATCCATGCAGAATATGTCTCATCTACATCACAACTTGTAGGCGACACAATAGATACCATTACAATAAAACTCAAAAAGAGCGGCTCTCCGACTGGAACTGCAGAGATTGGCGTCTTTAACACGGACTTGAGTGTGAAAAAATCATTTGGCACCAAAGATGTCTCAACCCTTACAACATCCTACACTGATTACACATTCTCATTAAGTGGCCAGACTTATCAGATACAATCAGGTGACAGAATAGGAGTAAAGTACACAGGAGGAGATTCATCGACAAACATTTCGATTATGAGGGATACGGATGCAGCTGATCCATTTGATGGTACAAATTCATATCACGTGTACTATCAGACCAGCTGGTCGTCATTTACTACAAATGATCTTTACATGATACTAGTAGGAAATTCTGGACAATCAGATACAACAGCACCAATTATTACAGTTACACCTGCAGGAGGACTCTACAGTACACCACAATCAGTAACAGTAACAACTAATGAAGCTGCAACTATTTACTATACCACCGATGGTTTCACACCAACTACATCTGATGCTGTATATACCACGCCAATTTCAATATCTGCAACAACTACACTAAAATTCTTGGCAAAAGACACTGCTGGAAATGAAGAGTTAATCAGCATGTTATATCTTATAGATACCATTGCACCCACCACCACACCTTCACCACTTGGTGGCACCTACGCAACAACTCAATCTGTAACATTATCTGCAGACGAACCTGCAACTATTTACTATACCACAAACGGTTCCACACCAACTACCTCCAGTACTGTCTATTCTTCTCCGATTTCAATATCTGCAACTACTACCCTCAAGTTCTTTGCAAAGGATATTGCTGGAAATTCTGAATCAGTAAAGACTCAGGTGTATACAATTTCCTCAGGTTCGCCAATTACACACATGAGTGATACCACTGCAAATACTGGACAAAGTGTCTATTCGGGCAGACAAATCCATGCAGAATATGTTTCCTCCACATCTCAACTAATTGGAGATACCATTGATACCATTACTATAAAACTCAAAAAGAGTGGCTCCCCAACTGGAACTACAGAGATTGGTGTCTTTAACACTGATCTTAGTGTAAAGAAATTATTTGGAACCAAAGATGTATCCACACTTACAACATCATACACTGACTACATGTTCTCATTAAATGGCCAGACTTATCAGATACAGTCAGGTGACAGAATTGGAGTCAAGTACACAGGTGGAGATTCGTCAACTAACATTTCTATAATGAGGGATACTGATTCTGCTGACCCATTTGATGGTACAAATTCATATCATGTATACTATCAGACAAGCTGGTCGTCATTTACTGCAAATGATCTTTATATGATACTAGTTCAATCAAATCCGTAGTATCTTGATCCAACTAAATTAATACTATGTTTTAGATATTATTCATCTGAATTAAATGGATTCAATATCTAATCTTGAGACGATAAAAATAGGATTTATTCCTGATTGTAAACATCCAAAAAATAAAAATTATGATAGAAGTCAAAAAGGAAGATTCTGTAATTATTCAACAGATACTAACGGTGTAATAATTACATTAAAAGTCATATTGGATTAGATGGCAAAACTTCATGATTATCTAAATTAAGATAAAAAATAAAATTAACCAGATTTTTTTTCTGATTTTTTTGCTTTATTATTTGGATCTTCCACTTTTCTAAATGATTCTCGTATTTCCGTTCCAGTTCTAACAAATTTTTTTGCTGGTGGTTCAGATTGATCATCAGCCATACTCTAATATAGTAAATTCTTATATTTAAAACTCCGTTTGAAATGTAGGTTGTCCTATGAAGAACTAAAAAAGGAATTGGAATTACAACTTGAAAGATTTATCCAACTAAAAGACCGTTTAGACAATAAAGCAAATAATATGATAGCTATGTCTGGAACTATTGCTACTCTTTTTATGGGATTTGGTGCATTTTTACTTTCAAATGTGATAATTTCTCAAACAAATTTGCTTTTTGTTACAGCCTCGGCCATAACTTTAATGATTGAAGTAACATTCACCATCCTTACAATTCGACATGCTCTTAATTCTTACAAATTGAGAAATTACTATCATCCATTTGGATCTAGAATACTTTATGATAATAATGGTAATTTTGACTTACAAAGAGCACAAGAGTTTATCAATATGCAAGAGCCAAATATGGTTGAAAATTTAGTCTATAATTATTCCGAAGCAGTTAAGAGTTATTCTGAACAAAATGATATGCAAACAAGTGGGATAAATAATGCTCAAAAAACATTTAAAATTGCACTAGTGGCAATACCTATTTTTACATTTTTAATAGTATTGATAAAATATTTAGATTGAAACATTATCAATCTATAGGATCCACATAAAATAACTTATAAGGAAACGTACAATTTAAAAGAACTATTTCTAAAAAATTGTTAAATTATATCCAAATTTAAGATTTTTATGTAACGGATAATTTGGACTACAGTTGGTTTATTTTTAGATATTATTGGTGCAATGTGCCTATATTGAAGTAAACAATGAGCAAAAGTCTATTGTTATCATATATTGACAAAAAAATAAGGATGGTGTATTGTAAGCCCACCAATGGATTTATGCCTGTTTTTGGTATGGTCTTAATAACCTGAGAATATCGAAGCCCAACATCTTCACCAACCTTATCCTATCATGGATCAAAATGACAAATCCATCATCAAGGATTGAAACTCTACATACATATCTCATACATTAAAAGATCATGGATCAACAAACAAGCAGCAATGAATTTTCTTGGCTTCACAAGCTAGAATAATATATTTTCTAACTATTATACACATTTTAAACAATAAACAAAATCATTCATCTCTACATCCTTTTGAAATACTGATTTTTTGTAAAACATTTTAGCAAGTCAAACAATCTCAGTATAACATTTACAAGATATATGAAAAATTTAAAAAAAATCAAAATAAAATGACCATTGCACAATTAGATGTGTCCTCTATGTTCTTATCTGAGATATGAAAAATAAGTACATGGATGTGTGTGCGTTGTGTATGTCATTGGAGTAGCAAAAAAGTACATTTCAAGTCACAGCAAGAATCACCCTAGAGCAAAAAAGTACCCTTTTGTATATTTAATAGATGATAATTGGAAAATATATGCAAAAAGAATCAGCACTTGGCAGATGCCATTTTACAATGCATTAAAACATTACAGAGTAATTAGATACTGCCAAGAATGCGGAATGAAATTCAAAGTATTGGTAAGAAAAAAGAATCAAAAATTAATGTGTCCTATTTGTCAATAAAACCAAAAAAACAAATCAAAATTTATCTTATCTATAATATCTTTTCCAAGATTTTCTTGATACAATCAATGGCCTGTTTCTGATCATGATCGATATATCTTTGTTTACAAAAAATACAGAGGTTACTATTCATCTGATTTCGCCTCTGAACTTTTGGCCTCTGCCTTGTCTAATACCAGATTAGCAACCTTGTCAAACGAATTTCCCATCCTACCAAACTTTCTAAATCGCTCTAAGGTAATCTTGCTAATCTTTTGAGTAGTAGAGTCTGACATAATTATAAGAATGAGAACACCTTATATAGTATTTGTATTAAATTGATACAGATATGGTTAATTCTTTGGAAGAAAAAATTCTTCAAATCTTGCCACCACACTATGAAATGAGTATGAGTGACTTATGGCGGAAAGCCAAGTATGGCAATAAGAACTACCTAGTAAAAGCAGTAGAAAAACTGGAAAAGGGAGGTTATGTTACTAGAAAGAGAATTGGAAAAAAAACATTAGTAAAAAGAAATTCCAAATTATCTGAGATAGAAAATTTTATTCTTAATTATCGGAAAAACTTGGAAAACTATCAAAAAAATATTGATCAAAATATAAAAAAACTTGGGGAGACAATGCCAATCGTTCCTACAAATGGCTCTCTATTCGAGAATTTAACAATCGAAGAACCTGTATATGAGTTAAATGAGAAAACCAATAAACACTCCTTTAAGGGAAAACTACAATCACGAGATGTTCATACTTGGAGAACAAGAAAGGAACCATTGTTTTATTTTGGCAATATTCTAAATCTTTTAAGTAATATTTATCAGCAATCATCTGCCATTTCGTTTTCGGAATTTATAGATGACAAACCAATAATAAAAGAATATCAAAAAGAATCTAAAGAAATTATTAAAAATAGTTTAAAAACACTAGATTCTATCTTTGAAAAATTTCCTGAAACTAAATTCTATGCAAATTTTTATATTCAAAAAACCCTTTACGGACTGATTCATCAAATAATTTTAGACAAAGAGCTTCTAGATGAAACCAGTCCTACCAAGTAATTTTTTAATCCCATCCAATTGAGATTCTAGATCGGAAATTCTTTTTTGATTAGTTTCCAATTCATCAATTTTCTTTTGTTTGATTTCATTCTCTATTTTCAATCTTTCTGATTCATCAATGACAAGTCTTGGAATGGCTTTCTTGAATTCGACAAATAGTCTTTCCTTCTCCGTACTAAGATATGTGTTATCCAGAGGAATAGTTACAGAATGACCCATTAATTTCTCAGCTAAATTGATGTTTACAGTATCCACAGTTTTCATTATCGTGTTGAATCTTTTTCGAAAGGCTGTATTCAAAGCTTTATCGTATCGATTTCCAATTTTAATACGTTCAATCCCAGATTTTTTAACAATTCTGTCTAAGATTTGAAAAGCATTATACTCTGAAAGCGGTTTTACTGGTGATGCACCCACTCTCTTATAATCTGCTCTGAATACAGGTGAACTTTGTGTTATTTTTTCTCCATCACGTAATCTCTCATCACGATAGGAATGCAAAGCTCTGGTTGCTTCAGGAGTTAGGAAACCCCAATAATGTTCGTTTGAATTTGCGTAAATATGGACTGCAAGACAATCTAATGGCATAGGTTCTATCTTGTCGAATGTTAAAACTGGATCAACAATTATGCCGGGCCTCGCACCTAGTGATGCCATAAAATGAATTAATGCCATAGCTCTCAAATCAGGCGCATTACTTAATATTTTTTTCAAATCATCATTACTGTATGGTTTCTCTCCACCTCTAATGTGGTCTGGGATGCTTTGAACCATTTTACTAAGGACAGTTTTATGAAGAACCTTCTTATTCATATCAAAAAATAATTCTATTGAATATAGAAATGGTCTTACAGATGATCGTTTCAAACCTTTAGACTTTAACAATAGTATGTATTTTTCAACCAAATCCTGTCTAGTCTCATCATTCAAGTTTATCAGGGCTGAAAAATTCTTTAATTTAGTCTCATCCAGAAATTTTCTTAAATAATATTCATATTTTTGCCTAGTCTTTTCAGAGCGTATTCCGCTAATAAATAACTGGTAACATTCTTCCATTCCAATATATTATAATCAAACAATCCATTTAACTATTGTAACACGATAGATACCCACAAATTTATCTATTATTGAAGTAAATTATGACAAAATTTTTTGGAACTAATGGAATTCGTGGAGTCTTTTCTGAGGATTTTACACTTGAATTTGTACATGATATGACATTAGCGATTGGAACATACTTCAAAGTAGGACCAGTGTTAGTTGGATACGATGGAAGAGAATCAAGTCCAATAATTGCAAAAGTTGTATGCTCTGCACTAAATTATCTTGGAATTAATTGCAATGATGCAGGATTTGTACCAACACCATGTCTTGAATATGCTGTAAAGAAACTTGGTTATTCTGGTGGAATAATGATAACTGCATCTCACAATCCACCACAATACAATGGAATTAAATCTGCTGCAAAAGATGGGGTGGAGATTTCACGGGAGGATGAGATTATAATTGAGAATATTTTTGAGCAAAAGAATTGGATCCAAAATCCTTCAAGATGGGGAAATACAGTAAAAGAAAATAGAGCCGTTGATGTTTATGTAAATGGAATAATCTCCCAAATAGATTCAAAGAAAATAAGATCAAAAAAGCTTAAAGTTGTTATAGATTTAGGAAACGGTGTACAGGCAGTATCGGCACCCATACTTTGCAAAATGCTTGACTGCAAAACATTTTTAATCAATGAAAAAATTGATGGTTTATTTCCAGGACGTGGATCAGAACCAACCCCACAAAATCTTTCAAAACTATCTTTAACAGTTAGAAAAAATAATGCCGATCTTGGAATTGCGTTTGATGGTGATGGCGATCGAAGTATTTTTTGTGACAATAAAGGTAATGTACTTAGTGGAGATATTTCCGCGCTGATTCTTACAAAATTTATCTTGCAAAAAAATCCACATTCTTTAATTGTTACCTGTTTAAATTCAGGTTCAAGCATAGAACTTGTTGCAAATAAATTTGATTCACAAGTAATTCGTACAAAAGTTGGTAGTGTTGAAGTATCACGAAAAATGGTTTCAACAAACGCACTGATTGGTTTTGAAGAAAATGGTGGATTTATGTTTGGAAAACATAATCAAGTAAGAGATGGATGCATGACTCTGGCTTTAATGTTAGATTTTTTAGCTACATCCGAAAAAACACTTTCCGAAGAAATTTCTTATCTGCCACCTTCCTTTACAACAAAGGATAAAATCACATGTTCTTACGAGGATGCTATGAAACTAATCCGTTCGCTAAAAGAACAATTTCCTAATTCGGATACAACTGACGGAATAAAAATTACAAATAATTCTAGAAACTGGGTGATGATTAGACCAAGTGGAACTGAACCAATAATTAGAATATACGGCGAAGCTGAAAATCGGGAAAACCTTGACACTTTGATGTCAAAATACCTCCAAAAAGTGAGGTCTATCATTTCCGATAACACTTTTAAAACCAATAGTGGGCATGATTGGAATGGAGAATGATCCCTAAAGGGTGACATAGTATGGGTAAAGCTTATTATGTAAAATTTGAAACACCGGAAGAACTCGTAAATCCAATCCTGGAGGCAGTTAGAGTAGCAAGTACTAGCGGTAAAGTAAAGAAAGGAACCAACGAGGCCACCAAGGCAATTGAACGAGGAACCAGTAAATTAATTGTTATAGCTGAAGATGTTGAACCACCTGAGGTAGTCGCCCATCTTCCAATCCTATGTGAAGAACAAGGTGCAGCATATGCATTTGTTCCAAGCAAGCAGGAATTGGGCAAATCTTTGGGTATTGATATTACTTGTGCAGCTGCAGCAATTTTTGATGCCGGTGATGCACAACACATAGTTGATCAAGTAATATCAGCAATTGCTAAAATTAAGGGTGGAAAGACTAGTAAATGAGTAACATAGTCGATGATGTAACTCAATCTGAAATTATTCAAATTGTTGGCAGAACTGGTATTGCTGGTGAAGTAATCCAAGTTAGAGTCAAGGTTCTTTCTGGTAAAGATAAAGGAAGAATTCTAACTAGAAATGTGAAAGGTTCTGTTAGAATTGGTGAAATTTTAATGCTAAGGGAAACAGAAAGAGAAGCAAAGAAAATTCATTAGGTGAAATAGATGAGTCTTTTAGTAAAACCATGCAGTTTTTGTGCTAGACCAGTAGCAAAAGGTTCAGGTACAATGCTTGCAAAAAACGATGGAACTGTATTGTGGTTTTGTTCAGCAAAATGTAAAAAAAATTCACTAGAACTAAAGCGTGATCCAAGAAAACTAAAGTGGACCAAAAAATATGTCAAAGGCGGAATTCGACACAAGAAATAAAATTGACTCAACAAACTCTTTTCATTGTAAAGCCAGATGCCGTATCTAGAAAGCTTACTGGTGAAGTTATTGCGAGATTTGAAAAAAAGGGGTTTAAACTTTTAAAATTAAAGATGTTTACATTTACAAAAAAACAGGCTGAAATCTTTTACGGAGTTCATAAAGACAAACCCTTCTTTGGTGAACTTACATCATTTATCACCTCCGGTCCAGTAGTTGCAGCAATAATAGAAGGAAATAATGCAATTGCAACTACTCGAATTATGGTTGGTGCGACAAAATCTTTTGAGGCGTCACCTGGTTCAATCCGGGGAGATTTTGGGCTAGGATTTAGCGATAATATCATTCATGCATCTGATTCAGAGGAAAGTTTTGATCACGAATCGAGGGTAGCATTTGAGTGATCTGTATTGCAAATTCGTCAACCAATTGTGGTAGTTCTAGGTCACGTAGACTCTGGCAAAACATCTCTCTTAGATAGAATTAGGGGCACAGGTGTTCAAGGCAGAGAGGCTGGTGGCATCACACAGCATATAGGTGCAAGTTTTCTTCCAGCTGAGACAATCAAGGAAACATGTGGCTTACTATACAAGAAATTACAAGAATCAGAAAACCAAGTTCCTGGAATTTTAGTAATTGATACACCGGGACATGAGGTATTTACAAATCTTAGGGCAAGAGGAGGCTCTGCTGCTGATATTGCAATACTGGTAGTTGATGTAAACCGGGGATTCCAACCGCAAACAAATGAAAGTCTAAAAATTTTACAAAGCAGAAAAGTTCCATTTGTTGTTGCACTAAACAAATGTGATCAAATATCTGGATGGAGAAAATCTGAAACTAAATTTATTACTCAGGCAATTAAAGAACAAGACGCATTTATTCAAACTGATCTTGATCAAAAAATATATGATGTAGTTGGAACACTATCTATCTTAGGATATCAATCCGAGGCATTTTATCGAGTTAAAGACTTCAAATCAGAAATTGCAATTGTACCAATCTCTGCAAGATCTGGGGTTGGAATACCCGAGTTACTTGCGGTACTAGTTGGATTGACACAACAGTACTTACAAAAACGATTAGATCAAAAAGAAAAAGAATCAAGAGGAATTGTGCTTGAAGTAAATGAAGAGATTGGATTAGGTCATACAGCAAATGTAATTTTAATCGATGGCACTCTAAAAAAAGGCGACACGATAGTTGTTGCAAAAAGAGACTCAGTTATTGTAACAAAACCAAAAGCGATTCTTTTGCCAAAACCCCTTGATGAGATGAGAGATCCTAGAGACAAATTCAAACCAGTACAATCTGTAAATGCAGCAGCAGGAATCAAAATAGCATCACCTGATTTAGAAGGAGTTTTGCCCGGTAGTACTTTGTATGTTGCATCAAATAATGCTGATGTGGAAAAATACACTAAACTAATCGAGTCAGAAATGAAATCAGTCTTTATTGATACCGAAACAAATGGGGTCGTCATAAAATGTGATACTATAGGATCACTTGAGGCTATAGTTGAGATGCTTAGACGCTCCCAAGTACCAATAGCCAAAGCAGACATTGGGCCAGTTAATCGGCGAGATCTCATGGAAACTAAAGCGATAAAAGAAAATAACAGACATCTCGGGGTAGTCTTGGCCTTTAATGTCAAGATACTTCCTGATGCAAAAGAAGAAGCAGAGGACAGTCACATCAAAATTTTTGAGGACAAAATAATTTACAGCCTAATTGACAAATACAATGCTTGGGTGGATGAAGATACTGCTAATGAGGAAGACGCTACTTTTGCAGAACTAGCACCCATTTCCAAATTCACATTTCTTAAAGGGTATGTTTTTAGAAATAACAATCCGGCCGTCTTTGGAATTAGAATAGATGTTGGAACCCTGAGACAAAAGGTACCTTTCATGAACAAGGATGGAAAACGAGTCGGGTTGGTCCATCAACTTCAACTTGATGGAAAAACTGTGATCTCTGCCAAAACTGGACAAGAAGTTGCATGTTCTGTTCAAGATGTAACAATAGGAAGACAAATTTTTGAAGAAGAAATATTTTATACATTTCCTTCATCACATGAAGCTAAAAAAATACTTGACAAATTTATGCATAAGCTAAATTCTGAAGAACAAGACACTCTAAATCATATCATAGATATTCAAAGAAAAAAAGACGCATCTTACGCTTACTAGTCGGAATATTTCTTACAAATCATATGTATCCCAGGAGCGCCAACTGCACCTACCATTTTATCTATCATTTGTCCTGATTTGAACATGATGAACATCGGAATCGACTGTACTGCAAATTTAATGGCGATGTTTTGGTTTTGATCTACATTAACTCGTGCAAATTTTATCTTTGGATATTTCTTTGAAAGACTTTCAAAGACAGGATACATCATCTTACATGGACCGCACCAATCTGCCCAAAAATCTACAAGAGTAGGACTGTCTGATGAAACTGTTTGAACAAAATTTGTAGAATTCAAGTCAATAATCTCAGGCTGAATCTGAGACCTGCTTTGTCGGATCATCTCTTCAAGTTTCTTTTGTTTTATTTTTTCAATTTCAGGATCATCTGACAATATCTACAAATATTTCGATTCTATTAAAAAATCTATGTTGGATGATTTTCAAATAAATTTATACAAAGATTTTTCTATTAATAATTTCTAATCCACTGTAGTTTTAATTGGTAATATCTCAAATCTTTTAGAATTGCATATTGGACACTGATCAATATATTTTGTAAAGCTAACAGAAGTGTAGACAATACCACAATCTCCACAAATTCTAAGATTTCTGCTTAATTTGCTCATGTTACTAGTAATAGATATTACAATTAAAAACTTAGTCTTGTTTTTGTCTTTTTAATGCCATAAAATAACATCGCAGGCGCTACAAAATACATTCCTAAATTCAATACAATCAAACTAATTCCATAACCTAATACTTCAGTTTCTGAATCTATATCCACATAATTCAGAAGAGATAACGATGAAATCATTGGAGTAAGGGTAATTTTGACAACTTCTTTGAATATTGGATTTTCACGTTCATAATCAGCTATTGCTGGACTAAATGAATAGTAGAAATCATTGAATGTATTCATGAACGATGTCCCTGATTCTGTTTGTAATAGGGAATTATCTCTCAGTTCACGTAATTGCTGTACTTGTGATGCCATCTCAGAGCCGTATGTTGCAGTAGCAATCAGACAACCGCCGCCTTGTTTTGGATTATTTACAACCTCACATGTATCACCTACTAGTTTAGTTCCGGGACCACATTCTCCAAACTCTAATTCTGCAACTTCTGGCTCTACTAATCCAACTGCTTCATAAATTGAAGAATATTCTGGAAAGTTTTCATCAAACCACTTCTTGTA
>CXWL01000880.1_pt1 | contig 68876 bp, 46 predicted proteins | sample 590931 | NCBI WGS metagenome assembly CXWL01 (sample SAMEA3498368, study PRJEB10139) | groundwater metagenome | biome: water well; material: biofilm material | place: Germany | collected 2015-04-27 | reverse complement strand
CCCAAGAAAGCCTCGGTGATGTCGCTCACCGAGAAGGATTTGCCGCCGATCGGCGAGGGCCCGGAGGCCTCTACCGTACCGGGAGCACCAGGGACCCCGGGCGCGGCGGCACCAGCTTTGATCGTGTTGCCCAGCTGGCGGACGGTGGTTGCTCCCGATGGCCAATCGACCGAGCTGCTCGGCGTGATCCGCAACGACTCGCGACGGGCCGCACTCGGCGTCCAGGTGGTGGCCGTCCTGATCAGTTCCGAGGGAGAGATCCTGGCCGAGATCGAGGGCGCCAGCTCCGAACGCGCCCTCCAGCCGGGTCAATCGACCAGCTTCCGGGTCGGATTCGAAAACGGCCAGCCCTATGAGCGGATCGAGTTCCGGGTGAACGGATCCTTCGCCGGTGAGCCCCCGTCAGCGGAAAGGCCAGCGTCGGATCAAGGAGTCACGGCAGAGAATCCTGACGGGATTTGAGGCCTCGGCTCCGCTGACGGAATACGGCGGGCGGACGCACTGGTCCGCCCCTACGGCGCCAGGGGCCTGCGACCACGGGCGGACGCGTTGGTCCGCCCCTACACCCACCTTCCGTACGGGTGGACCAGCGTGTCCGCCCTCTTCCGAGGTACCTAGGCCCGGCACACCGGGCACGGGCAGATCCGCCGCAGGAAGTCGTAGCGGTAGATGCCGGTACCGTGGCCGTCCGAGAAGCGCAGCGAGATCGCGTAGTGGCCGACCGGCTCGATCGCCACGACATCGACCGGACCGGAAGGTGGATGGAAGCGGATCGCTTCGTTGGTGTGGCCCTGGCACGCGGCGCACGGGCAGTAGCCGCGCAGATAGGTGTAGGCGTAGTCGGCCCCGTGGCCATCGTCCCAGCCCAGGTGGAGCACGGACTCAGCGGGATTGCGGCGAGCTTCGGTCAGGAATAGGGGTGGTGCGGGCATCGGTGAATCGTCCGCGCGGATGCTAGCATCCCCGGCACACCGGGACCGCAAGTTCCACCCGGTCAGGAGTGACCCGATGACCCAAATCGAACGCCTTTTCCGGCTCGCGCCGGCTTCGCTCTTGGTCGCATTCGCAGCCTTGCCCGCCGCCGCTCAGTCGAGCGACGCCAGTTTTGAGCTCACGCCCTATTTCGGTTACCGCTTCGAGGGCAACGTCACGATCGGTGACTCCTTCGACTCGATCTTTGACGAGGGTGTCGACATCGACGAAGGCGAGAGCTTCGGCGTGATCCTCGACATCCCTCTGACCCACGGCCTTCAGCTCGAGTTCTTGGGCAGCCGCCAGTCGACCCAGGCGATCCGGAGCGGCGGCATCTTCAACCCGTCGATCGACATCGCGGACATCGACGTGACCTATGCCCACGTGGGGCTCGCCTACAACTGGCGCTTCGGCCAGGTGACACCGTACCTCGCCGGCAGCGTCGGCGCCACGATCCTCGACCCCGACTTGCCCAACTCGGACAACGAGACCCGCGCCTCGGCCTCGCTCGGCGGCGGCGTCAAGATCCACCTCGCCGAGCACGTCGGGATCCGCCTGGAGGGCCGCGCCTTCTGGACCGACACCGAGGACGGCAATGGTGACGACCGCTGCTGCGAGGACGAGGGCGGTCTGTTCCAGGGCGAGGCCCTGGCCGGCCTGATCTTCTCCTGGTGACCGCATCGTTCGCGGTAGGATCGCGCAGCTTTCCGAAACCCGAGGTGCGGCTCATGCGGGCCGCGAGGTGGCCATGAGCTCGACGACCCCGTCCTCGCCCTCGTCCGACACCAGTTTCTTCGGTCACCCCAAGGGGCTCTCGACCCTGTTCTTCACCGAGATCTGGGAGCGCATGTCCTATTACGGCATGCGCGCCCTGCTCTACATCTTCATGACCGCGGCGGTGACCGCCGGGGGATTGGGGTTCGACGAGTCGAAGACCGGCGCCATCTATGGCCTTTACACCGCGGGCGTGTACCTGCTGGCGTTGCCCGGGGGCTGGGTGGCGGATCGCATCCTCGGCAAACGGCGGGCGATCTTTTGGGGCGGCGTGATTCTCGCGTCGGGCCACTTCTGCCTGGCGATCCACAGCATCCACACCTTCTTCTTCGGCCTGCTCCTGATCGTGCTCGGCACCGGGTTGCTCAAGCCGAACGTCAGTGCGATCGTTGGCGATCTGTATCCCGAGGGCGGAGTTCGGCGAGACTCGGGCTTCTCGTTGTTCTACATGGGCGTCAATCTCGGCGCCTTCAGCGGCCCGATAATCTGTGGCCAGCTCGGCGAGAGAGTCGACTGGCACCTGGGCTTCGCCGCCGCCGGCATCGGCATGGTGCTCGGCCTGTTCCAGTACTCCTTCGGCCAGAAAAACCTGGGTTCTGCCGGGGACCTGCCACCACTTTCGGCTCTTTCGCCCGCGGAAGCGGCGGCCCGCCGAAACGCCATCCGGGTTCTGATCGCCTCGCTGGCCGCGGGCTTCGGCCTCTTCACGGCGTTCTACCTCGGGTTCGTCCCGATGACGGTCCAGCAGGTCGCCCGCTGGGGCACCGCGGTGATCCTCGGAATCGCCAGCGCCTTCCTCCTCTACGTCATGTTCCTCGCCAATCTGGACCGAGTCGAGCGGATGAAGGTGCTCGCCTTTGGGGTGCTGTTCCTGTTCTCGGCCATTTTCTGGTCGGGCTTCGAGCAGGCCGGCTCGTCGATGACCGCCTTCGCTCGGGACGTCACGGATCGCACGCTCTCGCCGATCACCCAGTGGCTCTTCCTGGGTGGCGGCGCGGCGCTTTTGGCCCTCTTGATCGCCACCCTGCAGCGCCACCGCTCGCGGCATCCGGAGCGCTCGCCGTCCTGGCTGCCGGTGTCCCAGGGTCTTTTTGGCGCCGGGGTAGTCGTACTCCTGTGGCTGGCGTTCTTCCGGGTCGATGGCGAGTGGGAGATGCCGACATCGTTCTTCCAGTCCATCAATGCATCGTTCATCGTGATCTTCTCGCCCGTCTTCGCCTTCCTGTGGCCGTGGCTGGGCCGCCGCAACCCCTCGACGCCGGCGAAGTTCGGCATCGGCGTCGTCTTGTTGGCTCTCGGCTTTCTGGTCCTCGTGATCGCGGCCCAGCAGGGTGAGAGCGGCAAGGTGCTGCCGGGCTGGCTGGTCTTGACGTACTTGATGCACACCTTTGGCGAGCTCTTCGTGTCGCCGGTGGGCCTGTCGACCGCGACCAAGCTCGCGCCGCGCCGCTACGTCAGCCAGATGATGGGGCTGTGGTTCATCTCGATCTCACTGGGAAACCTGGTCGGCGGGCAGGTCGCCGGCCAGCTCGGCGAGTTCTCGATGGGGACGATCTTCGCGTGGGTGGCCGGCATCACGGCCGGTAGCGGAGTGGTTGTCCTGCTGCTGTCGCCGTGGGTCAAGCGTTGGATGGCCGACGCCGAGCACGCCTGAAGGCTGCGCGAGAGTCGTGACCTCAGCCGCGGTCCTTGCGGAACCGATCGAAGCTCACCACGTTGGCGCCCGCCTCGCCTTCCGGCGGCTCGAAGGCGGGGGAAGCGTCCGTGTCGGACTCGGCCTCGCCTTCCTCGCCCGCCGGGGGGAAGCGGATGCCGAAGGGGGCCGATGGATCGGCGAACGTGGTGAGCGCGGCGAACGGCACTTCAAGTCGGTAGCGCCGGCCATCGAAGGCCAAGTCGACGGCGAAACCATCCTGCTCGACTTCGAGATTCCAGAACTGGTTTTGCAGGACGATCGTGATTTCTTCCGGGAAGCGCTCGGCCAGGAATGGCGGAACGGCGACGCCGAGTGCGTGGGTTTGAAACGAGAGATAGAAGTGATGGTCGCCCGGAATCCCCTCTTCCGAAACCTGGCGCAGAGCGGAACGGACGACGCTCCGGTAGGCCTCCTGGACCAGCTTCTCGTAGTCGATTCCCGGGGTCTCCACGGTGGCGTGGATCATACGCTCTCGCACCGCCCGCCGGATGCCCTAAGATGACGCTTCCGCCTCCCTCCGGGGGCGCTGCCTTTCGGTCAACCTTGGAAGGAGATTTCGATGCGCAAGCCGCTTTCCGTCGTCTTCGCCCTCGCCCTTCTGCTCGCCGCTCCCTTCGCCCTTCAGGCCGCCGAGTCCTCTTGGACCGGTTGGATCACGGACTCCGGCTGCGGTGCCAAGGGCGCCAATGCCGGCCATGCCGATTGCGCCAAGAAGTGCGCCGAGGGCGGGGCCAAACTGGTGCTCTACGTGACGGAGACCCAGAAGCTCTACACCCTGTCCGATCAGACGGCCGCCATGTCCCACCTCGGGCATTCCGTGGTCGTCACCGGCATGCTCGAGGGCGAGGCGATCACGGTCGCCAAGATCGCCAAGGCCGAGGGCTGATTCCTAGCTCGACCGCTCCGGCTCGGCGTGGGCATGGTCCTGCGCCGAGCCCGGCGGAAACGCGAGACCCACCAGCACCAAGAGCCCGGTCAGGCCGGCGAGGCCGATGAACACCGGGGTCAGCCCCCCTCTCAGCTCCTCCGAAAGCCGCCTCACCAGCCCCGGCTCGAGTGCCGCCCGCCGGGTCGGCTCGAGCAGCGCATCCGCGTGGGCGGCGAGGTCGCCGCGCAGGCGGTTCGCGAAGAGCGCCCCGAACCCGGCCACCGACAGGGCTCCGCCGATCGAGCGAAAGAACTGCAACGAGCTCGTGGCCACGCCGCGGCGCGCCCAGGGGACGGCCGTCTGGACCGCCACGAGCTGCGGGGTCGACACCAGGCCGAGCCCGAACCCGAGCACGAACATCGCGGTCACAATGAACCACACCTCGACCGGCGGGAGGGCGATCGCCGCGGCCAGCAAGCCGGCGCCCGCGAGGCCGAGCGCACTGCCGACGATCATCAGCCGGCGGTAGCCGACGGCCATCATCATCCGGCCCGCGAGCGTGCTCCCGATGGGCCAGCCGAGCGAGATCGGCGCGAGCAGCATGCCGGCCCCGAGGGCCGTGCTGCCCCGCACGCCCTGACCCAGAATGGGCACGAAGGCCGAGGCGATGAAGATGATTCCGCCGAGCACCGCGGCCTGAACGGCCGACACGGCGATCACCGGGCTCGCGAACAGGTCGAGGGGCATCACCGGGTCCACCGCCCGCCGCTCCTGCCACAGGAACAGCGCCAGCAGCAGCACCGCCAGCGCGAAGGAACCGAGGGTCGCCGGGCTGCGCCATCCCCACTGACCGCCCTCGAGCAACCCCACGAGCAGCAGGCCGGTCCCGAACAGCACGAGCAACGAGCCCGCGAGGTCGAGATCACTGCGCCCCACGCTTCGTCTCGGTTCGCGCAGGTAGATCGCCAGCAGCACGATCGAGGCGAGACCGGCGGGCAGGTTCAGATAGAACACCCAGCGCCAGGAGAGAGCATCCGTCACCAAGCCGCCGATGGCCGGCCCAAGGAGGCTCGAAACCGCCCAGTTGGCCGCGAACAATCCCTGCACCTTGCCCCGCTCTTCGAGCTTGTAGAGGTCCCCGATCAACGTGATGCTGGCGGGAAACAGCCCTCCTGCCCCGAGCCCCTGAAGCGCGCGGAACAGGATCAGCTGGTCGAGCGTCTGGGCCAGGCCGCACAACGCCGAGCCGAGCAGAAACGTGACGGCCGAGAAGTAGTAGACCTTGCCGCGGCCCACCAGATCGACCAGCTTGCCGAACAGCGGCACCGTGGCCGTCGAAGTCAGCAGGTAGGCCGAGAACACCCACGACAACCGGGCCATACCGCCCAGGTCCCCGATCACCGTCGGCATCGCCGCCGCCACCGCCGAGGCCTCGAGCGCCGCGAGAGAAATGCCCAGCAGCAGCGCGGCGGTGATGCGACGACGAACGGGTCCCGGCTCCATGGCCGGGGGAGTCTAGCTCGGCGGACGGGGGGAGCGGCGGCATTCCATGGCGTGCTCTCCCGCGGTTCGCGTCTGCCCGAACGACAGCGCCTTTCGAAGTCCCGAAAGGGGCTAGGGTTGGCCAGTTGATGCGAACACCAGATCTGAAGCCACTCTTTCGAGGAGTGGCGAGGGCGGGTGTCGATAACTGAGGAGTTTCATCGGTTTCCCCTCGTAGGAGGGTGCGCATTGAACCATCGGCTGGGGGTCGTCTTTTACGTCGTCAGCCAGCTTCAAGAGTTTCGCGGCGGCACCGCGATAGAAGGCAGCCTGTTCTGCTCCGGTGGGCGGAATCCAGCTCTCCCGGTGCACGACACCGAGCCATTGTTCGGCTTCCTTGACTTCGAAGAACTTCGCCAGAACCTCGACATCTGCGCTTCCAAGAGAAAATTTGGGATCTTCCTTCACTAGGTCGCCAACCTTCTCAGGCTCGGCGAAGAAGCGACTCGCGACCTGTTTGTCGATGCAACAGAGGCCGACGAGCCTCCAGAGCTCGGCAGGGTAGCGAGGGAGATCTGCGAGTCCGGGCAACTTCTGCCAGATCTCAGCAAGATTTCGCAGGGCTTGCGCCCCCTTGCCCTCCTTGAGCCAATAGAAGATCCGGTTCAGTTCGCCTCGTTCCCAGAGACTCGCGCGGAAGCCCGCCGCCGTGAGGACTTTTTGAAGGTCATCCAAGCCGGCTACCTCATCCTCCGGAACGGTGTAGCCATCCACCTTCTTCACAACAACGACCCCCTTGAGGTCCGTCGCAAAGCCCCCGTCCACACACGCCCGTCCCAGCACGCCCCATAGTTGGTCCATGACCGTCTCCCTTTCTCGCCGGGGGTTCGGAAATACAGCATCTTCCCGGCGAGAGGATGAGACGGCCACGGCGGGGGGATTTGGAGCCTATAGGTCGAGATCCTCGATCCTCGGCTTTGAAAAGAGCTGGAAAGCGAGCGAGTCCACGAACGGGGGCGAGAGGTGTTGGTAGACAGCCTTCATGGGCCGCTCGTTTCGGGTGTGGCCCGCGGAACATTGAACGGCTTTCGGCCCCCCGACGACCACCTTGATCACGGAACCGGCGAGCGCGAGAAGAACTCCTAGCCCGGCGCCAAGGGTGGGAGGTATCCAGGCCTTCGCTTCCGTAGCCTCTAGCGCGGCTTTGACACCGTCGGCAGAGAAGAACCGATGAAGAGCCTCGGCGTCTTGCCGGCTCAAGTCGAAGACGGGCATCTTTCCTGATTGCTCCAGAATCTCGTCGACGGTTGCCGTCAAATAGCGACCCGCAACCTCGTGGTCGATACAGCACAGGCCAAGCAGTGCGCGGACTTCAAGCGGATGCTCCACGGGGGCAGGATTCTTGCCTTTCCATGCAGCAGCGAGAACTTGCAGATCTTCGACGGCTTGCGAGTCCTTCTCCAGCTTCCCGAAGATCCGATTGATGTCGCAGACTTCCCACCGGCTCAAGCGGAGCCTCTGCTTTGCAGGCCCACAAAGCAGCTCGTGGAGGTTCTTGAGCTTCGCGTGATCCCTGATCTTGCTGTCAACAACCCTAAACAAGTCGCCGCAGAAAGTGCCGTCGGTGCATGCGTGCCCGACCACGCTCCAGTACTCGATCATCTCGCCCTCCTTGTCCGTGAGCCCGCCGGGGCGCAGTCCTGCTCGTAGCGTTCGGCGAGGAGTTTCCATTCGTAGGCGATGCCGGTCCATAGGAACTCGCCCTTGCGGTCTTGGACCAGGGTCTTGAGCGTTCGGCAGGCTGCGGGGTGGTCGCCTTGGCGGTCAAGGACTTGCCGGCGGGTGAGGAGCAGCTCGAGGTCGGGCCACCATAGCTTCTGGGCCTCGTCGAGCAGGCTCGAGGCCCGGACGTGCTCTCCTGCCCGACTTGCCGTCAAGGCCTGCATTTGCAGATCGGCCACCCGCGCGAAGGGAGCAACGTTGTTTTCTCGGATCGCTCGGAGCTTGCCCGCGAAGGTAGCGAAGAGGGCGGTTTCTCCGGCCTCGTCGGCAAGCCTTCCCGCGGAGCGGAGCTCGGGCAAGGCGGCCATCTCCGCGGGTAGGCCTGCAAGGTCACCGAGTTGCTGGTGCAAGAACGGGCGATCACCGCTGGCGAGTGCCAAGCTCGCGCCGAGTAACGTCTCCCGGAGACGGAAAAAGACTGCCTGCCGAAACGAGAACTGATCGAGCAGGCGGCGAGCATCCGCCGTGTTGCCCACCGAGGCGTAGGCCGAAGCAAGGTGGAGCGAAGCGGCCTGACGGGAAGTGTCATTCCTCCCTCCCTGCTTCAGCTCACCGAGAACCGCGAAGGCCTCTTCCGTTCTGGCGAGTCCCAACAAGGCGACCCCGCGCGCCCATTCGAGCGGGCTGTGATTTCCGAGCTCAGCGGCTTCTGGGGCGCTGTCACAGGTGCGCAGAGCCGCCTCGAAGTCGCCCGACTGCCCTTGGTACATGGCGAGGAGCTCGGCATTGTCGGCTGTCGGGAGTTCGGCATACAGCTCTTTCGCCTGCTGGATCGCATCCGGATAGCTGCCCAACCGGGCCTGCATGTGGACGAGCTGCCGGCGCACATCCGGAGACTTCGGGTGACCGCGAGGGACCGCGGCGAACATCTCGGCGGCCTCGGCGTAACGACGCTGAATCGCCAGGAAGTTTCCGCGAGCGTAGGGCGAGCGACAGAATCGAAGCGGCATGCTGATCGCGGCAGCCTTGGCGAAATTCCCCGCCGAGCGCTGTTCCCCAGCTTCTGTGATCTTTCTTTCGCACAGTTCGTCGAACTGAGCCGCAGAAGACTTCGGAACTGCCAGAAGGAGCGCCGTGAGCGGGTCCAGAACCGCGGGCTGGGCCAATCCCGCCCCCCCGAACAGCAGCCCGAGCATCCCCGCCGCGCGCCATGTCTGCGCCCTCACACCCCGCCGCGTCCACGGCTCCAATCGCTTCGCCACCCGCTCCGCTCCCGCCGGCCTTGCCTCCGGCTGAGTCTCCAGGCACCTTTCGATGACCCGCACCAGGCCATCCCTTCGCTGCAATCGCTGCCGAAGAGCCAGTGGTTCCGCCCGCCCGTGGGCAGCTCGCAAGTCCGCCACCGTTTCCGCCTCGATCGGGAATTCCCCCGTCGCAAGATGAAACAGCAGCACCCCCAGGCTGTAGAGATCCGACGCCGGAGTCGGCCGCGCGCCTTCGAAGAGCTCGGGGGCCATGTAGAGCGGCGTGCCGGAGACGACGAGATCTGCGTCCGTCGGCTTCGACAGATCGAGCCCGATGCCGAAGTCGACGAGGACGAGGCGGCCGTCGGGGCGGAGGATCACGTTCTGGGCTTTCAGGTCCCGGTGGACGATGTTGGCCTCGTGGAGGGCGGCGAGGGCGCCCGCGAGCTCGACGCCGAACGCAGCGACCTCGCTCGCAGGGAACGGACCGCGACGGGCGACGGCCGCGGCGAGGGTTTCGCCTTCGACGCGTTCCATCACCAGGCCGAAATGGCCGTCCTGTTCGCCGAGCTCGTAGACCCGGGCGACTCCGGGGTGGTCAATCTTCGCCAGTAGCCGCCCCTCGGCGAGGAGGAGGCCGTGGGTGGCCTCGGAATCGAGGTTCGCGTGGCGGATCTTGACCGCCACCTCGCGCTCGAAATGCGGGTCCCACGCGCGAAACACGTCGCCGAAGGCGCCGCTACCGAGCCGCCCACCCAGCTCGAAGCGGCCCCAGGTTGTCGGCACCGGTTCGTCATCAGGCTCGGGCCTCCAGAGCTGGTCGGAGATCGCCGCGAGGACCGAAAGCACCCGGCGGTCGGCGGCAGGAGTGGCCTCGAGATAGGCCTCGACATCGATCCCGCGGCGATCGCAGATCACTTCGGCCAGGGCTAGAAGCCGGTCGCCAGCGATCATGCGGCCACGGCTCGTGCCAAGGCGGCGACGGCGCGGGTGGTTGTCATGCGGGCGGCGTCGGCGGAAGGCAAACCCAGCTCGATGGCCAGGTCCCGGTACGGGAGGCTCCACTCCATGCGCAGGATCACCGCCAGCCGGTCTCGCTCTGGCAGCGTTGCCAGGGCTACCTCGTAGCGCTCCGTCAGCTCGGCGGCGGCGAGTCGTTCGTCGGGTCTGGCCTCGGGGTCCGCGGGTTCAAAATTCGCTGGCAAGTCCGTCTCAGGAAAACGAGCTCCCCGGCGAGCGAGATCGAAGATGCGGTGCCGAACGGCCTGTCGCAAGTAGGGCACGAAAGCCTCAGGCCGTTCGAGGCCTGAAAGGTTGCGAAGAGTAGAGATCAGGGCTTCTTGAACGATGTCCTCGGTTTCGGCGAGAGAGCGGGCTCCGCGAGGAATCAGCCCGCGCGCCCAGCGCATCAGCCGCGGACGCACTCGGGTGACCAGGGCTTCGAGCGCAGCCGGCTCCCCGGCGCTCGCTCGGCGCGCCAATTCGACCGTCGCCAGCAGGTCGAGCGAAGGGACACGGCGGTCACTCACGGGTGAAAGATCCTCGGATTCTAAGACCGTTGTTCGTTTTGGCTCTCGCCTTCGTCTACTTGAGACGAAAGGGGTACAAGAGCCATGCCCAGCCTTCCGCGTTTCAGCAAGGTCGCCCTGCATTTGGATACGTTGATCTCCGCCGTCCGTTGCGTCGCTCGCCGCCGACGGCTCGACGACGACCAACATCGAGAGTTGCTCTCGAGAGCGGGCCTGAAGCTTCTCGAGCGGGAGGAGCGGGCGTTCGACCTGTTCTCCGGCGCTTGCCAGCTCCGGACGTACCTCGTCCAAATCGTCGATCGGCTGTGGATCGACAGCCGGATCGAGCGCACCGGCAAGTGGCGCCCGATGGTTCGATCGAAACTCCTGGGGACGACCGTCGTCCGGCTCGACCGGCTGATCCGGCGGGAAGGGCGAGAACCGCGGGAAGCCGTGGAGATCGCCCGGCGGGGCAGCGCGCGGAACCGACCGCTGGAAGAATTGGAGGCCGCCGCAACGGAACTCGCAGGAGCCCGCCGACCGGTCGAGGTCCCGCTCGGCCCGATCGAGGTGGCAGAACCGAGAGCAGCGGACGATCGCCTCTTCGAGCGCCAGCGGACCGCCCAAGCCGCCCGCCTGAGCCAGATGCTGAAAGAGGCGCTGCGGGACCTGCCCGCCCTCGAACGGCGCGCCCTCGAGCTTCGTTACCTCGAAGGCCGCTCGGCCCGAACCGCGGCGACAGTGCTGAGCGTCGCGGAATCCGAGGTTTACCCCCTCGCCTACGCCGCCCTGCGCAAGCTACGGCGCGCCCTCTTGGCCCGTGGTGTCGATGCCGCCGCCGTGCGGACGATCATCGATCCCGATCGCCCGGCACTCCTGGCGCGGAGGCCGGTGTGACAGCTTCCCTGCCGCCCCCCTACTCCGCCAGTTGCCAGTGCAGGAACGCCAAGGTTTCCGCCGAGTTTTCGATCCGCACTTTGAGGGGCTCGCCGCCGGAGTGGCCGGCTTGCAGGTGGTAGCGGAGGAGGACCGGGTTGTCGGAGCCGGTGGTGGCTTGCAGCAGCGCCGCCATCTTGCGGGCGTGGAGGGGGGCTACGCGGGTGTCTCCGTCGCCGGTGACGAAGAGCACCGCGGGATACTTCGTGCCCGGCTTGACGTTGTGGTAGGGCGAGTAGGCCTTGAGCACCGCGAAGTCCGCCGCGTCCTCCGCCGAGCCGTACTCCGGCACCCAGAAACGGGCGACCAGGAACAGGTGGTAGCGGAGCATGTCGAGCAGCGGATAGGAGCACACCACCGCGCCGAACAGCTCTGGTCGCTGGGTCAGCGCGGCTCCGACCAGCAACCCGCCGTTCGAGCCGCCCGAGATGCCGAGCCGGGCAGGCCGGCTGTAGCGCTCACGGATCAGGAACTCGGCGGCGCCGTAGAAGTCATCGAAGACGTTCTGCTTCTGGCCGCGCATGCCCGCCTGGTGCCAGGCCTCGCCGAGCTCGCCGCCGCCGCGCAGGTTGGCCACCGCCCACACGCCGCCGGCGTCCGCCCAGGCCAGTGCCGTGCCGGAGAACGCCGGGGTCAAGGTCGAGGTGAAGCCCCCGTAGCCGGTCAGCAAGGTCGGGTTCTCTCCGTTCCTCACCAGGCCCTTCTTGTGGAGGAGGAACATCGGCACTCGAGTGCCATCCTTCGAGCTGAACCACACCTGGGCGACCTCGAACTTCGCCGGGTCCACCGGTACGTCGGCCCGCGCCCACACGTTGCGGGTACCGGTCGTCAAGTCGTAGCGCACGATCATCGGCGGCACGTGAAACGAGGTGAACGCGAGAAAGACCTCGGGGGAATCCCAGGTGCCGGCGCCGCCCGACACGCTGCCGATGGCGTCGAACTGGAGCTCACGCAGCTTGCCCCCGTCGGGGGTGAATTGCACGACCTTCGACTTGACGTCCTCCAGGTAGTTGACGATCAGCGATCGACCCACGGCGGAGACCGAGCCGTCCATCACGGCTCGCGGATCCTCGGGCACCACCTCGCGCCATCGCTCGCGCTCGGGGTGCTCCAGGTCGACGGCCAGCACGCGGCCGTTCGGGGCCCTCCAGGTGGTGTGGAGGAACAGGGTGTGGCCACCGAGGACGCCCAGGAAACGGGCCGGCACGTCCGCGACCAGCGGCCGGGGCGCCGGGTCGGTTCCGAGGTCCTGGAACCACACCTCGGTCTGGTCGGCCGAGGAGCCGTAGAGCACGAAGATCACCAGGTAGCGGCCGTCCTCGGACAACGTCTGGAAAGCGATCTTCTCGGGACCGATGCCAGCGCCGAAGACCAGCGTTTCCCGGCCATCGAGGGTGCGGCGGTAGACCCGCGGCCCTTCCTTGGCGTGCAGGGTGTAGAAGTACTCCCGGGCGTCCGGGGTGAATGAGAGGCCCCCGAAGTAGCGGCCGCGGCCCAGCCCGCCGGGAACCTCGGTGCCGGTTTCGGTGTCGAGCAGGCGGATCTCGGTTTCGTCTTCGCCGCCCTTGCGCACGGCGTAGGCCACCAGGCGCCCGTCGCGGCTCACGTCGATCAGGTCCACGGAAACGGTATGGTCCTTGGACATTCCGTGCGGGTCCACCAGCACCCGGTCTGGGCCGTCGACGCCCTGGCGGACGTAGAGCACGGCGAGATCTTGATCGGCTCGCTGGCGGGTGAAGAAATAGCGGCCAGCGCGCACCGTGGGCAGGCTGAAGCTGTCCGTCCCGAGCAAGGGGGCCAGGCGCTCGCGAAAGCTCTGCCGTACCGGCAGCGGCGCCAGCACGGCATCCGTGTAGGCGTTCTGCTCCTTGATCCAGGCCCGGGTGGCGGCGCTCTCCTGGTCCTCGAGCCAGCGGTAAGGATCGACCACCCGGACACCGTGCAAGAGCTCGGTGACGGGTTCCACCCGGGTGGCGGGGGTGGGCGGGGCCGCCACGTCTTCGGCGCCCCAAACGGCGAGGTGGCTAGTCAAAGACAGCATAGCGGCAACCCAGACTCGATACTTCATCGGTGTCTCCTCGACGTGACAACGGGACGCCTGGCGGGACTTTCGCGCCGAAATCCTCACCGAATCCGCTTCTGGGCAGCTTACGGCGGTCCATCGAGAAGGTTGACCCCGTTTGGGGCCGAAAGGTTGAGAGATTGGCGAGCCGGCAGCGCAGGCTCGCCGGCGATCCGTGCGACCCATCCCGCGGCGCGGAGGAGAGCGAGAGCCCACGCCGCGCCGAGCAGGGTCGCCAGCGCGAGACCCGCCCAGGCCGTGGCGCCAGCGCTGAACGTGGAGAGCTCGCCCACCTTGTTGAACAGGTCGTCCCCTCGCAGCAGGTCGATCCGCGACGCGAAGGGCGGCACCCACGTGGTCACGATGGAACCGATCTCGTAGGCGTCGCCGGTCAAGCTGGTCAAGGGCGCGAGAGCCACCGGAAGTGCCAGGCCGTAGCCGACGGAGTCGCCGCGCCGACCCGTCCGCCGCAGCCACCACAGCCCGGGAAACAGGGTCAGCAGGAACGGTGCGAAGTCGGTCGCGAGGTAGACGAGATCACTGCCTCCGGTGGAGAAGCCCGAAAGGCGCCCGGCGTACTCGCTGGCCGGGTGGACGAAGGGCAGGAAGCGGGCGAAGATCTCGCCGCCGTACTCACGCGCGATCTCGAGCCGCTCCACCGAGCCACCCGTGACCCAGCAGCCGAAGGCGTGGAGTAGCTCGTGGATCGGCACGTAGAGCCACCAGCCGAGGACGAGGCCCAAGGCCACCTTGAGGAGCGCGGGGACGCCGCCGTCCAGGCACCGTTCGAGTCCTCGAAAGACGTCCCGGAAGGGGCTCGCCCAGCCTTCCGACGAAAAGGGCGGACCCGCGGGTCCGCCCTTCGTCTCGGTCTCGCTGGAATCCGGGTTCACCACGTCCAGGTCAAGCTGGCGAGAGCCCGCCGGCCCAGCACGTCGCCCCCGAACGACTGGAAGTGCTCATCGTCCAGGGCGTTGCTGACGTTCAGGCCGAGATCGAAGCCCTCGTGGACTTCGAAGCCCGCGTCGACGTCCACCACCTCGTAGGACGGCACCAGGCCGTTGAACGGACCCACGATCCAGCGGAACTCGTCCACCGCACGGAAGGAAACGCCCGCCCGCCAGCGATCCGCCTGGTAGCCGACCGACAGACCGTAGGTGTTCTCGGGCGTGTTGGGCTCGAGCTGGGCCGCCGACAGGCCGCCGGTGTCGACGATGTCGAAGTCGAACCAGGCGTACTGGGCGTGGAAGTTCCAGCCGTCCTTGCGGTAGTCGAAGCCGAGCTCGACACCCTGGCTGTCCACCTGGCCGAAGTTGGTGTAGGTGGCGAGGGCGATGATCGGAGCGCCGTCCTTGTTGTTCGACAGGAAGGGCAGCACGCCGCGCAGCGCCGGGTTCGAGGCCGCGAGCGCGGCGAGCTGGGCGAGCACGATCGCCCGCGCCTGGGCCGACAGGGCGGCGGGCGGCGTGTAGGCCGCGAAGTTCGGGTTCAGCCGGCCGGTGGCGCCGAGGTTCGGCAGCAGGTCCGAGATGAAGTTCTCGGACTCGCTGTTGTAGTAGTCCACGGTGACGAAGGCGTTGGTGCCGAGGGCACCTAGGTAGCCGACCTCGAAGGTCTTGATTTCCTCGAGCTCCAGGTCCGCATTGCCGAGGGCGAGGACCGGGATGTTGCCGAAGCCCAGCGAGACGCCACCGAGGATCGGGCGCAGTGCCCCTTCGAGGGCCGCCAGGCTGATCGCCGAGGTGGTGGTGCCGGGGAAGGTGGTGCGCGCCTGGAGGAAGAACTCCGAGTAGTTCGCCACCTGGAACGCCTCGTTGTACGAGAAGCGCAGCGTGTGGTTCGGGTTCACGGCCCACACGAGGGCGCCCTTGGGGGTGAACTGGGCATCGTGGAGCGACGAGTCGTCGTAGCGACCGGCCACCACGAAGCGCAGCGAGTCGGTGAAGTCCCATTCGAGCTGGGCGAAGGCGGCCTCGGAGTCGGAGTCGATCTTCTCGAAGGTCAAGGTCTGGCGACCGGCGGCGTCCGCCGTGTCGATCGACTCGTCGTTGTAGGACAGGCCACCGACGATCCGGCCCCGGCCGTTGGCGAAGTCGTAGTTGCCCTGGAGCTCTGCCGAGTAGGTGGTCGAGTCGAGGAACAGCTGGGCGCCCGAGGCCAGAGAGCGCTGCTCACCGTCGCGGCCGTCCCAGTTGGCGAGGAAGTTCCAGTGCGGGGCGTTGTAGTTGACCCGCGCCCAAGGGCGCTCGACGTCGGTCAGTTGGACGCGGCCGATGCCGGTCTGGAAGGCCGGGCCCTGGAGCTGGGCGTAGCCGCCCTCGATCGTGGCCACGTGGCCGTTCGCGAAGTACTTGTCGAAGCGCACGCCGGCCAGCCCGATCTCGTCGTCGTCTTCGATCGGCAAGGCGATCGCCTCGCGCGGCAGGCCCGCGTACTCGACGGCGACGTTGCGCGACACCGTGAAGTCGCCGCTCTGGCGCCAGCCGGCCACGAACTTGTAGGCCCAGCTGTCGGAGATCTCGGCCGCGTGCCGGAAGTCGAGGTTGATCGTCTCGAGCTCGCCGCCCGTCAGGCGGAACAGGCCGCCGCCCGTATCCCGGGGCGCCTTGGTGACCATGTTGAGAACGCCGTTGAAGGCGTTGGCGCCGTAGAGCGCGGAGCTCGGACCCCGGACCAGCTCGACGCTCTGGAGGTCGTCCATGGGGAACGAAATCGCCGCCCACTCCTGGGCGCCCAGGAAGGGCACCGAGGGATCGCGCCCGTCGATCAGGGTGACCACGCGGCGGTTCAGGGAGCTGTTGAAGCCGCGGGTGTTCAGGTTGAAGTCGTACAGGCCGCTCTGAGTGACCTCGACGCCGGGCGTGAACTCGAGCAGCTTCGGCACCTGGCCCGAGGGCGCCTCCTGGGCGATCTCCTCGGCCGACACCACGGTCACCGCCGCCGGCGCCTCGACGATCCGCTCCGGCCGACGCGACACCGCGGACACGGTGATCGTCTCGGTCAGGGTCAGCGGCTCGCAGACGACCGTCAGCTCGGTCTTCTGACCGGCGACCACGGTGTAGGGAACGGTGCCCCGGCATTCGGAGCCGATCGCTTCTAGGGTGCCCGGACCGGCGGGCACCGAGGCGAAGTTGAAGTCACCCTCCGCGCCCGTCGAAGTGACCCTCGAGGCTCCACTCAGCACCACCTGGGCGTCGGGAACCGGAGCGCCCTCCGGCGTTTGGACGCGCCCCCCGAGGGAGCCGCTGTTGCCCTGGGCGTGAACGGATGCGGTGGAGGCGAGCACCACCGCGGCGAGGGCGAGGGACCTGATCTTGTAGCTCACCATTGACTCCTCCCGAGTCGAAGGGCAGCTCCGCCGTCCGCGCTGGTCGTACGGAAGCCCGGTAGAAGGTAACTTTGAGACTCCTTGTAACCACGCCGTCACGCCGTGTCAAGCCGCGCGGCGGCAACCGGCACCGTGCTACATTTCGCGCCGAACCATGCCCGTCGAGAACGCCACGCCGAGCGTCGTACCGGAAGAGGGACCACGAGTCGGGGTGATCATGGGATCGAGCTCCGACTGGCCCACTTTGAAGGCCGCCCACGAGGTGCTCACGGCCTTCGGAGTGGCCCACGAATGCCGCGTCGTTTCGGCCCATCGCACGCCGTCCCTGATGCACGAGTACGCCGCCACGGCGGTCGCGCGGGGCCTGCGGGTGATCATCGCGGGGGCCGGCGGCGCCGCCCATCTGCCCGGAATGGTGGCCGCCCAGACTCGGCTGCCGGTGCTCGGCGTACCGGTCCAGAGCCGCGCCCTAAAGGGGCTCGACTCGCTGCTCTCGATCGTCCAGATGCCCGGCGGGGTGCCGGTGGGGACTCTCGCCATCGGTGAGGCCGGGGCCAAGAACGCCGCGCTCCTGGCCATCCGCATGCTCGCCACGACCGACCCGGAGCTGGCCGCCCGCCTCGACCGCCACCAGGCCGAGGAGGACGCGCGAGTGCGTTCCGAAGTCCTGCCCCCGGCATCCGCCGGTGTCTGAGGGCCGCCGCCCTTGACGGCCATCCTCCCCGGCGCCACCCTCGGCATTCTCGGCAGCGGCCAGCTCGGCCGCATGCTGGCCCTGGCGGCCCGACAGCTCGGCTACCGCGTTCAGGTCTTCTCGCCCGAGGGCGGTGCCCCGGCGGGGCAGGTGGCGGACCGCGACTTGGTGGCCCCGTATCTCGACCTCGACGCTCTGCGCGGCTTCGCCCGCGGGGTCGACGTCGTCACCTTCGAGTTCGAGAACGTGCCCGCGGCGGCCCTCGAGGCCTTGGCCGAGATCGTCGCGGTGCGCCCGGGTGTCGAAGTGCTCGCCACCACTCAGCATCGGCTGCGCGAGAAGCGCTTCCTCGCCAACGCCGGCTTCCCGCTGGCTCCTTTTCGCGCGGTCCATTCGGCGGCGGAGCTCGCCTCGGCCCTCACCGAGCTGGGCACGCCCGCGGTCGCCAAGACGGCCGGTTGGGGCTACGACGGCAAGGGCCAGGTGCGGATCGACGCGGTCTCGCACGCTGCTGCGGCTTGGGTCGCGCTCGCCACGGACGAGGCGGTGGTCGAAGCCTTCGTCGACTTCGAGTGCGAGCTGTCGGTGGTGGCGGCGCGAGGAGCGGACGGCGGCTTCGCGCACTGGGGCGTCGTCCTGAACCACCATGTTCGGCACATTCTGGACCTGACGATCGCGCCGGCTCCGATCTCGCCCGCGCTGGCTCGCGAGGCCGAGGAGCTCGTGCGCGACCTCCTCGCGGCGCTCGGCGTCGTCGGCGTGGCCTGTGTCGAGCTGTTCCTGACCCGGGGCGGTCGCCTGCTGGTCAACGAGATCGCCCCGCGCCCCCACAACTCAGGCCACTGGACGATCGAAGGGGCCGTCACCAGCCAGTTCGAGCAGCAGCTCCGGGCGGTCTGCGGTCTGCCGCTCGGCGCGACCGACCGGCCCCGACCCGCCGCCCTGGCCAATCTCCTGGGGGACCTGTGGGCCGGCGGCGAGCCCGACTGGCCGGCCGCCCTGGCCCTGCCGGACGTGCACCTGCACCTCTACGGCAAGGAAGATCCGCGGCCAGGTCGGAAAATGGGCCACCTGACCGCCCTCGGCGAGGGCGCCGCGGAGCGGGTAGAGGCTGCGCGGGCTCGGCTCAGCCGCCCTCACCCTCAGTTCACCACGACACGCAACCCCACATAGGCCGCCGACGGCAGGGGCGCAGCGCCGCGCGAATCCGCGGCCCGGTCGGCCGAGGCGCCGATGGGTTTGCCGGAGCCGTCCTGCGCCGTGGCCCATTCGGCCGCGTTGCCATCGAGGTCGAAGACCATGACTTCGCCGTCTCCCACCAGGCTGCCGACCGGCAGGAGCAGGGCGGCGCGCCCGGAGAGCTTCGTCGCCAGCGCCGCGGCGATGGCCGCGGCGTCCTCCGGGTTCGGAGGATAGCCGGCCCAGCGTTCGAGGGAGTTGCCATCCCGGCCGGCGGCGCCGGAAAGGGCCTCCGCCTCCTCGACCGAGGGCAACCGAAAGGCCTTCCCGGTCCGCTCGGCCAGCCAGGCGGCATAGGCCTTGGCGCGCTCGAAGGAGACGCCCGTGGCGGGTAGGTTCTCCTCGCCGGGCGCTGGAGCCGACGACGGCTCGAAGGCGGCCCACTGGGCCCGGGTCACCTCGAAGCGGCCTACTTCGTAGCCGGCGAACTCGGCCGTTTCGGGCGCCAGCACGCCGCTCGCGAGCACGCCGACGGCGCCGTTCGGTCCTTGGGCCGCCGCCGCGGCCCGGGCCAGCAAGCCAGCCAGGGGCGAGCCCTTCTTGACCGCGTCGGAGGCGCTCGGCGGCGTCTTCCAGAGGTGGCGGTCGAACCACTCCAGGTCCTCCAGGAGCTTCCGACGCTGGTTGGCGAGCTTCTGCAGGCCGTGGGGCTCGCCGGGGAAAATGATCAGCCGCGTCTCCGCCTGGCCCAGATCGCGCAGCGCCCGGAACAGGCTCCAGCTCTGGTGCGGCGGCACGTTGGTGTCCTCGGTGCCGGTGTAGACGATCGTCGGCGTAGTCACCTTCGCCAGCCGGAGGAACGGCGATTTGTCGAGGTAGACCTGAGTCTTCTCCCAGGGTGGGCCGCCGAAGTAGTAGTTGTCGAAGCTGGCGCCGAAGTCGACGTTGCCCCAGTCCGAGATCCACTCGACATCCGCGGCGCCCACCGAGGCCGCCTTGTAGCGGGTGGTCTTGGTGATCAGGTCGGCGGAGAGGATGCCGCCGTTCGACCAGCCGGCCGTCGCCAGGCGATCGGGATCGGCCAACCCGTGGGCGATCACGAAGTCGACGCCCGCCTCGAGGTCCGGAATCTCGAGGTCATAGTAGTTGCCGTTGCCGATCGACTCCACGAAGGCGAGGCCGTAGCCGGTGGAACCGTGGTAGTTGACCTGGAGCACGAAGGCGCCTTTCTGGCGCCACAGCACCTTGGGCGAGCCCCAGCTCTCGTCCCAGGCGTCGAGGTCTCGACTGGTCGGGCCGCCGTGGATGTCGAGGATCAGCGGGCGCCGCTCTCCGGTCCGCCAGTCCAGGGGATAGTGGAGCAGGCCCTCGACCTCCTCGCCGCGAGCGCCCGGCCAGCGGATCACCTCCACGCGACCGGTGGGCTTCTTGGCCCAGGACGGATTGAGCCCGGTCAGACGTCGCGCTCCCTCGAGCCGCGCGCCGGCGAGAGTGGCCGTGTAGAGCTGGCGCGACACCGTCGAGCGCGACGCGGTGTAGACCATCCGGGTGCCCTCGAGGTGGAAGCTCTCGACCGTGCCGCCGGCGTCGCCGAGAACATCGTGGCGTTCCCAGCGACCGCCGCGGCGAGAGTAGCGGGCCAGCCGGGTGTGGACGCCGTCCGCGAGCAGGACGACGAAACCGCCGTCCGCGGTCGCATCGAGGTTGCCGTCCGCACCGCGGTCCCAGCCCAGGTCGACCTGGCTGGCCTGCCCGGTGATGGCGTCGACCTCGTAGACCTGCTCGATCGTGGCGGTGCGGTAGATCGGATGGCTCGAGTAGGAGTTGGTGACGAAAAAGCCGCTCGAGTCGAGCTTCCAGGCCACCTCGTTCGGCCGCACCACCGAGTCCGGGAACAACACCCGCGTTGCACCCGTGGCCAGATCCACCAGACGCGTCTCGGGGGGCACCTTGCCGTCGAACTCGTAGGTCAAGCCGCGCTCAGCGATGACGAGGGCCTGTTTGCCGTCGGGCGAGACGGTGAGCCGGGCGATCCAGTCGGCATTGGTGGTCAGCCGCCGCACTTCGCCGCCCTTCGTCTTCACCGTGAACAGCCGCACCGGCGGCTCCCGCGGGGCGTCGTCGACGGCGAAGGCCTCTTCTTTTCTCTCCTTCCGCTCGAGCTCCCAGGCCGTGGGCGCCTCGGCCGCGGCGAACACGATCGTCTCGGCGTCGGCGAAGGCCCAGGCGCGCACCGGCCGGTCCAGGGTCGTCACCGGCCACGCCTCGCCGGGGCCGTCCACGGGCAGTGCCCACAGCTGGCCGCTCGGGGAGTCGGGATCGGCGCCCGGGGACTTCTTCGAGCTCACGAACACGATCCGCTTGCCGTCCGGCGAGAACGCGGGAGCGGAAATCGTGTCCTGGCCGCGGGTCAGCTCGATCGCCGGCAGGGGCTCGCCGACCGCGCCGCCGGTTTCGGTCAAGCGCGACAGCCACAGGTTGCCGATCCGCTTTTCCTCGCCCTCGACCTTGGCCACGGAGCTCTTGATCCACACCGCCAGCCGGCCGTCGCGAGAGAGGGCGGAGCCGCGCACGGCTTCCGCTCGCAGCAAATCCTCCGGCGTCCAGCGGGCGGGGTCCGCGGCTTGGACGATGCCGGTTGTCGCCAGGGTGACGAGCACGGTCAGGGGGCCGAGGAGAAACTTCGTCATCGGGTCACCTCGAGGAAGTAGAGAAGGGCTTTCGACCGAGCATAGCGCGCCACCCCGGCGGGCCGGCTCCGGGCGAGGGCGGTGGTATCCTCCCCTGCCGTGACCCCGCGGACCACCCTCGCCAGTATCGCTTTCGTTTCGCTCGTCACCGTCGCCGGATTCCTGGGTCTCGGCGCCGGGGGAGACGACCGCGTCGCCCTAGGAGCGCCGGCTCAGCGCACCGTGCTCGGCCCGCTCTTCGCCCTCGAACCCATCGCCGCCCGACTCGGCGCCAAGGTCGACAAATCCCTCGATAGCTACACCGTGGCGGTGGGCGACTTCCGGGTCATCGCCGGCCCCGGCAACCCGGTGATGCTACTGGGCCGCGACATCGTTCAGCTGTCCCAGGCGCCGGTCGTGGGGGTGGCGGCGGACGGCTCGCCGGCGCTTCTGGTGCCGATCGACCTGCTCGAGAAGAGCCTCGGCGACGCCCTCGCCTTCGACTTCACCTTCTCGGACGAAGAGGGCCTGGTGGCTGCCCGGCGCAAGCTGCGGACGGTGCCGGTGACGATCGACGTGGTGCATCTCCAGGGCGTGACCACGGTGGTGCTCCAGTTCCCCGAGGCGGTCCAGCTGCGCCGGGTGGCGACGGCCGAGGGGGTCGACGTGACCGCCGTGCGCGACCGCTTCGAGACCGCGGGCCAGCCGTTCACCGGCGACGACCCGTGGGTGCGCGACGTGCGGGTAACGCCGGACCGGATCCGCCTGCTGCTCAACTCCGGCGCCCGGGCCGAGAGCTACTCCCTCGAGAATCCCCACCGATTGATCTTCGACGTGGTCGGCTCCGGCGGTGCCGCCGAGGGCGCGGGCATCACCGCTCCCGTGGACCCGCTCTCGGTCGCCACCGGCCCGGCCCGGCCCACCCTGGCCTTCGACACGATCGTGCTCGACCCTGGCCACGGCGGCGGCGAGACCGGCGCGATCGGCCCGGCGGGGACCCAGGAGAAGGACATCACCCTCCTGATCGCCCAGAGCCTGGCCAGCCGCCTGCGCGAGACCCTGCCGGTCAAGGTGGTCTTGACCCGGGATTCCGACCAGCTGGTCGCCCTCGACGCGCGGCCTGCGCTGGCCAACCAGAACAAGGCGGACCTGTTCGTCTCGATCCACCTGAACTCCTGGTTCGACCGCAATGCCCACGGCGCCGAAACGTACTTTCTCTCGCTCGAGGCCAGCGACCGCCGGGCCGACGCTTCCGCCGAAACGGAGAATCGGGGCCAGGCCGCGGGTGTCGGGGGCGAGGGCGATCCCCTGGCCGACCTCGAGTTGATCCTTTGGGATTTGGCCCAGACCCGCCACCTGCACTCGAGCGAGAAGGTCGCCAAGATCGTCCAGGGCGAGCTCAACGAGGCCCTGGGGCTCACCGACCGAGGCGTCAAGCAGGCCCCCTTCCGGGTGCTCATGGGCGCCGCCATGCCGGCCATCCTGGTCGAGCTCGGCTACGTCTCGAACCCGGACGAGGAATCCAAGCTGCGCGATCCGGCCTACCGCGACCAGCTGGCCGCGGCCCTGGTGCGGGCCATCGAGCGCTACGCCGCCGGCGGTCGCGCGGCGCCGGCCGAAGTCCCGCCCCCCCCCGAGTCCGACCCCGAATCCGATCGACCGCCCGCCGCGGAGACCCCTCCTTGAAGCGTCTCCTCGTCACCCTCCTGGTCGTCGCGGTCTTGCTCGGCGTCCTCGTCTGGTGGTTCCTCGGTCGCTCGGTCGGCAGCCGCCGCGCTGGGGATGGCGTGCGCGCGGCCGGGGGTTCCGCGCGCGTGGAAGTGCCCTACCAGATCTACTTCCCCGGCGCCGACGGCCTGCTCCACCCGGAGCGCCGCACCCTCTCGGTGGTGCCGGACGACCTCGTCACGGTGGTCGAGGCGGTGGTCCAGAGTCTTCTCGCGGGACCGGAGGAGGACGGCCACTTCCGCCCCTGGCCCGAAGAGGTGGTGCTGCTCGGGGTGGTGCTGTCGCCCGAGGGCACGGCCTACATCGACCTGGGCGCCGAGGGCGAGCCGGACCCACCCCCCGCCGGAAGTCGCCAGGAGACCGCCATGGTCTACAGCCTGGTCGACTCGGTCACCATCTCCGCCCTCGAGGTCAAGAGCGTGGTGCTCCTGTGGAACGGCGAACAGCGAGCGACGGTGGCCGGCCACCTCGACGCCAGTCGCCCCCTGGGCCCCCGCACGGACCTGCTGGCGCGCCGGCCCGAGCAGCCGTGAGCGCCGGAACCGATCCACGGCCCATCGGCGTCTTCGATTCGGGCGTCGGCGGCCTGACCGTGATGGCCGCCCTGCGAGCGCGGCTGCCCGCGGAATCGATCCTCTACCTGGGGGACACCGCGCGCCTGCCCTACGGCACCAAGAGCGAGGACACGGTGACCCGCTACACGCGGGCCAACCTCGGGTTCCTGCTCGGCCGGGGGGTCAAGGCCGTGGTGGTGGCGTGCAACACGGCCTCGGCCCTCGCCCTGCCCCACCTCGAGCTGCCGGTGCCCCTGTGGGGCGTGATCGAGGCCGGTGCCGAGGCCGCCCTCGCGGCTACCCGCGGCGGCCGGATCGGCGTCATCGCCACCGAGTCCACGGTTCGCTCCGGGGCCTACCCGGCCGCTCTCGCCGCGTTGAGCGCACAAGGGCCCGGGCTCGAGGTGGTCTCCCAGGCCTGCCCGCTGTTCGTGCCGTTGGTGGAGGAAGGCTGGAGCGGCGACGAAGTGGCCCGCCTGGTCGCCGAGCGCTACCTGCGACCCCTCCTCTCGAACGGTGGCATCGACACCCTGGTGCTGGGCTGCACCCATTACCCGCTCCTGGCCACCACCATCGCCGCCGTCGTCGGCCCCACCGTCCAACTCGTCGACTCTGCCCACGCTGTGGCGGAACGGGTCGCCCAAGACCTCGAGCGCCTCGCCCTCGTCGCTCCCCCGGGACAGATTCCCGAGCTCCACGTCGCCGTCACCGACGCCGGCGAGCGCTTCGAACGAATCGCCCGGGAAATCCTGGGCACCGCTCCACTGAGGCTGGAGCTGGTCGACGTGACGGGGTAGTGAGCCCTCGTTCCTCGTCTGGCTAACGCTCCGGTTCAGCGGCGGCGGGTAGCGCCGTTCGCTGCAACCGGTTGTTGGGCCTTTCCTCTAGCCTGACCTGGAGGTGTTCCAAAGAACCGTTTGAACGCTCTCGAAAAAGAAAACTCAGATCCATACCCGACGGCCCCGGCCACATGGGCAATGGGCAACGAGGTGTCCCTGAGCAAATCCCGCGCTTTGAGCATCCTCCAGCGCGCCAGATACACCATGGGGCTGACTCCGACCAAGGCGCGGAAGCGTTCCGTCAACCCCGAACGCGAGACAGCGCCGGCGCGTGCCAGTTCATCCAGTGCCCAGTCCCTTGCGGGATCCCGATGGATCAACTCAAGAACCCGTCCAATTGCGTTGTCTTTGATTGCGGCCAGAAAGCTGGCTTCTTCGGGCGCAGACATGCGTTCGACATACCGCAATAAGATCTGCACGAGCAAGGCTTCCGCGAGCCGATCCACGAGTGCAGTAACGCCCGGCCGACGCGATGCGGATTCCGCCGCGGCGAGTTGTCCTACTGCCGTCAACCAGTCAGCGTTTCCATGCGTCGACGCTTCCACATGAACCAGGGAGGGCAATGAATCAAGCAGAGGATGTGGCATGCTTCGGTCATGTTCGAAATGTCCGCAAATGAGCGTGGTCGTCACCGGTCCCGTGCCGCCAAACACCTGGGTATTTCGATCGTTGTCTGCGCCCGTGACATGAGCAGCCGGAAACGCGACGGCGTCAGGAGCATGCAGTAGCGCATGGGGATCACCGTGAGGAAAGAGCACCACATCGCCGCGTTCAAGACGCCGCACTGGCTCCCCGGCGGTGCGCAGCCAGCAGCTGCCCTGCGCGACGATGTGGAAGTTCGCGAACTCACCTCCCTGGATATCAAGACCCCAGGGCTCACGGAAATCAGCGCGGAAATAGACGGTTCCGCTCAATCTCTGAGCTCTCAAGACATCGGCCAGGATATCCACGGGGCTGCTCCTGTCACTTGCTGAACTGCGGCCAGTTTGCTTCGGCCTTCTTGTAGAGCGCGCGCTCGTCCGCGCTCCACGGCACGGATGTGTTGAACCGCTTCCCTTCGTACAGGTCATCGAAGAACATGAGTAGCTCTCCGTTGTAAAGCTTGAAAGTCTTGGGGTTGGCCTTCACGCCTCCTTTTCCGTTGGCTACCGCGAAAGCGCAATAACCGCCGTATTTCGGCATGTACTTGGACGGATTGGCCTCAAACATCTGCTTGTTGGTGTCGGAGGCAAAAAAGAACGTTGCTCCTTTGTACTTGGCAGAGTGGTGAGGCGAACCTGGCGTTGCCTCGTTCGCAGTGAAATAGGCGACGACATCATAGCCATCGAGGAATTCGCCCTTGTCGTTCATGTTCATCGATTTGGTATCTCCCTGTGCGGATGCGATGTTTACCAAGCCCATCGTCAGAGCAAGAAACAAGACGGAGACAGCACAAAGCTGCCCTGATCGGTTCGATTGCATATTGAGCACCTCAAGTCGCGGTGTGCGCGAGCCCTTCCCGAGCACGGGCCTAACATACGGTTGATGGAGGCAGTGTGGTATAGCCGCCCCGCCGGATTCTTTGTCCGTAAGACCCGGGGGCCCTCGACGTCGACCTACTCATCCTGTGCAACGGCGACGAAGCCGAGAAGATCCTCGACTTTCTCGCGGCGGTCAGCCTGGCGATCGAAAGCGCGGGTGGCAGTGGGGCAGCGCGGAGATGGCGGGAGTTGCGGTAGGTCGGACCTATTCCACGGACTCGCAGGCTCTGAGCGTCCGGTCCAGCTGGCCCAGGTGCCGTACCTCGTGATCGCCGATCCGCGTTGCGTAGCTCAGAACGGTCGCCTCGCGCCCGAGGGTGGTCGCGGTGAAGCTCGCACCACGCAGCCAGCCTCTTCTGTCCAGGTCCCCGAGGGCCTGGACGAGGATGTTCCGCCGATCCGAAAACGCTTGCAGGGAATCCCGGAAGCTCTGTTGGAGATAGTCCTTCTTCTTGATCCAGGTCCGCGGCGACACGTAGCGAATCGTCGGATGGTCCTCCGCAAGCATCCGATCGATGCTGGCCCCCCAGACCTCGGCACAGGCCCGCAAATGGGCCACTATTTCCTGCGCGGACCAGGCGTTCGGTAGCGGCCTCTGGTGAAGTTGCTGGTAACCCAATTCACTGGCCAGGCGGGCAATCTCAGTCGGCGTTGACGACAGAACCCTCAAGACCGATTGAATCTCGGATTCGGTTGGGTTTGCTCGCTGCACGCGACGCTCCCCCTCTGATCGTCTGTTTTTCGATGCCCGGAAGTTTACAACTTCGTACCTGCCGCGGCCGACCATGGCCGTTGCGGTACACCGCCGGGCTATCCCCCTGGACCGCCCCCGGAAGACCGGATGAACGACGAACCCGCCCCGCGCTGACACCTTCGGCTCGATTTCGCGTAAAGATCTCCGGCGCGGGGTGCCATCGCCCCCTGTCATCCAGGAGACCGCCATGAATCGATCCGGCCTTCTTCGCTTCGCGGGCGTGCTGCTCGCCTTCGGCCTCTTCACACCCACCACTCTGTCGGCCGATCTGGCCTCGGACCTCGATGCGATCTTCACCTCGGCCTACCCGTCGGACCAGCCGGGGGGCGCGGTGATCGTGGAGCAAGACGGCAAGGTGATCCTTCGGAAGGCCTACGGCATGGCCGACCTCGAGCTCGGCGTGCCGCTCGCGCCGGACATGGTCTTCCGCCTCGGGTCGATCACCAAGCAGTTCACGGCGGTGCTGGTCCTGCAGTTGGTGCAGGAGGGCAAGCTGTCGGCGGAAGATCCGCTCTCGAAGTACCTGCCCGACTTTCCCGCCGCCCAGGCCGAGGGGGTCACGGTCCAGCATCTGGTCAACCACACCTCCGGCATTCCGAGCTACACCGATCAACCGACCTGGCCGCCTCGCATGCGCGAGGACCTGACCGTCCAGCAGATCCTCGATTTCACCAAGGACCTGCCGCGAGACTTCGCACCCGGCACCCAATGGAAGTACTCGAATACCGGGTACATCCTGCTCGGGGCCATCCTCGAGAAAGTCACCGGCAAGGCCTACGCCACGCTCGTCGCCGAGCGGATCTTCGAGCCCCTGGGTATGACGAGCTCGAGCTACGGCGCGGAGGAACGGATCATCCCTCGCCGGGTCAAGGGTTACGACGGCGGGCCGGGCGCCTACCAGAACACCTCCTATCTCTCGATGACCCAGCCCTATGCGGCCGGCTCCCTGCTCTCGACGGTGGACGACCTCGCCAAATGGAACTCGGCGCTGCTTGGCGAACGGATCGCGCGACCGCCCTTTCGCGACCAGCTGTGGCAGTCGGCCAAGCTCGCCGACGGCCGGGACACCCACTACGCCTGGGGCTGGGGTGTGTGGGAGTACGAGGGACACCGGGTCATTTCCCACAGCGGCGGCATCAACGGTTTCGTGACCGACGCCCTGCGGGTTCCGGACGCGAAGCTTTTCGTGGCCGTGCTTTCGAACAACCCGGGTGCGGCGAAGCGGCCCGAAGAGCTGACGCTGACCGCCGCCGCCCTCGTCCTCGGCAAGCCCCTCGACCAGCGACCCTCGATTCGGCTTTCGGCCGAAAAGCTCGAGGAATTCACGGGCGTCTACGAGATCGATGGCAACCCCGAGATGCTCCGGGTGATCACCCGCGACGGCGACACGCTGTACTCCCAGCGCAGCGGCAGCGCAAAGTTCGAGATTCGGCCCCGCGGCGGCGACCGGTTCTTCTTTCTGGACACGGTGAGCGAGCTCCAGTTCGAGCGCGACGCCAGCGGCAAGGTCACCGGCCACCGCATGATCCGAAACGTCGGCGCGGACGAGTCGGCGAAGAAGGTCAACCGCCCCATCCCCACGGCACGGGAGGAGATTCAGCTCGACCCCGCGACCCTCGACGGCTATCTCGGCGAGTTCGAGCTCGCCCCCGGGTTCTCGATCGCGATCACCCGCGAGGGTGACGCGCTGTTCGCCCAGGCCACCGGCCAGCCCCGGTTCCCGCTCTTCGCCGAAACCAAGGACCGGCTGTTCCTCAAGGTCGTCGACGCCGTGATCGATTTCGAGCGCGACGCCACCGGCACGGTCACCGGCATCGTGCTGCGCCAAGGCGGCCAGAACCTGCCCGGCAAGCGGAAGGGCTAGGCCAGCGGCGTCTCATCGGGGAGAGCTCGCTCGTCGCCAGGTGACCTCCCCGACCTCGGTGCCACCGGTGGTCGTGGTGCGCACGGTGTAGCGCAGGAGGTCGCCCTCGACGACGTAGGCCCGAGCTTGCTCGGTTTCTTCCCAATTCGGAAAGGACGCGTGGTCGATCCGAAAAATGAGGGTGGCTCGCTCGGCGTCCAGGGCGTAGCGACCGAAGTGGGAGTTGGTGCCGGTGACGAGGGCCTGGTTCTCCTCGGCCGTGCCTCGGCTCTTGTCGTTCGAGGCGAACCGCGGCCGACCGGGTCGGAAGATCAGAACCGAGTAGCGGCCCCCGTCGTCGAGGGTCAGCCGGCCGACGGGGTGAGCTCCGTAAGGCTGGATCCGGCGACCATCGGCGAGCAGGTTGTCGACGGAGACCAGCTCCCAGGTACCCACCAAACTCGAGGACGTGCCGCCGTCGGCGTGGCTCGTCTGGGAGGGGGCGAGGGACAGGGCCAAGGTGAGAGCGAGAGCAAGGTTCTTCACGAGTGCCTCCAAGGGTCGGTTCGAAGGTGAGGTCACAGCAGCGATCCGCCGCCGTCCCTGGTAACCATACTATATGGTTACCAGAGGCTGATACCCGCGCCGTGCTAACCTGTCAGCCCGGTTACCTAGAACCCATGAGCAAGAGCGACACACCCCCCCACGCCGAAGGCGAGATCCGCGACGGCTTCAAGTTCCGCGGGGGCAGCCTGGCCCTCGACTTTCCCGCCACGCTGGCTGGCCGGCGGCGGGTAGTGCCGCGAGAGCTCCTGGCCGATCCTGCTGATCTGGCCCGCTGGTTCGTGGCGGCGGGCCTCGCGGCCGAGCCTCCGAGGGTGACCGAGGAGCAGCTTGCCACGGCGCGCGAGCTGCGCGAGGCACTCTTCCGGCTGGCGCTGGCCCGCGCGACCGGCTCCCCGCTGCCGGAGGGCGATCGCGCTCAGGTCAATCGTTGGGCCGCCGGCCCCGCTCCGGCCCCGCTGCTCGAGGCCGAGGGTTTTCTCTGGGCCGACGAGGGGGGCGCTCCGGCCCTCCTGGCCCTGCTCGCGCGGGAGGCTGTGCTCCTTCTCGGCGGTTCTCTGGCCACTCGCATCCGGCAGTGCTCGGGGGAGGGCTGCGCGCTCCTGTTCGTCGACACCTCTCGCTCCGGCCGGCGGCGTTGGTGCTCGATGGCGGCCTGCGGTAACAAGACCAAAGTGGCGAGCTTCCGGGAACGGAAGAAGGAAGACTGAAGCCGACCGTCGAGCCTTCCCGTCCCGGGATACCATCCGCCCGTGGTCCTCCCCCCGCCCCGCCCCGGCCGGCTCGTCGGCGCCGCGCTCCTCGTTCTCCTCGCGTTCTTCAGCCCCGCCCTCTGGGCCGACCGTGTGGCGATCCTGGCCACGGACCGGGAGGCAGCGGAGGCGCGGGTGGAGGTGGCCCTCGAGGCCAAGCTGGAGCTGTTCGCGAGCTATTTCATCATCGGTCACGATCCGCTTTCGCTCGCCAGCCTGTCGCTGCTGCGCGACGCCTCGCGGCGCGGGGTCGAGGTGCGGCTGCTGGTCGACGCCCAGTGGAACCAGATTCCCGACGCACTCCAGGACCATCTGGTCGACGAAGGCGTCGAGATCCGCGAGTACCATCCGTTCCGGCTCGACCGCCTGTCCTGGATCTTCAAGCGCATGCACGACAAGCTGCTGATCGCCGATCGGCGGCAGCTGATCTCGGGCGGGCGCAACATCGAGAGCACCTACTTCGGCTTTGGCCACCAGATCGATCGGCGGAACTATCTGGATCTCGACCTTTGGGTGGAGGGTGGAGCGGCCGCCGAAGCGCGGAGCTACTACGAGGATCTGTGGGACAGCCGCCACGTGCGCGCCATCCGCTCGCGTTCGACACCGGCGGAGCGCGCCGCGGCCGGGGCTACGCTCGAGCCCCACAAGAAGTGGCTCGACGCCGAGATCGCCCTCGCCCGCACCGATCCCGACCGCCCGATGCTGCGGTTCTTCGAGGCGGAAAAGATCGAATTCCTGCACGATCCGGTGGGCAAGAAGGGCAAGGCGCCGGGCGTGGGCCACGCCCTTCTCGCGCTCCTCGACGAGGCGGAGCACACGGCGGTCATCGAGTCGCCGTACCTGATTCCCTCTCGTGCCTTCCGCGCCGGCCTGCGCCGCGTGCTCGGCCGCGGAGTCGAGGTGCGCATTCTCACCAATTCGATTCAGGCCACGGACAACCTGTGGGCTCAGGCAGGTTACGTGGGCAAGAAGAAGGGCCTGGTCAAGGATGGGCTCGACCTGTGGGAGTACTCCGGCCCCGAGTGCCTCCACGCCAAGGCCGGCGTGATCGACGGCCGGACGGTGATCGTCGGCTCCTTCAACCTCGACCCCCGCTCCGAGTTCCTCAACACCGAGGTGGCCCTCGTCGTTCGCGACCCGGCGGTCGCGGAACGCCTGCTCGAGATCATGCGCGAGCGCCACCCCCGCTCGATCCGCATCGACCACCGCGGCTGGCCCGAAGGCGCCAACGAACCCTTCCCCGGCGTCCCCCGGGGCAAGGTCTTTCGGTTGAGATTGCTCCAGCTGCTGGCACCGTTCATCGAACGGCAGCTGTGAGGAAGGCTACCGCCGGGCCGCCACCAGCCTAGCGCACCACCTCCCAGACCACCCCGCCCTCGAAGCTCGTCACCGGTCGTAGCCAGAGAACCGGCGGTTCGGAGCCGAGGAGGCTTGGCGGGCGATCGCGCAGCTCGATCTCGGAGACAGCGAGGAAGCGGACGCCCTTTTCGTGGAGGAGCGTTTCGATCCGCTCGAAGTAGCGGGCGGGCTCGGTGCGCTCGGGGCCGAAGGCGTCCGGGAGGGCGACGTAGGGGCCGGGCAGGTAGCGACCGAGGAAGGGGGCGGTACCGGCTACGGGGGCATCGGTGGCCAGGCCGGTGAGGGCGCTGACCTCGCCCGTGGGGTGGCGACGGGCAAAGGCCGGGAGCTGGAAGAACGCCGTCTTGACCAGAAGCAGCAGGACCGCGCCGCCGAGTGTCCCGGAGACCATCCGTCGCAGTACGGCACCGCCACCCAGCCGCGCGGTGGCCACGGCGGTGCCCGCCGTGGCCATGGCCATGCCGAGGGGAATGGCGAAGAGCAGGAACCGGCCCCAGGTGAAGAACAGCAGCGCCAGTCCGACGAAGAACAGCGCCGCGATGGTGGCGAGCAGGCCGGCGGCGCGGCTGCGGCCGACAACCACGAGCGAGGCCAGGCCCGCCAGGGCGAGGGCCGCATGGAGCGGCGTTCCGAACAGCTGGTTCGATCCAGAAATGGCGAAGCGCAGCGCTTCCTCGAAGGCGCCGCGGGCCACCCGGCCAGGGTCGTGGGCCACGATCTCCGCCAGGTTCTCGAAGGGCACTCGGTCGAGGTAGGACCAATCGCCATCGGCGTAGAGCTTCCAGGCGAGGTTCTTCCAGTTCTCGTCGTGGAAGGGATTGCCGAAGCTGCGGGCGCGGAACCAGAGGTGGGGCAGCAGCGCCACGCCCGCCATCGACCCCGCAAGGGCCAGGTCCCAGGCTCGACGCCGCCACGGAGCCCGGCCGCGGGCGAAGGACAGCAGCACCCCGGGCAGCAGGAAGACGGCGTTGCCTCGCAGGAAGGCCGCCGCACCGTAGAGCGCCCCGAGGGCGACCGCCCGGTGCCGGCCGGGCTCCCGCGCGTAGTCGACCACAACCACCAGCAGCCCCGCGGCCACCGCTGCGAAGCTCATGTCCGTCGTAGTGTGCTGGCCGAGAATCCACAGATTCGGGTTGACCGCGGTGAGCGCCATGGCCCAGGCGCCAGCGATCGAGACTCCGGCCCCGGCCGGCCCCGCGGGATCGAGCCGCGCCCCGAGGGCATAAGCCGAGCGGGCGAGGGCGGCAGCCGCCAGGTTCGACAGCAGCCGTGCCGCCGCGAAGGCCGGCACGCCCAACCCGGCGAGGGCCGCGGTGAGCAACGGGTAGAGCAGGGGCCGGTAGGGGTCCCGCGGGATCTCGCCGGCCAGCAGCATCTCGGCTTGGGCCACGAAGCCGTCCCGCTCGGCCGTGCCCGCTTCCTCCACCCAGTGGTACACCGCTCCGAAAACGGCCAGCGCCACGGCCAGGATGAGGGCGGCGAGATCGGCCCGACGGGCGCCGGAGAGGCGAATTCTCACGCTGGTAGGATAGCCCGACCATGCCGAAAGCCACCTCTTCGCGTCCCTTTCCGCTCGTTCTTGGAATTCTCGCCGGCCTGCTTCCTGCCCTGCCCACCCTGGCCGCCGAGGCAGAGGGTCACGGCGGCGTGCTGAGCGTCCTCGCGGGCCTGGTGATCGTGATCGTGGCGGCCAAGGTGGGCGGCGAAGTCTTCGATCGGATGTCGCAGCCGGCGGTCCTGGGCGAGCTGGTGGTGGGCGTACTGATCGGCAACCTGGGCCTCTTCGGCCTGCACGCCCTCGAGTTTCTGAAGACCGATCCGGGCCTCGCGCTGTTGGGCGAGATCGGCGTCATTCTGCTGCTCTTCCAGGTCGGCCTGGAGACCGATCTCGACGAAATGCTGGCGGTTGGCTGGTCGAGCCTTCTGGTGGCGGTTCTCGGGGTCATCGCGCCCTTCCTGCTCGGCTGGGGCGTGGCGGTGTGGTTCGTGCCGGAGGAATCGACCTTGGCCCACACCTTCCTCGGAGCCACCCTGTCCGCCACCAGCGTCGGCATCACGGCCCGGGTGCTCCAGGATCTCAAGAAGTCCCAGACCCGGGAGGCGCGCATCATTCTCGGCGCGGCCGTGATCGACGACGTGCTCGGTTTGTTGGTGCTGGCGGTGATCTCGGGGCTGATCGTGGCGAAGGACTCGGGGCAGCCGCTGTCCTCGGGGTCGATTCTGGGGATCATCGCCAAGGCCGCGGTCTTCCTGATCGGCGCCATCGTGGTGGGACGCTGGATTTCGCCGCGGCTGTTCCGGTTGGCCGGCAAATTGCGCGGCCACGGCGTGCTGTTCTCGACCGCGCTGGTGTTCTGCTTCGGCCTCGCCTTCCTCTCCGGTGAGCTCGGGCTGGCGCCGATCGTCGGCGCTTTCGCCGCGGGCATCCTGCTCGACCCGTTGCACTACCGCCATTTCCTCGACCGCGGCGATCACGAGCTCGACGAGCTGATGAAGCCCCTCGGCTGGCTCCTGGTGCCGGTGTTCTTCGTCCTGATGGGCATTCGGGTCGATCTCTCGACCTTCAGCGATCCCGCCGTGCTCGGTTTCGCCGGCGTGCTCACGGCGGCGGCGATCCTGGGCAAGATGGCCTGCGCCCTGGGAGTCCTCGAGCGCGGAGTCGACCGGATCTCGGTGGCGGTGGGCATGGTGCCCCGCGGCGAGGTCGGCCTGATTTTCGCCGCCATCGGCTCGACCCTGAAGGTCGCCGGGGAGCCGGTCATCTCGCCGCGGATCTTCACCGCCATCGTGATCATGGTGATCGTCACCACTCTGATCACGCCGCCGGTGCTCAAGCTCACCCTCTCTCGCGCTCGCAAGTCCTAGAAGTGACGGGCGGACACGTTGGTCCGCCCCTACGGAGAAGCTGGGTGTAGGGGCGGACCAGCGTGTCCGCCCGTCGGCTGGGTGTAGGGGCGGACCAGCGTGTCCGCCCGTCGCTACGGGTAGTAGCCCGCGATCGTCTTGGCCTCACAGCCGGGCCGGGCGACGTTCACTTCGACCGAGCGGAAGGCGTCCTTGCCGGCGGCGGTGGAGCTGTAGGCGAGGAGGTACTGACTGCGCAGCTCGCCCTCGATCGACTGGTAGACGTTCGGCAGCGCCGTGGCCCGCTCGATGAAGAAGGACCGCCCGCCCGTTTCCTGGGAAAGCCTCTGGAGGGTCATCCGCGCCTCGGTTTGGGACGACAGGATGCTGAGCCCGATCGTGTAGATCGCGACCCCGGTGCGGCGGGCGAAGTCCAGGGCGGCGGCGAAGCGGTAGCGGCTGCGCGAGTCGGCGCCGTCGGTGAGCAGGATCAGCGCTCGCTTGCCGCGGATCCCCGACAGGTAGTGGAGAGCGAAGACCACGGCGTCGTGGAGCGCCGTGTCCCCCTCGGCGCGCAGGCCGCCGATGCTCCTCTTGAGCAGCTCGCGATCGGCGGTGAAGCGGGCCACGAGCTCCGGGCGATCGGCGAAGGTGACCACCGCGGCGCGATCCCGCTCGGTGAGCACCGAGTCGAAGAAGGTCGAGGCCGCCTCGATGGCGGCGGGCAACTCTTCGGCCATGGAGGACGACGTGTCGAGCACAAGCGTGGCGTGAATCGGCAGGTTCCGGGCTTGCTCGAAGCGCTCGATCGACTGCGCCACGCCGTCCTCGCGCACGGCGAAATCGGAGGCAACGAGCCCCTCGACCGGCCGGCCGCGGCGGTCCACCACGGTCGTATAGAGCTCCACCAGCTCGACGTCCACCTCCGCCAGGTACGGCGGCGGGTTGACCGTGACCAGATCTTCCGCCGTCAGGCCGCCCGCGAGATAGGCCACCGCGCGCAGGAAGACCGGCGCACCGCCCGGGGGCCCACCCGGAGGAAGAAGCACCGGCTGGGTGAAGGGCGGAGCGTAGAGGGTGGCCACCAGGTCGTCCCCCCGGAACAGCTCGAGACGATCGAGCGCCTCGCCCTCGGGAACCGCCACCGTCACCACCGTGCGCACGCTGGCCTCGGCACGAGTCCCCCGGCGAGGCTCCACGAAGCGGACGTCGAAGCGGTGGGGGCCGGCGTTCAGGGGCAGCTCGTCGCGCGCCAGGACCACGCCCGTGGCGCTCTCGGCCAAGGCCTCCAAGCGGAACAGCCTTGGAGCGTCACCGAGCGGAATCTCGACGCTCCAGGGCGGCGCCGCCTTCTTGAGCACCGGCTTGCCGTCGAGCAGGAACGCCACCCGCGCCACTCCCGAGCCCGCCACCCGCGCCTCCACCCGCAGCTTTCCGGTGCGCAGGCCCGGCCCGGGCGAGAGTAGCTCGAGGGTGACGTCCGAGGAGCCTACGGCGGCATCCGCCTCGGCGAGATTCGGCACGGCAACCGAGGGCTCCGGAAGCGGCAGAGCTTCAGCTCGGCCGATCGACGCGGTCGCCTCCGGAGCCGCGGGCACCAGGAGCGCTTCCTCGTGCCGGAAGAACGCCGCCCCCGGCACGTCCTCCACTCGCAGCACCAGCCGGTATTCGCCGGGCCGCAGCTGGCGCTGGAGGACCAAGGGCAGCAAGTCACCGGCGCCATCTTCCACCGGGAAGGCGAAGCGGTAGCGGAAACGATCGAACAGCTCCTCCCCCCGCAGGATTTCGCCCTCGACCTGGAAGTGGTGGGCGCGGACCCCTCCGGTCTCGACCCGTCCCGCGGCGCCCCGCTCGACGCCGAGCACCACCTGCAGTACCGTCCGCGCGCCCGCGCGCCCGGGGTAGCCGATGGCGACCCGGGCGGGCAGCTCGGCGGCGCCGGCCGGCAGGTCCGTAGTGGTGGCGAGGAAGGCGGCCAGCCATTCCTCCCCGGCGTTTCGGCCCGGCAGCGCGCCCTTGCGCGCCAGCTCGTCGAGATCGGTGGCCTCGGTCAGGGCTTCGACCAGATCGCCGCCGCGGGGACAGCGCTCCGCCAGAGCGTGGACCCACTGAGCCTCCGGCTGGAGGGCCAGGGTACCCGAAACGACGAGGGACGAGATTCCCAGGCCCGGCCGCCACAACTGGTAACCGTCGCCACCACCGGCACGCAGGAACAGGAGCGAGAAGCCGCCCCGCCGGCCGCCGGTCTCGTAGCGCCAGATCTCGAGCGAGCGAATCTCCTCGGCGCAGGAAACGGGCCAGCGGCGGGCCGGCGGGCCGAGCAGCAGAAAGGTCCGGGGTCGATCGCCGTGCAAGGTCTCGAACTCCTTGCGGGCGGCGAGGACGCGCTCGCGCCAGGCGTCCAGGAGCTCGTTTCTGGGGGTTTCGGGAAACGGGTCGCGCACCTGCCAGAAGCGCCGAATGAACTCGTCCCGCTGATACTCGCGCTCGAGGCTCGTGAAGGCGCTCCGTTCCGCCACGGAGAGAAGCGGCGCGGCTTCTTCGAGGAAGTCCCGATGGCGCGGTGCCAAATCCCCCGCTCCCTCGGCCGGCGGCGTGGCGGCCACGGTCGAGGCGAGCAGGAGGACCAGCGCAGAGATCATCGGGGCGCTACGGGTAGTAACCGCGCAGGGTGCGGACCTCGAGCCCCGGCCGGTCGACTTTGCACGACACGGCGCGGAAGTCCCCGGTGATCGAGGAGTTCGAGGACTGGTAGGAGAGGAAGTACTGGCTGCGCAGCTCTTCCTCGATGCGCTGGTAGATCGGCGCCAGCTCGGCCGGGCCTTCGACGAAGAAGGCCTGGCCACCGGTCTCCTCGGCGAGCTTCTCGAGCTTCTTGCGCGGGTCGCCCTTGGGAAGGGCGAGGCCGATCGAGTAGATCGTGACGCCGGCCCGGTGGGCGTACTCGAGCATCTCGTCGAAACTGAAGGTGGAGGCCTCGTCCTTGCCGTCCGAGAGCACCAAGAGCGCCTTCTGGCCCTTGATCCCGTTGAAGTAGAAGAGCGAGAAGATGACGCTGTCGTACAGCGCCGTGCCGCGCTCGGCCTTCAACCCCGCGAGGCCGCTCGCGAAAGTGTCCACCTCGCGAGTGAATTTGACGGCGAGGTTGGGCCGGTCGTTGAAGGTGATCAGGGCCACCCGGTCCTTGGGCTGGAGCGTCTGCTGGACGAACTGCAGGGCGGCCCGGCGGGTGGCGTCCAGGTTCTCGGTCATGGAGGCCGAGACGTCGAACAGGATGCCGGTGTGGATCGGCAGGTTTTTGACCTTCTCGAAGCGCAGCAGCTCCTGGGGCACGTCGTCCTCGGTGACCGAGAAGTTGGCCTGCTCGAGATCGGCCACGGGGCGGCCGGCACGGTCGACCACCGTGGCGTAGAGCTCCACCAGCTGGACTTCGACCTCCGCCAGGTACTCGGGCGCGTTGACGAAGGCAGTGTCCTCGGTGAAGTTGCCGTCGGTGAGGTACGCCACGGCCCGCACGTAGCCGATGCGATCGCCCGGCGGCAGCGGAATCGACTGCACCCAGGGCTCGCCGAAGAGCGTCGCCACCCGGTGGTCGTTCAGGTAGAACTCGACCTTCTCGACCTTCTCCCCCGCGGGCACCGACAGCTCGGCCACGGCGCGCACACTGTCCTTGTAGCTCTTGCCGATCCGTGGCTCGGACAGTTGGATTCGGAAACGGGTGCCGCCGGCGTTGACCAGCACTTCGTCGCTCGCCACCTCCTGGCCGGCCGGGTCGTAGGCCGTGGCGCGCAGGGCGTGGGTTCGCGGCAGGGAGCCCAGGTCCAGCTCCACACCGAAGGGCGGCTTGCTGTCGGAAAGCACGTTCTTCTCGTTCAGCCGGAACACCACCCGGGAGATGTCGGCGCCGGTCGACAGGGTGTCGAAGCGAGTCATGCCGGTCAGCAGGTCCCCCCGTGGGGGCACGATGCGCAAGGTGTTCTCGCCCGTCGACAGCGCCGCCGTGGCGGCGGCCAGCAGGCGCGCGGATTCCGGGTCCTGGGGCGGCGGCGCAGGCATGGGAGCGTCGGTCTCGGGCACCGAGAGCGGATGCTCGGCGCGGAACACCTTGGCGTTCGACAGATCTTCGACCTTCAGCACCAAAACGTACTCGCCGGCCCGCAGGCCGCGCTCGAAGAGGAGTGGGATCGTCTCGCCCTTGACGTCGGTGGTGGAGAAGTCGAACTTGTAGCGGAAGCTCTCGAACAGTGCGGCGTCCTTGAGGATCTCGCCGGTCAGGACGAAGTTGTAGGTTCGGCTGCCGGCCAGCTCGGTCACGCCGGCTTCGCCCACGGGCACCGCGATCAGCCCTTGGACCACCGTGCGATTCTGGCGTCGCCCGGGATAGGCGACCTCGAGCTTGGCGTCGAAGCTCACCGCGGCGTCGTCGACTTCCGTCGAGTAGGCGTCGAAGGCCTCCACCCATTCGACCGAGGGCGGCTCCGGCGGAGAGTCGATCTTGCTGATGAATGTGGCGTAGCCGATCTGCCCCTGCTGGAGGATGACGGCGAGCAGGGCGGCGATGCGTCGGCCCTCGACGCAGCCGTCGGCGATCTCGGCCAAGGTACGGTTGCCCCGCTGCCAGCTGTCGAAGAGCACGTCGAGGCCGTCTGCTGGTTGCCAAAGACGGAACGGGGCGGTGCCGTAGGGACGGTAGAAGGCGAGCACGAACTCGGAGCGGGCGCGGTCGCTGCCGGCGTAGTACCAGATCTCGATCGGCCAGAGCTTGCCCGGGCAGTTGCCGCGGATGATGTCGGCCGGCGGGCCGTTCAGGAGCAGGAAGCGGGCGCGCTCGTCGCGCGGGCTGCTCATGTTGCGCAGGACTTCTTCCTGAAGTGCCAGCCAGCGGTCGCGGAACTCGTTGCGGCCGCTGCGCGGATCGCGGTCGCGCATGCGCCAGAAGCGGTCGATGAACGCGTCGCGCTGGTAGTCCTTCTCGAGCGACAGGAACTTCTCGTACTCGGCGTTCGAGATCAGCAGGTCGACGGTGCGCAGGAAGTCGCGGTACTTCTCGGGCAGCGCTTGAACGCGCGGGTCCTTGGCGCGGTCGACCCGCTTTTCCTTCTTTTCCTTGGCGGGGCTCGGGGCGGGCGATTCGGCGGCGGCGGGGTCGACCCAACGACCTCCGCCGGAGACGAAGAGGAGCCCGCCGAGGACGGCGAGGACGACGAGTAGAGGCCGACGACGAGGGGCTCGAAGCACCGGAAACCTCCAGGCGATCGTTATAACACCGCGGGTGGCGCGCGAAGACGGCGCCGCGCCGGCCTCGGTGAGCTTCGGCCGGCTTTGCAAGGGTTCTGCCGGACGGCGGCGAGGGTTCTACCGGGGTGACACCTGCGGCTACAATGGTCGATCCCATGGCTTCGGTGTACCTCGACCACAACGCCACCACGCCCCTCGATCCCCGCGTTCGGGAGGCCATGCTGCCGTGGCTCGGCGAGCGGTGGGGCAACCCGTCGTCGATCCACCGTGCCGGCCAGGCCGCCCGCGAGGCGGTGGAGGCGGCGCGCGTCGAGGTCGCCCGGCTACTCGGAGCGGACCCGCTCGAAATCGTCTTCACGGCCTCCGGCACCGAGGCCAACAACGCGGTCGTCTTCGGCCTCGCGGCGGCGGCGGAGCATCGCGGCCACGCCGTCGTTTCTTCGCTCGAGCACCCGGCCATCCGGGTGGCGGCCGAGCTTGTGGAGGCCCGCGGGCTGCGGATCACCCGCGTGCCGCCGGGCTCGGACGGGGTCGTGTCCGCCGAGCGCTTCGCGGCCGCCCTCGAGCCCGACACTCGCTTCGCCGCCCTGATGCTGGCCAACAACGAAGTCGGTACCCTCCAGCCCGTGGCCGAAGTGGCAGTGGCCTGCCGGGAGCGCGGCGTGCCGTTCCTGTGCGACGCGGTGCAGGCAGTGGGCAAGATCCCCGTCGAGGTCACGGCCCTCGGTGTCGACTACCTCGTCCTCGGCGGGCACAAGTTCTACGGTCCGCTCGGGGCGGCGGCGTTGTGGGTGCGGCGCGGCGCGCCCTTCGAGGCTTACCTGGTGGGCGGCTCCCAGGAGCGCCGACGCCGCGCCGGCACCGAGAACGTTCCTGCCCTGGTGGGGCTCGGTGCGGCGGCCGCGGTGGCCCGCCAGGAGCTCGCCTCCCGGGCCGTCCACCTCGCCCATCTGCGGGACCACTTCGAGGGCGGCCTGGCGGCCCTTCCGAACACCGTCGTCCACGCCCAGGGGGCGCCGCGCCTGCCGCAGACCTCCCACGTGGCGTTTCTGGGCGTCGAGGGCGAGGCCCTTCTGGTCCGGTTGGACCTCGCCGGGTTCGCCGTATCGACCGGCTCGGCCTGCAGCTCGGGCGTCGTCCAGCCTTCGAAGATGCTCCTCGCCATGGGCATCGACCCGCGCGAGGCCCTCTCCTCCCTGCGCATCAGCTTCGGCGTGGGCAACACGATCGCCGAGGTCGACCGCTTCCTGGCGGCCCTGACTCGCGAGGTCACGGCCCTGCGCGAGCTCGAGCGGCCGCGGAGGGCCACGGCGTGAGCGCGGAGACGCCGCTTCTCGGTGTGGCCATGAGCGGCGGGCTCGACTCGTCCGTGGCCGCCTTCAAGCTGGCCCAGGAAGGCCACCGGGTGGTGGGCCTTTCGATGATGCTCTGGGACCACTCCGGGGAGCCCACGGGCACCGGCCGGTGCTGCGGCGTGGTGGACCTCGGCGACGCCAAGCGGGTCGCGGCCCAGGCCGGCATTCCCCACTACACCCTCAAGATGGACGCCGAGTTTCGCGAGAAGGTGGTGGACCCCTTTGTCCGCGACTACCTCGAGGGTCGCACGCCGTCGCCCTGTGTCGCCTGCAACACCTGGATCAAGTTCGACCGCCTGTTCGACCGGGCGCGGGGCTTCGGGGCCGAAACGGTGGCCACCGGCCACTACGCGCGGCTGCTCCAGGGACCTGATGGGCCGGAGCTCCACGCCGCCCGCGACGAGGCCAAGGATCAGAGCTACTTCCTCTTCGAGCTGACGCCCGAGCAGCTCGCGCGGACGATGTTCCCGCTCGGCGACCTGACCAAGCCGGAAGTCCGGGAGCTGGCTCGGGAGGCGGGACTGGTGGTGGCCGAAAAGGCCGAAAGCATGGAGATCTGCTTCGTGCCCGGGGGCATCCGCGAATTCGTGGAAGGCCAGGTGGCGGCCCGACCCGAGGCCTTCGGGGAGCTCGGCGAGCGGGTCACACTGGCCGGCGCTCGCGTGGTTGACGCGGGCGGCACCGAGCTCGGCCGGGGCGAGCCCTACTACCGCTACACCGTGGGCCAGCGCCGCGGGCTGAGGGTGGCGGGGGGAGAGCGGTTGTACGTGCTGGCGGTCACGCCCGAGCGCAACCAGGTGACGGTGGGGCCGGGCGACCAGCTGCTGGCCCGGGGTCTCGCGGGCGAGCGACTGCATTGGACGGCGCCGGAGCTCGCGGGGGAGATCGAAGTCGTGGCCAAAATCCGCTCACGCCACGCCGGCGTCCGTGCGCACGTGCGTCCAGGGCCGAGCCGTACCGTCGAGGTCGAGTTCGCCGAGCCCCAGCGCGGCGTCACCCCGGGGCAGGCCACGGTCTTCTACCAGGGCACGCGAGTGGTGGGCGGCGCCTGGATCACCGGGTCCCTGCCCTAGGCTCCGTGATGCTCCGTTCGTCCCTCGCCCTGGTCGCGGCCTTGCTCCTCGGGTGCGCCGCCGAGCCGCCGGCGCGGCTGATCCGCCTGGGCGAGCTCCTGCCGGCACCGGCCGGAGTCGAGCGCGAGCTGGCCCGGGAAGTCGACCTCGGTGCCGAGCCCCAGGTGGTGGCGCGGGATCTCGAAGCAGCCGCCACTGGCCGGTTGAAGCTCGAGGTTTCTGGCACGGCGAGCCGGCTGGTGGTCTCCTGGCGCAACCAGGGAGATCCGCGCTACCTGCCCTTTCGCCAGGTCACGCTGCCGCTGACCCCGGACGGCTCCCGGCAGACTCTCGAGCTCGATCTCTCCCGCGAAGCCTACTGGGTGGGGCGGGTGCTCGGCCTGCGGCTGGCCGTCGAGGGCGGAGCCGCGCGGCTTCACGTTGCCAGCGGCTCCCCGGCCCCGAGCCCGCTGCGCGAAATGGCGCTCAAGGGGCAATCCATGCCCGCCTTCCCGGCCGAGGAACGGATCGAAATCCCGCTTCCCGAGGCCGCGCGGAGAGCGGGCCGGCTGCGCCTGGCCCTGGGACTCGTGCCCGAGCTCGACAAGCCCGGGGTCACGGTCCACTTCACGGCCGCGATCGAGTCGTCCCGGGGCACGATGCCGGTGCTCGACGAGGAGGTCCTCGGCGGCGCCGGGCGCGGGTGGCTGCCGGTCACCCGGGAGATCGACCTGCCGCGCGGTGGCCGGCTGGTCCTCTCCGCCCAGGCCGAGCGCCGCGGCCAGCCGCTCCCCGCGGGCACCGGCTTCTGGGGCAATCCGATCCTGACCACCGGCGCCGCCAATCGCGCCGGCAAGAACCTGGTGGTGGTGCTGGTCGACACCCTGCGCGCGGACGCCGTGGGAGCCTGGGGGGAGCGCAGCGGGTCGACGCCCCATCTCGACCGCCTCGCCGGGGAGTCCCTCCGCCTCTCCGAGCTCTACGCCCCGGCGCCCTGGACGCTTCCGAGCGTGGTCTCGCTGCTGACCGGGCTCCAGCCCCAGCGCCACGGCGCCGGCCAGCGGGTGGGTGGCTTCGCTCCCTCGGGCCTGGGCGAGGAAGCTCGCACCCTGGCCGAGGTGCTGGCTGGCGCGGACTTCGTGACGAGCGGGATCTACAACAACATCTACGTCAACCCCGCCTTCGGCACCAGCCAGGGCTTCGACTCCTGGACCTGGCTCGAGCGGCCCGACGCCGAGATCGCGGAGCGGGCGGTGGGGGAGCTGCGGGCGCTCGCGGATGAGCGGTTTTTCCTCTACATTCACCTCTTCGATCCCCACAACCCCTATGAGCCCCGGCCCGAGGACTGCGCGGCGGTGGCCGTGCCGGCAGCGCCCGGGTACCGCGGGCCCCTCGGCTGCTTCGCCGACCGCCGGCCGGGATTGCCCCAGCCTGCCGTCCAGGAGCGGCCCTGGGTGCGCGGGCTCTACCAGGCCGAGGTGGCGGCGGCGGACCGGGCGGTGGGCAGGATCGTGGCTGCCCTGGCGGAGCTGGGGCTGGCGGAGGACACCGTGCTCCTGGTCGTTTCGGATCACGGCGAGGATCTGTGGGACCGCATGCCTCAGCTTCGCGCCGGCGCCTACCGTCCCGACGCGGACCACGGCCACAGCCTCTACCGCGAGCTGCTCCACGTGCCGGCCCTGCTGCGGGTGCCGGGCCGGGATGCCGAGGCACTGTCCGGGCTCGCCGAGACGGTCGACCTGTTTCCCACCGTTCTGGCGGCTCTCGGGGTACCCGCTCCGCCTACCGATGGCCAAAATCTGCTCGCCGCCGCGGAGCCCGCCCTCCGCGAGCGGCGGGTGATGATCGCCGGCGCCCTGCTCCAGGGGCCCGAACGTTGGAGCATCCGGCGCGGTGGCTGGAAGCTCGTGGTGCCGCTCGATTCGTCCTTGCCCGCCGAGCTCTACGACTTGAGCTCCGACCCCGGCGAAGCGACCAACGTGGCCGCCGCTCATCCTGACGTTGCACGGGGCCTCGGCGAGCTCGGTCGCCGCGAGCTCGCGGCCCGCCGAAAGGTCGCCCTGGGCCGGGCCGGCGGGACGTACCTCGAGTGGAACCACATCACCAAACTGCGCTCCCTCGGGTACCTACAGTAAGAATCGAGATCGGCCAGGCCCGTCCTCGTTCTCGTGGTAGGTTTCCCGCAGTTTCTCATCATGATCGACGTCCATCTGTCCGTGGAGCTCCTCGAGGCGGTCGCCGACGGCTCGTTGTCGCGGGAGACCTTCGAGCGCCTGGCCCTCGAGCACGCGCTGGCCGTGAGCCCGCGGGCGCGGGCCGCGGTCGAGGGCGCGTTGGCGCCGCCCCCGCCCCCGGAGCCCGCGCCGGCTCCGGAAAGCTATGACGCCGTGTTCGAGCGGGTGCAGGCCAACGCCGGCGCGCTCCTCGCCGCCAAGGGCGCCGACGAGCGGAGCGCGGCTCTCGATTTCGCCGAGCTTCTCCGCTTGCCGACCTCCGCCTGGCCCAGCCGGGTGCAGAGCTCCCGCCTGCGTTTTCGCAGCCCTTCGGTGGCCGAGAGGCTGCTGGCCTACGCCAAGACGGCTCTGCTCGAGGGCCGGCCAGCCGAAGTTCTGGACGCTGCCCGCGCGGCCTACTGGGTGGCGCGGCGGCTCGAGCCCGGTCACCAGGAGCTGCAGCGCGAGGCGACTCTGCGGGCGAGCGCCTACGAAGCCATGGCCTCGCGCGCACAGGGGGATCTGACCGCCGCCCGCCGGCTGATGGAGTCGGTGCGCGAGGCCCGCGCCCGCGGAGACCTGGGCGGGGACCCGCTTGCGGAAATCGAGGTGGCGTTCTTCGAGGGCCTCTTCGACCGCGACGACGAGCGCTTCGGCGAGGGCGAGGCGAACTTTCTGGTGGCGATCACGACCGCCAGTGCCCTCGGCGCCGAGGTGGAAGAGGGGGAGGCGCGGCTCGCCTTCGCCCGCGGGTTGGCGCGGACCGAGGAGCTGGCGGAGGCGGCCGACGTGCTGCGCTCGATCGGCTCCGGCGACTTGCCGGACCCGGCGGCCGAGACCGCCTTCTCGGCTCGACTCGAGCTGGCGGAGATCCTCGCCCGACTCGACCGGCCGCGGCCCGCGAGCTCGGCCCTGGCCGGCACCCGGGAGACGGCCGTGGCCCTCGGCGGCGATGCTCTCGGCCGTCTCGACCTCTGCCGGGGAATCCTCTCTGCCCGGCGCGGCTGGCGTCCCGAGGGCGTGCGCGAGCTCGAGAGCGCCTTCGGTCGGCTCGCGACGGAATCCCCCTTGCTCGCCGCGCGCGCGGCCTTGACGATCGCAGAGGCGGCCCTCTCGGCGGGGCGTCCCGAAGAGGCACGCGGGGCCTTCGACCGCGTACGCGGGCTCGGCGGCCTGCCCGAGGGGTTCACCGCGGCCCTGGCGGACTTCCTCGCCCGGGGCACCGGCGGCGACGACGTTCGCGCGTGGCTGGCCGATCTCACCGCTTACTGCGCGGCGGCCCACGAAAGCCCCGGCCTGACCTTCCACCGGGCCTATCCCGGCGCCCATCGGCTCGGCTGAGAGGCCAGCCGTGAGTGGCGGGCCTCTGCCCCGTCGTCTCCTTCGCAGGGCCGTCCAGGAAACGTTCCGTTCGGCCGTCTCATTCGTAAGTGGTACTCCGCTCGCGCTCCGGCGCTAGGATTTGCGAAACGACCCCGATCGGGTGACTCGGAGGAACTGGCCATGTCACGTCTGTCGTTGCCCCTCGAAAATCTGAAGGCCCACTACACCGCCGTGGTGGTGGGATCGGGCTACGGCGCCGGCGTCGCCGCCTCGCGCCTCGCCCGTGCCGGCCAGAGCGTCTGCCTGCTCGAGCGGGGGCGCGAGATCCAGCCCGGCGAGTATCCCGACACCGCCCTCGAGGCGGGCCGCGAGATGAGGCTGGACTCGGCCCTCGGTCCCCCCCTCTCGCCCCTCGGCATGTTCGATTTCCACCTCGACGAGGAGATGAACGCTCTCGTTGGCTGTGGCCTCGGGGGCACTTCGCTGATCAACGCGAACGTCTCCCTCGAGGCGGTGCCGGCGGTGTTCGACGACCCGGTGTGGCCGGAGGAGATCCGGCGCGACCTCGGCACCCGCGTCCAGGCGGGTTACGAGCGGGCCCGGGCGATGCTCCGGCCGCGGCCCTACCCCGAGGACTACCCGCCGCTGCCCAAGCTCGAGGCCCTCGAGGCCGCGGCGGTGGGCATGGGCAAGGGCGACCGCTTCTACCGCACCCCGATCAACGTGACCTTCGAGGATGGCCCGAGCCCCGCGGGCGTGCCTCAGAAGGCCTGCATCAACTGCGGCGACTGTGTTTCGGGCTGCAACCACCGGGCGAAGAACACCACTCTCATGAACTACCTGCCGGACGCCGTCAACCACGGCGCCGAGATCTACACCCGTACCGCGGTGCGCTGGCTCGAGCGTCGGGACGGCCGTTGGGTGGTGCATTTCCAGCTCATCGGAGAGGGTCGCGAGGCCTTTGACGGGCCGGAGCTGTTCGTCACCGCCGACCTCGTCGTGCTGGGGGCCGGAGCTCTCGGCTCGACCGAGATCCTGCTGCGCTCGAAGGACCGGGGTCTGGCGCTATCGCAGCAGGTCGGCCAGCGCTTCACCGGCAACGGGGACGTGCTCGGCTTCGCCTACAACTGCGACCGCGAGATCAACGGCGTCGGCTTCGGTGCCGTCAAGCCCTCGGCCATCGGGCCCGTGGGGCCGTGCATCACCGGCATCATCGACCTGCGCGACACCCCAAACGTGAACGACGGCTTCGTGATCGAGGAGGGCTCGGCGCCCGGCGCCATCGCGGCGACCTTGCCGAAGAGCCTGGGCCTCGCCTCCCTGGGCGGCACCGATACCGACGAAGGCCTGGTCGACCGGCTTCGGGAGCACGGTCGCGCCCTCCTGAGCCTCGTCCGCGGGGCTTACCACGGCGCGGTGCGCAACACCCAGACCTACCTGGCGATGGCCCACGACGATTCGGACGGCCGCCTCGAGCTGCGCGACGACCGCCTGCGCATCCGCTGGCCGGGCGTGGGCGAGAAGCCGATCTTCAAGACCGTCAACGATGCTTTGCTCGAAGTGACCCGGCCCCTCGGCGGGACCTACGTGCCCAACCCCCTGTGGAACGAGCTCTTCGGCCACAAAATGATCACCGTCCATCCGCTCGGTGGCTGCCCCATGGGCACGTCGGCCGAAACCGGTGCGGTGGACCCGCGTGGCCGGGTCTACGCGGGCTCGACCGGCACCGCGGTGCACGAGGGGCTGTACGTGGCGGATGGCGCTGTCCTTCCGCGCAGCGTCGGCGTCAATCCGCTCCTCACGATCACGGCCCTGGCCGAACGCACCCTGGAGCTCCTCGCCGAGGATCGCGGCTGGCGGATCGACTACTCCCTGCCGTCCCAGCCCCGGACTGCTCCCGCGGAACCGGCGAAGATCGGCATCCGCTTCACCGAGACCATGAAGGGCCATTTCTCGACCCGCGAGAAGAGTGACTTCCGGGCGGCCGAGCGCTCCGGCGAGCTCCTCGGCTCGCCGATGGAGTTCACTTTGACGATCAGCTCGGACGACCTCGACGAGATGTTGTCGAACCCCGAGCACCCGGCGCGAATGGTCGGCACCCTGACCGCCCCGGCCTTGTCCGCCGCGCCGCTGACGGCCGAGAACGGCGAGTTCCACCTCTTCGTGGCCGACCCGGATCGGGTCGACACTCGCAACATGGTCTACCGCATGGGGCTTCGTTCGGAGGAGGGCCGCCGGTACTTCTTCCACGGTTTCAAGCTCGTCACCGATGCACCCCTGGTCCGCTCCTGGCCGCAGACGACGACGCTGTACGTCACCGTCCACGACGGCGCGGACGACGCGGCCCCGGTCCTCGGCAAAGGCGTCCTCCACATCCAGCCGGCGGACTTCCTGAAGCAGATGACGACCATGGAAGCGACCAACGCGCCGACCGTGGAAGCGCGACTCGACGCGTTGGCCCGCTTCGGCAAGTTCTTCGCCGGGGTGCTGTTCGACGCCTACGGCGGGGTGTTTTCGCCCGAAAACGGTTTCGATCCGAAGGCCCCGCCGCGCAAGAAGCGCCCCTTGCGCGTGGGGGCGCCCGAGATCCACGACTTCACCACCTCGGACGGCGTCGAGCTCCGGCTGACCCGCTACCAAGGCGGCGGCAAAGGCCCGGTCCTGCTGGTCCACGGCGCCGGGGTGTCATCCCGCATCTTCTCGACGGATCTGCCCGAGACCAACCTGCTCGAGACCCTCTACGCCCACGGCTACGACTGCTGGCTGTTCGATTTCCGCGTCTCGATCGAGCTGCCGGCCTCGGAGCAGCAGTGCGACGGCGACCAGGTCGCCACCATCGACCACCCCGAGGCGGTGGCCCGAGTCCTCGCCCTGACCGGGGCGTCGAGCCTTCAGGCGGTGGTTCACTGCTACGGCGCGAACACCTTCGTCATGGCGCTCCTGGCCGGTATGGAGGGGGTGCGCTCGGTGGTCGTCTCCCAGATCGCCGCGCACCTCGACACCCACGCCATGACCACCTTCAAGTCGGCCCTCCACACTCCGGACCTGCTCGATACGGTGGGCATCGACCAACTGACCGCCCGGCCCGGCAAGGGCTGGGGCGACCAGGCCTTCGACGCTGCTCTGAGGCTCTTCCCCATGCCGACCGAGGAGCTGTGCCGGAACCCGGTGTGCCACCGCATCACCTTCATGTACGCCCTGCTCTACGAGCACGACCAGCTCGACCAGCACATCCACGACCACCTGCACGAGCTCTTCGGCGCGGGCAACATGGAGACTTTCGCCCACCTCGCCCGCATGGTGCGCGAGAAGAAGGTCGTGGCCGCCGACGGCGCCGACGTCTACCTGCCCCACATCGACCGCCTGAGCATGCCAATCCGCTTCCTCCACGGCGCCGAGAACGCCTGCTACAAGCCGTCGAGCACGGAGAAGACCTTCGACCTGCTGTGCCGGACCCACGGCCCCGAGCGCTACAGCCGCTTCGTGATCCCGAACTACGGTCACATCGACTGCATCTTCGGCAAGGACGCCGCGCGAGACGTCTACCCGCTGATTGTGGAGCACCTCGAGGCGACGTGAAGCGCGGGCTTGCTCGCTCCTTGGCCACGTTGGTAAAGTCTAGAGTTCCACCCCGGCGTCGCCTGGGGCGACCTTCGCCCAGGGTTCCAAGGCCGCGCGGCCGATTCAGGGTCCAAAGAGGAGAGTCTCCGTCATGCTCAAGGTGTTCCGAGAGAATCTGAAGGCGCTTTCCTGGGCGCTTTGGATCGTGCTCATCATGCTGGTTCTGTCGATCTTCGTCACCTACGGGATGAACAACCAGGGCGGACCCGACAACTCCCAGGCCGCGGCGACGGTGGATGGCCACGTCATCACTCTGCGCCAGTGGCAGCAGACGGCCCAGGAACAAGAAAGTCAGCTGCGCCAGATGTACGGCGAGCAGTTCTCCCCCGAGGTGGCCAAGCAGTTCCAGATTCCCCAACGAGCCATCGCCCAGCTGGTCAACCAGCGGCTGCTGCTGACCGAGGCGGAGCGCCTCGGCCTGCAGGTGACCGACGAGGAGCTGCGTCAGCTCTTGCTCGAGCAGCTCACCGGCCCGGACGGCAAGGTTCTGACCAAGGACCAGTACCGCCAGGTCGTGCGCCAGCAGGGCTACAGCAGCCCCGCCCGGTTCGAGCAGAGCCTGCGCGAAGAGCTTCTGCGCGCCAAGCTCCAGACCACCCTCAAGCAGACCGTCTCGGTGACGGACGCGGAGGTCGAGGAGTCCTACCGCGAGCAGATGGACCGCGCCGCGATCCGCTTCGTTCAGGTGCCGCGAGTCCAGTTCGCCGCCGACGTACGCATCGAGCCGGCGGAGATCGCCCAGCGCTTCGAGTCCACCAAGGACCAGTTCAAGCTGCCCGAGCAGCGGGTGATCGAGTACGTGCTGGTCGACAAGGTGTTGCTGCGCAACCAGCTCGAGGTGCCGGAAGCGGACCTCATGGCCTACTACCAGTCGCACCAAGACGATCTCAAGAGCCCCGAGCGGGTGCACGCCCGCCACATTCTGATCAAGACCGAGACCCGGACCGCCGACGAGGCCCGGGCGATCCTCGAGGAAGCCAAGCGCAAGGTCGAGGCCGGCCAGGACTTCGCGGCCCTGGCTCGCGAGCTTTCCGAGGATGCCGCCTCGAAAGCCCAGGGCGGAGATCTCGGCTACTTCCCCAAGGGCCGCATGACTCCCGAGTTCGAGCAGCCAGCCTTCGCAACCCCGGCCGGTCAACTCGCCGGTCCGGTCAGCTCGCCGTTCGGCCTCCACTTGATCCAGGTACTCGACCATCAGCCCGAGGGCGTTCCGCCCTTCGAACAGGTCAAATCCCTCGTGCGAGCCCGCGCGGCGGCCGAGCGGGTCGAGGGCGCGGCGGCGACCCTTGCCCAGGAGCTCCTCGTCAAGCTGGGCACCGAGCCGGTGACCAGCGACAAGCTGAAGGCCCTGCCAGCCGGCAACCAGGCGGTCCGGTACGCGGAGTCCAAGGCCTTTTCGAAGGCTGAGAACCTGCCCGCTCTGGGTCGCACCACCGAGCTCAACGAGGCGGTCTTCGGCATGACGGTGGGCACCCTCGCGCCGACCCCGCTGACCACCGGTCGCGGACCGGCGTTGGTCTTTCTGAAGGAAGTGAAGCCGCCGCGGGTGCCCGAGTTGTCCGAAGTGCAGGCCCAGGTGCGCGGCAAGATCGAGGCCGAGCGCCAGCAGAGCCTTGCCGAGCAGGCCATGGCTCGCGCCAAGGCCGAGGTGCTGGCCGGCAAGAGCCTCGACGACGTTGCCGCCGAGCTCGGTGTCGCGGTGCAGGACAGCGGCGAGTTCGCCAAGAACGGCTCGATCCAAGGCCTCGGCTTCGACAAGCCGGTCATCGACGCCGCGTTCAAGGGCCAGGCCGGCGAGCTGGTGGGGCCGGTGAAGTCCACCCAGGGCGCCGTCCTGCTCCGGATCACCGAGCGCAAAGGCTTCAACGCGATCGAATTCAACCAGGAGAAGGACAGCCTGCGGGACCGGCTCGAGAGCGAGAAGCTCAACCAGCTGGTCGGCTCGCTGATCCAATCGCGCCGTCAGGAAGCCAAGATCGACTACAACAGCGCCTTCGCCGAACAGCTCGGGGTGGTGGCGAACTAGAGCTAAGTTCTTGGCGCTGCCGCCTGCTCGATCGCCTCGACCGCTTCCTCGACGCCCGTCGAGCCGGTATCGATCACGACGACCGGCGGCGGCAGGGCCGGGAAGTCGAAGCCGCCGGCCGCGCGAATCCGGCGGTAGAGCCCGAGGTCCGTGAGCTTGCCGAAGCGGGCCCGGGATTCGTTGCCCAGGCGCCGCTCGATCTCCTCCTCCGCGCAGCCCAGCTCCACGTAGAGGACCCGGCCGCCGGCCGCCGTGACGGTCCGCTCGAGACGGCCGATCAGCTCGGGGTCGACCGTGGCCTCCGGGTTGAACGTGAAGACGAAGGATCGGCCAGCCTGGGCCGCGAGCCGAAAGGCCTCGAGCCAGATCCGCTCCCGCAGCGCCACGAAGCCCGGCGAGCCGAAGGGAAAGAGGGTCGCCACCAGGTCGACCGTCAGGTGGTTGTGGAAGAGCGGAATGCCCAGTCGCTCCGCCAGCCGCTGGCCGAGGGTGTGCTTGCCCGCCGCGGGCGGGCCGTGAAGGAAGACGACGTCCATGGTTGAACCGCGATGGTAACAAGTCGCGAAGGCTCGGCTTCCCCGATTTCGTGCACAATACCTTCCACCATCTGACGCTTTCCGAAACCGAGGAGGGGACCATGGGGCGACCGGCGCTGGCTCTGCGACCGCTTTTTTCGACTCCGGTCCAACGGAGAGGGCTCGGTACCCTGGCGGCCTTCACCGTCGCAGTGGCGGGCCTGGCATTCGCCCCGGTCGCCTGGACCGAGTCCGCGGCTCCTTTCTGCAACCTCGAGCAGCCCCAACCGGTGCCCGCGAGCTTCGACGGCTGTGCCGACCTCGAGCGGCAGGTGATGGCGACGCGATCGTTTCAGGGGCCGGACGGGTTCCGTTTGCGCGAGTACGAGGAAGTGCTCTCGGCCTTCTTCGCCAAGTACTGCCACCGCAACTCCGCCGCCGGTTGGGTGCGCGACAAGCGGGTGCGCGACACCGGACCGTTCGCCGCCGTGCTGCTGCCGAACGGCACGTGGAGTGCCCCCAGCTACTTCGGTACCCACCTACCGGTGGTGATCTGGTACAACCCGCGGATGATCGACTGGCTGCGCGCGAATCGCCCCCCGGGGGCCGCGCCGGTTACGCTCGCGCCCATCCCGGACGGCGCCATGATGGTCAAGGAGATGTTCCCGGCTCCCGCCGCGCGTTGCGCCCCGGTGCCGCCGGAGCGGCTCGCGGTGCCCGCATCGACCGGCGTCGCTTTCATGGTGCGCGACACCCAGGCAGCTCAGGACGGCTGGTTCTGGGGCGCCTGGTGGCAGGGTTTCCAACCCGACTTTCCGGCAGGTCCGGGCAACGGCTTGACCGCCATGGGCTTCGCGCCCTACTGCCTCAATTGCCACGCCTCGGCGGCGGACAACGCCACCTTCGCGGACCTCAAGAACGTCCAGGGCGAGCCCGGCGAACCCAACGTCTACCTCTCCCAGAACTTCCTGTTCGAAAACTCGGTGGCGCCGCCCGCCGAGCTTGGCCGCCATCGCAAGGCGATCGACACCTCCGACGATCCGCCGCGCCAGCAGGAGCCGCTGCCGGATTACGCCCCGGCCTTCCTGCTGCGCTTCCCCCAGGCCGATCCCCCGACCGCCGCGGAGATCGAATCGTTGCCCTCCCAGACCTACGACCACACCTGGGTGCCCGGCGGGGTGGTGGGCGCGAGCAGTGAGTTTCTGACCTCGACCCAGTGCATCGGATGCCACGATGCCGGGGGCACGGGCCTCCAGTACGACATGACGGAGCCCTCGCCGCGGGTGGCCAAGCTGCTCAACTTCTCGCCCTATGGCACCTGGCGTACGTCGCCCATGGGCCTCGGCGGACGGGACCCGATCTTTCTGGCCCAGCTGGCGAGCGAGACGGAGGCCTTTCACCCGCAGCGGGCGGCCCTGATTCAGGACGTCTGCTTCGGTTGCCACGGCATTCAGGGTCAACGGCAACTGGCCATCGACCGCTTCGAGGGCACCGGCGACTGCGGTCAGTTCGACCGCTCGATGATCAACTCCATCCCTTTCCCGGCGGACGCGGCCAAGAACCCCACCGTCGGCCTGGCTCCCTATGGCGGGCTCGCTCGCGACGGCATCGCGTGCACCGCCTGCCACCGGATGGCCCTGACCACGGCGGAGATCGACGCGGTCGAGAAGGCGCCCCAGAACCGCTGCGTCGAAGGGCGTCAGGAGCTGCTCAATCCCCAGAACACCGGCTTCGCCCGGACATTTACGGGGAGCTTCTTCGTCGGCCCGCCGGACGCGCTCGCCGGGCCGTTCCCGGAGCCCAAGACGAAGCCCATGGAGCACGCGCTGGGCAACAAGCCGGTGCACTCGACCGCGATCAAGAGCTCGGAGGTGTGCGGCAGCTGCCACACGGTGCACCTGCCGGTCTTCGGCGACGCCGGCCGGCTGCTCGGCTATACCTACGAGCAGACGACCTACCCCGAGTGGGCCATGAGCGCTTACCGCTCGGGCGAAGACGCGGATGGCAAACGCTTGCCGGCGGGCGCCGGGGCCCGGGCCGAATCCTGTCAGGGCTGCCACATGCGCTCGGCGACTCCGGAGACCGGCCGGTTCCGCAGCAAGATCGCCGGAATTCAGGAGTTTTCGAACTTCCCGGCGACGGAGAACACGCTGCCGGCTGAGGACATCGATCTCGCCGTCCGCGAGGGCTTCGCCCGCCACACGCTGGTCGGGCTGAACGTCTTTTTCATCGAGATGGCCCAGCAGTTCCCGAAGGTGCTCGGCATCCCGACCCAGGACCCGATGATGGTCTCTCGGGGCCTCGACCCCATTCTGCTCACCGAGCAGGCCATGCTCGAGCAGGCAGCCCAGGACACCGCGGAGGTCGAGATTCTCGATGTGCGCCGGGACGCCACGACGCTGTCCGCCCGGGTCCAGGTCACCAGCAAGGTGGGGCACAAGTTCCCGTCGGGAGTGGGGTTCCGCCGTGCGTTCCTGGCCTTCGAGGTGCTCGACGGGGCCGGCAACGTGCTGTGGGCCTCGGGCCGGACAGACGCCGCGGGTACGATCGTCGACCAGCACGGCCAGCCCATCGCGGGCGAGCTCCTGTGGACCGAAGATTGCTCCGCGCGCCTTCCCGGCCAGCCCCACCAGCCCCACTACCAGGTGGTGCGCGGGCAGGACCAAGCCCAGATCTACCAGGAGCTGACCACCGCCCCCGCCCCGGTGGCGGACCCTCGCTGCGGCCCCCGCCCGGTGCCGGGCGGCGCCATCACCACGAGCTTCCTGTCGATCTGCGGGCAGCTGAAGGACAACCGCCTGTTGCCCCACGGCTTCCTCGATCGCCCGACGCGCGTGTCCATCGCCCGCGCCCTCGGGGCCGGCCCGGAGCTGGCCGAGGAGGCGGGTCCCCACGCCGTGGGCGGCGACCCGGACTACGACCGCGGCGGCGGCGACGCCCTCCGCTACGAGGTCGACCTGAAAGCCCTCGGCAGCGCGCCCGTCTATCTGCGCGCGACCCTGTACTACCAGGCCACGCCGCCCTACTACCTACAGGATCGCTTTTGCACCTCGAAGAGCGACGACACCGAACGCCTCTACTTCCTGGCCGGCCACCTGGACCTCGAGGGCCCGGCCAAGTCCTGGAAGCTCGCCGTGACGGGGACGGGACTGGTGCCGATCGAGCGTTAGGGGGGCTTAGCGCTCTAGTCGCTCGCGAAGCTTCATCAACCGAGGTTGCGCAGCTCCTTTTGCACGTCGCTCCAGTCGACGAACCGCGCCTCGCCAGCCTCGACCTTCGCCAGCCGCTCGGCCAGGATCTCGCCGTGCCACGCTGGGGATGGGAGGGACTCGTGGAGTCGGCTGAGGTCGTCCCAGAGCGCCTCCATCTCCCGGAGCTTCTCCTCGATCGTCATGCGCGAGAGCTCCAAGATGGTCGACATAGCGGCAGGATAACTCAAGTCAGCGGGTGGCCGGCGGCGCCGCTGGCCACGGCCGCGCTTGCGGACAGCGCGGAAACAAGTGAAAAGCGGGATCAGGGGTGTTGCGAAGGAGTTGATGCCACGGGCAGAATGGCCTGGCCAATGCGATTCACCTGGGATTCGAACAAGGCGGCCTCGAATCTCACCAAGCACGGTGTTTCCTTTGAAGAAGCCGCTACCGTCTTTCGGGATTCTCTCTCCGTCACGGGTGCGGATCCCGATCATTCCGTCGGGGAGCAGCGGTTCGTGACCTTTGGAGTTTCCCAGCAGCGGCGAATGCTCGCCGTCGCTCACCTGGAGTTGGGCTCGGAGATTCGGATCGTCAGCGCTCGCTTGGCGACCCGGCGAGAACGGAAAATCTATGAAGAAGAGTAAGACCCCGACCGAGACGGACGAGCTTCGTGGTGAGTATCAGCGCGGTGACTTTGGAACGCTGGAACGTGGCAAGTACGCCAGTCGCGTTGCCGAAGAGTCGAACGTCGTCGTGCTGGAACCGGAGGTTGCCCGCGCATTCCCCAATGATCAGGCCGTCAACCAGGCCCTACGCGGATTGATCGAAGTCGCCCGGGCATCGGCGGGCCCGCGGCGCCGTCCGGCACTCTGAGTCGAGAATCCAGTCCTACTCCCCCGTCCCACCTTCCGGCACCTTGCGGGTGACCTTCAGGGTGCGGATGCGGTTCCTTTGGACTTCCACGACTTCGAGCAGCAGGCTGCCGAGCTCGACGCAGTCGCCCATGGCGGGCTTGCGGCCGAGCTCGGAGAGGGCGACGCCGCCGATCGTGTCTTCGTCGCGCTCGGAGAACTCGGTGCCGAGCTCCTCTTCGAGCTCTTCGACCAGCATGGCGCCGGAGACGAGCCAAGAGCCGTCGTCGATGGCGGTGAGCTCGGGTTTCTCGGTGTCGAACTCGTCCTGAATCTGCCCGACGATCTCCTCGAGCACGTTCTCGAGGGTGACGATGCCGGAGACCCCGCCGTATTCGTCGAGCACGGCGGCCACGTGGAGCTTCTCGGCCAGCATACGGTTGAGCAGGCGATCGAGGGTGAGCGTCTCGGGGACGAAGCCGATCTCGCGGGAGATCTCTTCGAGGGAGCGCGGCAGCCGGGTGGCGCGGAACACGTCCTTGATGTGGACCATCCCGACCACCTTGTCGAGCGAGCCGTCGCAGAGCGGAAAGCGGGTGTGGCCGCTGCGCCGAGCGATCGCCAGGTTCTCCTCGAGGGGCCGGGCCATCGACAGGTAGACGACGTCGGCCCGCGGCACCATGATCTGCCGCGCGGTGCGGTGGGTCAGCTCGAAGACGTTGTCGAGCAGCTCGCGAGTGTTCTCGGGCAGCCGGGTGGCGTGGTGGGAGGCGAGCAGCAGGCGCACCTCTTCCTCATCCTGGGCCAGCTCACTCTCCGACACCGGCTTGATGCCGACCAACCGCAGCAGGCCGTTGGCCAGCAGGTTCAACAGCCAGATCGCCGGATAGGTGAACTTGTAGAACAGATGCAGCGGCGCGGCGATCCACAGCGCGGTCGGCTCCGGCTTGCGAATGGCGATCGACTTCGGGCCGAGCTCGCCGAGCACGATGTGCAGGATCGTGATCGCCAGAAAGGCGCCCCCGAGGGCGATCGAGTGGCGCGTGCCCTCGCCGAGGCCGGGGAAGAGCTGGAAAGCCGGCTCGAGCAGCCAGACGAAGGCGGGCTCGCCGACCCAGCCGAGAGCGAGGCTCGCCAGAGTGATGCCGAGCTGGGTGGTCGACAGGTAGGCGTCGAGGTGGTCCACCATGTGACGGGCGACCTTGCCGCGCTTCGACCCGGCGCTGACGTGGGGGTCGAGCTGGGTCGGCCGCACCTTGACCAGGGCGAACTCGGCGGCCACGAAGAAGCCGTTCAGGAAGACCAGGAAGAACGCCAGGCCGAGGCCAAACCAGCCGAGGTCGGGGATGGCCATCGGCGGCCCCCCGGAAGCGACGAGAAACAGAGTGTCGGACGGATTCATGAGGGAAACACCGGTGCCGGCGTCGCCTCGAGTGGGGTCACCCGAGGTTCAACCCTCGCGGGTAGTGGAGGTTCTTTCACGGTGGGCGAAGGCTAACACAACGCTCCGGCGGCCCTTCGTCGTATCCTTCGGCTCCCCGTTGGAGGTTTCGCCCGCTATGGCCAGCTCGATCAAACCCCTGTCGTTGCTCGTTTTCGCGCTAGCCTGGCAGCCCCTGCCGGCGAGCGCGGAGTCCACGACCCTCCCGAACGGCGTCCGCCTCGTCGTGGTGCCCCGAGGGGGAGATTCGAAGATCCAGGCGGGTTGGGTCATGACCGTGGGCTCGGTCGACGAGCGGCCCGGGGAAACGGGCCAGGCCCGGATCGTGGCGCGCCTGCTTGACGACGGCACGCGGACGATCGGCACCCGGGACCCCGTTCGCGAGCGCCAGTTGATGGAGGAGGCGGACGGTCTGCGGGCGCGGCGGCCGTGGGTCGCGGACCCGACCGCGCTCGACGACCGCCTCGCCGAGATCGCCCGCGAGCTCGAGCGCATTCAGGATCTCGCGGCTTTTCGGCGGAGCTACGAAGGCGCCGGGATCACTCCGCCGCGGGCCACGGTGGGGGAGGATTCGACGATCTTCACGACCGAGCTCGAACCGGACCAGCTCGAAACCTGGTTCCGACTCGAGGCGGCGCGGCTGACGGCGCCCGTTTTTCGGCGCATCGAGGCCGCTCTCGCGGACGCCCGCGCCGAGCTCGACGCGGAAGGCCTTTTGAACGTCGCGGAACCGGCCGAGCGGCGGTTCCGGCTCGCCGCCTGGGATGGCCACCCCTACGCCTGGCCGCCGACCGGCCTGGCCTTCGACCTCCCGCGCCTGTCCCGGTACCTGCTCGAGACCTTCCAGCGGCAGTACTCGCCGGACCGCCTGACCGTCGTGCTGGTCGGTCCGGTGACCCTGGAGACGGCCCGCGCCCTGGCGGAGCGCTGGCTCGCTCTCTGGTCGCCGCCCGCCAACCGCGCCCGGTCGCGCGGCCTAACGCTGCCCCCCGCGGGCGAGCGCGGCTTCGCGGAGGCGGTCGACACGGTCCCGCGGTTGATCGTCGAGTACCGGGTGCCGGGTGCCGGAGAGCCCGGCGGCGACGCTCTGGCGCTCCTCGCACGTCTGCTCGGCGGCCGGGAGGGCCGGCTCCAGAAGGCTCTCGAGACCGCGGGCATGAACGCCTCGGCGCGCGTTCGATTCGAGCCCCGGCGCCTGCTCGGCAGCCTGCGGATCGAGGTCGTGGCGCGGATCGCCGGTCCCGACGCCAGGACCTTTCTGCCGCCCCTCGACCGAGAGATCGCCCGCTTGACCCGCGAATCCGTGACCGCGGAGGAGCTCGAACAGGCTCGCGCCGGCCTCACGGCGGACCTCGCGGCCGAGGCGGCGGACTCCGCCCGGCTCGCCCGCGCCCTCCTGCTCGACGCCGGCATGGGCCAGCCGGAGCGGACCCTCGGGCTCGCCGAGGCGGTCGGTCGACTCACCCCCGCGGACCTCCAGCGGGCCGCGAGCGTCTGGCTCGTGCCGACCGTGCGGACGGTGGGCGTGCTCCAGCCGGGCGGGTAGCACCAGCCCACCGCCCCGGCCGGGATCAGTCATCTAAGGGTAGCGGCCGGGCTTGTCCCGGCCGGGGCGCGCGGGGGAAGGCGCTACCCTCGGCGGCAGCAACGCCCGCAGTTCGCCGGCCAGGGTCGCCACGTGCGGCGGATTGAGCATCTGAATGTGGTCACCGGGGACTGCGCGGACCTCGAGGAGCGTCGCGAAATGCCGGGACCAGCCGTTGGAACGGTCGACCAGCCGGGTCCAGTGGCGGGGGGTTCCGGGGGGTGGGGTGGCGCGGAAGAGAACCGTGCGCGTGCCGGATGAGTCCCAAGGCGGGCCGAAGCGGTAGTGACGCCGAGCGGCGCTCGAGACCTGACGAACGTGGTGGATGGTGTGCGCGACGAGGCTGCCGCCGAGCCGGCGACGATAGCCGCGGAAGGCCATGTGGGCGAGGGTCCTCGCCGTCGTGACCAGGCGTTCGAAGCCCTGACGGCCGGCCTCGCGCCACACGCGGGCGGTGCCCAGGGTGAGCAGCTCGAGGTCGCGCACGGCGCGGGCGAGCCAGCGGTCGGCATCCGGGGTGTGGGAGTCGACCAGGCCCAGGAACGTCACCCGCTCTCCGGACGCCGTGAGTTGCCGGGCCATCTCGTAGGCCACCAGCCCGCCGAAGGAGTGGCCGAGGAGCGAGAACGGCCCGACGGCCTGGCGAACGCGCATCCGCCGAATCAGCTCCGCCGCCAGCTCTTCGACCGACCCGAGCGGTTCCGTGGTGCCATCGAGCCCGGGGAACTGCAGCACCTCGACGTTCCAGTCCTCCGCCAGCTCGGCCGCCAGGGGCCGATAGACGAAGGCGTAGCCGTCCACGGCCGGCACGCAGAAGAGCGGCGGGGTTTGCGCATCGGCTCGACCCAGGCGGACGATCGGCGTCAAGGCGGCGCGGGCCAGGCCATCGCGCAGACGCTCGGCCTGGAGGCGCACCGTCGGCGCTTCGAACACCAGGGCCACCGGCAGCGCCTCGCCGAAGCGCTCCTCGATCTGCCGGAAGAGCTCCACCGCCCGGCTCGAGTCCCCACCCAGATCGAAGAACGGCTCGTCGATGCCCACCAGCTCGAGGCCCAGGACCTCGCACCACAGGGCCGCGAGGCGCGTCTCGATCGGATCCCGCGGGTAGACCAGCCGGCGCTCGGCGGGCAGCTCACGACCCGCGAGGCCGGCCAGGGCCCGGCGATCGAGCTTGCCGTTCGGGGTCGAGGGGAGGCTCGGGACGACCAGGAACCGATCCGGCACCATGGCCAGGGGCAGGCGCTCGGCGAGCCCGCGGCGCAGCTCTGCCCGGTCGAGATCGCCGGCACGGAGAGCCGGTACGACGAAGGCCGCCAGCCGGGCGTCCCCGTCCCCGAGCTCGACCCGCACGGCCGCCGCGGCCACGCCAGGCAGGGCCGCGAGGACCGATTCGACCTCGGCAAGCTCCATGCGCAGACCCCGAATCTTGACCTGGGAGCCGCGGCGACCGTGGTGCTCGAGCTCGCCATCGGGCCGGCGGCGCACCCGGTCCCCGGTGCGGTAGCACACCACCCCGGGCCGCTCCGGCTGGGACACGAAGGCGCGGGCGGTCAGCTCCGGGTCTCGCCAATAGCCCGCGGCGAGCCCGGCGCCCGTGATCGCCAGCTCGCCGATCTCCCCCGTCGCCAGCTCCCGGCCGTCCTCGTCGAGCACGGCCAGCTCGAGATCCGGCGCGGGCCGACCGAGCGGCACGCCCGCGGGCAGGGGCGCGTCGTGGTCGAAGAAACAAGTCGTCACGGTGCCGGTCTCGGTGGTGCCGAGGCCGAAATAAAGCCGCGCGGGAGGCGCGAAGAGGCGCCGGAAGAGCTCGATCTCGGCGCGGGTGACGGGCTCGCCGCCGAGCTTGACCCGGCGCACCGCGGGAAAGGTCGCCCCCGGCGGCGTCGACGCGGCGAGCTGGCGGAAGAGGGTGACGCCCGAGCTGTAGACGGTGGCGCCGGTGCGCCGCAGCCAGCCGCCGAGGCCGGCCACGCCCTCGGTGGTGACCTTGTAGGGCAGCACTTCAGCGCCCGAGAACAGCGCCGTCAGCAGCTCGCGCATGGCCGGGTTGACGCTCGGCGGGTAGAGCCACGGCACGCGGTCCCCGGGGCCGAGGCCCAGGGCCGCGCGGGTGAGGGCCACATTGCGCAGCACCGACGCATGGGTCTGAACGACGCCCTTGGGCCGGCCGGTGGAGCCGGAGGTGTAGGTCAAAGCGGCCAGGCCCGGCTCCGCCTCCGGCAGGGCGGTGCCTCGGGCGGCGGCCTCGATCCGGCCGCGATCGAGCACCACCTCCGAGGCGCACCCCCGGGACCGGCGCAGGCCCCGGTTGCGACCCACGAGTGCCAGCACGGCGCCCGCGTCCGCGACGATGGTGGCATTGCGCTCGGGCGGAGCGGTCGAGTCGAGGGCCACGAAGAACCGGCCCGCGCGCCACACCCCGAGCTGGGCGGCCACCAAGAGCAGTCCGGCCTCGAGGTCGATCAGGACCGGAACATCCGCGGGGGCCGCCGCTTCGAGGACTAGGCGCGCCACCCCGGTGGCCAGCCGGTCGAGCTCGGCGTAGGTCGCTCGGCCGTCCGGCGCCGACACCGCGGGCCGCTCCGGTCCGCCGGCCACGGCCGCCGCGAACTCGCGATCGATCGATGGTGCCAAAACCAGGGTGGGGCTCAGGCGCGCCTCCGGAGCCGCCGCCGCAGCTCCTCCCAAGGCAGGTGACAGGCCGCCCCCACGACGGCACCGAAACCGTGGCTCCGTGCCCCGACTTGCCGGGCGAAGCGCGCGTCGCCCTCGAGGCCCAGGGCGCGCAAGGCGTTGTGGTGGAGGATGCGGTCGAGCACCGCGGGCCGCCAGCCGAGCAGCAGGAAGCGGTCGACGAACCGCGCGAGCCCACCCGAGAGGGGAAAGCCCGAGCCGAACAGGAACTGGTCGGCGATCTGCCCCTTGTTGACGGCGTAGACCCATTCGCGGCCCGAGGGTGTGAAGACGTAGAGGTCCGGCGACGGGAACACCAGGGGCCGGCGCACGGCGACCGCGATCATCTCGCGCACGAACGGATACGCGCCGTGGCCGCAGACGATGCGCAGGCGGGGAAAGTCGTGGGCCACGCGGTCGATGTGCCGCGGGTGGGCGTGCTCGAGGTCGACCCCACTCCACAACCCCGAGGTCTGGAGAAAGAGCGTCACCCCGAGCGCCTCGACCGCCTCGTAGAACGGATACAGGCGCCGCTCCGCCACGTGCTCGGCGTGGCACGGCGCGCGCCCGGGCTCGACCGCCACGGCCTTCAGCTTCAGGGTCTTCACCACCCGCTCGAGCTCAACCAGGGGATCGTGCCGGGCGCCGCCCAGATCGATCCCCGCGGCGCCCAGGAAGCGCCCCGGGTAACGGCCCTCGAGCTCGGCCAGATGATCGTTGGACGTCCGCCGGGGCGGCAGCTCCCGCTCACCGAGGGTCAGACCGTCGTTGTTCCCGGAAACCGAGACGGCGGTGTTGATCCCTGCCCGGTCGAGCTCGGCGAAGAAGCCCGCTTCATCGAGCCCCGCCGCCGCGGCGAAACGCGCCGCGTCCGGGCGCGAGGCGAAGTACGCCGCGTCGGTGGCGGAAGGCAAACGACAGCGGACATCGATGATCACGAACCGCGCGATTCTCTCTCAGAATCTGCGCGGCGAAACAAGCCCTCCAGCGACCGGGTCTCGGACCTCGACGAACGCCGCCCCGAGCGCTCGGGCCAGCTCCGCCACATGAGGCGGGCGGTGCATGCCGAGGTGGCTGCCGGGGATGTCCTGCACCTCGAGCCCCGCGGGCGCCAGGGCTCGCCACGGTTCGTCCGCCGGGCGCAACCCGGCCTCGACCTGGGCCGCCCTCAGGAACAGCACGGGACCGCCGTAGACACCGGGCCGGTAGGACGCATAGGCGCGCCGGTTGGCCGCCAGGACGTCGAGGTACCGGTAGAGGGTCGCTTCGACGAGCTCGCCGGAGACGCCGGCCGTGGGCGCGGCGGCGAGGATGCGCGCGCGCACCTCGTCCTCGGAAAGGTCCGCCAGCTCGGCCGTCGTCACCTTGACCGGGGTCCCGGTCAGATACGCGAGCAGCACCGCGGCGGCGGGTTGTTCGGCGAAGTCGGCGTCGAGCTCTGCCGGGTGGATCGCATCGAGCAGCGCCACGAGGCCGACCTGGCGCCCGCGGGCCTCGAGGCGGCGGGCCATCTCCCAGACCACGGCGCCGCCGAGGGAGCTGCCGCCGAGATGCACGGGCCCCGCCGGAGCGAGCTCGGCCAGAAGGTCGACGTAGTGGCCGGCCAGGGCCTCGATCGTGTCGAGGGGCTGGCCGGTCGCGCCATCGGGGTGGATGCCCGGAGCTTCGAAGCCCAGGATCGGCAGGTTCGGAGCCGCCGTGGCCAGGGCCTCGACGAGGTGACGGTAGAAAGTGACCTCGCCGGACATGGGGTGGACGAGCCACAGTGCAGCGTGCCCCGCTCGGCCGCGGCCGAGCGGCACCACCGAGGCCGGCAGGGCGGCCTCCGCCGGGCCGACGCCCCGCGCCAGCCGCTCCTCCGCCTCCGGGACCTCGGCCGCCAGCCACGCCGCGAAACTGGCCGGTGTGGCGCGCTCGAACAGGGTCACCACCGGCACCGGCGTCGCCAGGTCCGCACCCAGGCGCTGGGCCAGGAGGGCGGCGGCCAGGGAACTGCCGCCGGCGGCGAAAAAATCGCCGTCGACGCCGAGCGCGGAACCGGCCGGCAGGGCGCTTCGGAAGCGTGCGAGGACCGCCGCTTCGAGTGGAGTGCGGGGTTCCGTGGCGGTCGGTTCCAGGCCCTCGGGGGCCGGTAGCGCGCGCCGGTCCACCTTGCCCGAGGCATTGAGCGGCAAGGCCGGCAGGACCACGAACAGGGCGGGCACCATGTAGCTCGGCAGGACGGCGGCCAGGAGCTCCCGCAGCTCGGCGGTCGCCGGGGGAGCGCCGTTGCCGGGAGACAGGTAGGCCACCAGCCGGCCGTCCTCGCCCGGGGCCGCGCCGTCGAGCACGACCACCGCCCGACCCACCCCTGGATGACGCTCGAGGGCCGCCTCGATCTCTCCGAGCTCGATGCGGAATCCGCGCAGCTTGACCTGGAAATCCAGCCGGCCGAGAAAGTCGAACCGGCCGTCGAGGCGCCGCCGGACCCGGTCGCCGGTGCGGTAGACCCGCGCGCCGGACCGGCCGGAGAACGGATCGGGCACGAAGCGCTCGGCCGTGAGGGCGGGCCGGCCGTGGTAGCCGCGGGCCACGCCGTCCCCGCCGATCCACAGCTCCCCGGCCACACCGTAGGGCACCGGCCGACCGGCGCGGTCGACCGCGTGCAGCTCGGTGTTGGCGACCGGTCCTCCGAAGGGCACCGGGCCGGCGGCGGAGACGATCGGCGTCGCCGCGGACCACACCGTGGTCTCGGTGGGGCCATAGACGTTCCACAGCTCGACACCGCGGGCCAGGAGCCGCTCGGCGAGCTCGCGCGGAACCGCCTCACCACCGATCAACCCGCGCAGGGGCCGCGCGGGCCGCCAACCGCTCTCGGCCACCAGAGTCCAGGTGGCGGGAGTGGCCTGGAAGAGCGTGGCGCCGCTTTCGGCCAGCAACCGCGCGAGCCGGGCCGGGTCCCCCGCGTCCTCGCGGCCCGCCACCCACACCCGACCGCCGTGGAGGAGCGGGAGCAGCAGCTCGAGGCCGGCGATGTCGAAGGCCAGGGTCGTGACGGCCAGCAGCGTGTCCGTCTCCCGGACCCCGAGGGTTCGGCCGAGGGCGGTGAGGAAATTGACGAAGGACCGGTGGTTCACGAGGACGCCCTTGGGCCGGCCGGTGGAGCCCGAGGTGTAGAGCACGTAGGCCAGGTGCTCGGAGGCCGCGCCGGGTGCCGGCGCCTCGTCCGGCTCCTCGGCGAGGCTCGGATCGTCCATCGCCACCACCGGCGCGCCGGCGGGCACCAGGAATGCGAAGCGGGCGGCCCCGGAGCTCGCCGTCACCAGGGCCTGGATTCCCGCATCGGACAGGACGTGGCCGATGCGCTCCGCGGGGTGGGACGGCTCGACCGGCACGTAGGCGGCGCCGGCCTTGGCCACCCCGAGAACGGCCACCACCAGGTCCACCGATCGATCCAGGGCCAGCCCCACCCGGTCCTCGGGCCCCACGCCCAAGCGGGTCAGCCGCTGGGCCAGACGGTTCGCCGCCGCTTCGAGCTCCCCGTAGGTCAAGCTTCGCCGGCCATCGCTCACGGCGGGCGCCCCGGGGCGCGCGGCGGCCACGGTGGCGAACAGGTCCGCGATGGAGCGGTCCGCCGGGTACGGCCGGGCCGTCGCGTTGGTCGCCCGGATCTGCTCCTCTTCCCCGGGGGCCAGAACGGGCAGCTCGGACAGCCGCCTCGCCGGCCCGCGCACGGCCGCCGACAGCAAGGTGGCGAGGGCGCCGGCCCAGCGCTCGGCGGTGGTCGGATCGTAGAGGTCGAGGTTGTACTCGAGTTGCCCGACGAGGTGTTCGGGATACTCGAGGAAGGACACGCTGAGCTCGAACTTGGCCGCTTCCGTCGGGACCGGCAGCAGGCTGACGTGGACCTCGCCGAAGGGGGGCAGAGAGGCGCCATCGACCGCCTGGTGGCTAACGCTGGCTTGGAACAGCGGCGAGCGGGAGAGGTCCCGACCGGGGGCGACCGCGCGCACGACCTGCTCGAAGGGCACGTCCTGATGGGCGAAGGCGTCGACCGCGACTTCCCGTACCCGGGTCAACAGCTCACCGAAGGTCGGGTCGCCCTCCAAGGGCATCCGCAGCGCGAGAGTGTTCAGGAGGAAGCCCACCAGGCCCTCGGTCTCGGTCCGGTGGCGGTTGCTGACCGGAGTACCGAGAGCGAAGTCGTCCTGACCGGTGAAGCGGGCGAGGAAGGCGGCCAGGCCGGCGGTCAGGACCATGAAGGCGGTGGCGCCGTGGTCCCGGGCGAGCTGGCGCAGAGTCGCCAGATCGTCGGTCGGGAAGAAAGGCCCCAGGGTTGCGCCGCGGAAGGTCTGGCGGGCCGGACGGGGGTGGTCGGGCACGAGCGCCAGGGCAGGCAGGCCGGCGAGCCGTTCGCGCCAGTGCTCGAGCTCGCGCTCGAGCGCCCCCCCCGCGAGCGCACGGCGCTGCCAGCGGGCGAAGTCCCCGTACTGGATGGGCAAGGGCGCCCAGGCCGGCGGCCGTCCCTGGCAGCGGGCACCGTAGGCGATGGCGAGCTCGCGCAGCAGCAGGCCCACGGACCAGCCATCGGCCACGGTGTGGTGGAGCACGTGGATGAGCTGGTGGTCGGTCGGCCCGAGACGCACCAGGAGGGTACGGGTGAGCGGCGCGCGCTCCAGATCGAAGCTCTCGGCGGCGGCGCGCGAACGGAGCCGCGCGGCGGCATCGGCGCGCACCTCCGCGGGCAGGCCCGAGAGATCGACCACGGGCAACGACGGGGAAGGCGCCGGGTGGACGACCTGGAGGGGCCCCTGGTCGGTCAAGCGGAAGGCGGTACGCAGGACTTCATGCCGCGCCGCCACGTCCGCGAAGGCGAGCGCGAGGGCCGAAACGGACAGCTCGCCGGTCAGTTGGGCGGCCAGGGGAATGTTGTAGGCGCTGCCCACGTCCTCGAGTCGAGAGAGGAACCACAGCCGCTCCTGACCGTAGGACAGCGGCGCGGTCGGCGCTCCGGGCTGGGCCGGAATGGCCTCGTGGGCGAAGGCCGGCCGCCACGTCGTCGGAACGCCCCGGCGGATTCCGAGCTCCTCCGCGAGCTGCCAGCTGGTCTCGGCCAGAAAGTCGGTGTCGTAGGCCTGGTGCCAGCGGTCGGAGGTCTTGGCGTCGATGGCCCGATGCTGGTGGAACTTGACGTCCCCGATCATCCGCGACTCGGCATGGAGGCCGTCGGTCATCCGGGCCGTGCCGGCGCCGTAGGGATCGGCCATGGCCGGGTGGTAGGCGACGCCCAGGAAGTCCGCGATGCGACGCAAGACCTCCTCGGGCCGGGTCACCTGGTCTTCGAAATGGACCCGGAGCTGGCGCGAAGCCGGCACGGTGCGCAGGAAGTCGAGTGCGTTGCGATGGGCGATCCACCAGAGAAGCTCGGCCAGCTGGCGCCGCGAGTAGGGGTGCTGCTTCAAGAAGAAGACTTGATCGATCCGGGCCTCTTCGAACGAGTGGAGCGTGCCGTAGGGGTGGCGCACGAGGTGGAGATAGAGCGGCGCCTCGAAGGCCGCCTCGGCCCGGCGCAGAGTGGCCGGATCCCAGGCGTAGGTCGGGGTCTTGTCGACTAGGAGCCGATCACCGAGGCGATCCTGAATCCGCTGGTAGACCTCCTGGATCGGCAGGTCGTCCCGCTCCCACGCGGCGATGTGGGCCGTGGCCTCGGTGGCGTCTTCGCCGGTGAGCTCCATGAGGGCGCGGATCAAACCCTCGAGCCGGTAGGCGCTCGAACCCGAGAAGCTGGCCCGGCGGTCGGTCAAGGTGTTGAAGTTGAGCAGCTCGAGCTCGGGTGGAGCGAAGAGCCCCGGGTGGCCGGCGAGCATGACTCGCAGCAGGGTGGTGCCGGAGCGCGGCGGGCCGAGGACGAAGGCGGCGGGCCGGTTCCTGACCGGTGCGAGAAGCGCGTCCGGCAGGGTGTCGAGGAGCTCGCGGACCACGGCCAGATCTCGCGGGCCGATTCGCGCGTCGGTGGTAGGGCTCGCCACGAATCCCCCTTCCGCGCCGCTCAGGCGACCGACGGAGCCAGGGTACTCGCGTTCGAGAAAAGCGGCCATGAGGGCGGGAGTGGGGCTGTTGAAGAGGGCGACGACGTGGACGATTTCGCCGAGCTTTTCCTGGAGCTCGTTGATCAGGAGGGCGCCGCCGATGGAGTTGCCGCCCAAGGCGAAGAAGTTGTCGTCGACGCCGACGTCGTCGGTGGCGAGGCGCGCGGCCCAGAGCGCCACGAGGGCGGTCTCGAGGGCGTTTCTCGGCGCCGTCCGCTCGGCCGAGCGGGCTCGCAGCTCGGGCTCGGGCAGGCGCTTGCGGTCGACCTTGCCGCTCGGGTTCAGGGGCAGCTCGGGGAGCACGACGAAGTGGGCCGGCACCATGTACTCGGGCAGCCGTGCGGCGAGGGCCGGTGCCAAAGCGTCCAGGTCCAGCTCCGCGCCAGTCAGGTAGGCGACCAGGGCCGGCCCCCCGCCCACCGTGCGCACCGCAACCACCGCCTCGCGCACCCCCGGCTGGGCGGCCAGGGCGGCCTCGATCTCGCCGAGCTCGATACGGAAGCCGCGGATCTTGACCTGGAAGTCGATGCGGCCGAGGTATTCGAGGCGGGAGCCCTCACCCCCTCGGTCCCCCTCTCCCGCGCCACCCAATACCCCCGACCCGGGAGAGGGGGAAGCCCCCGCCCTTTCCCATTCCCCTCTCCCGCCTGCGGGAGAGGGGCTAGGGGTGAGGGTCCACCGGGCCAGATCCCCCGTCCGGTACAACCGTGCCCCGGGCACTTCGCTGAACGGATCGGGCACGAACCGCTCGGCGGTGAGGGCGGGGCGACCGTGGTAGCCGCGGCCCACCTGGACGCCGCCGATCAAGAGCTCGCCGGCCACCCCCACGGGGGCGACGTGTCCGTGGGCGTCGACGATGTGGATGCGGGTGTTGGCCACCGGGTGGCCGATCGGAATTGCCGGATCGTCCGGGGACGTCGGCCAGTAGGTGACGTCCACCGCCGCCTCGGTGGGGCCGTAGAGGTTGTGCAGCGGGGCATCCAGGCGCTGGTAGTGGCGCTGGACCAGGTCCGCCGGCAGGGCCTCGCCCGAGGCCATGATCCGCCGCAGCGAGGTGCACCGCTCGACGCCCGGGGCTTCGACGAACACCTGGAGCATGGACGGCACGAAGTGGAGCGTGGTGACGCCCGCGCGCTCGATCACGTCGATCAGATAGGCCGGGTCCCTGTGGCCCTCGGGCTTGGCGATCACCAGCTGGGCGCCCACCAGGAGCGGCCAGAAGAACTCCCAGACGCTGACGTCGAAGCTGAACGGGGTCCTCTGGAGCACCCGGTCCGTGGCGTCGAGCCCATACTCGACCTGCATCCACAGCAGGCGGTTGACGATCCCCCGATGGGCGTTCATGGCTCCCTTGGGCCGGCCCGTGGAGCCCGAGGTGTAGATCGTGTAGGCCAGATGGTCCGGCCCCGCCAGCCGCTCCGGCCGGGTCGCGGGCTCCTCCGCGAGCGTCGGGTCGTCGAGCCGCACCACCGTGGCCCCGTGCTCCGGCAGCTGGTCGACCAGATGCGCCTGGGTGAGCAGCACCGGCACCCCCGCATCCGCCAGCATGTAGGCAATGCGGTCCTCCGGGTAGCTCGGATCGATCGGCACGTAGGCCCCGCCTGCCTTCAGGATGCCGTAGAGCCCCACCACCAGCTCCAAAGACCGCTCGGCCGCGATGCCGACCTTCACCTCCGGCCCCACCCCCAGCCGCCGCAGCCGATGGGCCAGCTGGTTCGCACGGCGGTCGAGGTCCCGGTAGGTGAGGGCCGGGAGGGCGAGTCGCAGACCCGCCCCTACACTGTCCGGTCCGATCCCACCCGCCGATTCTCCCGTAGGGGCGGGTCTGTGACC
>CXWL01049534.1_pt1 | contig 69088 bp, 64 predicted proteins | sample 590931 | NCBI WGS metagenome assembly CXWL01 (sample SAMEA3498368, study PRJEB10139) | groundwater metagenome | biome: water well; material: biofilm material | place: Germany | collected 2015-04-27 | reverse complement strand
CCTGACGAGCCGGAATACCGCGCAGCGCCGGAACCGCAGGCCGGAGTCGCTGGGCGAACATTCGGGATGCCATGACAGGCCCGGCTGCCACCTCGGCCGCAGCGACGCAGGCGGCAGTCCCGACAGTCGCGCCGCCGATGCGCACAGCGCGCCGGGTGACGCTGGCGATGCGGCCGGGGGGGATGCGGGCGACAGCGGCGCCGCCGATGAGTAGTGAACTGTTTCCGGAAATGCAAAAAAAGCGCGGTGCCTCCCGCCGGTGAGGAGTATGCGCACGCCTGCTACGCATACGGCGGAAGGCGCCTTGCTTAATCGTCGTCGTCCAGCCCTTTGATGGCGGTCCGGACCGCAGCTTGGGAGAAGCCGCGCTGCATCATGAAGCGCATCTGCTTGTTGCGGCCAGCCGCATCGGGGGCGACTGCACCGAACTTGCGGCGCCATACTTCACAGGCGCGCGCCACTTCGCTGTCGGCCAGCCCGGCCTTGATCTCCTGCAGCGCGTCGCCATTGACGCCATGCGTCTGCAATTCGGCCACGATCCGGCTGTTGCCGAAGCGCGCCGCGCGGCGGTGAATCAGCGATTCGGAGAACCGCTCCTGCGACAGCCAGTTGTTCTTTTCGAGGAAGTCGAGCAGGGCGTCGATGTCGTCGCCCTGCTCCGCATACTTCGACAGCTTGCGCCCCAGCTCGAGCCGGCTGTGCTCCCGCATCGATAGAAAACGCAGGGCTCGGGCCTTCAGGCTCAGTTGGGGCGCAGCCATCGTTACTCGCCGCCTTGTTACTCGGAGACGGCCTTCAGCTTGGCGGCAGGCTTGGCCGGCTCTTCGCCAAGCACCGGAGGGAGTTCGCGCACGCCGAGCGCCACACGGACCTTGTTCTCGATCTCGCGCGCCAGCGCCGGACGCTCCACCAGGAAGGTGCGCGCATTATCCTTGCCCTGGCCGATGCGCTCGCCGTTGTAGCTGTACCAGGAACCGGACTTCTCGACGATCTTGTTGTCGGCGCCCAGGTCGAGGATCTCGCCTTCGCGCGAGGTGCCCGATCCGTACAGGATGTCGAAGTGGGCTTCCTTGAACGGCGGCGCGATCTTGTTCTTGACGACCTTGACCTTGGTCTCGTTGCCGATCACTTCGTCGCCCGACTTGATCGAGCCGGTGCGGCGNNGGCGTAGAACTTGAGCGCGTTGCCGCCGGTGGTGGTCTCCGGGCTGCCGAACATGACGCCGATTTTCATGCGGATCTGGTTGATGAAGATGACCAGCGTGTTGGTACGGTTGATCGATCCGGTCAGCTTGCGCAGCGCTTGCGACATCAGGCGCGCCTGCAGGCCCGGCAGCGAGTCGCCCATGTCGCCTTCGATCTCGGCGCGCGGCGTGAGCGCGGCCACCGAGTCGATCACGATCAGGTCGACGCTGCCCGAACGCACCAGCGCGTCGCAGATTTCGAGCGCCTGCTCGCCGGTGTCGGGCTGCGAAATGAGCAGCTCGGACAGGTTGATGCCCAGCTTTTGCGCATAGCCGACGTCGAGCGCGTGCTCGGCGTCGATGAAGGCGCAGGTGCCGCCCAGCTTTTGCATCTGCGCGATGGTCTGCAGCGTCAGCGTGGTCTTGCCCGACGATTCAGGGCCGTAGATCTCGACCACGCGGCCGCGCGGCAAGCCGCCGACGCCGAGCGCGATGTCGAGCCCGAGCGAGCCGGTCGAGACGACCTGGACTTCTTCGACCGGGGCGTTGCCGTCCATCCGCATGACCGAACCCTTGCCGAACTGCTTTTCGATTTGCGCCAGCGCGGCGGCCAGCGCCTTGGCTTTTTCAGCTGCGTTTAAATTTGTTTTCTTGTCGTCCATAATTTTCTTTCAGTCTGGGAAAAGGCCGGGTTCGGTGGATCCAGCGGGCAGCACAGCCGATACTGTACAAGCGTACAGTAGTCTTTGCAAGCGCAACTTGCAGGCCGGGCGAAAAATGTCAAAATCGGGGTATCTGCACCAAAAACTCGCGTTGGGCGGTCAAATGAAACACAATGGCCGTTTCGACATCCGGGATTTCGCCATGCGTATTTTACTTGCCGAAGATGATAGCGTGCTGGCCGACGGCTTGACGCGCTCCTTGCGCCAGTCCGGCTACGCGATCGACTGCGTCAAGAACGGCCAGGAGGCCGATACCGCGCTGTCGACCCAGGAATTCGACCTGCTGATCCTCGACCTGGGCCTGCCCAAGATGAGCGGGCTGGAGGTGCTGCGCCGCCTGCGCGCCCGCGCGTCGCTGCTGCCGGTGCTGATCCTGACCGCGGCCGACTCGATCGAGCAGCGCGTCAACGGCCTCGACCTGGGCGCCGACGACTACATGGCCAAGCCGTTCGCGCTGTCCGAACTGGAGGCGCGGGTGCGCGCGCTGACCCGGCGCGGCGCCGGCGGCGGCCCCACCGTGATCCGCCACGGCCCGCTGGTGTACGACCAGGTCGGGCGCAGCGCCTACATCAACGACCAGATGCTCGACCTGTCCGCGCGCGAACTGGGCCTGCTCGAGATCCTGCTGGCGCGCACCGGCCGGCTGGTGTCGAAGGAGCAGCTGGTCGACCACCTGTGCGAATGGGGCGAGGAAGTGTCGAACAACGCGATCGAGGTGTATGTGCACCGGCTGCGCAAGAAGATCGAAGTGGGCGGCGTGCGGATCGCCACCGTGCGCGGCCTCGGCTACTGCCTTGAACGCTTCGTCGAGGCGCCGGGCGGCGAATCGAAGTGAAGCCGCGCGACCCCGGCCCCGCTCTACCCTCCGGCATCGAGCTGGCGGGGCCGCTGTACCAACCGGTCGGGCCCGAGCCGGACGAGAGTATCCAGCACTCGCTGTTCGGCGAGATCCTCGACTGGATGCTGGCGCCGCTGCTGCTGCTCTGGCCGATGAGTATCGCGATCACCTACCTGGTCGCCAAGTCGATCGCCAACCAGCCGTTCGACCACGCGCTCGAGGACAGCGTCACCGTGCTGGCGCAACAGGTGCGCGAAGTCGACGGCAAGGTGGTCTCGCTGCTGCCGGGCAGCGCGCGCGACATCCTGCGCGCCGACGACATCGACAACGTCTACTATCAGGTCAGCGGACCGGCCGCCGATTTCGTCGACGGCGACCGCGACCTGCCGCTGCCGTCCGAGGACGAGCGCGCCCGCGCGCGCGGCGCCAGCGTCCAGTTCCGCAACGACAGCATGAATGGCGCCCAGGTGCGGGTGGCCTACTCTTACGTCAACCTGCGTCCGATGGCCGCGCGCGGCGAGGAACCGCGCGCCGCGCTGGTGCAGGTGGCCGAGACGCTCGACAAGCGCGCGCAGCTGGCCAACGAGATCATCAAGGGCGTGATCCTGCCCCAGTTCATCATCCTGCCGATCGTGCTGGCGCTGGTGTGGTTCGCGCTGGCGCGCGGCCTGTCGCCGCTGGCCCAGCTGCAGGAGCGGATCCGCGCGCGCCGCCCGGACGACCTGTCGCCGATCGATTCGCGCCAGGTGCCGGAAGAGATTTCGCCGCTGGTCGGCTCGCTCAACGACATGCTGGGGCGCCTGTCGCAGACCATCGAGATGCAGAAACGCTTCATCGCCGACGCCGCGCACCAGATGAAGACCCCGCTGGCCGGCATGCGGATGCAGTCCGAACTGGCGCTGCGCCAGCTCGATCCGGACGAGATCCACCGCTCGCTCGAGCAGTTGGCCAAGAGCAGCGAGTCGGCCACCCGGCTGGTGAACCAGCTGCTGGCGCTGGCGCGCGCGGAAAACCAGCCGCAGGCCGGGGTCGCGTTCGAGCAGGTCGACCTGGCGGCGCTGGCGCGCGCCACGGTGCAGGACTGGGTACAGGCCTCGTTCCACTACCGCATCGATCTCGGCTTCGAACAGCCCGAGCATCCGATCGCGCTCGCAGCCAATCCGCTGATGCTGCGCGAACTGCTGTCGAACCTGATCGACAACGCACTGCGCTACACGCCGGCCGGCGGCAGCGTCACGGTGCGGGTGCGGCAAGACCGCGACCAGGCGATCCTGGAAGTGGAAGACACCGGGCCGGGCATCGCGCCGGCCGAACGGGTCCACGTGTTCGAACGGTTCTACCGCATCCTCGGCAGCGCCGCCCCCGGCAGCGGCCTGGGGCTGGCGATCGTGCGCGAAATCGCCCAGCAGCACGGCGCCGAGATCGACGTCTTCACCAATCCGCGCAGCCCTTCCAAGAAGTCGCCCGGCTGCCTGTTCCGCCTGACCTTCCCGCCCCCCGCCTCCAGCCATGACGATTCCGCCTGACCTGTCCCTGCCGCCGCAGCCGCCCGCCGACCCCGGCGCCGCCGCGCAGCGCCAGCTGGTGCTGCTGGCCGCGCGCGCGCGCCACTGGCAGCGCACCCGCCGCCTGACCGCGCTGCTGCTGGTGCTGTGGCTGGCCACCACCTTCGGCGCCGTGTTCTTCGCGCGCGAACTGGCCGGCCTGACCGTGTTCGGCTGGCCGCTCTCGTTCTACCTGGCGGCGCAGGGCGCCGCGCTGATCTACCTGGCGATCCTGGGCGCCTATGCGATCGCCATGCGCCGCTTCGACCTGGGCTTCAAGCGCCAGCTCGGCCAGGCGCTGCCGGGAGACGCAGCTTGAGCGGCGCGGCCGGCGCGCGCCTGCGGTTTCGCCGCCTGTCGCGCTACTACCTGTATTTCAGCGCCTGCTTCGCGGCCTTCCTGATCGCCCTGACCCTGCTGGAAAAGGAAGGCATGCCGCGCATCTGGATCGGCTACCTGTTCATGTTCGCCACCATCGTGCTGTACGCCGCCATCGGGGTGCTCAGCCGCACCTCCAACGTGTCCGAATACTATGTGGCGGGACGGCGCGTGCCGGCCCTGTTCAACGGCATGGCCACCGCCGCCGACTGGATCTCGGCGGCCAGCTTCATCAGCCTGGCCGGCGGCCTGTACCTGCACGGCTTCGACGGCCTGGCCTACATCATGGGCTGGACCGGCGGCTACTGCCTGGTGGCGCTCCTGATCGCGCCCTACCTGCGCAAGTTCGCCCAGTACACCATCCCCGACTTCCTGGCGGCGCGCTACGGCGGCGCCGGCGGGCGCGGCAACCCGGTACGCCTGATGGCGGTGGGCGCCACCATCATCGTCTCGTTCACCTACGTGGTGGCGCAGATCTACGCGGTCGGCCTGATCGCCTCGCGGTTTACCGGGGTCGATTTCTCGGTCGGGATCTTCCTCGGGCTGGCCAGCATCCTGGTCTGCTCGTTCCTGGGCGGGATGCGCGCCATCACCTGGACCCAGGTGGCCCAGTACATCATCATCCTGGTGGCGTTCCTGATCCCGACCATGTGGCTGTCGGTGAAACACGCCGACAATCCGCTGCCGCAGGTGGCCTACGGCGCGGTGCTGGGAAAACTGGCGCAGCGCGAGGCGCAGATCGAACACGACCCGAAGGAGCTGGAGGTGCGCGCCATCTTCCGCCAGCGCGCCGAGTTCTACGCGCAGCGCATCAAGGGCCTGCCGGCGTCGTGGGACGCGGGCAAGCTCGAGGTCCAGCGCCGGCTCGACGCGGTACGCCAGCGCAACGGCACGCTGATCGAAATCCGCGCCACCGAGCGCCAGCTGATTGCCTATCCGAAGACGGTGGAAGAAGCGGCCCGCGTGTGGGCCGAGCTGCAGGCGGCCAACCTGGCGCGGGCCCAGCCGCCCAAGCCGCACGCCACCCCGTTCCCCGGGCCGGACCGGCAGCAGTCCGACATCCGGCGCAACAACTTCCTGGCGCTGGTGTTCTGCCTGATGCTGGGCACCGCGGCGCTGCCGCACATCCTGATGCGCTCCTACACCACGCCGTCGGTGCAGGAAACCCGGGTCTCGGTGTTCTGGACCCTGTTCTTCATCCTGCTGGTCTACCTGACCATTCCCGCGCTGGCGGTGCTGGTCAAGTACGACATCTATTCGAACCTGGTGGGCAGCGGCTTCTCGCGCCTGCCGACCTGGATTTCGTACTGGGCCAATGTCGACAAGCTCAATCCGCTGATCGCGATCGCCGACATCAACCGCGACGGCATCGTGCAGCTGGCCGAAATCGCCATCGACGGCGACGTGCTGGTGCTGGCCACGCCCGAAATCGGCGGCCTGCCGTACGTGATTTCGGGCCTGGTGGCGGCCGGCGGGCTGGCCGCCGCGCTGTCGACCGCGGACGGCCTGCTGCTGGCGATTTCGAACGCGCTGTCGCACGACGTCTACTACAAGGTGGTCGACCCGGCCGCCTCGACCCAGAAGCGGGTGACGATCTCCAAGCTGCTGCTGCTGGCGGTCGCCTTCATCGCCGCCTACGCCGCCTCGCAAAAGCCGGCCGACATCCTGTCGCTGGTCGGCGCCGCGTTCTCGCTGGCCGGCTCGGCGCTGTTCCCGGCGCTGGTGCTCGGGGTGTTCTGGAAGCGCGCCAACCATGCCGGCGCGCTGGCCGGGATGGTGTCCGGCTTCGGCGTCTGCGTCTACTACATGCTGCATACCAACCCGATCCTGGGCGGCAGCGCGGCCGGCCAGTGGTTCAACATCGCGCCGATCTCGGCCGGCGTGTTCGGGGTGCCGGCCGGGATCGCGGTGCTGGTCGCGGTCAGCCTGCTGACGCGCGCGCCGGACGCCCACACGGCCGGCTTCATCGACCACATCCGGGCGCCGGAATAGCGCCGCTGGCGCCGCTTTGGAGTAACCTAGCGGTATTCACCACCACCCCAGGGAGCTGCGCATGTCGTCGGGAAAAATTCTGGTCGCACAAGGAGGCGGCCCCACCGCCGTGATCAACCAGTCGATGGTCGGCGTGGTGCTGGAGGCGCGCCGTTTTCCCCAGGTGACGCGGGTGTATGGCGCGCTGCACGGGGTGCGCGGCATCATCAACGAAGAATTCGTCGACCTGACCCAGGAGACCACGCACAACCTGGAGCTGGTGGCCGCCACGCCGTCGTCTGCGCTCGGCTCGACCCGCGACAAGCCGGACATCGCGTATTGCCAGAAGATTTTCGAAGTCCTGCGCGCGCACGAGATCGAGCATTTCTTCTACATCGGCGGCAACGACTCCTCCGACACGGTGCGCATCGTCAGCCTCGAAGCGCACAAGGCCGGCTATCCGCTGCGCTGCATCCACATCCCGAAGACCATCGACAACGACCTGGTGGGCAACGACCACACGCCGGGCTTCCCGTCGGCGGCGCGGTTCGTGGCCCAGGCCTTCTCCGGCGCCAACCTCGACAATGCCGCGCTGCCGGGGGTGTATGTCGGCGTGGTGATGGGGCGCCATGCCGGCTTCCTGACCGCGGCCGCCGCGCTCGGCAAGAAGTTTCCGGACGACGGCCCGCACCTGATCTACCTGCCCGAGCGCACCTTCGTGCTGGAACAGTTCCTGGCCGACGTCAAGGCTGCTTACGAAAAATATGGGCGTTGCGTGATTGCGGTATCGGAAGGCATCCACGACGCCTCGGGCGAAGCGATCGCCAGTTTGCTGTCGAAAGAAGTCGAGCGCGACGCGCATGGCAACGTGCAGCTGTCGGGCACGGGTGCGCTGGCCGACCTGTTGTGCGACGAGATCAAGGCCAAGCTCGGCATCAAGCGGGTGCGCGGCGACACCTTCGGCTACCTGCAGCGCTCCTTCATCGGCTGCGTCTCCGACGTCGACCAGCGCGAGGCGCGCGAAGTCGGCGAAAAAGCGGTGCAATTCGCGATGTGGGGCGAGCGCGACGGCTCGGTCGCGATCAAGCGCAGCGGATCCTATTGCGTCGACTACGAATTGCTGCCGCTCGAAGCGGTGGCCGGCAAGACGCGCGTGATGGAGGACGAGTTCATCAGCGCCAGCGGAACCGACGTGACCGACGCATTCCGCGCCTACCTGCGGCCGCTGCTCGGCGCCGGGATGCCGGACGCGTACCGCCTGCGCGCCGCGCCGGTGGCCAAGATCCTCAACAAGTAGGTGTCAGACCGGGGTCAGACCTAGGTCTGACCCCGGTCTGACCCCGGCTTTATTGCTTGCAGCTTAATTGTTCAGCGCGAGCCGCACGGTCACCATCGGTGCCGATGCCACGTCGAGGTCGGATGGATAGGTCACCAGCAGCTCATCGGCGAAGGCGACTGGCCGGTATTCCATCGACATGCGCTGGTCCGGCGAGACGAAGCGGTTGGCGCCGACCGGTACCAGTTCGGTGATGTTGCGCTGGCCCAGCTGGGCAAACAGCTTGCGCTGCACATTCGTGATCTTGAGCGTGGCGCCATTGTCCAGCACGTAGACGCCCTTGACCTCGGCGATTTCGGCTGGCTGCATCCGGTAACCCGGCATCACGCCGCGCACCTGGATTTCGGACATCAATGGGTCGGTCTGGTCCGTTTGCGGCGCGCCATGCGCCGTCACTTGGGCCAGTGCGAATGCGAGGGGAATCAAGGTGATTGTGCGCATGATCGTTCCAATCTGGTCTGGTCGATAGAATGCCTGCGCCACGCGAATCGGAACCATATATTTCAATGCAATTCGCGTAGCGAGGCGTCAGCGGCATCGTCGGGATCGAGCAAGCCTGACGACCATTTGAGTCTAGCGGCCAGACACACTCATGCAAGCTGCATGACCATCACATGACGAATCTGTCCAACACAGGCGAGCTCGCAAACTTGTGGAAATACCGCAGCATTTCGGCGTGCCGACGCTCTTTCGTATCGCATGCGCGAACGCGCAGATGCGACAACGGCGGACGATCCTGTCGAATCGCCCGCCGTTGATATGTATATGCATGCGCCGGCATGCCGGCGCCGGCGTCAGCTGACGATGGTCTGGTGCTCGTCGCCTTCGCGCGCGCGGATTTCGCCGACCCGCGCGACGCTCTCGCCGGCCGCCGTCAGCTGCGCGAACGCGGCGTCCGCCTGCTCTTGCGCCACGATCACGATCATGCCGATGCCGCAGTTGAACACGCGATGCATCTCGGCATCGGCCACGCCGCCATGCTGCTGCAGCCAGTGGAACAGCGGCGGCATGGTCCATGCCTTCGAATCGAGCACGGCCGTCAGGTGCGGCTGCAGCACGCGCGGAATGTTTTCCACCAGCCCGCCGCCGGTGATGTGCACCATGCCCTTGACGTCCATCGTCTCCATCAGCGCCAGCAGCGGCTTGACGTAGATCCGGGTCGGCTCCATCAGCACGTCGGCCAGCTTGCGGCCGTGGAAATCGGCATCGAGGTCCGGCTTGGCCACTTCGATGATCTTGCGCACCAGCGAGTAGCCGTTCGAATGCACGCCCGACGAGGCCAGGCCCAGCACCACGTCGCCGGCGGCAATCGTGGTGCCGTCGATGATCTTCGATTTTTCCACCGCGCCGACGGCGAACCCGGCCAGGTCGTATTCGCCGGCCGGATACATGCTCGGCATTTCGGCCGTTTCGCCGCCGATCAGCGCGCAACCGGCCTGCTCGCAACCCTTGGCGATGCCCGCCACCACCGCCGTCGCGGTCGGCACGTCGAGCTTGCCGCAGGCGAAGTAGTCGAGGAAGAACAGCGGCTCGGCGCCCTGCACCAGGATGTCGTTGACGCTCATCGCGACCAGGTCGATGCCGACCGTGTCGTGACGGTTCAGCTCGAACGCGAGCTTGAGCTTGGTGCCGACGCCGTCGGTGCCGGACACCAGCACCGGTTCCTTGAATTTCTTGCTGATCTCGAACAAGGCGCCGAAACCGCCGATTCCTTTCAGCACGCCTTCGCGCATGGTGCGCTTGGCTAGCGGCTTGATCGCTTCTACCAGGGCGTCGCCTGCATCGATATCGACACCGGCATCGCGGTAGGAAAGTGAAACATTTGAAGGTTGGCTCATGGTGTATTTGGCAGCGGAGGCGGTAAAATAGAAAGGCGGGGAAACAATTCCAGGCGCATGGCGCCGGCAAAGCTCAATCCGCTATTTTATCAAAACCGCCCGCTCATAGCCCATTTAACCAAATCCGACCTTCCCTAGATGCCATTTTCCTTCACGCCAGATCAGAAGCAAACCGCGTTTTGGCTGGGTCTGTGGCTCGCATTCGTGTTCCTGCTGTACGCGCTGGGACCGGTCCTGACGCCGTTCATCGCCGCCGCCATCCTCGCCTACGCGCTCAACGGCGGCGTCGACTACCTCGACCAGCGCTGCATCGGCCGCTTCCCGGTGCCGCGCGCGCTGGCGGTGGCGCTGGTGATGCTGCTGTTCCTGTCGTCCGTCACGGCGCTGGTGCTGATCGTGATCCCGGTGCTGCAGATCGAAATCCCGCTGCTGCTGGCGCAAATCCCGGCCTTCCTGACCCGGCTCGACAAGGTGCTGTCGCCGCGCCTGCAGGACATGGGCATCAAGATCAAGCTCGACGGCACCGGCCTGCGCGCCCTGCTGTCCCAGCAGTTCACCGACGGCGGCGATGAAATCTGGACCACCGTGCTGTCTTCGGCGCGCATCGGCGGCACCCGCGTGCTGGGCTGGATCGCGACCCTGATCCTGATCCCGGTGGCGCTGTTCTACCTGCTGCTGGACTGGCACAAGATCCTCGGCCGCGTCACCGGCGCGGTGCCGCGCCGCTGGGTGGTGCAGACCGTCGGCATGGCGCAGGAAGTCAACATCCTGCTGGCCCAGTACCTGCGCGGCCAGTTGCTGGTGATGCTGGTGCTGGCGGCCTACTACTCGATCGCGCTGACCATCGCCGGCTTCGAGGTGGCGCTGCCGGTCGGGATCCTGACCGGCCTGCTGGTGTTCATCCCCTACCTCGGCTTCGGCCTGGGCCTGATGCTGGCGCTGATCGCGGCGGTGTTGCAGTTTACCGACTGGAGCGGCCTGATCGCGGTGGCCGTGATCTACGGCGCCGGCCAGCTGATCGAGGGCTTTTTCCTGACCCCGCGCCTGGTGGGCGAGCGCATCGGCCTCAATCCGCTGGCGGTGATCTTCGCCCTGCTCGCCTTCGGCCAGCTGTTCGGCTTCGTCGGCGTGCTGCTGGCGCTGCCCACCTCGGCCGTGCTGATGGTGGCCTTCCGCCACTTGCGCCACCACTATCTGCGCAGCAGCTTCTATAATGCCTGATGCACACACCGCCCTTACCGACACACACCGTATGAGACGAACGCCATGAAACAGCTGGTGCTCGATTTGGGCGCAGACCAGGCGCAGAGCCTCGACACCTTCGAGGTGGGACAGAATGCCGAACTGGCGCACCTGATGCATCAGTTCGCCGGTCGCAGCTCGCGCGAGCATTTCGCCTACCTGTGGGGCGAGGCCGCCGCCGGCAAGACCCACCTGCTGCATGCGCTGGCCGCCACCCCGGGCTCGCGCTACATCGGCGCCGGCGCGGCCGAGTCGGCGTTCACCTATTCGCCCGAGGTCAGCCTGTACCTGCTGGACGACTGCGGCCAGTTGTCGCCGCAGGCCCAGATCGAGGCGTTCGCGCTGTTCAACCAGATCCGCGAGCATGGCGCCTACATGGTGTCGACCGGCCCGGTGCCGCCGGCCGTGCTGCCGGTGCGCGAGGACCTGCGCACCCGCATGGGCTGGGGCCTGGTGTACCAGATCCACGGCCTGTCCGACGACGAGAAGATCGCCGCGCTGACCCATGCGGCCGATGCCCGTGGTTTGACGCTGTCGGCCAGCGTGTTACCCTACCTGCTGTCCCATTTTCGGCGCGACATGCGCTCCCTGTCGACGATGCTAGACGCACTCGATCAGTATTCCCTCGAAACCCAGCGCCCGGTCACCTTGCCGCTGCTGCGCGACCTGCTGCTGCAGGCAAATCCACAGGGAGAACCGAAAGAATGAACAAGCTGGCCCTGTTCGACCTGGACCACACGCTGCTGCCGCTGGACTCCGACTACGAGTGGGGCCAGTTCCTGGTGCGCACCGGCGCGGTCGATCCGCTCGCCTTCAAGCGCGCCAACGACGATTTCTTCGCCCAGTACCAGGCCGGCACGCTCGACCCGGTCGAATACCTCGAGTTCGCGCTCGGCACGCTGGCGCGCTTTCCGCGCCCGCAGCTCGACGCGATGCACCGGCGGTTCATGCGCGAAGTGATCGAGCCGGCGATTCTGCCGCAGGCGCGCGCGCTGCTGCAAAAGCACCAGGACGCGGGCGACCTGGTGGCGATCATCACCGCCACCAACCGCTTCGTCACCGCGCCGATCGCCGCCGCGCTGGGAGTCGAACACCTGATCGCCGCGCTGCCGGAAGAAGACGAAAACGGCAACCTGACCGGCAAGCTGCTGGGCGTGCCGACCTCGGGCCCCGGTAAAGTCGCCCACACCCACGCGTGGCTGGAAAGAATCGGCAAGCCGCTTTCGGCATTCGAAAGCAGCCATTTCTACAGCGATTCGCACAACGATATACCCCTCCTGTCCGTCGTCTCCCACCCTGTTGCGACCAATCCCAATGCCGCGCTGGCTACCCACGCAACGAACCTTGGCTGGCCCTTACTCCAACTATTCAATGATTAAAAAATTCATCCGCAAGATCCTCGGCGTCAAAGACAAGCCAGCGCGCGATCTGACCGAACCTGTCATCCTGGGGCCGGCCGAACACGGGATCGACCCGAAGCTGGTGTCGTCGAATGCGATCCGGGTGACCTCGTCGCTGCAGGAGGCCGGCTTCAAGGCCTTCGTGGTCGGCGGCGCGGTGCGCGACCTGCTGCTGGGGGTGAAACCGAAGGACTTCGACATCGCCACCGACGCCACGCCCGAACAGGTCAAGCGCCTGTTCCGGCGCGCCTTCATCATCGGCAAGCGGTTCCAGATCGTGCACGTGATGTTCGGCCAGGATCTGCTCGAAGTGACCACCTTCCGCGGCGCCGGCGAGACCAACGCGCCCAAGGATGAACACGGGCGCGTCCTGCGCGACAACAGCTTCGGGCCGCAGCACGAAGATGCGATGCGGCGCGACTTCACCATCAACGCGATGTATTACGACCCGGCGACCCAGGTGGTGCTCGACTACCACGGCGGCATCGGCGACATCCGCGACAAGACCTTGCGCATCATCGGCCAGCCGGAGGCGCGCTATCGCGAAGACCCGGTGCGCATGCTGCGCGTGGTGCGCTTCGCGGCCCGCTTGCGCTTCACCATCGAGCCGTCGACCCGCGCGCCGATCGCGGTGATGGCGCCGCTGATCGACAACGTGCCGGCCGCGCGCGTGTTCGACGAAATGCTCAAGCTGCTCATGAGCGGCCATGCACTGGCCTGCTTGCAGCAGCTGCGCAAGGAAGGCCTGCACCACGGCCTGCTGCCGCTGCTCGACGTCGTCCTGGAGCAGCCGATCGGCATGAAATTCGTGACGTTGGCGCTGGAGTCGACCGACAACCGCGTCAAGGCCGGCAAGGGCGTCTCGCCCGGTTTCCTGTTTGCCTCGCTGCTGTGGCACCAGGTGGTGGAAAAATGGACCGCCTACCGCGCCGCCGGCGAATCGCCGATCCCGGCGCTGCACCTGGCCGCCGACGACGTGCTCGATTCGCAGACCGAACAACTGGCGCTGCAGCGCAAGATCGCCTCCGACATGCGCGACATCTGGTCGATGCAGCCGCGCTTCGAGCGGCGCAACGGCAAGGCGCCGTACAAGCTGCTCGAACACGTGCGCTTCCGCGCCGGCTACGACTTCCTGCTGCTGCGCTGCGAGTCGGGCGAGATCGACATGGAACTGGGCGAATGGTGGACCGCGTTCTACGAAGGCGACGCCACCGAGCGCGAAAACCTGCTCACCAGCGAGCGCGCCGCGCCGTCCGGCCCGAAGCGCAAGCGCGCGCCGCGCCGCGCACCGCGCAAGGCCGGCGTCGGCGCAGAAGCGAGCACCGGCAGCGCGAGCGAGGAATGATCGCGTACATCGGCATCGGCGCCAACCTGGGCGACGCCCGGGCCAACGTCGACGATGCGATGGCGCGGCTGGCCGCACTGCCGGCCACCACGCTGGTGCGGCGCTCCTCGAGCTACCGCACCGCCCCGATCGATTCCTCCGGCGACGACTACGTCAACGCGGTGGCCTGCATCGACACCCCGCTGGCGCCGGCCGACCTGCTGGCGGCGCTGCACGCGATCGAACTGGCGCACGGGCGCGAACGCCCCTACCGCAACGCGCCGCGCACGCTCGACCTGGACATCCTGCTGTACGGCGACCAGCAGATCGATTCTCCCGCGCTGCACGTGCCGCACCCGCGCATGCTCGAGCGCGCATTCGTGCTGGCGCCGCTGCTCGAGATCGCGCCGGAGGTCGAGATTCCCGGCCGCGGCCCGGCCAGCCAGTTCCTCGCGGCCGTTGCGGGCCAGGCCATCGTCCGGATCGGGTAAGCGGTGCAGATCCCCGTCATCGTCCAGACCATGGGCCTGCTGACCCTGTCGAACGTGTTCATGACCTTCGCCTGGTACGGCCACCTGAAAAACCTCAACGGCAAGGTGTGGTGGATCGCCGCCCTTGCCAGCTGGGGCATCGCGCTGTTCGAGTACCTGCTGCAGGTGCCGGGCAACCGCATCGGCTACACCCAGTACAGCCTGGCGCAGCTGAAGATCATGCAGGAGGCGATCACGCTGACCGTGTTCGTGCCGTTCGCGATGGTCTACATGAACCAGCCGTTCAAGCTCGATTACTTGTGGGCGGGACTGTGCCTGGTCGGCGCGGTGTACTTCATCTTCCGCGGCTAGGCCAATTCCGGCAGCTTTCGCGGCCTGGCATTACACTATCGGCACGGCGTTCTAATTCAACAAACGAGGAAAACTGATGAGCTCATATTTGCAGGGTAAAGACATGACGGGCGGCGAAGTAGCGGCGCCGGCCAAGGTGGTGGCCCCGAAAGCTGTCACGATCCCGTCGCTGAACGCGATGCGCGCGGCGCGCAGCCCGATCGTCATGCTGACCTGCTATGACGCCAGCTTCGCGTCGCTGATGGACCGCTGCGGCGTGCACATCCTGCTGATCGGCGATTCGCTCGGCATGGTCTGCAACGGCCACCAGTCGACCTTGCCGGTGACGGTGGCCGAAGTGGCGTACCACACCGCCGCCGTCGCGCGCGGCAGCAAGAGCGCGATGATCGTCGCCGACCTGCCATTCGGCAGCTACGCCACGCCGGAAGCGGCATTCAACAACGCGGTACAGCTGATCCAGGCGGGCGCCCACATGGTCAAGCTCGAAGGCGGCGCCTGGCTGGCCGACACCGTCAGCTTCCTGACCGAGCGCGCGATCCCGGTCTGCGCCCACCTCGGCCTGACGCCGCAATCGGTGCACCAGCTGGGCGGCTACAAGGTGCAGGGCAAGACCATCGAAAGCGCGGACCAGCTCAAGAGCGACGCCCGGCTGCTGCAGGACGCCGGCGCCTCGCTGCTGGTGCTGGAAGCGATCCCTGCCGGCCTCGGCAAAGAAACCACCGACATGCTGGTGATTCCGACCATTGGCATCGGCGCCGGCCCCGATTGCTCCGGCCAGGTGCTGGTGATGCACGACATGCTGGGCGTGTTCCCAGGCCGCAAGGCGCGTTTCGTGAAGAATTTCATGGACGGCCAGGGCAGCGTCGAAGGCGCGGTCACGGCCTACGTGAACGCCGTCGCCGACGGCAGCTTCCCGGCGCCGGAGCACTGCTTCTAGCCACAGGCCCGGTTCGATGAGCGCCGCCGACACCGCCCGAGTATTCATCGCACTGTGGCCCGGTGACGGCGTGCGCGAAGCGCTGAGCGCATGGCGCGACGGCGGCGACTGGCCGACCTCGGCCTCGCCGGTGCGTACCGGACAATTGCATGTCACCCTGCACTTCCTCGGCAATATCCCGCGCGAGCGCCTGGCGGATCTGGCGCAGGCGATTGAGGTGCGGTTCACCCCGTTCGAACTCGGCTTCGGGCATCCCGAGCTGTGGCATGGCGGGATCGCGGTGCTGGCGCCGGACGTCGTGCCGGCACCGTTGCTGGCGCTGCACGCGGCGCTCGGCGAGGCGCTGGAGCGTCTCGGGCTGCCGCTCGAAGCGCGCGCCTATCGGCCCCACGTCACCCTGGCCCGCCGCGCCGGACCAGCGCTGGCGCCGATCCAGGGCCCGCCGATCCGCTGGCAGGTCGATGGCTACGCGCTGATGGAATCGAAGGTGGGCGACGGCGCGGAGTATGGCATCGTGCGGTCGTACGGCGCGAGCGCGCGGTGAAAAGGTCTGACCCGCAGGGTCAGACCCCGGACGCGCACACTAGCCGATCTGGATCCAGGTCGTCTTCAGCTCGGTGTACTTGTCGATCGCGTGCAGCGACTTGTCGCGCCCGTTGCCGGACTGCTTGTAGCCGCCGAACGGCACGGTCATGTCGTCGTTGTCGTACTGGTTCACGTGCACGGTGCCGGCCCGTAGTGCGCGCGCAGTCTGGATCGCCTTCGTCATGTCGCGCGTCCACACCGCCGCCTGCAGGCCATACGGGGTGGAATTGGCCTGGCGCACCGCGTCCTTGATGTCGGTAAAGCTGAGCACCGACAGCACCGGCCCGAAAATCTCTTCGCGCGCAATGCTCATCGAACCGTCGACCTGGTCGAACAAGGTCGGCGCAATATAGAACCCGCCGCTGTCGCTGCGCGCCGCCTCGCCGCCCGACAGCAGCTTGGCGCCGGCCGCCTTGCCGGCCTCGATGTAGCCCATCACCGTCTTCATCTGGGTGGCGTCGACGATCGCGCCCATCACGGTCGCTTCGTCCAGAGGGTCGCCCGGCTGGAAGCGCGGCATCATCGCCATCGCCTTCTCGAGGAACTGTTGCTTGATCGACGCTTCGACGAACAAGCGCGACGGCGCGTTGCAGCTTTCGCCCTGGTTGAAGTAGATCGAGCCGATCGCCGCGCTCACCGCCGCATCGAGGTCCGGGCAGTCGGCGCACACGATGTTGGCCGATTTGCCGCCCAGCTCAGTCCAGGCGCGCTTCAGGTTCGACTGCCCGGCCATCTGCAAGATCTTCTTGCCGACCGCGGTCGAGCCGGTGAAGCCGATGCAGTCGACATCCATGTGCAGCGCCAGCGCGGCGCCGGCCTCGTTGCCGTAGCCGGGGACGACGTTGAACACGCCCGCCGGGATGCCCGCTTCGAGCGCGATCTCGGCCAGGCGCAAGGCCGACAAAGGCGACTTTTCGGACGGTTTCAGCACCACGCTGTTGCCGGCCGCGAGCGCCGGGGCGATCTTCCAGGCGGTCATGATCAGCGGGTAGTTCCACGGCACGATGGCGCCCACCACGCCGACCGGCTCGCGCGTGATCAAAGCCAGGCTGCTGTCTGCGGTCGGCGCGATTTCGTCGTAGATCTTGTCGATCGCCTCGCCATACCAGCGGATGCAGTTGGCGCACGAAGGCACGTCGACGCTCTGGCTGTACTTGATCGGTTTTCCCATGTCGAGCGTTTCGAGCAGCGCCAGCTCGGCAGCGTTCTTGAGCACCAGGTCGGCGAACTTGATCAGCGTGCGCTTGCGCGCGGCCGGCGACTTGCCGGCCCAGCGCCGGTCTTCGAACGCGGCGCGTGCCGCCAGCACGGCGGCGTCGATGTCGGCCGCGTCGCCGCGCGCGACCTTGGTCAGCATCCGCCCGTCGATCGGCGAATGGTCGTCGAAGGTCTGTTCCGAAACAGCCCAGACGCGCTGCCCGTTGATGAATGCGCGTCCATCGATTGCGAGCGCCGCCGCCCGTTCATGCCACTGTGTGCCTGCCATTGCCTGTCTCCTGTACCTGGCCGCCGGCCCGATTGCCGCGGCATCTTCGTTTCCCATATCTTACCCGCTGGACGCCGCAGCGGGCGCAGCGAAAACGCCGGCCCAAAGCGTGCCGCAGGCCATTTCTGCGGCTATAATCGGCGAATTTTCCAGACCGACAACTTCCTCATAAATTAGCAGGAAACCATGAACCACACACTGATTTTCTCTGTCGTGCTGTACTTGCTGGCCACGCTCGCCCTGGGCGTCTGGGCCGGAACGCGCATCAAGAACACCACCGACTTCGCCGTGGCGGGCCGCAGCCTGCCGTTGATCATGGTGGTGACGACAACTTTCGCGACCTGGTTCGGCGCCGAAACGGTGATGGGCATTCCCGCCAAGTTCGTGCAGGGAGGCTTGAACGCCGTGGTCGAAGACCCGTTCGGCGCCGGCGCCTGCCTGATCCTGGTCGGGGTATTTTTCGCGGCCAGGCTGTATCGCCTGAACCTGCTGACCATCGGCGACTATTACCGCGAACGCTACGGCAAGGGGGTGGAGATATTCTGCTCGAGCGCGATCATCCTCTCCTACCTGGGCTGGGTGGCGGCCCAGATCACCGCGCTCGGGCTGGTGTTCTCGGTACTGACCAATGGCGCCATGTCCGAGACCGCCGGCATGATCGTCGGCACGCTCGCGGTGCTGATCTACGTCGTGGTCGGCGGCTTCCTTGCCGTGGCGATCACCGATTTCGTCCAGATGATCGTGCTGGTCATCGGCCTGTCGGTCATCGCCTGGTTCTCGGCCGACCTGGCGGGCGGCGCCGGCCAGGTGTTCGACATGGCCGCCAGGGCCGACCTGTGGAAATTCCTGCCGCCGCCGACGTTTACCGACATCGCGTTCTTCATCGGCGCGGCGGTCACCATGATGTTCGGCAGCATCCCGCAGCAGGACGTGTACCAGCGCGTGATGTCGGCCAAGGATGCGCCGACCGCGCGCACCGGCGCCATCATCGGCGGCGCCAGCTACATCATGTTCGCATTCGTGCCGATGTTCATCGTCGCCTGCGCCGTGATCGTCATGGGCCAGGGCGCGCTCGATATCGCCAAGTCCGACTACCAGCGCCTGCTGCCGACCTTCGTGCTGACCAAGATGCCGCTGGCGATGCAGATCCTGTTCTTCGGCGCGCTGCTGTCGGCCATCAAGAGCACTTCCTCGGCGACCCTGCTGGCGCCGTCGACCAGCTTCGTCGAAAACATCCTCAAGCACCTGCGCCCCGGCATGAGCGACCGCCAGCAGCTGTTTGCGATGCGCTGCTCGATCGTGGTGTTTGCCGCGCTGGTGCTGACCTACGCGATCGCCATGAAGGGCACCCCGATCTACGAACTGGTGTCGTCGGCCTACCAGGTCACGCTGGTCGGCGCCTTCGTCCCGCTCGTCATGGGCCTGTACTGGCGCCGCGCGACCACGCAGGGCGCGATCGTGTCGCTCGCGGCCGGCATCGGCACCTGGCTCCTGTTCTTCCCGCAGGTCACCAGCCTGGGCACGCACTTCCCCGGGCAGCTCGCCGGCCTGATCGCCGCGTTCGCCGGCATGGTGCTCGGCTCGCTGATGCCGCAAGCGCTGAAACACCACCGGCAGCACGACGCCGCCGGCAGCGGCGCTTAATCGGCCAGGCCGCGCCGGCGCAGGTCGGCCAGCGTGTCGTCCAGCGCGGCGCGGATCTTGCCGACCATTTCGTCGATCTGGGCGCGCGTCATCACCAGCGGCGGCGCGATGATCATGCGCTCGCCCACCGCGCGCATGATGATGCCGTTGTCGAACATGTAGCCGCGGCAGGTCATGCCGACCGCCAGGTCGCCGTCGAACACCTCGTTGTCGTGCACCGTTTTTCCCTTGCGGCGCACCAGGTTCAGGCCGGCGACGAAGCCGCAGCTGTCGGCGTATCCGACCAGCGGATGCTCGGCCAGCGCGCCGAACTTCTCCTTCAGGTACGGGCCGGTGTCCTGCGCGACCTTCTGCACCAGCTGTTCGTCGCGGATGATGCGGATGTTCTCGAGCGCGGCGGCGCAGGCGACCGGATGGCCCGAATAGGTGAAGCCGTGATTGAAGTCGCCGCCCTCGCCGGTCAGCACATCGGCCACGCGGTCGCCGACCAGCACGCCGCCGAGCGGTATGTAGCCGGAGGTGACGCCCTTGGCGAACGCGATCAGGTCGGGCCTGATCCCCATCAGCTCGGAGCCGAACCAGGCGCCGAGGCGGCCGAAGCCGCAGATCACTTCGTCGGCAATCAGCAGGATGCCGTACTTGTCGCAGATGCGCTGGATCTCGGGCCAGTAGGTGTTCGGCGGGATGATCACCCCGCCCGCGCCCTGCACCGGCTCGCCGATGAAGGCGGCCACGTTGTCGGGGCCCAGTTCGCGGATGCGCTCCTCCAGCCAGCCGGCCGCCACCAGCCCGAATTCGTCTTCCGTCATGCCGCGCCCGCCCTCGAGGTAGCTCGGCTGGCCGATGTGGACGATGCCGGGCACCATCGGGCCACCCTGCGCGTGCATCCCCGCCATGCCGCCCAGCGAGGCGCCGGCGATGGTGCTGCCGTGGTAGGCGTTGTGGCGGCTGATGATGACGTGGCGTTCCGGCTGCCCCTTCAGCTCCCAGTAGCGGCGCACCATGCGCACGATGGTGTCGTTCGCTTCCGAGCCGGAGCCGGTGAAGAACACATGCTTGAACTGGGGCGGCGAAATTTCGGCCAGCAGCGCGGCCAGCTGCACCGCCGGCAGGTTGGTGGTGTTGAAGAAGCTGTTATAGAACGGCAGCGTCTCCATCTGGCGGTAGACCGCATCCGACATGCTGGTGCGGCCGTAGCCGATGTTCACGCACCACAGGCCGGACATGCCGTCGAGGATCTTGTTGCCTTCCGAATCCCACAGGTAGATGCCGTCGCCGCGCACCATCACGCGCGCGCCGCGTTCGGCCAGCGCTTTGTGGTCGGTGAACGGGTGCAGGTAGTGGGCCGAGTCGAGCTGCTGGATCGCGCGGGTGTCGATTTTTGTCTGTTCCATGAGGTTCTCCGCTTACACGTGCAGCAGCAGGTGCTCGCGCTCCCACGGGCTGATGACGGTCATGAATTCCTGGTGCTCCAGGTCCTTGATCGCGGCGTACACGTCGATGAAGCGGTCGCCCAGCACGGTGCGCAGCTTGTCCTCGCCGCGCAGCAGGGCCAGCGCTTCGGGCAGGCCCTGGGGCAGCTCGAACGGCATNNCCCGATTCGGGCACCCGGAAGCCGACCGTGCGGTTGTCGATGCCCCACTGGATGTTGATCGGCGCGGCGGTGTGGCGCACGATGCGGCGGTACGAATTGACGTACGGCGCGACGATCGCCATCGCCGACGGCATGTAGCGCTGCAGGCCGCCGATGTAGTGCTTGAAGATCGGCGCGGCCGAACCATCCTCGCTGCTGAAGATGTTCATGCCGGTCTTGAGGTCCACCACGCTCTGGTGCACGTGCATCGCGGAACCGGGTTCGCCGGCCATCGGCTTGGCCATGAAGGTGGCGTACATGTCGTGCTTGAGCGCGGCCTCGCGCAAGGTGCGCTTGAAGAAGAACACCTTGTCGGCCAGTCCCATCGGGTCGCCGTGCAGGAAGTTGATTTCCATCTGGCCGGCGCCGATTTCATGGATCAGGGTGTCGACGTCCAGGTTCATCATCTCGCAGTAGTCGTAGATGTCCTCGAACAGCGGATCGAATTCGTTGACCGCGTCGATGCTGTAGACCTGGCGGCTGGTTTCGGCGCGCCCGCTGCGGCCGACCGGCGCGCGCAGCGGCAGGTCGGGGTCGATGTTCTTGGCGGTCAGGTAGAACTCGAGTTCGGGCGCCACCACCGGCTTCCAGCCCTTGTCGGCATACAGCTTGAGCACGCGCCGCAGCACCGTGCGGGGGGCGAAGTCGACCAGCGCGCCGTCCGAAAAATAGCAGTCGTGGATCACCTGCGCGGTCGGGTCGACCGCCCACGGCACCATGGTGATGGTGGTCGGGTCGGCCTTCAGGATCATGTCGCGGTCGGTGGTGGAAATGGCGCGGTCGTAGGGCGCGTCGCCGACCGGATAGTTGCCGGTCACGGTCATGCCGAGCACCGCTTCCGGGATGCGCATGCCGCGCTCCTGGGTGAATTTCGCGCGCGGCATGATCTTGCCGCGCGCGACCCCGGTCAGGTCGGGGATCAGGCATTCGATTTCGGTGACGCGTTTTTCGTTGAGCCACAAATCCATGTCGGTGTAGGTAAAATTTTCGCGGATAGCCATCGTTTTCTCTCGGTTGTCTTGCTCGGTCGCCGCGGCCGGGCCGCCGGCGGGGGAATCGGGAGTCGAGGGCGACGCTACGGCACGCGCAACGCGGCCCACATTTCGCAAACGCTCATGACTGCCTCGCGCGCGCGGCGAGGTAATCGCGGCAGGCCTGGCCGAAGGCGCCGAACAGCTTCATCGACACCGGGTTTTCGGCGATGCGCCACTCGGGATGCCACTGCAGCGCGAGGGTGAAGCCGGGTGCGCCGGCCACCGAAAACGCTTCGACCAGGCCGTCGGCGGCGCGCGCTTCGATCGCCAGCCCCTTCGCCAGCTGGTTGACGCCCTGCCCGTGCAGCGAATTGACGGCGATGTCGCCCGGGCCGAGGATGCTCGCCATCATGCCGAGCGGCGTCAGCGTCACCGTGTGGGCCTGCGCGTACTGCTGCTCGAGCGGCAGGCTGGGGTTTTCGCGGTGATCCATCTTGCCTTCGACGCCATGCAGCGCCTGGTGCAGGCTGCCGCCGAGCGCCACGTTCATTTCCTGGAAGCCGCGGCAGATCGCCATGATCGGGATGCCGCGCCGGATCGCCGCGCGGATCAGCGGCAAGGTGGTTTCGTCGCGCGCCCGATCCTGCGGCATGGCCGCATCGAGCACGTCTTCGGAATAGTAGCTGGGATGCACGTTCGAGGCCGAACCGGTCAGCATGATGCCGTCGCAGGCGCCCAGGATGGTCTCGAGCTCGAGCGCGTCGCCCAGCGCCGGCACGATCAGCGGCGCGCAGCCGGCGCCTGTGACGACGGCCTCGACGTACTTGGTCTGCACCGCGTGATACGGATGGGCTCCGATGTCACGCGTGCAGGCGGGAACGAGGACGATGGGGCGGCGCATGTTTTTTACCCTTGTAGGTGTGTGTACGCACTGGAACCATGATAAATCCAAATCGGTTCGAAGGCGAGCGGCGGTAAATCCGGATCAAATGCATCGATTTGACGAGCATCTTGTCAAAAGCTTACTAGTAACTCGCCGATCATGCCAACACGAACCGCCGGGCACTTGCCGCGGCTGTCGGCGAAGCCATGCAAAAAGGTCTAGTATGTCGGACTAGGAATGATTTTCAACATTGATCGAGAGGCCACGATGCTGACCCTGAAAGACCCTTCACTGCTGCGCCAGCAATGCTTCATCGACGGCGAATGGTGCGACGCCAACGACGCGGCCACCATCGCGGTCACCAACCCGGCCACCGGCGAGACGGTCGGCACGGCGCCCCGCATGGGCGCGGCCGAAACCAGGCGCGCGATCGAGGCGGCCAACGCGGCGTGGCCGGCGTGGCGCAAGACCAGCGCCAAGGAGCGCAGCAACATCTTGCGCAAATGGAACGACCTGATGCTGGCCAATGCCGACGACCTGGCGCTGATCATGACCGCCGAGCAAGGCAAGCCGCTGCCGGAAGCGCGTGGCGAAGTGGCGTACGCGGCGTCGTTCCTCGAGTGGTTCGGCGAAGAAGCCAAGCGGATCGAGGGCGACACCCTGCAGTCGCCCTGGGCCGACCGCCGGCTGGTGGTCACGCGCGAGCCGATCGGCGTGTGCGCGGCGATCACGCCGTGGAATTTCCCGGCCGCGATGATCACCCGCAAGGTCGGCCCGGCGCTGGCGGCCGGCTGCCCGATCGTCGTCAAGCCGGCCGAGTTGACCCCGTTCTCGGCGTTCGCGCTGGCGGTGCTGGCCGAGCGCGCCGGCGTGCCGAAGGGCGTATTTTCCGTGATCACCGGCGACTCGAAGTCGATCGGGCTGGAGATGACCAGCAACCCGATCGTGCGCAAGGTGAGCTTTACCGGTTCGACCCAGGTCGGCCGCATCCTGATGCAGCAATCGGCGCCGACCATCAAGAAGCTGTCGCTCGAGCTGGGCGGCAACGCGCCATTCATCGTGTTCGACGACGCCGACCTCGATGCGGCGGTCGAGGGTGCGATCGCGTCGAAATACCGCAACGCCGGGCAGACCTGCGTGTGCGCCAACCGCCTGTACGTGCAGGATGGAATCTACGACAAGTTCGCCGCCAAGCTGGTGGAAGCGGTCGGCAAGCTGAAGGTCGGCAACGGCCAGGACAGCGGCGTGACGCAGGGGCCGCTGATCGAGGAGAAGGCGGTCGTCAAGGTCGAGCAGCACATCGCCGATGCGCTGTCGAAAGGCGCGCGCCTGATGGCCGGCGGCAAGCGCCATGAACTGGGGCACAGCTTCTTCCAGCCGACCGTGCTGGCCGACGTCGACTCGAGCATGCAGGTGGCGACCGAGGAAACCTTCGGCCCGCTGGCGCCGCTGTTCCGCTTCAAGACCGAGGACGAGGTCATCGCGATGGCCAACGCCACCGAGTTCGGCCTGGCCGCGTATTTCTTCTCGCGCGACATCGGGCGCGTGTGGCGCGTGGCGGAGGCGCTGGAGTCGGGCATGGTGGGAGTGAATACCGGACTGATCTCCAACGAGATCGCGCCGTTCGGCGGGGTCAAGCAGTCCGGCCTGGGGCGCGAAGGCTCGAAGTACGGGATGGACGATTACCTGGTGATCAAGTACATCTGCATGGGCGGGATTTGACCNNTCCGGATACTCCGAATACTTGCGGGCGTCGCCGCGCACCTTGTCGGCCGGGTACTTGGCCCGGTTGAGCACCATCTTCTCCAGCACCGCCGCGTTCAGGTCGACGTCGAGCTTGTCCGCCAGCCGGATCAGGTAGACCAGTACGTCGGCCATTTCGTGGCGCACTTGTTCGAGCTTGCCGGCGCCCAACTCCGCCGCATCGCCGCGCTCGAGCCACTGGAAATGCTCCAGCAGCTCGGCCGCTTCGACCGACAAGGCCGCCGACAAATTCTTCGGCGTATGGAACTTGTCCCAGTCGCGCTCGTCGACGAACTCGCGCACCGTGTCGCGCAGGGTGGTCAGCTCACTCATGTCGTCAGCCCTGGTACGCAGCCAGCCGCGCTTCCAGCTTCGGCGCCAGCTGGTCGGCGCCGGACACGCTCATGCCCAGGTCGCGCAGCAGGCCGTCCTGCAGCCCGTAAACCCAGCCGTGGATGCTGAGCTGCTGGCCGCGTTCCCACGCATCCTGCACCACCGTGGTCTGCGCCACGTTGACGACCTGCTCCGTCACGTTCAGCTCGCACAGGCGGTCGGCGCGCTCCCTGGCCGGCAGCACGTCCCCCAGGTATCGCTCATGCTTCTGCTGGACGTCCTGCACGTGGCGCAGCCAGTTGTCGGCCAGGCCGACGCGGCGGTTGGTCATTGCCGCATGCACGCCCGAGCAGCCGTAGTGGCCGCAGATGATCACGTGCTTGACCTTCAGCACGTCGATCGCGAACTGCAGCACGGTCAGGCAATTCAGGTCCGAGTGCACCACCACGTTGGCGATGTTGCGGTGCACGAACAGCTCGCCCGGCGCCAGCCCCAGCAGCTCATTGGCCGGCACCCGGCTGTCCGAGCAGCCGATCCACAGGTATTCGGGCGACTGCTGCGCCGCGAGCGTCTTGAAGAAGGTCGGATCCTCGGCCACCATCGCGGCGGCCCAGTTGCGGTTGCGCTCGAACAGTTCGTCGGTGGTGAGGCCACTGCCTTTTACTAGTGTCATTGAGATCCTTTGTGCGCGAAAAAAAACCGCTGAGGGGCATGTGCCGGCATCAGCGGTTCAGCGGAACTTTATTCGAAAAAATCCTTGACCTTGTCCATCCAGCCCTTGCTTTGCGGACTATGCTTGGCCCCGCCCTCCGCCGTCAGGCGCTCGAATTCCTTCAGCAGGTCCTTTTGCTTGTCGGTCAGCTTGACCGGGGTTTCGATCGCCACGTGGCAGAACAGGTCGCCCGCGTAGCCGGAACGCACGCCCTTGATGCCCTTGGCCTTCAGGCGGAACGTCTTGCCCGACTGGGTGCCTTCGGGAATCGTGAACGAGACCTTGCCCGACAGCGTAGGCACTTCGATTTCGCCGCCCAAGGTCGCTTTCACGAACGAGATCGGCATTTCGCAATGCAGGTCGTCGCCTTCGCGCTGGAACACCGCGTGCGGCTTGATGTGGATTTCCACATACAGGTCGCCCGGCGGGCCGCCGTTGGTGCCCGGCTCGCCGTTGCCCGACGAGCGGATCCGCATGCCGTTGTCGATGCCGACCGGGATCTTCACTTCCAGCGTCTTGTTGCGCTTGATGCGTCCGGCGCCGCCGCAAGGCGCGCACGGGTCGGTGATGACCTTGCCGCTGCCGTGGCATTTCGGGCAGGTCTGCTGGATGCTGAAGAAGCCCTGCTGCATGCGCACCTGGCCGTGGCCGGCGCAGGTGGAGCAGGTGGTCGGCGCAGTGCCCGGCTTGGCGCCGCTGCCGTGGCAGGTGTCGCACTTGTCCCAGCTCGGCACCCGGATGGTGGTGTCGAAGCCGTGCGCGGCCTGTTCGAGGGTGATCTCGAGGTTGTAGCGCAAGTCCGCGCCGCGGTAGACCTGCGGCCCGGACGAACGGCCGCGTCCGCCGCCGAAGATGTCGCCGAAGATGTCGCCGAAGCTGTCGGAAAAGCCGCCCGCGCCGCCGCCGAAACCGCCGCCGCCGCCCATGTTCGGATCGACGCCGGCGTGACCGTAGCGGTCATACGCTTCGCGCTTTTCCGGATTGGTCAGCATCTCGTAGGCTTCCTTGACTTCCTTGAACTTCTCCTCGGATTCCTTATTGTCCGGATTGCGGTCCGGATGGTATTTCATCGCGAGCTTGCGGTACGACTTCTTGATGTCTTCTTCCGAAGCACCCTTGGCGACCCCGAGGATCTCGTAAAAATCACGCTTTGCCATTTTTCGGCACCTTGCTGTCTGTCTGACTACTTGAACTCAATATGCAAAAAAACCGAGCCGGATGAACGGCTCGGCATATCTTTCACAACCCTGCTGCGGTATTACTTGGCGTCCTTGACTTCCTTGAAGTCGGCGTCGACCACGTCGTCCTGCTTGGCGTTCGATTCCGCGCCGCCAGCCTGCTGGCCGCCTTCCGCGCCGCCGGCTTGCTGCTGCGCCTGCTGGTCGGCATACATCTTCTCGCCCAGCTTCTGCGATGCGGTCGACAGCGCCGCGACCTTGGCGTCGATCTCGGCCTTGTCGGCCGATTTGAGCGACGTTTCCAGGGCGGCGATCGCGCTTTCGATCTGCTCCTTCTCGCCCGCTTCCAGCTTGTCGCCGTATTCGGTCAGCGACTTCCTGGTCGAGTGCACCAGCGCGTCGGCCTGGTTGCGCGACTCGGCCAGCTCGCGCAGCTTGTGGTCTTCTTCGGCGTTCAGTTCGGCGTCTTTCACCATCTTCTGGATTTCCGCTTCGGTCAGGCCGGAGTTCGCCTTGATCGTGATCTTGTTCTCTTTGCCGGTGGCCTTGTCCTTGGCGCCCACGTGCAGGATGCCGTTGGCGTCGATGTCGAACGTGACTTCAATCTGCGGCGTGCCGCGCGATGCCGGCGGGATGCCCTCGAGGTTGAATTCGCCCAGGCCCTTGTTGCCGGAGGCGATTTCGCGCTCGCCCTGGTAGACCTTGATGGTCACCGCAGGCTGGTTGTCGTCGGCGGTCGAGAACACTTGCGAGAACTTGGTCGGGATCGTGGTGTTCTTGTGGATCATCTTGGTCATCACGCCGCCCAGGGTTTCGATACCCAGCGACAGCGGGGTCACGTCCAGCAGCAGCAAGTCCTTGCGCTCGCCCGACAGCACCGAGCCCTGGATCGCCGCGCCAACCGCCACCGCTTCGTCCGGGTTCACGTCCTTGCGTGGATCCTTGCCGAAGAATTCCTTGACCTTTTCCTGCACCTTCGGCATGCGGGTCATGCCGCCGACCAGGATGATGTCGTCGATGTCCGAGACCTTCACGCCGGCATCCTTGATCGCGATGCGGCATGGCTCGATGGTGGCGTTGATCAGTTCCTCGACCAGCGACTCGAGCTTGGCCCGGGTCATCTTCAGGGTCAGGTGGACCGGCGCGCCGTTCGCCATCGCGATGTACGGCTCGTTGATTTCGGTTTGCGCGGCCGACGACAGTTCGATCTTGGCGCGCTCGGCCGAAGCCTTGATGCGCTGCAGCGCGATCGGATCCTTCTTCAGGTCCAGGCCGTTGATCTTCTTGAATTCGTCGATGATGTAATCGATGATGCGCTGGTCGAAGTCTTCGCCGCCGAGGAAGGTGTCGCCGTTGGTCGACAGCACTTCGAACTGCTTCTCGCCGTCGACGTTGGCGATCTCGATGATCGAGATGTCGAACGTGCCGCCGCCCAGGTCATACACGGCGATCTTGCGGTCGCCCTTGTCGGTGCGGTCCAGGCCGAACGCCAGCGCGGCCGCGGTCGGCTCGTTGATGATGCGCTTGACGTCCAGGCCGGCGATGCGGCCGGCGTCCTTGGTGGCCTGGCGCTGCGAGTCGTTGAAGTAGGCCGGCACGGTGATGACCGCTTCGGTGACTTCTTCGCCGAGGTAGTCTTCGGCGGTCTTCTTCATCTTGCGCAGGACTTCAGCGGAAACCTGTTGCGCCGCCAGCTTCTTGCCGCGCACGGCGATCCAGGCGTCGCCGTTGTCGGCCTTGACGATCTCGTAAGGCATCAGCGAGATGTCTTTCTGGACTTCCTTTTCGTCGAACTTGCGGCCGATCAGGCGCTTGACGGCAAACAGCGTGTTCTTCGGGTTGGTGACCGCCTGGCGCTTGGCCGGCGCGCCAACCAGGATCTCGCCATCTTCCTGATATGCAATGATCGACGGCGTGGTGCGCGCGCCTTCCGCGTTCTCGATTACCTTTGGCTGACCATTTTCCATGATCGCGACGCAGGAGTTGGTGGTTCCCAGGTCAATACCGATAATTCTGCCCATGATTTTTTTCCTTTTATGTACTAAGTTTCAGATATTTCAAATATGCGGAAGAAGCGTGCGCTTTCAAGAGCTTGCAAAGCAGCAGCTTGTTTTTATTTTGCTTGCGCCGCCGTCACGATCGCCGGGCGCAACAGCCGGTCGGCAATCATGTAACCTTTTTGCAACACATTGACCACGGTATTGGCTTCCTGATCGGCCGGCACCACCGCCACCGCCTGGTGCTTCATCGGATCGAGCTTGTCGCCCTGCGCCGGCATCACTTCGAGCAGCCGGTTCTTTTCGAACGCGGAAGTGAGCTGCTTGAGCGTCATCTCGACGCCTTCCTTGAGCGACTCGACCGACGGGGATTCCACTTTCAGCGCCATTTCGAGGCTGTCGCGCACCGGCAGCATCGCCTCGGCGAAGCTCTCGACCGCGAACTTGTGCGCCTTGCTGACATCTTCCTGGGCGCGGCGGCGGATGTTTTCGCCTTCGGCCTTGGCGCGCATGAAGGCGTCGTGCATCTCGGCCAGCTTGGCCTCGGTCGCGCTCAACTGCCGCTCAAGGTCGTTCTCGGCCGGAACAGCCGACACAGGAATGGTTTCGCCTTCGATCGGCTGGGACACTTCTTGGTTTTCTTGGTCTTGCATCGAAAAAACTCCTACAATCAATGACTTAGCGGTTGGCCTAACGTGTCTTGCACGCCACAATGCGCACCAGATGGGGCTATAAGCACCATTTTCAAGGGGGGACGGAAACGCTGCGGAAGGTTCAGCGAATGTAACTGCCGTTACAACTCTTACCGGTTCGGGGATTCACTAAATCGGCGCCCGCACTAATATGAGCCTGACAAGGTTGGCCGCGAATGATTCGCCGCGACCTTGCCCGGGAGTTCGTCATGAAGTTGCGTTTGATTACCGCTAGCGTTATTGCCTACACCCTGCTCGCGATGGCGTGGATCTGCTATGCGGAACTGACTCTTCCCAGCACGCCATTTTAACAGCCGCCGGGCTGGCGATGTCAAAGCAGTCACGGCGCTTCAGGGCGCGCCCATTGCGAGCGCGTGTTCGCGACCGGTTTCGGCGTCCCTTTTTTCCGCTTCGCGCTGGGCGCTGCTCATCATGGTCGGCCAGCCGATCAGGTGCTGCTCGGCAATTTCAGCCAGTCCGGAAATCCACGACGCATCCTCGTTCAGGCACGGGATGTAGTGGAACTGCTTGCCGCCGGCGGCCTCGAAGTCGTGCCTTGCCTCCATCGCGATCTCTTCCAGCGTCTCCAGGCAGTCGCTGGTGAACCCGGGGCAGATCACATCGACCCGCTCGACGCCGTCGCGCGCCAGCTGCTGCAGGGTCGGCGCGGTGTACGGCTGCAGCCACTCGGCCTTGCCGAAGCGCGACTGGAACGTGACGAGGTACTGGTCCGGCTTCAGGCGCAGCTTGGCCGCCAGCAGGCGCGCCGTCTTGTGGCACTCGCAGTGGTACGGGTCGCCCAGCATCAGNNTAGTTCTTCACCATGCGCAGCTCGGGCACGTTGCGCACCTGCGCATAGTGGGCGAACACGGCGTCGTAGATCGAGCCGGTGGTGGTGCCGGAATATTGCGGATAGGCCGGCAGGATCACCACCCGCTCGCAATGCTCGGCCTTGAGCTTGTCGAGCACCTCGGGCAGCGACGGCGAGCCATAGCGCATCGCCATCACCACCCGCAGCGCGTCGTGGCCGCGTTCGCCCAGGGCGCCGCGCAGCAGCATCGCCTGCTTCTGGGTGTGCACCTTCAGCGGCGAGCCGTCGCGGGTCCAGATGCTTGCGTACTTCTTGGCCGACTTACCCGAGCGAAACGGCAGGATGATCAGGTTCAGGATGAACCACCACACCAGGCGCGGGATTTCGACCACGCGATGGTCGGACAGGAACTCCTTCAGGTAGCGCCGAACCGCCGGGCGGGTTGGCTCGTCCGGCGTGCCGAGGTTGACCAGCACGATCGCGCTGCGCGCCACGGTGCCGTGGCTGAAAGGAGGTTCTTTACGGAAGGACATGGAAGGCGTTGTGGGAATTGGCGGCAAGGCCGCTATTATAGATTCCGGCTCATGCAATAAACATATTTTTTCGAAACCGGGGTCAGTGCCGACATTCGGACACGATCTCATCCGTAACAAGCGCAGATTCACGGCCCACGGATGGGGCCGTGTTCGAATGTCGGCACTGACCCCGGGGTGAAATTGTCACGAGGCGAGCAGTTCGCGCGCGTGCTTGCGGGTGGTGGCGGTGATCTCGAGCCCGCCAAGCATGCGCGCGACTTCTTCGACCCTGGCCTTGTTGTCGAGCACGTCGATGTGGGAGACGGTCTTGCCGCCGTCGGTGGTGCCCTTGGCGACCTGGAAGTGCTGGTTGGCCTGGCTGGCCACCTGCGGCAAATGGGTCACGCACAGCACCTGGCGCTGCTGGCCGAGGCGCTTGAGCAGGCGTCCGACCACTTCGGCCACGGCGCCGCCGATGCCGCTGTCGACCTCGTCGAAGATCAGGGTCGGGGTGGTGGTCGCATTCGAGGCGATCACCGAAATCGCCAGCGCGATGCGCGCCAGTTCGCCCCCGGAAGCGACCTTGGCCAAGGCGCGCGGCGCCACCCCGGCGTGGCCGGCCACCAGGAATTCAACCTGCTCGAGGCCGCCCGAGCTCGGCTCTACCGGGTTCAGCCCGACCGCGAAACTGCCGCCCGTCATGTTCAGTTCCTGCATCGCGGCGGTCACTTGTGCGCCGAGCAAAGCGGCGGCCGCCGCGCGCACTTTCGACAGCTTGCCGGCCGCTGCCATGTAATTCGCCCTGGCCAGCTCTTCCTGCTTGCGCAACCCGTCGAGGTCGCTCGCGTCGGCCAGCTGGCGCAGCTTGGCCGACAGCGCCGCATGCTCCTCCGGCAGATCCTCCGGCGCGACGCGGAACTTGCGCGCGGTGCCGTGGATCGCCTCGAGGCGCGCGTCGACCTGGCGCAGCCGCTCCGGATCGAGCTCGACCCGGTCGAGGTAGTCGTTGAGCGCGTACACCGCTTCCTGGAGCTGGATGCGGGCCGGTTCCATGCAGTCGAGCACGCCCTGCAGCTGCGCGTCGACGTCCACCAGCTTGCCCAGCTTGGCGTTCAGCGACGACAGCTGCGACAGGATCGGATGGTCCGACTCCGAAATCGCCGCCAGCGCTTCCTGCGCGCCTTCGAGCAGGCTGGCCGCGTGCGACAGGCGGCTGTGTTCGTTGCTGACGTCGGCCCATTCGCCCGGCTTGACCGCCAGCCTGTCGAGCTCGCCGACCTGCCACTCGAGCCGCTCGCGCTCGACCAGCACGTTGCGGGCGTCGTGCTCGAACTCTTCGCGCTGGCGCACCAGCGCGCGCCACAGCTTGTGGCTGGCCGCGACCTGCTGGGCCAGCGCGGCGGCGCCGGCGTCCTGGAAACCGGCCTGGTTGTCGAGCAGCGCGCGCTGCGCGTCGCTTTTCAGCAGCGACTGGTGCGCGTGCTGGCCGTGGATGTCGACCAGCATGTCGCCCAGGTCGCGCATCTGGGTGGCGGTGGCGGCGATGCCGTTGATGAACGCCTTCGAGCGGCCGGCGTTGTCGATCACGCGGCGCAGCAGCGCGCCGCCGTCCTCGATCGCGAATTCGTTCTGGGCCAGCCAGGCGGCGCCCGCCGCGCTGACGGTGAAGTCGGCCGTGATGTCGGCCTTGGCGGCGCCTTCGCGCACCACCGAGGCGTCGCCGCGCCCGCCCAGCGCCAGCTGCAGCGCGTCGATCAGGATCGACTTGCCGGCCCCGGTCTCGCCGGTGAAAACCGAAAAACCGCTGGCGAACTCGAGTTCGATGGCGTCGACGATCACGAAATCGCGAATGGTAAGTGTACGCAGCATGCAGGTATCAGTGTCTAGGTGTTGGTCGGTCGGCGGGCGGCTACTTGAGCTTGCCCTCGCCCGAGGGATATTCGTTCCAGTGCAGCTTTTCGCGCAAGGTGTCGTAGTAGCTCCAGCCTTCCGGATGCAGGAAGGTGATGCAGTTGGGCGAACGCGAAATGGTGATCTGGTCGCCATGCACCAGGCTGGCGAAGGTCTGCATGTCGAAGTTGACGCTGACATCGCGCCCGCTGACGATCTCGACCACGATCTGGCTGGCGTCGGGCACCACGATCGGCCGGTTCGACAGCGCGTGCGGGGCGATCGGCACCAGCACGATGCCGGACAGGGTCGGATGCAGCAGCGGCCCGCCGGCCGACAGCGCGTAGGCGGTCGAGCCGGTCGGGGTGGCGATGATCAGGCCGTCGGAGCGCTGGTTGTACATGAAACGGCCGTCGACCGTGACCTTCAGTTCGACCATGCCGGCGCCGGCGCCGCGCGCCACCACCACGTCGTTGACCGCCAGCCCGCAGGCGATCATGGCGCCGGCGCGCATCACGCGCCCTTCCAGCAGGGTGCGCTTTTCGGCCTCCGCCTTGCCGCTCAGGAGGTCGTCGAGCACCGGGATCATGCGCTCGACCGGGATGTCGGTCATGAAGCCGAGCCGGCCCAGGTTGATCCCGATCAGCGGCACCTCGTACGGGGCCAGCTGGCGCGCGATGCCGAGCATGGTGCCGTCGCCGCCCATCACGATGGCGGCGCTGGCCACTTCGCCGATGCGCGCCGCGCTCATCGCTTCGATCCCGGCCATGCCGAGGTGGGCCGCGGTCTCGGCCTCGAACACGACGCGGTAGCCGGCGCCCTGCAGGTATTCGACGATGCCGCCGACCGCTTTGTCGATGCCGGCGGTGTTGTGCCGGACCACGAGCGCGATGGTTTTTTGCGGTGCAGGCGTAGCGGGCATGAAAATCTCGGCTGTTGTGGGGGCGACACGCAGGAGATTAACCCAAAACGACCACGTCCGGGTAGTCGGCGCCATGGCGTCCCTGCCGCGCGCTTGTCACTGTATGCATGGACAGTATAAAAGGCCGCGCCCCATTCCGGCAAGCGGCGCGCCGCCAGACCAGCACGGTCGCCGCGAAGATGGTGCCGACCACGACGGCGGCGACGGTCGCCATGCAGGCCGCCATCCGTACGAGCCAGCGCGCGCCGGTGGCCGGCAGCCAGGCGAACAGCATGTGTGCGCCGTAGCGCCGGCCCGAGCGCAGGTACAGCAGCACGCCAGATGGTAAGCGATGCAATTTCAAAATGGCAACGGCGCGACTAAATTTGGCGCGCCGCGTTAAGATACGGGCAACAGACGACAGGAGAACCCGATGGCAAGCGAAGCACCGGACCGCAAGGTCAACACAGGCGAAAAAATCGAAAATGACGGCGTCAAGCGCATGCCGCATGAGCGCGACGAGTCGCCCGACGGCCAGGACAAGGAGCCGCGCGGCGTCATGAAGCAGGCCGCCGACGATCTCGCCCAAGGGCTGGTCGACACCGACATGCACGGCGTGCGCGGGGTCGAGCAGGTTGCGCCGAAGGGCGGGCCGGCCGGCCAGGCCAGGCCGCAGCCGGGCGCGGCGGACGGCATGCGCGACCAGGGCGCAACCACCCCGCCGCGAGGCGACAAGCAATGACGGGCGCCCTCAGGATCGCCTGCCTGGCGCTCGCGCTGTCGGCCATCGGCCCCGCCGCCGCGGCCGCGGCCCAGGATTATCCGGTTGGCTTCGGCCCGAATCCCGCCCTGCCCGAGCCGGAAAAAACCTTGCTCCCGACCGTCAACGTGGCCAAGGCCGACCCGTGGCCGCAAGGCACCAGGCCGGTTCCGGCCGCGGGCCTGGCGGTGAGCGCCTACGCCAGCGGACTGGACCACCCGCGCTGGATCTACGTGCTGCCTAACGGCGACGTGCTGGTGGCCGAAACCAACAAGCCGGCCCCGCCTCCCGATGCCGACAGCGGCGGGATCAGGGGCGCGGTGATGAAGATGCAGATGAAGAAGGCCGGCGCGGCCGCCCCTACCGCCAACCGCATCACGCTGCTGCGCGGGGTCGGCGCGGACGGCGCGGCGGCCAGCCGCAGCACCTTCCTCGAAGGGCTCAACTCGCCGTTCGGCATGGCGCTGGTCGGCACCGACCTGTACATCGCCAACGCCGACGCGGTGGTGCGCTTTCCCTACAAGACCGGCCAGACCGGCATCAGCGCCAAGGGCGTGAAGGTGTTCGACCTGCCGGCCGGAAAGAACCATCACTGGACCAAGAACCTGGTCGCCAGCCCCGACGGCAAGCGCCTGTATGTGTCGGTCGGCTCGAACAGCAATGTCGGCGAAGGCGGCATGGAGCAGGAAGAAGGCCGCGCCGCGATCTGGGAAATCACGCGCGCCACCGGCAAGGGGCGCCTGTTCGCGACCGGCCTGCGCAATCCGGTCGGCATGGCCTTCAACCGGCAGAGCGGCATGCTGTGGACCAGCGTGAACGAGCGTGACGAGCTCGGCAACGACCTGGTGCCCGATTACATGACGTCGGTGAAGGACGGCGCCTTCTACGGCTGGCCGTACAGCTATTACGGTCAGAATGTCGACACCCGCGTCACCCCGCCGCGGCCCGAACTGGTGGCCAAGGCGACCGTGCCTGATTACGCGCTGGGCGCCCACACCGCCTCGCTCGGGCTGGCGTTCTACGATGGCGCGCTGCTGCCTGCATTCAAGAACGGCGCGCTGATCGGCCAGCACGGCTCGTGGAACCGCAAGCCGCACGCCGGCTACAAACTGATCTACGTGCCGTTCGCGAAGGGCAAGCCGAACGGCCCGCCGCAGGACGTGCTGACCGGCTTCCTCAGTCCCGAAGGCCGCGCATGGGGCCGTCCGGTCGGCGTGGCGGTCGACAAGGCCGGCGCGATCCTGCTGGCGGACGATGTCGGCAACATCATCTGGCGCGTGACGCCCGCAACAAAATAATTGGCCACCCAATCGTCCCGGCGCCACGCCGGGACATTCACCAAGGAGCACAGAATGACTATCAAGAAAACTGGCAGCGCGGTATGGAGCGGCGGCATCAAGGACGGCATCGGCAGCGTGTCGACCCAAACCGGGGCGCTGGACAAGGCACCCTACGGTTTCAACGCGCGCTTCGAAGGCGGCAAGGGCACCAATCCCGAGGAACTGATCGCGGCCGCGCACGCGGGCTGCTTCACGATGGCATTGTCGGGCGTGCTGGAAAAGGCCGGCCTGAAAGCGAGCGAAATGAACACCACGGCGACGGTGTCGCTCGATAAAGTGGGCGGCGGATTTTCTATCAGCGCGGTGCACCTGAGCCTGGTGGCGAATATTCCCGGCGCCACCGATGACGTGTTCCAGACTGCCGCGCACGACGCCAAGCAGAATTGCCCGGTGTCGAAGCTGCTCAACGCCAACATCACGCTCGACGCCAAACTGCAGTAATGAGCAGGAAATCGGCGGAGCGCATAAAATCGTCGCTTCCCAACATGAAGGACACGCGATGCGCATTCTGCACACCATGCTACGGGTCGGCGACCTGCAGCGCTCCATCGATTTCTACACCAAGGTGCTCGGCATGAAACTGCTGCGCACCAGCGACAACCCCGAATACAAATACACGCTGGCGTTCGTCGGCTACGGCAACAATCCGGACCATGCGGAGCTGGAGCTGACGTACAACTACGGCCAGGACCAGTACGAGATGGGAACGGCGTACGGGCACATCGCGATTTCGGCCGACGATATCTACCAGGCGTGCGAGCTGGTGCGCGCGAATGGCGGCAACGTCACGCGCGAGCCGGGGCCGGTCAAGGGCGGCAGCACGGTGATCGCGTTCGTCACCGATCCGGATGGGTACAAGGTGGAGCTCATCGAGCGCAAGGATGGCGCGCGCGGTGCGGGATTGAATGCTGGCTGATCGCGTTAGTCATGGATTCCCGCCTGCGCGGGAATGACGGTTATCAGGATAGTGGCAAAACTGCTTGCTCATTCTCCCGCTACTATAAGAGCCGTCGTTCCCGCGGAGGCGGGAATCCAATTTCCGCGATTTGCCGATAGCGTTACTTCTGCAGCAAATTATTCACCGGCACCAGGTCCGCTTCGCGCAACGAGCCCGAAGCCGCCTTCAGGCGCAGCCCGTTCACGATGGTGTCATAGCGCGCGCGCGACAGGTCGCGGCGGGTCGAGTACAGCTGGCGCTGCGCATTGAGCACGTCGATGTTGATCCGCACGCCCACCTGGTAGCCAAGCTTGTTCGACTCGAGCGCGGACTGGCTCGAAATTTCCGCCGCTTCCAGCGCCTTGACCTGGGCCAGGCCGCTGTTCACGCCGAGGTAGGACTGGCGCGCCGCCTGCGCCGCATTGCGGCGCGTGCTTTCCAGGTCGTTGCGCGCCTTGTCTTCCAGCGCGATCGATTCGCGCACCCGGCTGGTGACCGCGAAACCGTTGAAGATCGGTACATTCCACTGCACGCCAATGGCCTTGTTGGTGGTCGATCCGGACTGCGTGGTCTGGCCACTGATCTTGTTGTGGGTCGAGCTGGCGACCAGGTCGAGGCTCGGGTAATGCCCGGCGCGGTTGCGCTGAATGTCGCGCTTGGCCACTTCCAGCGCCAGTTGCGATACCTGCACGCCGTAGTTCTGGTTTTCGGCCGAGGCCACCCACGGCTCGATCAATGCCGGTTCAGGCGAGGCCAGGGCAACGCCCGGCTTCAGGGGCGCCAACGCGGTCGGCGCGGCGCCGATGATCGACTGCAACGCGCTGCGCTTGTTTTCAAGGTCGTTCGCTGCGGCGAATTCCTGCGCCACCACCAGGTCGTACGCGGCCTGCGCTTCGTGCGTATCGGTGATGGTCTGGGTGCCGACTTCGAAGTTGCGCTTGGCCGACGCCAGCTGCTCGGTGGTCGCGCTCTTCTGGGCGCGGGTCGACTCGAGCGTGTCCTGCGCGGCCAGCACGTCGAAATAAGCCTGCGAGACGCGCGTGATCAGGTCCTGCTGGGCCTGGGCGAACTGCGCTTCGGTAATCGCCTGCTGCAGTTTGCTCTGCTCGTAAGTCTGCCAGCGGTCCCAGCGGAACAGCGGCTGCGACAGCGCCAGCGTGTACTGGTTCGAATTGACGTTGACGCCGTTGCTGCCGACGATGCCGGTCACGCCGCCCGGCGAGGTGACGGTGGCGCCTTCATTGAACGGAGAAAATGCGTTGTCGTTGCGGGTGTAGCTGCCGCTCAGGCCCACCGTCGGCAACAGCCCTGCGCGTCCCTGCGGAACCCGCTCCCGGCCAACCGCCAGCGACGCGCGCGCACTGCCATACACGGTGTCGTTCGCCAGCGCCTGCTGGTAGACCTGGATCAGGTCGGCCGCCTGTGCATTGAGCGAAAAAATAGCGCTGGCAATCAGCACGGCGATCAGGGGTTTCTGCATTGCTTTCTCCGTTGGAGTCATCAAAAAAATGAGTAAAATGCGTCAGTATTTCGGCATCGCGCCGTCGACCTGCACCGCCCAGGCGTGGATTCCGCCCGTCAAATTTGTTACCTTGCCAAACCCGTTGCGCTCCAGGAAGGCNNCTCTTCGTCGAGTTCCTCGATCCGGGCCGGGATCGTGTTCATCGCGATCTGGGTCGAGCCGTCGATGCGGCAGGTCTCGAATTCCCAGTTCTCGCGCACGTCCAGCAACAGCGGGCGCGGGCGCGACGGATCGCCCAGCCAGGCGGCGAGCTCGGGGGCGGTCACGTGTTGCATGGCGCCGTCCGCTTAAAACGTAAAATGCGAAGGCGTGGTCGCCGACATCAGGTACTTGACGTCGGTCTCGAACACCTTGACCGTGTCGTACGCCGTTTCCGACACACGGGTGATGATGTTGGCCGACATCCCCGGCGCCTGGCCCAAGATCGCCGCGATCCGGCCGCCGACCTTGACCTGCTTGAGGAACGCATCGGGCAGCACTTCCAGCGCGCCCGAAATGACGATCACGTCGAACGGCGCGCCATTCGCCCAGCCCTGCGCGCCGTTGCCCAGCTCGACCGTGACATTGGTCACGCCGGCCTTCGCCAGGTTGCTTTCCGCCATCGCCTTCAGCTCGGGCAGGATTTCCACGGTCGTCACGTGGCGGCCCTTGTGCGCCAGCAGCGCCGCCATGTAGCCGGAGCCGGCGCCGATTTCCAGCACCGTCTCGTGTTTCTTCAGCGAGACTTCCTGCAGCAGGCGCGCTTCCAGCTTCGGCGTAAACATCGCCTGGCCGCCCGGCAACGGGATTTCGGTGTCGACGAACGCCAGGTTCTTGCAGGCAGCGGGCACGAACTCTTCGCGCTTGACGACCACCAGCAGATCAAGCACGTCCTGGTCCAGCACGTTCCATGGACGGATCTGCTGTTCAATCATGTTAAAACGGGCTTGTTCAATATTCATTGTCGAGACTCGGTGGGAAAAATGATAATCCGATATTTTATCGTTGAACGGCCTCGGAACGCACATCTTAACGACATGCCCGCCGAGATCGCGTGAAATTGCGACAGTCTGCAGTTTGGAGGGGGTGAACGTCCGATAACGCCGATCTGGCGTTTTCGGCAATCATGCAGGGGGCGCCGGGACCGTTGCCGCAGGCGGCAGCAAGCCGTGCAACGCCATCTCGAGGAAGGCGTCGAGGAAAGCCAGCGGATCCAGGTGGCTCTGGTCGCAGGGCCCGACCGAATGCTTCCAGGTCATCAGCATGAGCATCGGCGCGATCAGGACCTGGGTCATGATGGTCACGTCGATGGGACGGAATTCGCCGCGCGCGACCGCGCGATGGAGCATGCTGGCGATCATGTTGGTGCCGCGGGCGATCACTTCCTCCTGGTAAAAGCTGGCAATGTCGGGGAAATTGCCAGCTTCCGCCATGATCAGCTTGGTGATGCCGGATGCCTTGGTGCCCCCCAGGCGCTGCCACCAGTTGCCCATCACGTTGCGCAACAGTTCGGCGCTGTGGCCCTCGAACCCGGCGATGATGTCTTCGGCCGCGCCGATCACCGGCACAATGCTGTCGCGCACGACCGCCTTGAACAACTCTTCCTTGTTGGCGAAATAGAGGTACAACGTGCCTTTCGACACGCCGGCGCGCTTGGCGACGTCCTCGAGCCGGGTGGACGCGAAACCACGCTCGACAAACAGGTCGAGCGCGGCCGCCAGCAGTTCCTGCGGACGAGCTTCCTTGCGCCGTTCCCAGCGGGGCTTGGTGTCAAACGGGCATTGCATGCTTCGATCCAGTAACTTACTTTTGAGTCATTAATATAGTCCCGCCCACTTGTCCAGTCAAGCTCGGATGGCTCGCCAGCGTAGTATACTGGGCGCCCTCCTCCAGAACACGCCCCCATGACCAGCAGTCTTGATGCGGTCCGCTGCCGCCCCGGCTGCGGCGCCTGCTGCACCGCCCCGTCGATTTCCTCGCCGATCCCCGGCATGCCCAATGGCAAGCCGGCCGGAGTGCGCTGCATCCAGCTCGACCGGGACAACGGCTGCAAGATCTTCGGCCAGCCGGGCCGACCGACCGTCTGCGCCAGCCTGCAGCCGTCGCGCGAGATGTGCGGCGACACCCGGGCGCAGGCGATGCTGTTCCTGTCCGAGCTCGANNCGGCTAAAACTTTCGACACTTAGCGGTGACAGAGCCAAAAACAACGCCGGCCGTTGCGGCTGTACCAACGGCGCCAGCCTTGCTCGTGGTAAGCTTCGACCCCGCGTGGCGATGCCTTCCGAACTCGCAAATTCCCTCAACTACATAAAAAGTACATGGATATCATTCTTGCGATTAAAGCCATCGTGATGGGCCTGGTCGAAGGTTTCACCGAGTTCCTGCCGATCTCGTCGACCGGCCACCTGATCCTGGCCGGCAGCCTGCTCGACTTCACCGGCGAAAAAGTCAAAGTGTTCGAAATCGCGATCCAGGCCGGCGCCATGCTGGCGGTGATCTGGGAATTCCGGGTGCGCATCAGCGCGGTGTTCGCCGGCGTGACGAGCGATCCGAAGCAGCAGAAGTTCGTCATCAACCTGGTCGTCGCGTTCCTGCCGGCCGCCATTCTCGGCCTGTTCTTCGCCAAGATGATCAAGCAGTTCCTGTTCGCGCCGGTGCCGGTGGCGCTGGCGTTCATCGTCGGCGGTTTCGTCATCCTGTGGGTCGAGAGCCGCAACAAGGCGCGCCCGGAGATCGCGCGCATCCATTCGGTCGACGACATGACGCTGATGGATGCCTTCAAGGTCGGCTGCGCCCAGTCCTTCGCGCTGATCCCGGGCACCAGCCGCTCGGGCGCCACCATCATCGGCGGCATGCTGTTCGGCCTGTCGCGCAAGGCCGCCACCGAATTCTCGTTCTACCTCGCCATTCCCACCCTGCTGGCGGCGACCGTCTACTCGGTCTACAAGGAGCGCGCGCTGCTGTCGGTCGCCGACCTGCCGCTGTTCGGCATCGGCGGCCTGTCCGCCTTCATCTCCGCCTTCCTCTGCGTGCGCTGGCTGCTGCGCTATATCAGCTCGCACGACTTCACCGTGTTCGCCTGGTACCGCATCCTGTTCGGCATCGTGGTGATCGCCAGCGCGCATTATCAGTGGGTCGTGTGGGTAGAATAAAGTCATGAGTACCGATATCGGCGCGCGCGCCCTCGAACAACTGCAAACCGTGTTCGGCTACCCGGCCTTCCGCGGGCAGCAGGGCGAAATCGTCGAACACGTGGCGAGCGGCGGCGACGCGCTGGTGCTGATGCCGACCGGCGGCGGCAAGTCGCTGTGCTACCAGATTCCGGCGCTGCTGCGCGACGGCGTCGGCGTGGTGGTGTCGCCGCTGATCGCGCTGATGCAGGACCAGGTCGATGCGCTGGCCGAAGTCGGCGTACGCGCCGCCTTCCTCAATTCGACCCAGACCTTCGAAGAGTCGATGCGCATCGAGCGGCTGGTGCGCACCGGCGAGATCGACCTGGTGTACGTGGCGCCCGAGCGGCTGATGACGACGCGCTGCCTCGACCTGTTCGAAGCATCGAAGATCGCGCTGTTCGCGATCGACGAAGCGCACTGCGTATCGCAATGGGGCCACGACTTCCGGCCCGAGTACATCAAGCTGTCGATCCTGCACGAGCGCTTCCCCGACGTGCCGCGCATCGCGCTGACCGCCACCGCCGACCACCAGACGCGCGCCGAGATCGCGCTGCGCCTGCAACTTGGCGATGCGCGCCAGTTCGTGTCCTCGTTCGACCGCCCCAACATCCGCTACCAGATCGTCGAGAAGGCCAACGGCCGCAAGCAGCTGCTCGACTTTATCACCGCCGAACATGGCGGCGATGCCGGCATCGTGTACTGCCTGTCGCGCAAGAAGGTCGAGGAGACCGCCGAATTCCTCAACGAGAACGGGATCCGCGCGCTGCCCTACCACGCTGGCATGGAGTACCCGAAGCGCAGCGCCAACCAGGCCCGCTTCCTGCGCGAGGAAAGCATCGTGATGGTCGCCACCATCGCGTTCGGAATGGGCATCGACAAGCCGGACGTGCGCTTCGTCTGCCACCTCGACCTGCCCAAGAGCATCGAGGGCTACTACCAGGAGACCGGGCGCGCCGGCCGCGACGGCATGCCGGCCAGCGCCTGGATGGCCTACGGCCTGCAGGACGTGGTGCTGCAGCGCCGGATGATCGACGAATCGGAAGCCGACGAAACCTTCAAGCGCGTGCTGTCGATGAAGCTCGATGCGATGCTGGGACTGTGCGAGACCATGAGCTGCCGCCGCACCCGCCTGCTCGAGTACTTCGGCGAGCGCTCGACCCCGTGCGGCAACTGCGACACCTGCCTGATTCCGCCGGTCTCGTTCGACGGCACGGTGCCGGTGCAAAAACTGCTGTCGGCGATCTACCGGGTCGACCAGCGCTTCGCCGCCGGCCACGTGATCGACGTGCTGCGCGGCGTGTCGTCCGAACGCATCACGCAATGGCACCACGATTCGCTGTCGGTGTACGGCATCGGCAGCGAGCGCACCGAAGCGGAGTGGCGCGCGATCCTGCGCCAGGCCATTGCGATCGGGCTGGTGACGGTCGATCATGAGGTTTACAGTTCGCTCAAGCTCACCGACGCGGCGCGCCCGGTGCTCAAGGGCGGCCAGAAGGTGCAGCTGCGCCAGTACCAGAAGCCGGTCAAGCAGAAACGCGCCACCACCACCGCCAAAGGCCATGTGGAACTGGACCTGTCCAAGTCGGAGCAGGAGATTTTCGAGAAGCTGCGCTGGTGGCGGGTCGAGACCGCGCGCGCCCACGGCGTGCCGGCATATGTGATTTTCGTCGACGCCACCTTGCGCGAGATCGCCAAGGTCAAGCCGACCTCGCTGCAGGACCTGCGCGGCGTCTCCGGGGTGGGCGAGAAGAAGTTGGTGTCGTACGGCGACGAGATCGTCGCGCTGATCAGCGAGATGCTCTAGGCCTCAATCCCTGAACAGCTGGGCGAAAATAAAGCAATTAATGAAGTCTAAGGAAGCGGCGGCCGCTCAGGAAGCGAGAAGTGACGAGCGACGGCGCCGTGTGAGATACGAATCAACTCACTTCTTCTCGAACACCAGGTCCCACACGCCGTGCCCGAGCTTGATGCCGCGGTTTTCGAACTTGGTCAGCGGCCGATAGGCCGGCTGCGGGGCATAGCCCTCGGCCGTGTTGTGCAGCAGCGGCTCGGCGCCCAGCACTTCGAGCATCTGCACCGCGTAGTCTTCCCAGTCGGTCGCGCAGTGCAGGTAGCCGCCCGGCGCCAGCTTCTCGGCCAGCAGCTTGACGAACGGCGTTTGCAGCAGGCGCCGCTTGTTGTGGCGCGCCTTGTGCCACGGGTCAGGGAAGAATACGTGGACTCCGGCCAGCGAGCCGTCCGGGATCATCTGGTTCAGCACCTCGACCGCGTCATGCCGGATCAGGCGCAGGTTGCCGATGCCCTGCTCGCCGATCTGCTTGAGCAGGCTGCCCACGCCCGGCGTATGCACTTCGACGCCGATGAAATCCTGGTCCGGCATGCCCTTGGCGATGTGCGCGGTGGTGTCGCCCATGCCGAAGCCGATTTCGAGGATGACCGGCGCCTTGCGCCCGAACGCCGCTTCGAAGTCGAGCGGCGCCTTGGCGTACTCGATCAGGAATTTCGGCCCCAGTTCTTCCAGGGCGCGCGCCTGGGCGATCGACAGGCGTCCGGCGCGGGTCACGAAACTGCGGATGCGGTGTTCGGTCGGGTCGTACAGCATCGGGCGGCCGCTGCCGCTTGGAGGGGTTTCTGAAGACATGGGATGCGATGAAGGAGAATAAGGNNTGCTTTGTCTAATAGATATGGAAGAACTGCGTATCGATCGGCTGGAAGCGCGAATTGATGAACTCGCCGGGGAAATGCGCGCCGGTTTTCGGGGCGTCGATCTGCGACTGTGCAAAATCGAAACCCGGATGGGAATGGTCGAAACACGGCTGGGACTAGTCGAAACCCGGCTCGACCAAACCGCCACCAAAGCGGATCTGCGCGCCCTGGAAAGCCGGTTCGGGATAATCGAAGCACGGCTCGACCAAACCGCCACCAAGACCGATCTGAGCGAACTACGCGGCGAGATGTACAAGTCAAATGCAGAATTGAAAACCTGGAGGCTGGCCACCATGGTGACCATCATCGGCACATTTCTCGTCGCACTATTCGGGCTTCATCACTGGAGCGGGTAGCTGCGGCCTGGCTGCACCGGTCAGGAAATGGCGCGCGCTGCCGGCCTCGGCAAGATCCGCGCGGCGGTGCGGGAGAGGTGCTGCAGGCGAGCCGGCGCGACGGGCTGTTCGTTCCCGAGCGTGAAAATACTCATCGCCTTCACCAGGCTGCTGGCCTGTTCCTCCAGGCTGCTCGATGCGGCGGCGGTTTCTTCCACCAGCGCGGCGTTCTGCTGGGTCATGTCGTCCATCTGCAAGACCGCCTGGTTGATCTGCTCGATGCCGGCGCCCTGTTCGGCCGAGGCCACCGTGATCTCGGCCATGATGGTCGTGATGCGCTGTACGCTGCCCAGGATCTCGGTCATCGCAACGCCGGCCTCGTCGGCCAGGCGGTTGCCCGCTTCGACCTTGTCGACGCTGCTGACGATCAGCTCCTTGATTTCCCTGGCTGCCGATGCCGAACGCTGCGCCAGGTTGCGCACTTCGCTCGCCACGACGGCGAATCCGCGCCCTTGCTCGCCGGCGCGGGCCGCTTCCACCGCCGCGTTCAAGGCCAGGATATTGGTCTGGAAAGCGATCCCGTCGATCACGCCGATAATCTCGACAATCTTGCGCGAGCCCTGGTCGATGGCGCCCATGGTGCTCACCACTTGCGACACCACCTGGCCGCCACGGGTCGCCAGCGCCGAGGCGCCGATGACCAGTTCGTTGGCCTGGCGCGCGTTGTCGGCGTTCTGGCGCACCGTGGAGGTGAGCTGTTCCATCGACGAGGCGGTCTCTTCCAGGTTGGACGCCTGCGACTCCAGCCGCGCCGAGACCTCCGCGTTGCCGCTGGCAATGTCGCGCGTCGCCGCACTGATCGAATCGATGCTGGTGCGCACGTCGCCCACGATGGCGCGCAGGCTGTCGTTCATTTCCTTCAATGCGCGCAGCATCAGGCCGACCTCGTTGGGCGCGCCCACCTCGAAATCGCTGACCAGGTTGCCGCTGGCAACCTGCTGCGCCACCNNCCGGCCAGCGCCAGCAGCAACAGCATCGAGCCGAGCATGATCCAGCGCACCTTGTGGAACTCGGCAACCCGGGCCGCCACCAGGCTGTCGATTTGCGCGCTCGCCTGCGCATTGAGCTGGAACAGGCCGTCGATCGCCTGGGTCGACTGCGTGAAGAAGGCCTGCGGTGCGTAGCTCAGTTCGTCCGGCCTGACGATCTGCTCGCCCGCCAGCGCGGTCAGCGCGCCAGCCGATGCGCTGACCGCCGCCATCGAGCGTCCCAGCTTCTCGCCAATCGCCGGATTCTCGGCCACCGCCTTGGCGAACGCGTTGGACATCTGCCCGAGCCGGTCGTTGACGCGCGCCGCGATCGACGAAACTGCGAGCCGATCCTCGGCAGAGGCCGTCCTGGTCGACAGCAAGCCGGCCCCCCTGCCGCGCAGCCTGCCGAGCTCCTCGGTGAGGTAGGGCAGCTGGTAGTACATGGACTGGATCAACTGGTAGGAATCGCGGTCGGGGTCCAGGCTCAGGCCGTAATGGTCGCCCACCGCTTCATTCAAGCGCAGCAGCTTTCCGAGCAGCGCCGTATGCGCGGCGAAACTTTGCGGCACGGACAAGCTCTTTCCAGCGACGCCGGCGCCGAGCGTGCTCCAGCTCTCTTTCGACTGCGCCCACTCGGCCGACACGGCCGGGCTGGCCATGCGGGCGACCAGCGCGTCGACGGCGGCCACGGCCTGGTCGGTATCGCGCTGGATGGCGGCGCGCTTGTCTTCGGCCGACGCGGTCCCGCCCAGCACCATGGCCGAGAGGCCGCGATGCTGCTGGGTCAACTGGATCAGCTTGAGCACGGTCGACACGGCAGGCATGCCGGCTTGTTCGGCGGCATAAGCGTCGAGCGACTTGTTCGCTTCGCGCACGTACAGGGTGGTCGGAATGCTGGCCAGGACCATGCCGGTCAGGCTGAGGATCAGGAAGGTCTGCCATAGCCGCAGGCGTTCGAAAAACGATTGGGACTTCATGCCGTAACTTTCAAAAAATGTCGTGGNNAAATTGTGTTCGCTCCGCCACAACGCGCGACAAATGGGTGCGTGGGCGCGACACCGGAGTGCGAGCGGCGCATGTCATCGTCGCGACACACTGATCAGATAACCTCTGCTTCCGAAACCCGTGGCAACCATCGCCGCCGGTCCCCAAACTTTGCCAACCTCTGGAGTGCATGCACGATGAATCCTGTTCCTGAAATGTCCCGCCGCCGCCTGCTGCAATTGTTCGGCGCCGCCCCCTTGCTGCCGCTGTCGGCGTTCGCAGGTACCGGCCTGTTGTCCGCTTGCGGCGGCAACGACGCTTCCCCAGCCGCGGTCCCCGTTGTCGCGACCCCGCCGGCAACGCTGAGCGGCGTCACCTTCAGCTCGATGGCCGCGCCCACGCTGGCCAATGCCGCCGCGATGGCGACCATCACGGTCGGCTCCGTAATGACGGCCAATTTCAGCGACGCGAGCAAGCTCGATTTCAAGCTGGCCTTCCAGCCTTTCTTCATTACCGGCGACCTGGTCGCCGACGGCAATGGCGGCAAGGCGCTGGCCGGCGCTTACTACGACATCTACAACCAGCCCATCATCGACAGCACCGTGCCCGGCAAGGCGCGCCAGTTCTTTTCCGACGCACCCGACGGCACCTCGCTGCTGACCGTGCCGAATGCGAAACCGGCCGGCGTAAAAGGCAATGCCGTATTCGCGGTGGTTCAGTTCGAATACGCGACCTGGGCCCAGGACGGCGTCACCGCCATGTACGGCCGGCTGCCCTCGCCCATCGCTGTGCTGACCCTCGACCAGGATCCGGCCACCGGCAAGCTGTCGCTGGTGAAGTATCACAACGTCGACACCTCCGCCGTCAGCGGCCTGTGGATCACCTGCGGCTCCAGCCTGTCGCCATGGGGAACCCACCTCTCCAGCGAAGAGTACGAACCGAACGCCTTCACTGCCGCCACCGATTCCCAGTTCCGGGCCTTCAGCAAGAACCTGTATGGCAGCGAGACCGCCGCGAATCCGTACAACTACGGCCACATGCCTGAGGTGACGGTCAATCCCGACGGCACCGCCTCGATCAAGAAGCACTACTGCATGGGCCGCATTTCGCACGAACTGGTGCAGGTCATGCCGGACAATCGCACGGTGCTGATGGGCGACGACGCGACCAACAGCGGTTATTTCGTCTTCGTGGCCGACCAGGAAAAAGACCTGTCGGCCGGCAGCCTGTATGTCGCCAAAGTCGGCGCCGGCTTCTCGCTCGATCCGTCGGCGGCCGCCGCGCCCCTGAGCTGGATCAAGCTCGGCTCGGCGACCAGCGCGGACATCAAGAAGCTGGCGACTACCCTCAAGCCGACCGACATCATGGACGTCAAGAGCGTCGACCCGCTCGACGCCAGCTACACCAGGGTCGCGGCGAACGGCCGGATCGAGTGGCTCAAGCTGATGCCAGGCATGGAGAAGGCCGCCGCGTTCCTGGAGACCCATCGCTACGCATCGTTGGTCGGAGCCTCGATGGGCTTCACCAAGATGGAAGGAACCACCGTCAACATCAAGGACAAGGTAGCTTACTCCGCCCTGCAAAATTGCCAGAGCGCGATGGTCGCCGGCAATGCACTGAACGCTCCCGGCAACGGCGTCTCGATTCCACAGGCGCTCAATGCGGGCGCCGTGATGGCGCTCAACCTGAAGGGCGGCGTCAAGGACACGCTGGGCGCAGCCATCAACAGCGAGTGGATGCCGGTCGATACCAGGGCCCTGATCACCGGCGAGGACATCAAGGCAGATGCGCTCGGCAACACGGCCAATCCGGACCGGATCGCCAACCCCGACAACCTGAAATTCTCGGAGAAGATGCGCACCCTGTTCATCGGCGAAGACAGCGGCCAGCACATCAACAACTTCCTGTGGGCGTACAACGTCGACACCAAGGTGCTGTCGCGCGTGATGTCGATCCCGTCGGGCGGCGAATCGACCGGACTGCACGCGGTCGACGAGATCAACGGCTGGACCTACATCATGAGCAATTTCCAGCATGCGGGCGACTGGGGATCGATCCACAACATCGTCAAGCCGACGCTCGATCCGCTGATCCGCGCCAACTACAAAGACAAGTTCGGCGCCGCAGTCGGTTACCTGACGGGCGAATTGAGTCAGGTCAAGCTTTCGAAAACTTGATTCGCACGAATGCGAACATGCGGTACGGGGACCGAAGTTGCGCCGATCCCGGTACCGCGCACGAAGGCGCAGGCGTCGAGCGGTTTTTTGATAGTTAATGGGTTTCATATATCTACCAAGAATGACAAATATTGAACATTAAAAACAGCTAGAATTCTGTTGACAGACATTTCGGTCGCACGGTCGGGTTCCGGCGCTTGCCGAAGATAGCCAGATCCCACCGCAACTCAACTAATTCCCCGATTGTTTCAGTCGGCGGTTCAAAAGGGCCGCAACGAACATGGGTGAACGCGCTGCGCAGGGCGACAAACAGACGGTTGCGCGCCTGACGGCGCTGCCCTTGCTGTCGGTCGCCGTCAAAAGCGAGCTCGACGTGATCGCGTCGCGCCAGCGGGCGCGGCAGATCTCCGCCCTGTGCGGTTTCGGCGCGCTTGACCAGGCGCGCATCGCGACGGTTGTTTCCGAACTGGCGCGCAATATTTTCAATTACGCCTCAGCAGGAACGGTGCGCTTTTCGGTTTCCGCGGAAACCCGCCGGCATGCGCTGGTAATCGTGATCGAAGACGCGGGCCCTGGGATCGACGACCTCGACGCCATCCTCGCCGGACGCTATCGTTCAAGCACCGGCATGGGGCTCGGCATTCTTGCCGCACGTCGCCTGATGGATCGTTGCGACATCAGCAGCGCCAAGGGTGAAGGCACAAGGATCACATTGAACAAGTCCATGCCGGCGAATACACCGCCCATGACCGCCGCGGCGATCGCCAGCATCGTTTCGCAGCTGGATGACTTGCCTAACGATATGGCCCTGTCCGAAGCTCACCAGCAAAACCGGGAACTGACCGATGCGCTTGGCGTCCTTCAGGTCAGGCAGGAGGAATTGCTGCAAGTGACCGTGCGCCTGGAGGAAACGAATGCCAGGGTCGAGGCGCTGAACCTGCTCCTCGACGAAAAGGCCGACGCCCTGCTAAGCGCCGATCGGAGGAAGGATGAGTTCCTGGCCATCCTGAGCCACGAATTGCGCGGTCCGTTGTCGGCTGCCGGCATGGCTGCACAGTTGCTGGTAACAGGTGCGAGTACGCCGGAGCGCGCCGTGCAAATGTGCCAGGTCATCACGCGCCAGGTCGGCCACATGAGCCGGCTGGTGGAAGACCTGCTCGACGTTTCGCGCGTGAGCCGTGGCCTTGTGCTGATTGAAAAAGCGTCGCTCGACATGTGCGAAGTGGTCAAGGACGCGGTAGAGCAAGTGGCATCCTACGCAACGAGGAAACATCACGCGATCGACATGAGCTTGTCGCAACCGACCTGCTTCATTCACGGCGACAGGATCCGGCTGGTCCAGGTCGTGAGCAACCTGCTGGGTAACGCGATTCGGTATACCCCGGACGGCGGCAAGATTGTCGTGCGGCTCGAGGTGGCGGACCGCGTCGTTTCGATCAAGGTCATCGACAACGGCATCGGTTTGCCGGCCCATCTCATCCCAAACCTGTTCGACCTGTATGTCCAGGCCGAGCGCTCATCGGACGCCAAGGGCAGCGGACTCGGGCTGGGGCTGGCGCTGGTCAAGACCCTGGTGGAAGCCCACGACGGAACGGTGACCGCGGAAAGCGAAGGCGAAGGCTGCGGCAGCGCGTTTGCAATCAGGCTTCCGATCCCCTGATTGCTTACATCTCGCTTGGGGTCTTGACCTGGTCGCCGAGTACCGACAGCCCGATCGCGGTGACCGCGCCCACCGCAACCATCGAGCGGGCCTTCCCGAACAGCCAGCTCGACAGGGTGCGCCCGGGTTCGTCCCCGTCAAGTACCGGCATGGCGTCAAGGGGCGGATATCGAGGACCGGATCAATGCCAAGGTGGCATTGCGCGCCGAGCTGGCCACATTGCAGGGGCGGATCGCGCAAACGGAAAGCGAACTGGCCCATGCCGGGCGCGAGACGATTGGCGAGCGTGAGGATGCCTCCAAGGCCCGCATCGACTTGGCCAAGGCGCTGCTCCGGCTCGAAGCGATAATGACACTAACGATGAGCGCGGCGAGCAGGCGTGAAGACCACACAGCGCCACTACCTTCGGCGTGGACGCATCGTGCCACCTACAAAATGATTTTTTGCAGAAATCGGCCGATTTCGCGGCAATAATATGGAAGAGTGAACGAATGTAAGTCTTTGATTTTATTGGAGCGGGTGAAGGGAATCGAACCCTCGTCGTAAGCTTGGGAAGCTTCTGCTCTACCATTGAGCTACACCCGCGTAGCCAGCATTCTACGCGGGTTTTCGCGCGATTGACAACTTCCAACCTCGGCAGCTGTGATGGCCGCCTCTTTCGAGCTGTGATGGCCCGCACCCCGCGCCTCCCCGCCACCTTCCACGTTCACTGGTGTACCGGACGTGAGCATCGTCCCGATCAAATCAGCAGGCGGCCAGCGATAAGTGCGATCGCAGCTGCGGCACTGATATCCAGCGCCGTCGCCCACGCACCAGCTTCCGCGCCAATGCGTATTCGCTGGTGAAATCGCCGCAGTCGATGCCACCACGCTAGCCGCGCATCGCAGTAGCTGTCAGTCTGTCAGACTGTCAAGATTGCCATCAGCCGGACCAAATGGTGGCCGGCAAAAAACGTCAAGCTTGCCGACCTTGAAAAAGGCGCGTTCATACGCATGGGACTTGCTGCCAGGGGACATGATGACCAACGCCTATGTCGATACCGTCATGAACGCCATGAACGGACGCCCTGCAACTCTCCTATAAAGGCGGCAGTAAAGAAGTCCTCGTGCCAGAAAAATAAGCCCGTAGTGACCCTTGGCGCCTGCATCATGGGCTGACCTGGGAAGCACTGGGGTCAGGTCTGACATTCGGACAAATATCACAAAATTGCTCCGGCCTATAGGGCAACACTGTGAAAAATGTCCGAGTGTCAGACCTGACCCCGGAGTTGAAAAGTTGGCGCAAAAAAATAAGTCCGTAGTGACCCTTGGCGCCTGCAACATGGGCTGACTTGGAAAGAAAGTATTCGTTGTCGCAAATGGCACAGCCGCCGACATGGCTGCCGGTGGAGAAAAATGGCGTTGCTCCGCCAATATGATCGCTGAAGGGCTGGCAATCCAGCGCCATAAGCCGCCTTGCGATCTCATCGAGCCGAAATGGGTGGGCGTCGTCCAGCGCGACGGATCTGTTCACCACCCGCTCGGACAATGACCTGAGATCAAGTCGCAGGCTGGACGAGGGCAAGCTACCGGCCGGCCGACAAACGGACCACGTCCATTCCGGGCAATGTCGACTGCGCCAACGCTTTCGGTACAACCAGCAACAGTTCGCCGGTGACCGGGCCATACCACTCATGCGTAAGCGTCATCCTGAACTGCCTGTCGACTGCCACAAACTCGTTGGGCGAGGCGGCAACCATTTCTGTCCGTGGCCGATCGCCGATGTCGGCGAACATCCGGCGACCACGGGAGCGCAGCACCATCGTTTCGCCGTTCGACAAGTCGTACGATCCTTTGTAGACGTCGAAGTCGCCCGGATACATGCGAAAGGCCTTGGCGGGCAGTTCGATCTGGTAACCCTGGATTCGAACTGCGCTGTCGGGTTCGGTCTGCGCGGTCGCCGCCAGCGATATCACTCCCAGGAAAGCGGAAAGCAGAATTTGTTTCATACTAACCTCCTAAGTCACAACAAACACTCAACAATCAAGCCGTGGTTACGACTCATCAGTAGGATCGCAATGTCGATCCCACTATGTTAAATATAGTCATATTTCAGGCGAATTGCTGATGTTTATTTTGATAAGGCGAGTTTCGTTAAGTCGGCAGTAAACATACTCCGAGATCAATATGCATTCCACTAGGCGCAAATTCGGAGTCGAATGGTTCAGCATAGAAATTTTACTAATATTTTGCATAAAAANNACCATCACCGCCAGCGCCTGCGCCTTCGCGGCCTCGTCCGGCACGCGCAGCACGTAGGCTGGGTGATACACCGTCACGACCCAGCGCCCGCCGTGGCGGATCGGCGTGCCGAGGTTGTCCTTGAGCGCGACATGCTCCGTGCCCAGCACCGATTTGAGCGCCGTGCTGCCGAGCGCCACTATCACCTCCGGCTGCACTTGCGCCAGTTCCTGGTCGAGCCAGAAGCTGCACGCCTCGACCTCGCGTTGCTCCGGAGTCTTGTGCAGGCGCCGCTTGCCGCGCGGCTCCCACTTGAAATGCTTGACGGCGTTGGTCAGGTACACCGCACGCCGATCGAGGCCGGCTTCGCCGAGCACGCGGTCGAGCAGCTGGCCGGCCGGCCCGACGAACGGCTCGCCGGCCAGGTCTTCCTGGTCGCCCGGCTGCTCGCCGACCAGCATGATGCGCGCGCGTTTCGGCCCCACGCCGCCCACCGCCTGCGTGGCGTGCTGCCACAGGTCGCAGCGGCGGCACTGGCCCAGCGTCGATGGCGCTTCGCGCGGCGCATGCGCCTGATCGGCGGAGATCGGAATCGTGGCGCCGCGCCTCTGCCCGACCGCCTCGGCCTGGCCGGCGCTGCGCCCGCCCGCGGCAGCTTGCGACACCATCTCTGGCGCGCCTTCGGGCAGGTTGTTCCGGCAGCGCGACGGAATATGGCTTTGCAGCAGCTTGGCGTTCAGGCGCGCCGGATTGAAGATGCTGCGGTAGTAAGTCAGCCACAGCGCTTCGCCGGCGTCGTCCAGGTCCGCCGCGCTGCGCATCAGCGGGCCCGTGTCGTGCAAGGTTTCGCCATCCCACAGCACGCTCGCGTCCGGGGTGGCGATCATCCAGCTGATGCGGCCCATGCGGCTGACGAAGTGCTGAGCTACCTGAGGCAGCACGTCGTGCGCCGGCGCGAACCAGGCCACGAAGCGCGGTGCGCCCTCGGCTTCGGGCCGTTCGCGGAAGCGGATGTAGGCGTGCATGTCGTGTTCCTCGCGATGTACCGCCTTGACCATCGCGTGCAGGCGGCTGCCGTCTTCGTCGGCGGCCGACAGCACCACCTGTTCGCCATGCTGCCAGCGCCACACCACGCGGTACAGGAAGGCCCAGCGGTCGTCGACCCGGCAACAGGCCGCGCTTTGCAGCATGTCCATCAGCTTGCGCGGCATGTGCAGCGTAGGATTGGCCCGGTGCGGGTCGATCGCCGTCGCCGGTTCGGGCGGCGCGCTGGAGAAAAGGTCGCCGCCGTCATGCGCCATCCACTTGACGGCGTGCGGCGAAATGTCGAATGCGAGCAGTTCGCGCGCCGCTTCGCGCCATTCGGCGAAGCTCTGCACCAGCAAGGGCTGGCCCGCGGCGGCGGCGACCGCGGCGTTCATGCCGCCTGCAGTTCGGTCCATGGATTCATCTGCCGCGGGGAATCAGCCAGCGAACGCCGCAACACCTCGGTTGACGCCGCCCCGCTGGCCGGCGCGTAATCGGCGGTAACGATGAACGGCGCGATTTTTTCATGCTGCAGCGCAGCCGGGCCAGGNNGGATCCGGCGCAGTTCCACCAGCCGCTTGGCGATGCCCATGCCGCTGGTCGCGCCGCTGCCGGCGCAGGATGCGTCGCATTTGGCGGCGTCAGCCAGGATTTCGAGCTTGGCGGTCAGTTCCATCGCCTTCGGCGTTTACTGTATGTTTATCCAGTATATTACAGCAAAGACGATCGAGCGGCGCCCGGTTGGGCGCGCATGCAAGGAATCGGCAAGGCGGGGGGATTTCAGGCCGCGCGCAGTTCGGCGTGATGCTCGAACTGCGCACGCTGGGCCGGGTCCATGCGTTCGGTGGCGCGCTTGACGTAGCGGGCGGCGGCGTCGATCCCGGCCTGCGCGGCGCGCTGCAGCCAGAGGGCCGCTTCGACCGGGTCGGGCATGGCGCCCTGCCCGCTGAAGTGCATCAGGCCGACGTTGAACTGGGCCCGAGCGTGGCCCTGGCGGGCGGCGCACAGGTACCAGAAGCAGGCCGCGTCGTAATCCTGCGGCACGCCCTGGCCGCTGTCGTGGCGCAGGCCGAGCGCGAACTGGGCCTGCGCGTGGCCGCGGTCGGCCGCCTTCAGGTACCAGCCGTAGGCCTGGTCGCTGCCTGCCATGCCCGCCTCGTCGAGGTCGAGCAGCGCGCCGACCTTGAATTGGGCGGCGGCGTAATCATGTTCCGCGGCGCGCCGGTACCAGGACATCGCGGCCTGGTAATCCTGCGCCACGCCGATCCCGCTTTCGTAGCGTAGCGCGAGGTCGAACTGGGCCCGCAGGTGGCCCTGATCGGCGGCCTTGCGGTACCACTCCACCGCCTGCGCCGGATCGTGCTCCACGCCGTTGCCGCTGTCGCACAACTGGGCCAGGTGGTACTGGGCGCTGGCGAAGCCTTGCAGCGCGGCCTTGCGGTACCACTGCGCGGCCTGGGCCCAGTCCTGGTCGACGCCCTGACCGAACTCGTGGCGCAGGCCAAGATTGTCCTGCGCGCCGGCGTGGCCCTGCTCCGCGGCCTTGCGGTACCAGCCCAGCGCCAGCGCTTCGTCGCGCGGCACGCCCTGGCCATTGTCGTAAATGAGTCCGAGGTTGAACTGGGAGCTGGCATGGCCCTGTTCGGCCGCGCGGCGGTACCAGCCGATCGCCTTCTGGCTGTCCTGCGCGACGTCCTCGCCCTTGTCGTAGCGCAGCGCCAGGTTGAACTGGGCCGGCGCGTAACCCTGCTCGGCGGCCTTGCGGAACCAGGACAGCGCCTGCTGCGCATCGGGCTGAACGCCCTGGCCGTTATCGTAGCGCAGCCCGAGGTTGAACTGGGCGCGCGCGTAGCCCTGCTCGGCGGCCTTGCGGTACCACGTGATCGCCTGCCGGAAGTCCTGCGGCACGCCCTTGCCGCTTTCGTACATCATGCCGAGGTTGTTCTGCGCGCCGGGGTCGCCCTGTTCGGCGGCCTGGCTGAACCAGTACATCGCGCGGTGCACGTCCAGCGCCACGCCCTGCCCTTTGGCGTACAGCCAGCCAAGGTTGTACTGGGCCGCGGCGTAACCCTGCTCGGCGGCCTTCTGGTACCAGTTGAGGGCCTGCTGGTAGTCCTGGCCGACGCCCTGGCCCTTCTGGTACATCACGCCGAGGTTGTACTGGGCCTGCTCGAGGCCGGAGGTGGCCGCCATGCGGTACCAGGCGACGGCCAGTTCGAAGTTTTGCGGCACGCCCTGGCCGTTGACGTACATGAAGCCCAGGCTGTGCTGGGCGTTGGCCACGCCGCGTTCGGCCAGCCCCTTGACGCGCAAGAATTCCGCCGTGTGCCTGCCCGGGGCGCGCGACTCGACGGTGTCGTTGTGCATGGCGCGGCCCGGCGTCAGGATTGGATCGACACCACGTTCGGCGCGTTGTGCGCCAGCGCGGTGGTGAGCGGGCCGGCCGATCCGCCGGCCGCATTTTGCTCGCGCAGCAGGTTGATGAAGTTGGTCAGCGCGATCGGGCGGTGATACAGGTAGCCCTGCATCGTCAGGCAGCCGTTGGCCTTCAGGTAGCGCGCCTGGACGTCGGTCTCGACGCCTTCGGCGATCAGGTGCAGGCCGAGGCCGCGCGCGATCGAGATGATCGCGAGGATCACCGGATAGTGGCCGCTCTCGTCGTGGATCTCCTTGACGAACGACTGGTCGATCTTGATGGTGTGGATCGGGAACCGGTGCAGGTACGACAGCGACGAGTAACCGGTGCCGAAATCGTCGATCGCCACCGAGACGCCGAGCTGGCACAGCTTGTTGAGCTGTTCGATCGCGTACTGCGGATTGCGGATGCAGATGTTTTCGGTGATCTCGACTTCGATCTGGGCCGGCGAAATCCCGTAGCGCACCAGCGCGCCGCGCATCTTCTCGAAGAAGTCGCCGCGGTCGAGGTATTGCGGCGACAGGTTCAGCGACAGCCGGATCGCTTCGCCGCCCGAGGCATTCCACTGCAGCAGGTCGCGGCACAGGGCGCCGATCATCCAGTCCGAAATCGGCAGCATCAGGCCATTGTCTTCGGCGAACGGCAGGAACTCGCCGGCGGTCAGCAGGCCGCGCTGCGGATGGTTCCAGCGCATCAGGCCTTCGGCGCCGATGATGCGGCCGGTGATCACGTCCATCTGCGGCTGGTAGTACATCTCCAGCTCGTTCTGCTCGAGCGCCTTGCGCAGGCTCTGCTCGAGTGCGATCTTCTGGTGCGACACGTCCAGCATCGAGTTGTGATAGAAGCTGTGGCCGTTCTTGCCGAGCGCCTTGACCTGGTACATCGCGATGTCGGCGTGGCGCAGCAGCTCGTCGATCGACTCGCCGTCGCCCGGATAGATGGCGATGCCGATACTGGCCGAGATGTGCACTTCGTGGCCGTCCAGGTCGAACGGCTTGTGCAGGCATTCGAGGAACTTGTCGGCGATCAGCTTGGCGTCTTCACGGTCGCGCAGCTCGGGCAGCACGATGGTGAATTCGTCGCCGCCCTGGCGCGCCAGGGTATCGCCGCGCCGCAGGCAGTCCTTCAGGCGCAGCGAGACCTGCTGCAGCAACTCGTCGCCCTTGACGTGGCCGAGCGTGTCGTTGACCAGCTTGAAGCGGTCCAGGTCGATGAACATCACGGCCAGTTCGGTCAGCTTGCGCTTGGCCTGGATCACGGCCAGTCCGAGGCGGTCCTTGAACAGCATCCGGTTCGGCAGGTCGGTCAGGATGTCGTGGTAGGCCTGGTAGGAGATCACTTCTTCGGCGCGCTTGCGGTCGGTGATGTCGCGCGCCACGCCGTAGGTGCCGAAGAATTCGAGCTTCTTGACGTCGTGGTCGGGGACATGCATGCCGATCGAATTGAGCGAGATCGTCATCAGGGTGTTGTTGAAGGTGCGGTCCTGGTTGCCGCCGGCGTGGCACTTCAAACGCAGTTCGACGTTGCGCGAGGCGCGCTCGTCGACCCTGCGCTCGTTGAACACGTAGCGCGCGCGCTCGAGGTCTTCCTCGTGCACCAGGATCGAGTAGTGCTTGCCGATCAGGTCTTCGCGCGCGAATCCCAGCAGCTGGTAGGCGCGGTCGTTGACGAACGTGAAGCGGCCTTCGTGGTTCAGGGTGTAGATGATGTCGGGCGAGCTGTCGACCAGGTAGCGGTACAGCTTTTCGGAATTTTCCAGCTGCGAGGCGATGCGCAGGTTGGCCAGTTCGAGGCGGCGCTGCTGCAGCGCGTTGGCCACGGTTTTCAGCAGCTCCTCGCGGCTGTAGGGCTTACGCAGGTAATCGTAGGCGCCGCGCTTGAGCGCGCCGATCGCCGCGTCGATCCCGACTTCGCCGCTCATCACGATGACGTCGGCCTCGATCGCCTTCTCGTTGATGAAGTCCATGATGTCGTGCCCGCTCATGTCGGGCAGGCGCAAATCGAGCAGCACCAGGTCGAAGCGGATGCGCCCGAGGTGGGCCAGCGCTTCGGCGCCGCAGGAGGCGGTAACCAGGTGGTAGTCGCGGTCGCGCAGCAGCTCGTACAGCGACGACAGCAGGCGCGGTTCGTCGTCGACCAGCAGGATGCGGGGAAGGTTTTCGGCCTCGAACTGGTGCGCCGGGTGGGACGCCTCAGGTGCCGTTTCGATTGCCGTGGGTACGCTGGCAGCGGTCGCGTTCATCATCGCCTTAAACTGAGTCCATTGCCCGGGGTTTTACGCCGGAGACCATGCTTGCGCCGCCACGCACGGGCAGCAGGATTTCGAAAGTGGTGCCGCCATGCCCGCTGCGGCAGGTGATCAGGCCGTCGATCTTCTTGACCAGGCCGTGCACGATCGACAGGCCGAGGCCGTGGTGCGCGCCGTCCTTGGTGCTGCGCACCGCCGAGAACAGGTTGGCCAGCACCTCGGGCGACAGGCCCGGGCCGTTGTCGCTGACCACCAGCTCGAGGTACAAGGTACGGTCGCGGTTGACGTGGCCGCGGTTGGTGATCTCGATGCGGCCGCTGGCGCCGAGCGCCTCGATCGCGTTCTTGACCAGGTTGACCAGGATCTGCTTGAGGATGTCGGCGTCGCCTTCGATCTCGGCCGCATCGTCGTTCATGCTGACCTGGATCTGCACCGCCGGCGGCACGAAGTCGGTGGCGCGGAACAGCCGCAGCACGTCGTCGACCACGCGCGACACGCTGGTGGCGCGCGCCGCTTCGGTCGGCTGCAGGTCGGCCAGGCCGTTGATCAGCTGGCCGACACGGTCGATCTCTTCGTTCAGGATCGACATCTCGCCGACCACCGGCTCGCGCTTGGCCAGCTTCCCATCGAGCACGCTCAGGTAGTTCTTGATGATCGACAGCGGGTTGTTCACTTCATGAACCACCCGGCGCGACGCTTCGCGGTATTCCTCGGCCACATGGGCCAGCTGGCGGCGCGTGTTGCCGCGTTCGGACAGCGCGCTTTCCAGCGCGCCGGCGGCCTGGGTGCCGAACGCCTGCATGAAGCGCTCGCGCCGCTGGCAGTGCGGCACCTGCCACGAGGCCAGCCCGCCGATCATCACGCCGAGGCAGCGCCCGCCGGCTACCAGCGGCAGGCACACCAGGCTGTCGGTGCCGAGCATGCGGAACAGCTGTTCCTCGGCCAGCCCAAGCGCCTGCGCGTCGCGCTTGACGAACACCAGCCGGCGCTCCAGTGCGGCTTCGGCGACCACGCCGCCGCGCGCCAGGGGAATCGAGAATTCGGCGATGCGCTGCTGCTCGCCGGTCGGCATGCCGACCAGCGCGTGGCCGGTCGGGTTTTCCAGCAAGATCACGGTATTGTCGAAGTCGAACAGGATGCGCGCCGAACGCGTCATCGATTCGAGCAGGCCGTTCTCGCCCTGCTGGCGGGCGAAGGCCTGGCCCACTTCCGACACCAGCACCAGGTTGCGCACTTCGTCCGACAGGCGCTGGCGCACCGGGTCCATCGGCGGCGGCGGCGCATAGGCCGGCGGGGTCGGGATATCGTCGGCGCCGGCCAGGTCGATGCCAAGGTGCGCGGCCGATTTCTCGACCTGGCGCACGGCGGCGGCGCCGATCGCCTCGACTTCGTCCAGTTCGAGCCCGCACAGGCGCACCGCGTCGGCGATCGCCGCGTCGTCCGGCTCGTGGGTCGCCATCAGGTGCGCCAGGCGAACGATGCGGATCAGGGGGTGGGCCGACTCCAGGCGCGCGCTCGGCTCGTGGTGGTACAGCACCGAATCGGCCAGGAACGAGTCGAGGTGCCAACGCTCGATCAGCCAGGCGCCCGCTTCGGCGTGGGTGATCTGCAAGGTGCGCTGCTCGACCGCGCACAGGTCTTCGTCGTCGCGCGCGGTGAAATTGAAGGCGTATTCCTTGGGCGCGGTGGCCAGCAGCGCGAGGCGCCCGACATTGTGCAGCAGGCCGGCCAGGTAGGCTTCCTCGACCTGGCCGTACTCCATACGCTGGGCAAGGCCGCGCGCGACCACGGCGGCGGTGAGCGAATTCTTCCAGAAGCCGCGCAGGTCGGTACTGCCCGAATGAGGGAAATTATTGAAGGTCTGGAATACCGACTCGCTGATCACCAATGTCTTGATCATGTCGGTGCCGAGCGACACCAGCGACTGTTCGAGGCCGACCGCGCGGCTGTTGCGGTGGTAGGCCGAACTGTTGGCAACGGCCAGGATCTTGCTGGTCATGCCGGCATCGTTGGAGATCAGCGCGGCCAACTCGGGCATGCCAAGGTCGTCGGCCTGCAAGTGCTCGATCAACTTGATGAGTATCTGCGGCATCGCCGGCAGACGGGCAATCAGCAGTCGATTGCGAATATCATGGTCTGATTGATGCATTGTCTCAGGCACAGCCGCCAATATGGTCGAAGTTTTCAGGTGGCGCTCAACGCAAAGCGGCCACGACGTTTTTGTTTTGAACCTTCGCACAGAGCAGCGTTTCGGGCTCTGTTCGAGCATTTAATACAACGATCTTAGCATATATACACGAAATTTCCATTCGGGAATAATACTTTCCGAATAAATTTTCATCGTTGCCACGGTCACGCTGCCTGGCCGGACCCTTGCATCGTTCGCTCAGCCGGCCGCTTGGGTCGACAGCATGCGCCGGTATTGCCTTGACGTCAACCATAACGCCAGCGCCGCCAGCCCGAACCCAAGCTGCCCCAGCGCCAGCCACAGCACCGAATGCGACAGGAACGGCGCGATCACCCCGGCCACCAGCGCCCCCAGCAAGGTGACGGCGAACGACTGGCACGACGCGACCGTGCCGCGGATGTGCGGAAACAGGTCGAGCGTGAGCAAGGTGGCGCCGGGCGCGACCAGCGACATGCCGAAGGTGTAGAAGAACATCGGCAGCACCGACCATGGAAGGGCCGGCGGAAACGCCAGGTGATAGCCGACGTTGACGCCGGCGGCGGCGATCAGGAAGCAGAAGCCGATCCCGATCTGGCGCGCGAACGTCATGCGGCCGGCGATCCGGTTGGCCGCCAGCGCGCCGAGGAAAATCCCGGACACGGCCGGAATGAACAGCCACGCGAACTGGTCGGGGCCGAGCTGCAGGTGTACCGGCAGCATCACCGGCGCGGCCGTGATGAACAGGAACAGGCCGGCGAAATTGCAGGCCACGATGCCGGCCTTCATGTGGAACAGCGGCGAATGGAAAATCGCGCCGTAGTTGGCCGCCAGGTAGCCGGGATTGAATGGCTGGCGCTGTTCGCGCGGCAGCGTTTCGGGCAGGTAGCGGTAGCACACGACGAACAGCGCCACGGTGTAGACCAGCAGCGACAGGAAGATCGCGCGCCAGTCGAAGAACTTGACGATCCAGCCGCCCAGCACCGGCGCGATGGCCGGCGCGATCGAGAAGATCATCGTCACCATCGACAGCAGGCGCGCGGCCGGCGCGTCCGAATACAGGTCGCGGATGATGGCGCGCCCCACCACCGTGCCGGCGCCGGCCGACACGCCCTGCATGATCCGGAAGATCCACAGGTAGTGCACCGAATGCGAGGCGGCGCAGCCGAAGGTTCCCACCGCGAACACCACCAGCGATACGAGGATGATGTTGCGGCGCCCGAAGGCGTCGGCCAGCGCGCCGTGCCACAGCACCATGCCGGCGAACGCCAGCATGTACGCGGTCAGGGTCTGCTGGACTTCGATCGCGCTGGCGCCGAGTGCGGCCTGGATGTTGGGGAAGGCCGGCAGGTAGGCGTCGATCGAGAATGGCCCCAGCATCGCCAGCGAGGCAAGCAGCGCGGCCAGCGCGCCCGATCCGAGCAGCGCGATCTTGTGGGCCGGCGGCAGCGGCACCGGCACCACCGGGTCAGGCGGAAGGCCGGGCGGCGGCGATGGAGGGAACATGGGAATCAGGCCGGTTTCGGCTTGGCTTCCTCGCGCCGGTTGTAGCCGGCCACCATGTCGAAGCGGAACAGGCGGCATTCCAGCGCGCCGTTGAAGAACGGCGTCTTGCGCGCTTCCTTCAGGCGCAGCAGTTTCGGCAGGGTGAGGTCGGCGGTGAACAGGAACACGGTCCAGCCGGCGAAGCGCTGCTTGAGCGTGGTGCCGAGCGCGGAGTAGAACGCCACCGACATCTCGTCGGCCGGCATGCTGCTGTCGCCGCGCACGCCGATCCGCTCGCCGTAAGGCGGGTTGGTCAGCAGGATGCCCGGCTGCTCGGTCGGCGGCTTGACTTCCTGCGCCTCGATCTGCTTGAGCGGGACGTCGAACACGATGCCGGCGACCTTCAGGTTGTGGCGGGTCATCGCCACCATGTCGCCCGAGATGTCGCTGCCGAAAATCGTCGGCTCGGTCGGCAGTGGATTCGGCTTGATCGCGTCCTTCATGGCCTGCCACGGGCCTGCGGCGAAGTTGTTGAATTTTTCGAAGGCGAAGCTGCGGCGCGCGCCGGGCGGAATGCCCTGCACCATCTGGGCCGCTTCGATGAGGATCGTGCCGGAGCCGCACATCGGGTCGAACAGCACCGTGCCCGGCTTCCAGCCCGATACCCGCAGCATGCCGGCGGCGAGGTTCTCGCGCAGCGGCGCGTCGCCGGTTTCCTCGCGCCAGCCGCGCTTGAACAGCGCCTCGCCCGAGGTGTCGAGGTAGATCGTGAAGTTGCGCTGGTCGAGGAAGCCGACGATGCGGATGTCCGGCTCGCCGGTATTGACCGACGGGCGCTTGTTGAACTGGTCGCGGAAGCGGTCGCACACCGCGTCCTTGATTTTCAGCGTGGTGAATTCGAGGCTGCGCAGCGGCGACTTGATCGCGGTGACGTCGACCCGGATCGTATGGTCGACCCCGAACCAGTCTTCCCACGGCTGCGCCAGGGCCAGGTCGTAGATGTCGTTCTCGTTGTCGTAGCTTGAGTGCGCCATCCGCATCAGCACGCGCGAGGCGATGCGCGAGTGCAGGTTGATGAGGTAGGAATCGAGCAAATGCCCGGAGCAGTGGACGCCGCCCGGCACCTGGTTGTGCACTTTCATTGTGGTGCTTTGCAAGGCGATTTCGCCCAGCTCTTCGGCCAGCGCCGCTTCCATGCCGCGNNAACGCCAGCGTTCACCCGAGTCTGAAGCAGTGATGCAATCAGGGTTTGGCCAGTGCGCGCTCGACGAAATCGAGCCGGTCCTGGCCCCAGAAGCCTTCGCCGTCGACCACGTACCACGGCGCGCCGAACACGTTGGCGGCCATCGCGTCGTCGGTATTGCGTTCGTATTGTTCCTGCACCCCCGCGGTCTGCGAGGACTTGACCAGCATGCGGCCGTCGAAGCCGCAGTTGCTGGCGATCTGCGCCAGCGTATCGTCGTCGGCGATGTTCTTGTCCTCGGCCCACAGGGCGCGCATGACGGCGCCGGCGATGTCGAGCGCGGCGTCGCCGCCCAGGCTGATGCGGGCGGCGATGATCAGCTTCGCGGCGGCGTCAGGCGGGATCGGGAAAAACGTCGGCTGCGACTTGAGCGGCAAATCGAGCGCTTCGGCCCAACGCGCAAGCTCGAGCAGCCGGTAGGCCTGGCGCTGCGGCGCGCGCTTGGCCAGCGGCAGCCCGCCCGAGACGCCGAACACCTTGCCGAGGTCGAAAGGCTTGAGCTCGACCTGGGCGCCGGCGGCCCTGGCCAGCGCGACGAAGCGCGCGTGCCCGAGATAGGTCCAGGGCGAGTGCGGGGCCAGGAAATACTGGATGGTTTTGCTCATCGCATATCCGTCAGAAAGGTTTGACGACAACCAGGACCGTGATCGCGAGCAGCAACGCGACCGGCACTTCGTTGAACCAGCGGTACCAGGTATGAGCGCGGCGATTGGCGCCGTTCTCGAATTTTTTCAGCAGCGAACCACATGCATGATGGTAGCCGATCGCTAGGAACACCAGCGCCAGCTTGGCGTGCAGCCAGCCGCCCTTGAAGCCGTAGCCGAGCCACAGCCAGACGCCCAGCACCAGCGCAGGAATCATCAGCATCGAGGTGAAGCGGTACAGCTTGCGCGCCATCAGCAGCAGGCGCGCGGTGGCCACCGTTTCGGTTTCCTGCGCGAGGTTGACGAAGATGCGCGGCAGGTAGAACAGGCCGGCGAACCAGGCGGCGATGAAGACGATGTGAAACGATTTAATCCAGAGCATAGGGTTACCGGTTGGTTCAACTGCGTATTTCGCCGTGTCCGAACACGACGTACTTGAGGGAAGTCAGACCTTCCAGCCCGACCGGGCCGCGCGCGTGCAGCTTGTCGTTGGAGATGCCGATTTCGGCGCCCAGCCCGTATTCGAAGCCGTCGGCGAAACGGGTCGAGGCGTTCACCATCACCGAAGCCGAATCGACTTCGCGCAGGAAGCGCAGCGCGTCGCTGTAGTCTTCAGTGATGATCGCCTCGGTGTGGTGCGAGGACCAGGTGTTGATATGCTCGATCGCCTCGTCGATGCCGGCCACCACCTTGACCGCCAGGATNNGCGATGGCGCGGTCCACCAGCAGCGTTTCCATGGTGTTGCAGGTGCCGTAGCGGTGGCACTTGGCGTTGAAGGCGATCGGCAGCGCTTTGGCCAGGTCGGCCTTGGCGTCGATGTAGACGTGGCAGATGCCGTCCAGGTGCTTGATCATCGGGACCGTGGCTTCGGCCATCAGGCGCGCGATCAGGCCCTTGCCGCCGCGCGGCACGATCACGTCGACGTACTGCGGCATGGTGGCAAGCAGCCCCACGGCGGCGCGGTCGGTGGTGTCGACAACCTGCACGCCGAGCTCGGGCAGTCCGGCGCCGGCCAGGCCCTCGGCCACGATCGCCGCCAGCGCGCGGTTGCAGTTGATCGCCTCCGAGCCGCCGCGCAGGATGGTGGCGTTGCCGCTCTTGATGCACAGCCCGGCCGCATCGACCGTCACGTTCGGGCGCGCTTCGTAGATGATGCCGATGACGCCCAGCGGCACCCGCATCTGGCCGACCTGGATCCCGCTTGGGCGGAACTTCATGTTCGAGATTTCGCCGATCGGATCGGGCAGCGCGACCATCTGGCGCAGGCCTTCCACCATGGTTGCGATGGCCGCGTCGGACAGCTCGAGGCGCTCGACCATGGCCGGCGCCAGACCGCTGGCGCGCGCAGCGTCGAGGTCGAGCTGGTTGGCCGCGCGCAGCTTCGCGCTGTCGCGCACGATGGCGTCGGCGATCAGCATCAGCGCGCGGTTGCGGGTGGCGCTGTCGGCGCGCGCCATCGCACGCGATGCGGCCCTGGCCTGGCGGCCCACCTGTTCCATGTATTCGGGGATGTTCATGTGTGTTTTTCCGGTTGGTTCGAGCGGGGCTTCAGCGAACTACTTTCAGCGCGCCACCTTCAGCGCCAGCTGCAGCATCGCGTCCCATGCGTCGCCGGCGAAGGCCTTGGCGCGCAGTCCCTTGATCATCTTGTCGACCTGAGCGGCGTCCTGCAACGCCTGTTCCAGCACCGCCAGCGGAATCCGGCGCAGCGCCGGCTCCATCATGCGCTCGCGCGGGCCCCAGATGCGGTATTCCTTGAGCAGCGCGCCGAGCGGGCGGCCCTGCGCCATTGCGGCTTTCAATTTCAGCAGCGTGCGGATCTCCTCGGCGACCGCCCACAGCACCAGCGGCAGCGCCTCGCCCTCGCCTTTCAGGCCCTCGAGCATGCGCACCAGCCGCGCAAGGTCGCCCGCCAGCATCGCCTCGGACAGCTTGAAGACGTCGTAGCGCGCCACGTTCAGCACGGCGTCGTGGACCTGCTCGAAGGTGAGCTTGCCCGGCTCGTGCAACAGGCCGAGCTTCTGGATTTCCTGGTGCGCCGCCAGCAGGTTGCCTTCGACCCGGTCGGCAATGAAATCGAGGCCCTGGCGGTCCACGCTCTGTCCCTGGGCGGCGAGGCGCACGCCGATCCAGCCCGGCAGCGCGGCCCGTTCGATGGTCGGGATCTCGATGTACACCGCGGCCTGCTGCAGGCTGGCGACCCAGGCCGCCTTGGCGGTCTGCCAGTCCAGCTTCGGCAAGGTGATCAGGGTCAGGTTGTCGGGGCTGAGGTCCTTGGCGTAGCTTTGCAGCGCGGCGCCGCCGTCCTTGCCGGGCTTGCCGGTCGGGATGCGCAGCTCGATCAGTTTCTTGTCGCCGAACAGCGAGAGCGCCTGGTTGGCCGCCAGCAGTTCGCCCCATTTGAAGCTGCGCTCGACGGTGAGCACGTCGCGCTCCGAATAGCCGTTGGCGCGCGCGGCGCGGCGGATCTTGTCGGCCGCTTCCAGCGCCAGCAGGTGCTCGTCGCTGCTGATCACATACAGCGGCGCGATGGTCTTGGCCAGGTGCCCTTCGAGTCCGTCCACGCGCAGTTGCATCGCCGCTCCTTACGCGCGCTTGATGGCCGCGAGGCGGCGCAGGATCTGCTGGACCAGGTCGGACTGCATGTCGCGGTACAGCAGCGCTTCCTCGGATTCCTTGGCCAGCACCTGCGTTTCGTTGAATGCGATGCTGCGCTTGAGGCTGATGTCGGTGGCGCCCAGCAGCTCGGCGCCCTTGGCGTCGCGCACCCGGAACACCAGGGTGTAGGTCAGCAGGTATTCGCGCACCCGGCCCTGGCTGTTCAGCGACAGGATCGATTTGCCGCGGGTTTCCGACAGCACGTCGAACTGCGCCTCGGCCTTGGCCGGATCGGTGACCACCACCACCGCATCGCCGCCGCGCAGGTTGCGCCTGAGCTCAGTGCCGAGCGGCGAGGTGTCGGAAAAGCCGAGGTAGATGCTCTGGAACGGCATGTGGTACTGGCCGTTCGAGCCGCGCAGCTGGAAGCCGCAGGCCGACAGCGCCACCGCCAGCAGCAGCATGGCGCCGGCGCGCAAGGAGATCGATCGCAGGGCGTTCATCATCAGACCACGATGCTGATCAATTTGCCGGGAACGACGATCACCTTTTTCGGCGGCGTCTCGAGGTACTTCTGCACCGCCTCGCAGGCCAGCGCCTGTGCTTCGATCGACGCCTTGTCGGCATCCTTGGCGACCATGATCGAGCCGCGCAGCTTGCCGTTCACCTGGATCATCATCTCGAGCTCGGCCTGCTCCAGCGCCTGCGGGTCGACCTGCGGCCATGGCGCGTTGAGGATGTCGCCATGTAGCGCGGCGTAACCCAGTTCTTCCCACAGCACGTGGGTAATGTGCGGCGCGACCGGATTGAGCACGCGCAGGAAGATCGACAGGCCTTCGGCGATCACCGCGTCGGATGCGGGGCCCGCTTCCAGCTTGGCCGCCTCCATCGTGTTGAGCATCTTCATGCAGGCCGAGACCACGGTGTTGTACTGGATGCGCTTGAGGTCATAGTCGGCCTGCTGCAGGATCTTGTGCAGCTCGCGGCGCAGGGTTTTCTGCGCCTCGTCCAGGCCGTCCTTCGACGGGCTGGCCAGCGCCGAGGCGATGCGCGGCGACTGCGCGTAGGCAAACGCCCAGACCCGGCGCAGGAAGCGGCTGGCGCCTTCGACGCCGCTGTCTGACCACTCGAGCGTCTGCTCCGGCGGCGAGGCGAACATGGTGAACAGGCGCGCGGTGTCGGCGCCGTACTGGCCGATCTGGGCCTGCGGGTCGATGCCGTTGTTCTTCGACTTCGACATCTTCTCGGTGCCGCCGATTTCGACCTTCCGGCCGTCGGCCTTCAGCAGCGCGCCTTGCGGGCGGCCCTTGTCGTCCAGCGCCAGGTCGATGTCGGCCGGGTTGAACCAGGTCTTCTTGCCCGCTTCGTCTTCGCGGTAATAGGTTTCGTTGAGCACCATGCCCTGGGTCAGCAAGTTGACGAACGGCTCGTCGAACTTGACCAGCCCCATGTCGCGCATGATCTTGGTCCAGAAGCGTGCGTACAGCAGGTGCATGACGGCGTGCTCGATGCCGCCGATGTACTGGTCCATCGGCATCCAGTAATCGTTGCGCGCATCGACCATCGCGTCGGTCGAGCCGGGCGAGGTATACCGCATGTAGTACCACGACGAATCGACGAAAGTGTCCATGGTGTCGGTCTCGCGGCGCGCCGGCTTGCCGCACTGCGGGCAGTCGCACTTGAGGAAGGCTTCGTGCTTGTTCAGCGGGTTGCCGGTGCCGTCGGGGACGCAATCCTCGGGCAGTACCACCGGCAGGTCCTTTTCCGGCACCGGCACGGTGCCGCAATCGGCGCAGTGGATCATCGGGATCGGCGTGCCCCAGTAGCGCTGGCGCGAAATGCCCCAGTCGCGCAGGCGGAAGGTGATCTTCTTGTCGCCCAGGCCCTTGGCCGCGAGGTCGCCGGCGATCGCATTGACCGCTGCGTTGTAGTCGAGGCCATCGTAGTTGCCCGAGCTGACCAGCCGGCCGTGCTCCTTGTCGCCGTACCATTCCTGCCAGCCTTCCAGCGAAAACTCCTTGCCGTCGACCGCCACCACCTGGGTGATCGGCAGCTGGTACTTGGTGGCGAACGCGAAGTCGCGTTCGTCGTGGGCCGGCACGCCCATCACGGCGCCGTCGCCGTAGGTCATCAGCACGTAATTGCCGACCCAGACTTCGACCTTGTCGCCGGTCAGCGGATGGGTGACGAACAGGCCGGTCGGCATGCCCTTCTTTTCCATCGTCGCCATGTCAGCTTCGATCACGCTGCCCAGTTTGCACTCGGCGATGAAGGCGGCCAGCTCAGGATTGCCTTGCGCGGCGCGGGTCGCCAGCGGGTGTTCCGGCGCCACCGCGCAGAAGGTCACGCCCATGATGGTGTCGGCGCGGGTGGTGAAGACGTACATCTTGCCGTCGTTGATCAGCTCACCGGCGTTGTCCTTAATGGTGTGCGGGAAGGCGAAGCGCACCCCGACCGACTTGCCGATCCAGTTGGCCTGCATCACGCGCACGCGCTCGGGCCAGCCCGGCAGCTTGTTGTCGACATAATCGAGCAGCTCGTCGGCGTAGTCGGTGATGCGCGCATAGTACATCGGGATCTCGCGCTTTTCGATCAGCGCGCCGGAGCGCCAGCCGCGGCCGTCGACGACCTGCTCGTTGGCCAGCACGGTCTGGTCGATCGGGTCCCAGNNTTTTCGAGCATCTTGAGGAACATCCACTGGTTCCACTTGTAGTATTCGGGGGTGCAGGCGGTCATCTCGCGCGACCAGTCGATGGCCAGGCCCATCGATTCCATCTGCTCTTTCATGTGGGCGATGTTCGAATAGGTCCATTGGGCCGGCGGCACCTTGTTGGCCATCGCGGCATTTTCGGCCGGCATGCCGAACGCGTCCCAGCCCATCGGCATGAGCACGTTGTAGCCGTTCATG